>Ga0153915_10000199_pt1 | contig 53936 bp, 50 predicted proteins | sample Opewatmetagenome_2_FD_107003 | JGI IMG/M metagenome (GOLD analysis project Ga0153915, IMG submission 107003) | Freshwater wetland microbial communities from Ohio, USA - Open water 3 Core 3 Depth 3 metaG | ecosystem: Environmental > Aquatic > Freshwater > Wetlands | place: USA: Ohio, Lake Erie...
AGCTGAAGATCGGGATATTCGGAGCGGAGACGTTCACGGACAGCCTCAAGGAGAAATTCCGTTCCCGTCTCGGCCTTGAGGTCTTCGACATCTACGGCATGACGGAATCCGGCGGGGTCGGTACCCTGGGCATGGACTGTGCCGCGCATGACGGGATCCACGTCTGGGAGGACCACTATCTGGTGGAAATCCTGGACCCCGTCACCCATCGGGCGGTGGCGGACGGAACCATGGGGGAGCTCACGTTCACCTCCCTCACCCGGGAAGCGCTCCCCGTGGTCCGGTTCCGCACGGGGGACCTGTCCCGCGTGGTTTCCAGAAAACCGTGTTCCTGCGGCAGGACCCATGTGCGGATCGCCCCGATCACGGGCCGTGCGGACGACATGCTGATCGTGAAGGGGGTCAATTTCTTCCCCAGTCAGGTGGAACAGGCCCTGATGGAGATTCCAGGAGTGCGCCCGCACTACCAGATCATCATCGAAGACCAGGATGGAGTGAAGGACGTCAGGATCAACGTGGAGGCGGAACCCGGGGTGACAGGATTCCAGGTGGAAAAGCACCTCAAGGAGCGCCTGGGATTCTCTCCCAAGGGGGACGTGTTCAAGCCCGGGGAACTCCCGCGTCAGGAAGGCAAGGCCCAGCGCGTGTTCTTCAAGAAGCTTCCCGGCAGAAACGGCGGGTAGGGCAACGGTTCCTGCCTGCGGACGGCGAAGCTGAGGCTTCGCCTTTTTTTTCGCCTTCCGGAGACCTTGTTGCATAAAGATTCAAAATATGTAATATTATGCATTGTCATTCTTCAAGGAGGGCCGCATGAGTTTCCGTAGCAGGTTCCTTGCCGTTCCGGCGCTTCTCGCGCTTTCCATGCTTTCGGCGTGCGCGGGCAAGAGCCAGGAGGTCATCAAGCTGACGTACGCCAATTTCCCCGCGGCGTCCACGTTCCCCTGCGTGCAGATGGAACGCTGGGCCCAGGAGGTGGAGAAGCGCACGGGAGGCAGGGTGAAGGTGCAGACATTCCCCGGAGGCACCCTTCTCGGGGCCGCGAACATGTTCGACGGGGTGGTTTCGGGCGCGGCGGACGTCGGCTGCTTCTCCCCCAGCTACCAGCCCGGGAGGTTCCCGCTCTCCGAGGCCGTCGACCTGCCGCTGGGCTTCGCCAACGCCAAGGTGGCCAGCCTGGTCTACTGGGACATGGTGCAGAAGTTCAACCCCAAGGAATACGAGAAGGTGAAGGTGCTCACCGTCTTCACGTGCGCCCCGGCCAACCTGATGACCAGGAACCCGATCCGCAGCCTCGCGGACATGAAAGGCATCGAGCTGCGGGTGGCCGGCACCGGCGCGGACGTCGTGAAGGCGCTCGGAGGCACGCCCGTGGCCATGCCCCAGTCGGAGACGCCGGACGCCATCCAGAAGGGCGTGGTGAAGGGGATGGTCTCCTCCATGGAAGTCCTCAAGGACATGGACTTCTCCAACTCCTGCCGGTACGCCACGATGATCAACACCCATGTGGTCAGCTTCGGCGTGGTCATGAACATGGCGAAGTGGAAGAAGCTGCCCGCCGACGTGCAGAAGGTGCTGAACGACCTGGGCCGCGAGCAGGCCCTTTGGACGGGCTCCTACGCCGACGACCACGTCACGGAATCCCTCGCCTGGTCGAAGGAGAAATACAACCATGAGATCATCCGGCTTTCCGAATCCGACACGGCCAGGGTCCGGGACCTCATGAGCCCCCTCGTGGACGCCTACGTGAAGAAGATCTCCGCCATGGGCCTGCCCGCCTCGGATTATATCAAGGAGATCCGCTCCTTCGAGGCGCAGCACGTGAAGCAGCATCCCTGAGGCGGCGCATGGAAAGGCTGAACCGCTTCTCGGTCTCGCTCAACCGGGTCTTCGCCGTCGGCAGCGGCGCCGCCGTCTTGGGGCTCATCGCCCTGGCGACGGCGAACATGGTCCTCCGGATCGTATGGGTGCCCGTGCCCGGCTCCTATGAGCTCATCGGATTCCTCGGCGCCCTGGCGGTCGCCTGCGGGCTGGGCTATACGCAGGTGGCCAAGGGACACATCGCCGTGACCATCCTGACGGACCTCTTCCCGGCCAAGGCCAACCGCGCCCTGGACGCGGTGAACCATCTCATCGGCGCGGTGTTCTTCGGTTTCTGCGCCTGGCAGACGGCCCTCTGGGGCCTGGAGATCGCCCGGAGCGGCGAGGTTTCCCAGACGCTGAAGATCCCCTACTATCCGGTCATCTTGATTGTCGCCCTGGGCCTGGCCGTCTTCGCCGTCACGCTGGCCGTCGACTTCGCCCTCGCGTTCCGGAAACGGGAAGGGAAGGGGGACGAGACATGAATACCCCTCTTGCCGGACTCATCGGAATCGCGGTCATGCTCGTGTTCATGCTGGTGCTCAAGGCCCCCGCCGGGGTGGCCATGGGCATCGTGGGATTCATCGGCACGGGATTGGCCCTCCAGTGGGGGGCCGCCACCAATCTGCTTGTCACCGACGTCTGGGCCACCTTCTCGTCCTACGGACTGACGGTGATCCCGATGTTCGTTCTCATGGGACAGGTCTGCTTCTACGCCGGGTTCAATGAGCGGCTCTATGACGCGTCCTACAAGTGGTTCGGGCGGATCCGCGGCGGCCTGGCGGTCACGACCATCCTGGCCTGCGCGGGATTCGCCGCCATCTGCGGCTCCAACACGGCCACGGCGGCCACCATGACCAAGGTGGCCCTGCCGGAGATGAAGAAGTACAAATACAATCCGATCCTCTCCACGGGGGCTCTGGCGGCGGGTTCCACCCTTGGAGTGGTCATTCCGCCCAGCGTGGTGCTCGTGGTCTACGGCCTGAACACCGGCACGTCCATCGGCAAGCTGTTCTACGGCAGCACGGTGCCCGGAATCATCCTGGCGCTCCTGATGGCGGCCACCTGCTACCTGATGTGCCTGGTCCATCCCGAGTGGGGCCCGCGGGGGCCCAAGGTCGCCCTGCGGGACCGCATCCGCGCCATCCCCAATGCCCTCGACATGGTGCTGATCTTCGGGGTCACCATGGGAAGCCTCGCCATCGGGCTTTTCACGCCCTCCGAGGCGGGGGCCGCTGGTACCGTCATCGCCATTCTGATCTCCGTTCTGCGGGGAACCTTCACGCTGAAGGGATTCCTGGCGGCCGTGAAGGACACTGTCAAGATCAGCTGCATGGTCTTCGTCATCCTGGCCGGCGCGACGATCTTTGGCCGGTTTCTCACCGTAACCCGCCTGCCGTTCGTGGCCGCCGATTGGGTGGCTGCTCTTCCCGTGCCGGCCTGGGTCATCCTCTGGGCCATGATGGTGATCTACATCATCGGCGGCTGTTTCATGGATGCGCTGGCCTTCCTCCTGATCACCATCCCCATCTTCTTCCCTCTGGCGCAGAAGCTGGGATTCGATCCCACTTGGTTCGGCGTGTTGATCTGCATCGTGACCACGGTCGGCGCCGTGACTCCTCCGGTGGGCATCAGCGCCTACGTGGTGGCCGGCATGAACCCGGATGTGAAGCTGGCCACGGTGTTCCGCGGGATCACGTGGTTCCTGCCCTCCTACATCATCACCATGCTCCTGGTGCAGTACATCCCGCAGCTCGTGACCCTGTTCGCCGGCCTGGTGAGCTGAAGCCGCTACGTCCCGTCCGTCAGGAATCCGTAGTAGATTTCCGCGGCCTTCCTGACCTCTTCCATGTCGATCCACTCCGCGGCGGTATGGGCCTGGGCGATGTCGCCCGGGCCCAGGACCACGGTGGGCACGCCGGCCTCCGCGATCTTGGATCCGTCCGTCCCGTAGGGGACGCCGCCGATCCCGCAGCTTCCCGTCATGCGGCGGACGGCCCGCGCGGCCCTTTGCACGACCTCGGCGGCTTCCGCCGTCTCCAGCGCGGGATCCAGCAGATAGGGAGCCTCGAAGGCGACGGGGCCCGTCACTCCCGGCCGTTCCGTCACGTATCGGCGGCATGAGGCCATGGCGGAGGCTCCGTCCTCTCCCGGAAGGAGCCTCCGGTCCACCTCGATCAGGCATTCGGCGGGAACCGTGTTTACGCTGAGGCCGCCCCGCACCAGTCCCACGCTGATGGAAGCCGAGCCCAACAGCGGATGGACCGGTCGGGCGAGGACCTCCCTCCCGTACTCCTCGATGGCTTCGATGACGGGCGCCATGCGGTAGATCGCGTTCACGCCCCGTTCGGGCGCCGAGCTGTGGCAGCTTCTTCCCTCCGTGCGCACGATCCAGCGCGCGACCCCCTTGTGGGCCCTCACGACCTCGAGACGCGTCGGTTCCGCCACCACGGCCATGGAGACCTCTCCCAGGTCCCGTACGAGCCTGCGCACCCCGGCGAACCCGCATTCCTCGTCCACGGCGAAGGCCAGGAGCACGGACGAGGCGCCCCGTGGCCGCTCCCGAAAAAGCCTTTCCACCGCGGTGATCATGGCGGCCATGCCGCCCTTCACGTCGCATGAGCCGCGGCCCCAGACCTTGCCGTCCCGGACTTCCGCGGAGAAAGGGGGGATGCTCATGCCGTCCACCGGGACGGTATCCTGATGCACCTCGAAGAGCACGGTATTCCGCGCACCGGGAACATCCACGCGGGCCAGGACATTGGAACGGCCGGGCTCCACGGCCTGGAGATCGCACGGAATGCCCGTGTCACGGAGGAGTCGGAGCAGGAATTCCGTGAGCCGTCCTTCCCCGACCCAGGGCCCCGAAAGCTCGCGGCCCATCGGATTCACGCTGCCGATGGCCACCAGGTCACGCAGAAGGCGGATGGGATCCAACATGGGCTCCGATTGTATGCATTGCGGAGAGGAATGTGTATAGTGAGGCCGGGGAAGGAAATGTCGCGAAGATATCAAATGATGGCGCTTCTCGGCCTTCTCGTCTGGGGGGGCCTCGCGGGTTCCTGCCTCGTGCTGGACCGTCTCCTGCCCGGTTTTCCGACGCTCAACGGCGGGGTTTCCCTGCTGCGCTTCGCGGCCATCGCCTGCGGCGTGCCCGCCGTCGCCAGCCTGCTTTCCTGGATCAATACGCGGATCCTTCTCCTGCGCAGCAAACCCTCCGTGGAAGGGCAGATGATCGGACGCGTCCTGAATCTGACCGCCTTCATCGCCGTCATCATGGTGACCGCATGGGCCTTCGGGGTCCTGGCCAATTTCGGGACCCTGTTCTCCCTGTTCGGCGGGATGGTGCTCGGCTGGTCCCTTCAGGCGCCCGTGAGCGGGTTCGCCGCCTGGCTCCTGGTCTCCCTGAAGCGGCCTTTCCGGCCGGGAGACAGGATCCAGTTTCCCAAGCTCGACATCACCGGGGATCTCCTGGACGTGGGGGCGATGTACACCACGCTGGACCAGGTGGGAGGGACCATCGGCAGCGAGGAGGCCGTGGGCAGGACCATCATGGTGCCCAATGCGATGCTCTTCGACCAGGTGGTGATCAACTACACCGTGGGCCAGGAGAGGGCCTACATGCTGGACGAGGTGGTCGTGCGGATCACCTACGACTCCAACTGGGACACCGCGGAGCGCATCCTGCTCGGGGCCGCCCACGAGATCACGGGCGACATCATCTCGGAGACGGGCATCCAGCCATACATCCGCTCCGACCTCTACGATTACGGCGTCTACATGCAGCTGCGCTACGAGACGCGCGTCACCCGCCGCGCGGAGATCGCCTATCGGATCCACAAATGGATCTTCCAGGCCATCCAAAAGGACCCCACCGTGGACATCGCCATCCCCTTCATCTATTCCTACAAGACCGGGCGGGACATGAAGGAGGAGGACGGGGTGCCGGGCCGGGCGATCCAGGATGTCCAGGACATCCCCATCGAAGCCATCAACACGGCCCCGATCGACGCCGATCGACAGGACATCGAACAGCTCGTGAAGAGCATCTCGGTGCACGGCCTCCTGGAGCCGGTGATCCTCATGAAGAATCCCCGGCCGGGAGTCGTGAAACCATACGAACTCCTGACGGGCAACCTGCGCGTGGAAGCCTGCCGGCGCCTGCGCTGGGACGCCATTCCGGCCATCGTGCGCCCGTACCGGCCGGATGCGGGCGCCAAGCCCCAGGGGCGGTCCTGAGGACGGCGCCCCTCAGCCGTGCCATCCGAGAAACGAGGTCCCCACCATGATGGCCGTCAGCACGATGAGCGCGGCGACGACGGTCCAGCTCAGCGCGTTCATGAGCCTGCCGTTGACGAAGCGGTCCCCCAGCAGGTCCCGGTCATTGACAAGGCGCAGCATCACGATGAGGATGACGGGAAGGAGCACGCCGTTCAGCGTCTGGCTGGCCATCATCGTGGCCACGAGGGACCGGATGGGAAGCAGGATCACCGCCGCGCCCACGGCGATGAGCGCCGTGTAGATGCCGAAGAAGACGGGGGCCTGGCGGACGGTGCGGCTCACCCCGGATTCCCATCCGAACGCCTCGCAGACGACGTACGCGGTGGACAGGGGCAGGATGGCCGCCGAGAACAGGGACGCGTTGAGAAGGCCGACCGCGAAAAGCGTGGCCGCGTAGGGCCCCGCGAGGGACCGCAGGGCCAGTGCCGCGTCGCCGGCCGTCTCGATGCGGATTCCCCCGCGGTGCAGCGTCGTGGCGCAGGCGATGGTGATGAAGACCGCCACCAGGATGGCCACCAGGGATCCGATGATCACGTCCACCCGCTCGAAGGCGTAATCGGACGGCTTCAGGCCCTTGTCCGCGATGGAGGACTGCTGGTAGAACTGCATCCAGGGCGCGATGGTGGTCCCGACGATCGTGATGGCCATGGTGACGAAGCCGGACTCGAAGCGGAACGTCGGCGTGACCGTGGCCGCGCCGATGGCCCCCCAGTCGGGCTTCTCGAGGAAGCCGGCCACCACGTAGGTCAGGTAGATCACGCTGGCCGCGAGGAACACCCTCTCGACGACCTTGTAGTTGCCCTTCACGATCAGGAGCCAGACCAGCAGGGCCGCGACGGGGACGGAGACGTACTTGCTCACCCCGAAGATCTCCATGCTGGCCGCCACGCCGGCGAACTCGCTCACGGTGTTGGCCAGGTTGGCCACGATGAGGAGCCCGAGGACCACGGTGGTCAGCTTCACCCCGAGGCTTTCCCGGATCAGGTCGGCCAGCCCCTTGCCCGTCACCACGCCCAGGCGCGCGCTCATCTCCTGCACGAGGATCAGAGCCAGGGCCACCAGGGGCATGATCCAGAGAAGCTGGTAGCCGAAATGCGCTCCGGCCATGGAGTACGTCGTGATGCCGCCCGCGTCGTTGTCGACATTGGCGGTGATGATCCCCGGTCCGATGACCGAGAGCAGCAGGACGGCGCGCGAGCCGAAATGCCTGACTTTCTGCCTGAAACCCATACCTGACCCCCGTTTCAGTGGTACAGGCGGGGAAGCCGCTTCTTCCACGCCGTGGGGATGATCTTGTCCAGGGCATCGTCCGCCGTGACGATGCCCTGGAGCCGACCCTCGTCATCCACCACGGGGACGGCATTGAGGTTGTACTTGGAAACCAGCTGCGCCACCTTGTCCTGGTCGTCCAGGAGCTTCACGCTGACGGCGTCATGATCCATGAAGTCCGCGGCCCGCGCATCGGGAAGGGCCAGCACAAGCTCCTTGAGGGTGAAGGCGCCCTGCAGCCGCCCTTCCGGATCGGTCACGAAGAGGCTGAAGCCGGTTTCCGATTCCCCGGCCGCCCTGCGCAGGGCCGCGATGATCTGCGCGGCGGACTGTTCGGCCCCGACGGCGATGAAGTCGGTGGTCATGATGCCCCCGGCGCTGTCTTCCGGGTAGGCGAGGAGACGCCGCACGTCGTCCGCGCCTTCCTTCTCCATGAGGTTCAGCAGGCCTTCGCTCCTCTCCTCGGGCAGCTCTGCCAGCAGGTCCGCGGCCTCGTCGGGGGACATCTCCTCCAGGACGTCGGCCACCTTCCGGTCCGGCATGGCATGCACGAGGCTCGCCTGGAAGTCCGGCTCCACCTCTTCCAGCGCATCCGCCGCCGTCTTGGGGTCCAGGGATTCCAGCAGGCGCGTCCCGCCGGCGCGTCCCAGGTCGCTGATGATCTCCGCGAGGTCCGCGGGGTGCAGGTCGGCCACCTTGTCTCCCGCCACCTTGAGCCGCAAGGTCCGGCTGGCCGCCAGGGGCTCCACGTCGTCCCAGGAGATGATGCCCGCGCCGAGCTTCCCGTGGCGCGGACGCGCGGCAATGCGTGAGGCGATCCCGTGCAGGCCCAACCGCCGCAGGAGCCCCTGGGTGCTTATGTCCACATTGGCGATGTAGAAATGGCCGTTGATCCGCGCGAGCTCGATGTCGTTCACGCGGACGACCCGGGCGTCGTTCACGTCGATGATCTGCTGGTCCAGGATGTCACGGACCAGGTAGAGCAGGTCTCCCGGGGGGGCGAAGGCCTCGATCTCCGATGATCTCCTGGTGAGTGGGATCGCGGGGGCCACCAGCACCGCGACGTCGCAGAAGGGGACGAGCCGGGAACCCGAAGGGGTCTTCACTTCGAGCGCCACGATATGCGGATGCGGCACGTCCTTCCTCAGCGTCGCCAGAAGGTCCTTTAAATGGCCGATCGGACGTCCGTCCAGGTCGGTGACGGTTTTCCCGATCAGCTCGCTCATGTACGGCATGGGCCACCCCCGTACGATGTGATGCAACGGTGCGCGGACATGCCGCGTTCCAGGGACGGAGTATGCGCCGGAAGACGGGGGATGGCAAGGGAGCCGACTGTTCGACGGACGGCCCGGGTCTCAGGGCCGCCTGCGAAGGGCGGCCAGCCGCCGGCCCAATTCCCGGAACTCGGCTTGGGGGAATCCGTCGTGCGGGATGGTGAGCTTGCGGGATCGCCTTCCTTCGGGCGGGGAGGCGAGGTCCACGACGATGCGGGAAGAGCGGACGCGCACCTCCCGCATGCCGGATCCCTCGACGCGGAAGGGAACGCCTTCCCGGCCGCGGCGCAGCAGGAATCCGGTCCCGTCCACCTCCACGCTGCGGATCCCGCCGAGGCTCCAGCGCAACAGGGTCACGGCAAGGGACAAGGCGAGCGCCGCCAGCAGGAGCCCGTAGAAGGCGGGGGAAAAAAGCGATTTCAGGAACAGGAAGGGAAGGAACGCCACGGCCGAGACGAGGAAGGCGCCGGCGAGCTCCACGGCGAGAAGCCGCATGTAGGAGACGGTGCGGAAGGGGGATGCGGGGCGCTGCGTCATGCTGCCCGCTTTATACCATCCGCAGCATGGGAGGACAAGGCGCCGATAGAGCCGTCTCCTTGACAGCGCCCCGACGGATCGGTATCTTGCGCTTCAATGTCGGGACCACCGCGGGGCCGGCGGAGGCGCGTGAAACACGGCCCCATGGGCGCAGGGGATGGCCGCAACGCTGGCGCGGAATCGACGCAAGGTGCACAGGATGAAAGCGACCCTACTTCTCGAGGACGGAACGGCATTCGAAGGTTTCGCCTTCGGTGCCGAGGGCCAGGCGTACGGCGAGGTCGTCTTCAACACCTCCCTCGCCGGCTATCAGGAGGTCCTCACGGACCCCTCCTACCGCGGCCAGATCGTCTCCATGACCTACCCGCTGATCGGCAACTATGGCGTGAACGGTGAGGATCCCGAATCGGAGCGGACCTGGCTGTCGGGATTCGTCGTGAAGGAGCTGAGCTCCATCCGGTCCAACTGGCGCTCCAGCATGGACCTGGATTCCTATCTGCGCGCCCAGGGCGTCCTGGGCATCCGGGGCATCGATACGCGCGCCCTGACCCGCCACCTGCGGATCCACGGCTCCAAACACGCCGTGCTGTACACGGGAGAGGCGGATCCGGCCTCCATGGGCCGGAAGCTGGCGGCTTCTCCGCGCATCGTGGGCGTCGATCTGGTGCGGGAAGTCACCTGCAGGAAGCCGTACGCCTGGACCATGCCCCTGGACCGGGAGGAAGCGCCCGACTGGAAAGCCGCGGGACGCCCGCATGTCGTGGTGATCGACTGCGGAGTAAAAAGGAACATCCTGCGCCATCTTGTCAGCTGCGGGTGCCGCGTCACCGTCGTGCCGGCTTCCACGGCCGCGGCGGAAGTCCTCGCGCATGGACCGGACGGGGTCCTGCTTTCCAACGGCCCCGGAGACCCGCAGCCCGTCTCCTACGTCATCGCCACGGCGCAGGAGCTCCTGGGGCGGCTGCCGATCTTCGGCATCTGCCTGGGGCACCAGATGCTGGGTCTTGCCATGGGCGGGAAGACCTACAAGCTCAAGTTCGGCCATCACGGGTCCAACCACCCGGTGCTGGACACGGGAAGCGGCAGGATCGCCATCACGTCGCAGAACCACGGCTTCAACGTGGACATGGGCTCCATACCGCTTCAGGGCACCCGCATGACCCATGAGAACCTTTACGACCATACGATGGAAGGCATGGAGAACGCGCGCCTGAGGGCCTTCAGCGTGCAGTACCATCCGGAGGCGGGGCCGGGGCCGCACGACGCGGAATACCTGTTCGGGAAGTTCATCCGCTGGATGGAGCGGGGAAGCGGGCCGCGCAGGGCGGCGCCGGCCCGGGGCGCGAAGCGCAAGGCGGCGCGGACCGCCCCGAAGTCCCGGGCAGCCGCGAGGCCTTCCGGGAAACGCACGGGCGGAAAGCGGTAGGGGGCCGATATGCCGAAACGGACCGATATCAAGAAGATCCTCATCATCGGCACGGGGCCCATCGTCATCGGGCAGGCCTGCGAGTTCGACTATTCGGGAACCCAGGCGTGCAAGGCGCTGCGGGAGGAGGGATTCCGGATCGTGCTGGTGAACTCCAATCCGGCCACGATCATGACGGACCCCGAGATGGCGGACAGGACGTACATCGAGCCCATCACGGTACGGGCGCTGGAGAAGGTGATCGAGCGGGAGAGGCCCGACGCGCTGCTTCCCACGCTGGGCGGCCAGACGGGCCTCAATGTGAGCATCCAGCTGGCCGACGGCGGGATCCTGGACCGTTACGGCGTGAAGATGATCGGCGCGGACAGGAAGGCGATCCGCAAGGCGGAAGACAGGAAACTCTTCAAGAAGGCCATGCAGCGCATAGGCCTCGAGGTGCCCCGAAGCGGCTTGGCGCATTCCCCGACGGAAGCGCGGCGCATCGCCGGGGAGATCGGCTTCCCCCTGATCATCCGGCCGTCCTTCACCCTGGGTGGCACCGGAGGAAGCGTCGTACGCACCGCGGCGGAGTTCGAGGAGAAGGCCCGGCGGGGCCTCGACGCCAGCATGATCACGGAGATCCTCATCGAGGAGTCCGTGACCGGCTGGAAGGAGTTCGAGCTGGAGGTCATGCGGGACCGCAGGGACAATGTGGTCATCGTCTGCTCCATCGAGAACCTCGATCCCATGGGCGTGCACACGGGGGATTCCATCACCGTGGCCCCGGCGCAGACGCTCACGGACCGGGAATACCAGAAGATGCGCAACGCGGCCATCGCCTGCATCCGGGAGATCGGCGTGGAGACGGGGGGATCCAATGTCCAGTTCGCCCTCAACCCCGCCAATGGACGGATGGTGGTCATCGAGATGAACCCGCGCGTCTCGCGCTCCTCGGCCCTGGCCTCCAAGGCGACGGGTTTCCCGATCGCCAAGATCGCGGCCAAACTCGCTGTCGGCTACACGCTGGACGAGATCCCCAACGACATCACGCGGGAGACGCCCGCGTCCTTCGAGCCCGCCATCGACTACTGCGTCGTGAAGATCCCGCGCTTCGCCTTCGAAAAGTTTCCCACGGCGGATCCGACGCTTTCCATCCAGATGAAGTCCGTCGGGGAGGTCATGGCCATCGGCCGAACCTTCAAGGAGGCCCTGCAGAAGGGCATCCGCGGCCTGGAGATCAAGAGGAACGGCCTGTCCGGAGTCCCGGGCAGTGACCGGGAGACGCTGGAGCACATGCTGGAGACCCCCAACGCGGAGCGCCTGTTTTACCTTGCAGAGGCCCTGCGGACCGGGTATTCCGTGGAGAGTCTCCACGGCATCACGGGCATCGATCCCTGGTTCCTCGAAAACATGAGGGAAATCGTGGAGTTCGAGCCGCGTATCGGGGCGGAGACGATGCGAGAGGCCAAACAGATGGGCTTCAGCGACGCGCAGATCGCCGCCGTCCTGCACACGGACGAGGATACCGTACGGCGGATGCGCAAGGAGAAGGGCATCGAGGCGGTCTACAAGCTGGTGGACACGTGCGCCGCTGAGTTCGAGGCCTATACCCCGTACTTCTATTCCACCTACGAGACACCATACCGCACGGGGGCCTCCGCGAAGCAGGACTGCGAGGACGAAACGCGCGCTTCCACCCGGAAAAGCATCATGATCCTGGGCGGGGGGCCCAACCGGATCGGACAGGGCATCGAGTTCGACTACTGCTGCGTGCACGCCTCCATGGCGTTGCGGGAGCTGGGCTTCGAGACCATCATGGTCAACTCCAATCCCGAGACGGTCTCCACGGACTACGACACGTCGGACAAGCTGTATTTCGAGCCCCTGACCCACGAGGACGTGATGAACATCGTGGACCGGGAGAAGCCGTACGGGCTGATCGTGCAGCTGGGCGGCCAGACCCCGCTGAACCTCGCCGTCGGCCTGGAACGCGCCGGGGTGAAGATCCTGGGAACGAGTCCCGACTCGATCGACAGGGCGGAGGACAGGAAGCGGTTCTCCGAACTGGTGCGGAAGCTGGGCCTGCTGCAGCCGCAGAACGGGACCGCGGTCACGGTGGAGGAGGCCTGCGCCGTGGCCTCCGTCATCGGCTATCCGGTGATCGTGCGGCCCAGCTACGTGCTGGGCGGGCGGGCCATGGAGATCGTCTGGGACGATTCCAGCCTGGGGCATTACATGCAGCGCGCCGTCTGGGCCTCCCCTGAGCGGCCCGTGCTGATCGACAGGTACATCGAAGACGCCGTCGAGGTGGACGTGGACATGGTGGGTGACGGCCGGACCTACGTCATGGGCGGGATCATGGAGCACATCGAGGAGGCGGGGGTTCATTCCGGCGACGCGGCCATGGTGCTGCCGTCCCGTACCCTGTCCAAGTCCATGGTGGCCCGCATCCGCTCGGCCACCAGGCTCATGGCGGAGGAGCTCGGGGTTGTCGGCCTGATGAACGTGCAATACGCGGTGCGGGAGGATCAGCTCTACGTGCTGGAGGTCAATCCCCGCGCCTCGAGGACGGTTCCGTTCGTGTCAAAAGCCATCGGGGTGCCCCTGGCGAAACTGGCGGCCAAGGTCATGGCCGGAAAGACGCTTCGGGAACTGGGATTCGTACGGGAAGTCATCCCGCCCTACGTGAGCGTGAAGGAATCCGTGTTGCCCTTCTCCAAGTTCCCGGGAACCGACATCAGCCTGGGGCCCGAGATGAAGTCCACGGGCGAGGTGATGGGCATCGCGAAGGACTTCGGCCAGGCCTACTGCAAGAGCCAGTTCGGCTCCGGAAGCGAGGTCCCCATCCGGGGCACCGTGATCATCAGCGTGAAGGACAGGGACAAGAAACCCGCCGTGATCGAGGCGGCACGGGCCTTGTCCTCCATGGGGTTCGTCGTCGTCTCGACGAAGGGAACCGCGGATTTCCTGGAAAGGCAACGTGTCCCGTGCCGAAGGATCGCCCGTGTGGGCGAAGGCGGGCCAAGCATCGTGGACCTGATCCGCGAAGGAAAACTCGCCCTCATCATCAACACCGCGTCGGGAAAGATCCCCCGGCGCGACGAGATCCTCATCCGTTCCACGGCCGTTTCGTACGGCGTGCCCGTGGTCACGACGCTTCCCGGCATGGATGCCTACGTTCAGGGGATCCGGTCCCTGGCCAAGGGCGCCCTCGGGGTCATGTCGCTCCAGGAATGGCACGGGAAGATCGGCGCTTCTGGAAAGACGGCAGGGAAGACGGGATCCCGGCGCGGATCCGCTTCAGGGAAACCTGCGCGCAAACCGGCTTCCGGGGCCGGGCGGGGAAGCCGCAAGGCCTGATCCGCGCCGGGCTACGGCTGCAGGGCCTTTCCGATGAGTTCCTGGTCGTGGAGAAACACGGAGCTGTGGGGAAACCGCCGCAGGCCCCCCTCGATTGCGGTCCGGGCTTCCGCGTACCGCCCCGCATTGTAGAGGCGGGAGAAGAAATGATGCAGATAGTTCTCGTAGTTCCACACGAGGGCCGGGTCCTCGCCGATCCCGACGATGCCCTCCAGCACGATGTTGGCGGCGGACAGGAACTCCTCCCTCTGGGAGGCCTTCTCAGCGTGCTTCAGGACGGCGTAGATTCGGAACTCGCGGGCCTGCGCCTCCTCGATGGAACCCTTTTCCAGGGCCTTGCGGATGGCCGCGTCGGCCGTGGGCCAGTCCCCGGCGTCCAGCAGGGACAGGATGCGGTTGTTCGACAGGGTCCGCCGCTGCTGGATCAGGGCGTCCGAGGTGCCGAAGCGGCGTTCGACGGCGTCCAGGAGATCCAGGCCGCGGTCCATCTCGTCGCGGTTTCCCAGCCATAGGCAATAGGAGAAGAGCGTGCGCATCAGGGTTTCCGTCGATTCCACCGACGGGGACAGGATCCGGGCGCTCACGGCGGCCCGCAGGGCATCCTGCAGCCTGCCCTGGCCCGCGAGGTCCATGGTCCGGTTGACCAGGATCAGGCCCAGGAGGTCCTTCTCCCCGATGCCCTGCCGGTCCTTGGCGCGGTTCTGCGGGACGTAGGCGTAGCCCGTCACCCTGCCGAACGAATCGCGGAACTCCCGTTTGGTCCCCGGATCGAATCCCAGGACGCTCGTGGTCTCCACGTCGATCTCCGTGTTCCCGTCCCAGACGGTGCAGAACGCATGGTCGGAGGTCCTGACGGCGCCCATCGTGAGGCCCGCGGAACGTCCGACGATGAGGTACAGGACCGCTGAGGAGACGCAGTTGTAGGTGCCCCGTTCCAGGAGGACGTCCATGCGGGTCTGGGACTCCATGTAGGTCGAAAGGAACCTCTCATGCAGGAACCGCAGGACCTCCTCGCCCAGTTGCCGGGTCGACCGCATCTCCTCCTTCCCGGGGGAGAAGGAGTCCATGACCGTGCGGAGCTCCGCGCTCAGGCGCTCCAGACGCTCTCCTTCGGCCCCGGAAAAGGCGAGCGAGGCGGCGATGAGATTCTCCAGGGGAAGGGGTTCCGGCATGGCCGCAAGACGCGCAGCCGCCTCCAGGGGCTCCAGCTCCGGGAAGGCGACGGGAGCCGCGGCCGCCGTGGCGGCCGCCAGGAGGAGGAGGATGACCATGTCCATGGGACGGCGCGGAAGGGATACGGTCTCCCGGGAGAACCTTCCAGCGCCGCCCGCGCACCGCGGACCGTCGAACGGCATATCACATGACCCTGGCCCTGGTTTTAGGACTTCTCCGCATCCGGGTCAAGGGCTATGCGGCGGGCGCCTGCCTCAGGATCCATAGACCCGCTTCAGGAAATCCGCCGGACGGCTGCGGAGCCCGGAAAGGCGCTGTGCGGCCTGCGGATCCCCTTCAAGGGCTTCCAGCATGATCTGGCCTTCCACGCCGCAGATCGCGTCGTGGTCCGGGAAAACGGCCCGCAGCAGAAATTGAGAGAATTGGGCCAGGCGCATCGGCCCGTGGGCCCGCGGCAGCTGGGAAGGAAGGGCCTCCACGGCCACGGAGCGCAGGTCCTTCACGGCCTCCAGGACGTCGGGCAGGGCGGGGGAAGGACTGAAGACGATCGTGTAGTACCAGCCGAACAGCGTGTTCCTTTCGCATCCGTGCGAGTCGCTCGCTCCCACGATGGGGATACGGCGCCCCCTGGCGCGTTCCTCATTGTAGAAAAGGACCTGCAGGGCGTTCGATTCGACCTCATTGAGATGATAGCCGCCGATCAGTTCCAGCGCGTCGAAGGGCGCCATTTCCATGAGGAGCGCGGTGAGCTCCGTCGGCACGTCGTAGCGGCCATGGTAGAACCAGTACGGATGGCAAAAAACGGCGAGGCCGCCCTCTTCACGGATCCGCCGGAAGCACCAGATCGAAGCCGCTGCCGCGCCCCGCAGCGCCTCGGGCACCTTCGGGAGGGTCTTTTGCAGGGCGCGCACGCCTTCCGCGTATTCCTCGGTGGTGAAGAGCTCCGTGATGCCGCGGCGGGCGCCGAAGTTCACGATGTGGACGGGATTGTCCGGCGCATGCACCTCCTCTCCGGGGTACATCCGGAAGTCCGTGGGAAGGCCTTCCAGGGCGCGGATCGCCTCAAGGGAAGGGGCGTAGAGACGGTGGTCGGTGATCGCCAGGAAGTCCATGCCGATCTTCCTGCCGGCGGCGGCCACGTAGGCGGGTCCCTCCCGGCCGTCCGACCGCGTGGAGTGGAGGTGGAAATCGCCCTTGTAGGGCCGGAGGCGGAACAGGTCCTCACGCAGGGCATAGAGGCGGAACTCCAGGAAAGGCTTGCCCCCATCCGCGGGATCGCCGACGAGGACCACGTATTCCTGCTCCTCGGGAAACGCGGCCTCGAAGGCGAGCGATCCTTCCCCGGGGGAGATGGAGAAGGCGGGGGCGGTCCTTGATCCGTCACGCAGGCCCTCGGCCGGGGTCACGGAGACCGGATAGACGAGGCCGGCCTGGAAACGGCAATGATCATGGCGGGGGCGGATCGTGATGGCCGTCTTCGATCCGGCGCGTACGACACGCGGAAACAGGTCGAAGAAAAGGTGTTCCGGCTTCCCTATGACTGGCATCCTGCATTCTCCTCTCGGATGGCCCATGGTGCTTGATTTTTTTTGCGCGATATACTATACGTTTGAGTAGTATATGGGCGTTGCCAACATCCACTTCCGTTCCTGCTTCTCCTTCCTGGCCGGATGCCGGACCCCGGAGGAGATCTGCCGTTTCGCCGCGGAGCACGGCCTGCGGACCGTCGGCATGACCGACGTCAACGGTTTTTACGGCCTCATCCGGTTCCTCAAGGCTGCGGAGCGGGAGGGGGTGAAGCCGGTATCCGGCGTCGTGGTCCGGCACCGCGGCCGAGAGGCTTTCACGGCCTACGTGATGGACAGGCGGGGCTACAGCCGACTCTGCGGCCTCATCACGCGCCTCCTTGCGGCCACGCCCGAGGCCGACTACGACCCGGTGGAGGACCTGCTTCGCGGCGGCCGGGAGGGGATCTCGATCCTGTCGGACGATCCCTCCGTGCTGCTGCGGCTGCGGGAGGGCGGGACCGCTGGCCTGTACGCCCGGCTGACCCACGGCAGGCCGTTCGCCGAACTGGCGCGCTTTGCCAGGGAGAATTGCCTTCCCACGGCGGCGATCCCGGACACCGTCTTCCTGGGAGACGGCGACGAAGACGTCTACGAGGTTCTGCGCGCCATCGGCCGGATCCGCAAGGTGGATGACCTGCCCCCCGGGGACCGGGCCGCTCCCCACCTGCGCTTCACCCCGGGGGAGGCCGTGGAGCGCTTCTTTTCCGCCGTGCCGGAGGCCCTGGCGGCCGCGGAGGACATCGCGGAGCGCTCCTCCACGGCGGGAATCATGAGCCCTTCCTTCATTTTTCCCTCCTTCGGGGGCCTCACGGAGGAGGAGGCGTTCCGCATGCTGCGCTCCCTGTGCGTCCAGGGCGCGGACCGCAGATACGGGGGCATGCGGGATGACGTGCAGGCCCGGTTGGACTATGAACTCTCCATCATACGGCAGAAGGGCTTCTCCGCCTATTTCCTTGTCGTCTGGGACATCGTTTCCCGCTGGCCCCGCACCTGCGGCCGCGGAAGCGCGGCCGCGAGCATCGTCTCCTACCTTCTGGGCATCACCCATGTGGATCCCATCAGGTACAACCTTTTTTTCGAGCGCTTCCTCAACCGGGGCCGCAAGGATCCACCCGACATCGACGTTGACTTTCCCTGGGACGAGCGCGGGAAGACGCTGCGCTACGTGTTCGACAAGTACGCGGGACGGTCCGCGATGGTGGCGGACCATGTCACCTTCGGGCCGCGCTCCGCCCTGCGGGAACCGGCCAAGGCGTTCGGGGTGCCGGAGGAGGAGATCGGCCGGCTGGTGAAGCTCTCGCGTCTGGGCCGCGCAGAGGAGATACCGCCGTACCTGCGCTCGGCCGCGGAGAGGATCCGCGGCCTGCCCCGCAACCTCGGAACGCACCCGGGCGGCGTCGTGATCACGCCCGGTCCGATCACGGACTATGCCCACGTACAGACTTCGCCGCTCGGGTGGCCGGTGCTTGCGTGGGAGAAGGACGCCACGGAGGACGCGGGTCTGGTGAAGATCGACCTCCTGGGCAACCGCTCCCTCGGTGTGCTGCGGGACACCCTGGCGCTGGTGGAGAAGGGCCGGGAGGCCGCGCCAGAGGCCGCGTCGGGCGCCACATCGCTTCGCGCCGTGGCTGGAGCCGCGCCGGAGGCCGCATCAGGCGCCACGCCGGGAACGCGGCTGGATTGGGAGAGCTTCGATCCCCTGGAGGACCCGGATACGAGGGAACTCATCCGCCGGGGAAAGACCCTGGGGGTCTTCTACGTGGAGTCCCCGGCCACGCGGCAGCTGCTCACAAAGATGGGACGGGGGGACTACGAGAACCTGGTGATCGCCAGCTCCATCATCCGTCCCGCGGCCAACCGCTACATCCGTTCCTTCGTCAAACGCCTGCGCGGCGCGCCCTACCGGCCGCTGCACCCGCGCATCGAGAAGACGCTGGAGGAGACCTACGGGATCATGGTCTATCAGGAGGACGTTTCCCGGGTGGCCATCGACATTGCCGGTTTCCCCATCGAGGAGGCGGACCGTCTGCGCAAGATCCTCTCCAAGAAGGACAGGGAGCTGAAGCTGCCCGACTTCAAAACGCGTTTCCTCGCGGGCGGCGCGGCCCTCGGCGTGGCGGCGGACGTGCTGGAAAAGGTCTGGGACATGATCCTCTCCTTCGACGGCTACTCCTTCTGCAAACCGCACAGCGCCTCCTACGCCCAGGTCTCCTACCGGATCGCCTACCTCAAGCGCTTCCATCCCCTGGAGTTCTATGCCTCCGTGATCAACAACGGCGGCGGTTTCTACGGCCGCCAGACCTACGTGAACGCCTGCCGGAGGGAAGGGTTCCCCGTGCTGCCCCCCGACGTGAACCGCAGCGACTACGGGTACACGGCGGAGGGGGGGCGCCTCCGGGTGGGGCTCTGCCAGCTGAAGGACCTTGCCCGGCCGGTCGTGGACCGGATCCTTTCCGAACGGGAACGCGGCGGTCCCTACGCCGGGTTCCGCGATTTCCTGCTGCGCGTCGATCCGCGCCTCTCCGAGCTGCGGCCCCTGGTGCGGTCCGGGTCCCTGGATTCGGTCTCGGACGGCTGCACGCGGCCGGAGCTTTTCTACCGCTGGCAGAACGCGTCCCGGGAAGACGGCCTCGGTTTCCTCCCGCCCATGCCGCCACAGGTCGGGGATTATCCGGCCCGCGTGAAGCTCCAGGACGAGGCGCGCACGCTCGGCATCATCGTCTCCCGCCACCCCTTATCCCTCTTCCGGACCCGGATCGCGCGAATGGCGGAACGCCACGGCCTTGCCCCGCTCATCGGATCCCGGGACATCGGGGCGCACGTCGGACGGCGCGTCTGGATACCGGGCCTCCTGGTCACTGGCAAGGAGGTGGCCACCAGGAAGCGGGAGCCCATGATCTTCGTCAGCTTCGAGGACGAGGATGACGTCTTCGAGACCACCCTGTTCCCGGACGCCTTCAGCCGACTGTTTCCCGTCCTGGACAGCGGCTGGGTCTTCCTGATCCACGGGAAGGTGGATGAGGATCTTGGGGCACTGAACATCAGCGTGGAGCGCCTGCTGAAGGTGAGCCGCGACCTGTCCGGCGGCGCCGTGGAGAGGCCGCCCGTCTTCGCCTGGGGCGAGGGCGAGAGCCCCTGGGGCGACGAGGGCCCCTCCGTCGCCATGCCGGCCGCCACCCCTCCCCGCGGTGCGTCCGTAGCCGCGTCAGGGACCGCGTCCGTAGCCTCAACTTGACACCGCCATGGTTCTTTGCGTACCGTCTCCTTGTCGAATCGGGCGGTTAGCTCAGCTGGTTAGAGCATCTCGCTTACACCGAGAGGGTCGGGGGTTCGAATCCCTCACCGCCCAGAGCCATGGAAGGCTCAAGGTCGAGGCGTACAGGGATGTACGAGCCGAGACCCAGAGCCATGGAAGGCTCAAGGTCGAGGCGTACAGGGATGTACGAGCCGAGACCCAGAGCCATGGATGGTACAAGGTCGAGGCGTACAGGGATGTATGCGCCGAGACCCAGAGCCGATACGATTTCCCTTCAGAGGGCCTTCCCCGGACACGAGATTAGAAGCAGGGGGGTCGTCTTGCAACCGAAAAAAGCACTTCTTCTTCTCTGGATCCTGCTACCGTCGATCCTGTTCTGTCAGACGCTGGCCGTCAAGGATCTGGGCTGCCGGCTGGATCTGCCGGAGGGATGGCAGGCTCTGGATACTGGCGATCCTGCGAAGCTTTCCTTCAGCGAACCCGCACGGGGCGCGGTCCTGCAGGTGACGGCTTTTCCCGCGGATTCCGCAATGAGCGCGCGGGCCATGTCTGCCGAAGTCATGCGCCAGCTGGCGGCCAAGGGGACTCCCGTCGAATACTCCTGCTCCGGCCATGCCGCCTGCTTTTCCGACATCTCCTTCGCTTCCCGTTCCAATCCGTATAAGGGCTACCTGCTGGTCATGAAGGAACCCTTGGCGGGCGACTTCGTGCTTCTCGGATTCGCTCCGGCCGACTCGTTTGCCGGGGCGGGGGATTCACTGCTTTCCGCCATGGATTCCTTCTCGATCGACGGTGAGGCCGGCAGCCTACCCGGACCCGTCAGCCAGTCTGCGCATCCGTATCCGGACACGGTGCAGGCACCCGTGGAAACCGGACTGTCCGACTCGAAGATCCGATGGAAGACGGGAGCGTCCGATGCCGCGGCCGCGCAGGCCATTGTGGAAAGGGAGGCTCGCCTGCTCGCCTCGTACGGGGCGGAGAACGACGCAGCCTGGGCCAGATTCTACAGGATGATCTACAGGGACAGCTTCCGGCGCATCGATTCCCTGGTCTCCGCCGTGACGGCCGAGGCGAAGCACAAGGGCTGGGCGAGGGAGGAGATCCCTATTCGGCTCTTGTCCTGGATGCAGGGCTTTTCCTATTCCCGGACCGGAACCAAGGCGGACTTCCTTTCCCCAGTGGCCGTGGCCCTCAAGGCGTCCGGCGACTGTGATTCCCGCGGCCTGCTCTACGTCATGCTCCTTCGACGCTTCGACTTCGACGCGATCCTCCTGGTCTCCTCCCGCTACAAACATGCCATGGCCGGCGTGGTCCTCTCCCGCCAGGGCGCCAAGGTGTCCTGGGAAGGAAAGCAATACCTTGTGGCCGAGCTCACCGATCAGGTCGACATCGGACTGATCGACAGGGATATGGCGGATCCTGCCGGCTGGATCCCGATCTCCTTCGAGGAGTAGGACCGGCCGCCTTCAGCCCGGTGCGAGCCCATCCAGTTCCACGACGGCGCCGTTGCGCTTTTCATAGCGGTCCACGATGCCTCCGGAGGCCGTCAGGCCGTTCTTCTGGAGGCTGCCGTCCACCGGGCAGATCAGGGCGGCGCCGGAGCGGATTCCGTAGCCTATCGTGCCTTCCGGGCTCAGGGAAAGTAGGGCCTGAAGTTCCACCCATCCTTCCGCCTCCCCATGCGTGTCGCAGAGAACGGGGGCCAGGGCAAGGCACGGGAAGATCTCGGCGCTCGCGTCGTCCTTGGGATCGGCCCAACGGACCCAGCTTCGCGCCATCATGATGCTTCCCGCGGAAACGCCGAAGAACGGCACCCCGTCGGCATACAGGTTCCTGAGGAAATCGGCCATGCCGACGTCGGCGAGGCCGCGCATGCCCTCCTCCACGTCGCCGCCGCTTACAAAGACGATGTCCGCGGATTCCAGCACCTTCCGGGCCGCATCGGGATCCGCCCTGCGGCCCGCCAGGGGTGCAAGGCGGACGGGCCCGGCGCCCGCCGTCTTCATGAAACCGCCGATCATGGCCCGGAATGCGGTATTGTCGCCCGAGGCGGTCCCGATATAGGCGACGGAAGGCCGCTCCACGCCCGCCAGACGCAGCGCCGCAGCCATCAGGGGATCTCCGCCCTTGCCGCGGCTGCCCCTTCCACCGGCGATCAGGTGGACGGGCTTTTGTTTTCCTCTGTTCATCTTCCCCTCTCCAAAGGGAAGCCCCGCCACGCGGTGAGGAACTTCCCGGATTTCGCGGGCTGCAGGTCGTCGACTTCAACGATTTCAAGATCCGCACCGGGGCCGTACAGTTCAAGAAGGGTTTCCCGGGCGGCATCCACGACGGGACGGACGGCATCCTCGGCCTTCACGATCCGCAGGCCGTATCGGCCGGGTGCCGGCTGTACCAGGGCGTATTCGGCGATTCCGTCGACCCCGGCCAGGGCAAGGTCCAGTTCCCTCTGGGTCACGGGCCTGCCGTCGACGGAAAGCGTCATCGAGGACCTCCTGCCCTCGACGGCTTCGAAGCTCATCGCCCCGTTCCTGCCGCAGGGGCAGGGGGCGGCGGAAGGACGGACCAGATCCCCGATGTCGAAGCGAAGGAGCGGGAACCAGCGGTTGCCGAACGTGGTGACGTAGACGGAGCCGATCTGCGGGGCGGCCGTCAGGGGGACGAAATCCAGGCGGCAGGTCTCCGCGTTCTGGTGCATCCTGCCGCATTCGCACTCCATGAGCACGTACCCGGCTTCGGTGGATCCGTAGGAACTGGCGACGGGACAACGGAAGACCCGGCTGATGGCGCGAAGGTGCAGCACGGACGGCAGTTCGTAGGTAAGGACGATCAGGGACGGCTGGAATATCCCGCGGCCCCGTTGCCGGGCGAAACGGGCCAGGCGGAAGAGATAGGAAGGATTGGCCTCCAGCACATCCGGCTTGTAGCGGTCCAGCTCTTCGAGCATCCGACGCATGTGTTCGGGGGACCATGGGGCCGGGGTGGGGTATTCGTTCAGGAACAGGAACCGGCCGAGAAGCCGACTCTCCATCGGAAGCGGGCCGCCCTGGCTCCGCGGTCCCACGGAGAGGGCGCTGGCGAGGATGGCCTCCCGGTGCGTCCCGGTGGCCGCACGTGCGGCCGCCTTGTTCAAGGTCCATGAGGCGCGCTCCGATCCGTCCCACCATGCCTGGTTCCAGATGTTCGTGAGCGCTTCCTCCTCCGTGCCTCCCGTGCGCACGTAGCTCACCTCTCCGGACGCGAGGCCCGCGTCAAGGTCCATGCCGTCGGGGACCAGGCCTCGGGGAAAATGGGCGCGGATGTCCGCCTTCGTGAGCACGGGAAGGGCGGCGAACCGCGCGTCCAGGTCCGCCGCCGCGCCGGGGTCCCGCCCGCGCCACGAGGCGTACAGAGGGGTCCGTTCCAGGGCGGTTTCAAGCGCCTCCAGGCAGCGAAGTCGATAGGCGGGGGATGGGGTGCCGCTCCTCATGTGTGGACCTGTAGTGGAAAACATAACATCTGTCAAGCGGTATGCGGTCGTGCGGACATCCGGAACCGTACCGCAATGGGGGCTGCCTGCGGCGGCCACGGCCGCAGGTTGACACCCCGACGGCCGCGGCCCCATAGTTGGCCCTGCCGCGCCCTTGAAGCGCGGTAAGGAGTATCCCATGAAAGAACCCAAACCCGCCCCGGAAACGCCCGCGCAGACGTCGGACTTCATCCGCGAGTTCGTGGCGGAGGACGTGCAGGCCGGGAAAAACGGCGGCCGCGTGCTCACCCGCTTCCCTCCGGAGCCCAACGGCTGGCTGCACATCGGGCACGCCAAGGCCATCTGCCTCGACTTCGGCATCGCCTCCCAGTTCGGCGGAAAGTGCAACCTGCGCTTCGACGACACCAATCCGGCCGCCGAGAAGTGGGAGTACGTGGAGGCCCAGCGGCGCGACGTGAGGTGGCTGGGCTTCGACTGGGGGGACCGCGAGTTCTTCGCCTCCGATTACTACGAGAAGCTCTACGGCTGGGCCGAGGACCTGATCCGAAAAGGCAAGGCCTACGTCTGCGACCTGGACGAGCAGGCCATCCGTGCCTACAGGGGCACGGACGTGAAGGACAAGGGGCCCATCACGGTGACGCCCCCCGGCCGGGATAGCCCCTGGCGGAACCGGAGCGTGGAGGAGAACCTGGACCTGTTCCGCCGCATGAGGGCGGGGGAGTTCCCCGACGGGGCCAAGACCCTGCGGGCCAAGATCGACATGGCCCACCCGAACCTGCACATGCGGGATACCGTGATGTACAGGATCCTGAGGGAGCACCATTACCGCACGGGGACCCTATGGTGCATCTATCCCATGTACGACTATGCGCATCCCTTGTCCGACTCCATGGAAGGGGTTACGCATTCGATCTGCACCTTGGAGTACGAGATTCATAGGCCCCTGTACGACTGGTTCATCCGGGAGCTGGGGGTGTTTCCCAGCCGGCAGATCGAGTTCGCGCGCCTGAACATCACATACACGGTGCTCAGCAAGCGCTGGCTGCTGGAGCTGGTGAAGGAAGGCAGGGTTTCCGGCTGGGACGATCCCCGCGTACCCACCATCGCCGGCCTGCGACGGCGCGGCTACACGCCGGAGGCCATCAGGGACTTCTGCTCGCGCATCGGGGTGGCCAAGTCGGACAGCACGGTGGACGTACAGCTTCTGGAGCACTGCGTCCGCGAGGACCTCAACCGCCGCGCGCCGCGCGTCATGGCCGTGCTCCGGCCCCTGAAGCTCGTCATAGAGAACTACCCGGAAGGGAAGTCCGAGGAACTGGATGCGGTGAACAATCCCGAGGATCCGGCGGCCGGGACGCGCAAAGTGCCCTTCTCCAGGGAGCTGTACATCGAGCAGGACGATTTCCGCGAGGATCCGCCGCCCAAGTACTACAGGCTCAGCCCGGGGCGGGAGGTGCGCCTGCGCTATGCCTACTTCGTGAAGTGTACGGGAGTGCTGAAGGATCCCGCCACGGGGCGGGTGACGGAGGTGCGCTGTACTTATGATCCCGCCACGAGGGGTGGGGACGCCCCGGACGGCCGCAAGGTGAAGGCGACCATGCATTGGGTCTCGGCGCCGCATGCCCTCAGCGTGGAAGCGCGGCTCTACGACCACCTGTTCTCCACGCCATTCCCCCAGGACGTGCCTGAAGGCGCGTCCTGGAAGGACAATCTGAATCCCGCTTCCCTGGAGACAGTCACGGACTGCCGTGCGGAGCCGGCCCTGGCTTCGGGAAAGCCCGGGGACCGCTTCCAGTTCGAACGCCTCGGCTACTTCTGCGTGGATCAGGAATCGAAGGCCGGGAGCCCCATCTTCAACAGGACGGTTTCCCTCAAGGACGAATGGGCGCGTATTGAAAAAAGGGGCTGATCGGCACACGGGATTCGTACAACGCAGCTTGCTGCGGGGATGTTGATCGACGCCCTGCCGATAAAAAAGCCGGTTCCGGGCTTCCGGGACCGGCTTTTTTTGTGTTGGTTTTCCTCGCAATGTGCGATATTCTTTACTGGAGTCCCTAAAACTGATCTTGTTTGAGGATTCCAGTTGGAGGGCACACATGAGAAAAAGAAAAGCGGGTGTTTCGATGGGATTCCTCGTGACCGTCCTGGTCGTCGCGATCAGCGTCTTCTCCGGATGCACGACAGGTTCCTCGGACGGGACGCCCAGCGGCTCGGAACTGGCGAATTACCAGAAATCGTTCATGTCCAGCTATTATGCGGAGAGGCGCGGAACCGCGGGAGGGGCTTCAGACAAGGCCTTGACTCCCTTCTGGAAGGTGAAACCAGCAGACGCCAAGGCAACCGTCAATACGGCCTACTTGACCTCCACGAGCTTCACGTCCCTGGTCGCCTCCGCCTCCAATTCGATCCCCGACTACCCCGAGATCAACCAGACGACCGCCTTCGTCTTGACGTTGTATGACGCAATCAACCACGTCTATGACGTCGTGGCCACGACGAGCTATCCGGCAGACGATGCGCGCGCCAGCTACGTCGAGGAGTACTACGTCAAGGACATCGGCATGAGCGGAGGATACTACAGCTTCGGCGCATACGACGACACGTGGGACGTGAACGATCCCATCGTGACCGATGGCGGCGGATCCTGGGTCCAGGACCAGACGGCCCGCGTGAGGCAGGTCCTCACCTTCGACAACGGGACCGTGAGGAACGAAACCATCGTGAGACAGTCGGATTCCACGACGAATCCGGTCCATTTCGGCGCCTTCGACATCGACGGCTCCCTGGACTTCAGCCAGGTCTTCTATCCCGCCACGGACACGGACGCCGTGTTCTCCTCCATCGTCATCTACAAGGTGACCCCGGCGACAAACTACGGCTTCTGGTTCTGGTCAGGCTCCTCTTCCCAGACCATCCTCGGCATCCGTTACTATACCGAGCTCGCGGATGCGGCGAGCGGCAAGTACTACGGCTACACGATCTGCTTCGAGAAGACGGTTTCCGAATACGCCACCGCGGCGGAGTCCTTCCCTGCGACCATGACGACCGTGTTCGTCGGTTCCACGCACGACACGCTGTCGGAATCCGTCCTGCGGCAGAAGACGGCCTATGCATACACGGGCGGGATCGTGGATCTGTCCTCCGCCGTGAAGACCACCAACATGAAATCCCGGGTGGTGGACGTGACGAGCGCGAAGGACTTCTATATCGAGCAGCTGAACTCCGACTACGTGACGCTCTCCGGTTGGGACACGACGACCATCGGCACGCCGGCCGGTGAAGCGGAGGCGATCGCCGAGGATGCCACCGCCCTGGCCTACCTGGAAACCAGGACGGTGATCGAGCAGGCGGATGGCTCGGATCTGTCCATTGCCGTCTCCTCCACGACCAGCGATCTGTCCATCCTCTACAGGTCCCTGACGGAAGGGGTGTACGCGAGTACGACAAACACGACCACCCCCGCCGGAAGCCTGCAGGGGGACCGTGCGGCATGGACCTTCGACGGGAAGACCATTGGGCAGCAGATCGCCTCCTCGGCCGCCTACCAGCTTTCGACGACGGGCAGCGTGGAGGCCTGGATCTGCATGAATACCATCGTCGATACTGCGGGCATCGTGCACAAGGGGGTGGCCGCGGACTTCTCCGACGAGTGCTATTCCCTGCAGCTTTGGGGAAACGCCGGACTGGTGGCCATCGTGCTGGATCACCCCGGTACAGGCAATTCCTTCGACTACATCTACAGCGGAACCAAACTGAAAGCGGGAAAGTGGTACCATATCGTGGCCACCTGGGACACCGCAACGTCCAAGAAGATCTGCCTGTACGTCAACGGCTCCCTCAGCAATTCCAAGACGCCGAGCACGACATTGCAGGCCGCCGGATGCCGCAACAACGATGCCGGCCTCGTGATCGGCTCCCAGCTCCCCTCGATCTACAGCACCCTTTACGGCTACTTCAGCTTCGATGGAAAGATCGTGGGCACCAGGATCTACACGACGGCCCTGACGGCCGCGGAAGTCCTTGCCAACTACAATGCGTACAAGGACCTGACGTACGGGTGGTGATTGCGTTTCCGGAGGATCCGGGCCGTCCGTGGCGTCCGGACGGCATTTCATTTCTCCGTCGTGATTCCCGAGTCCATGCCGTAGAGCGCGAGGCCCGAGGCCACGCTCGTGAACGTGTCGCCGCGTGTGGAAAGCCTCCCCGGCTGCACCAGGGAGGTGAACCGGCGAAGGACGGAGGGGACCAGGGAGCAGCCTCCCGTGAGGAAACATGCATCCACGTCCATCCCGTCGACCCCCGCGTCGGACAGGGTGTCCAGGGCGGAGCGGACCATGCGCTCCACGTCGTCCTCGATCATCCCCTCGAAGTCGCCGCGCGTGAGCCTTTCGGCGATGCGCAGCGTGTTTTCCGGCAGGCTGATCATGGCCTCCATCTCGCCGGACAGCATGTGCTTGGCCTCCGCGATGGCCCGGAACACGGCGAATCCCAGGTCCTTCTCAATGAGGGTCATCAGGCGGCCGATGGCCGGCTTGTCCGTGGAGCCGCTGCGGATGTACTGAAGGCTCGTCCAGGTCTTGGACTCCTTGAGGAACGGGATGCGGTCCCAGCGGCAGAGCGAGACGAAGACGTGCACGGGGACGTCCAGCAGCTTGCCCCAGGACTCGAACCTGCTTCCGTAGCCGAAGAAGGGGACCAGGCGGTTCCACATGATGCGGCTGTCGAAGTCGTCCCCGCCGGCCCGCACCCCGCCCGTGGAGAGCACCTCATGGCTTCCGTCGGGCCGGAAGCGCAGCACGCTGAAGTCCGCCGTGCCTCCCCCGATGTCGGCCACGAGCACCAGGCTTTCCCGATCGATCGAGGATGCGTAGCTCCATCCCGCGGCGATCGGCTCCAACTGGAGACGCACGTCGGTGAAACCCGCGAGGGCGGCCGCCTCCAGGAGTCGGCCTTCCGCCATGGCGTCGTTTTCGTGCCGCTCCGAGAAATGCACGGGCCTTCCCAGCACGATCCTGTCCACGGGCTGCCCGATCCGCCGTTCCGCCGTCTCCTTCAGGTGGACGAGAAGCGGCCGGGCGAGCTGCGCCGGACCATAGGACCTCCCATGGATCCGGGTCTGCTGAAATCCGGGGTCGCTCAGGATGCTTTTCATGGATTTCACGAAGCGGGTCTTCTCGGCGGAGCCCCTGTAGCGTGCAATGGCCTCCCGGCCGACATATTGCGCCTGTCGGCCTCCGTCATCCACCACAAGCAGGCAGGAAGGTTCCTCGATCACCACTTCGGCGCGCCTGTCCCCCTCCCGGACTATGGCGACGACGGAATTGGACGTGCCGAAGTCGATACCGCAGGAATACCTCATGGGGATCTCCGTCTATTTGGGAACGGCAAGGCGTGAAACGGGGAAAGCGCCCGATCGGAGTCGAACCGACGTCATAAGCTTGGAAGGCTTAGGTAATAGCCGTTATACGACGGGCGCGTGTGGGAAAAATATAACGGGCATCCCGGCCCGCTGTCAAGCGATTTTAGGGCGATTTCCTTGCCTGACGACCCTCCATGCGATACATTGCCCGGATATGGGCATGAGGGGCGAGATCTATTCCTCGAAGGCGAACATCGGCAAGCGGACCTACTTCTTCAATGTGAAGGAAAACCGCCAGGGCGACGTGTTCCTGAATATCGTGGAAAGCAAGAAAAGCGGCGACAGCGCCTTCGAGCGCCATTCCATACTCGTTTTCAAGGAAGACATGGATTCCTTCCTGAAGGCGCTCACGGAGGCGGTCGGCTTCATCCAGGGCAAGAAGGGCGAGTGACGCGGAAACTGACCCGCTGGATCGCCGACGGGCCGAGGGAGAGCACCGCTTCGCGATGCGCCCGCGTAGGATATCCCTTGTGCACCTCGAATCCGTAACCCGGCTCGATGCGCGCGTAGCGCTCCATCCAGAGGTCCCGCAGCGTCTTGGCCACGAGGGATGCGGCCATGATCTCATGGACGGTCGCATCCCCCTTCACGATGGCGCGGGAAGGGCCCGGGACCGCCGGGACGAACAGGCCGTCCACGAGGACGCAGCCGGGCTGCAGGGCGAGGCCCAGGTAAGCCCTCCGCATGGCGAGGAGCGTGGCGTGATGGATGTTCAACCTGTCGATCTCCCCGGGCCACGCCCACCCGACGGCCCAGGCACGGGCCTTTTCCCGCACCAGCGCCCCGAGGACCGCGCGGCGGGCCTCGGGCACCGCCTTGGAGTCCGCCAGGAGTTCCATGGGGAAATCGTCGGGCAGGATGACGGCTGCCGCCGTCACGGGTCCCGCCAGGGGGCCGCGCCCCGCTTCGTCGATTCCGCACACGGGCCCCAGCCCCTTCGCCCACGCCGTGATCATGCTGATTTCATCAGGTCCCTGGATTCGTTTCCCCATGTTCCCTTGACCACCCCCCGCCCCGGGTGTTACTAGTACCAGGGACAATACAGTTTTTCCACCGGGAGTCAAAGTGTTCCTAAAAAGCCTCGAGATATTCGGTTTCAAATCATTTGCCGACAAGGTGCGTATCGATTTCGCCGACGGCGTGGCCGCCCTGCTGGGGCCCAACGGCTGCGGCAAGAGCAATGTCGTCGACTCGGTGAAATGGGTTCTCGGGGAGCAGTCCACCAAGTCCCTGCGCGCGGAGAAGATGGAGGACGTCATCTTCGCCGGAAGCGACACGCGCAAGCCCCTCAACGTGGCGGAAGTCACGCTGACATTCTCCAATGAGCACGAGATCCTTCCCGTCGAGTACACCGAGGTGGCCATCAAGCGGCGGATCTACCGTTCCGGGGAGAGCGAATACTTCATCAACAACAGCCCCATGAAGCTCAAGGACATCCGGGAGCTGTTCTTCGACACGGGCATCGGCAAGTCCGCCTATTCCATCATGGAGCAGGGCAAGATCGACCAGCTGCTTTCCACGAAGCCGGAGGAGAGGCGATACATCTTCGAGGAGGCCGCAGGGATCACGCGTTTCCGCGCGCGCGGGGCCGAGGCGGAACGGAAGCTGGAAAAGACCGAAGAGAACATGCACAACGTGGAGGCGATCCTCGCGGAGGTGAAGAAGAACTACAACGCGCTGAAGAGCCAGGCGGAGAAGGCGGATCAGTACAGGAAGCTGCGTGAGGACATCTTCGAGGCGGAACTGGAAATCCAGCTGATCCGCCTCAAGGGCTTCCTGGAGGAGAAGAAGAAAAAAGACGCGCGCCTGGAGGAGAAGGCCAGGGCGCGGGACGAACTGAAGGGCAAGATCGACGCGGTGAGCGAGTCCATCACCAAGCAGGCGGACATGGTCAACGACATGGAGGCCCGCCTCAACGAGAGCCACAGGAAGATCTACCAGCTGGACATGGAGCGGGGCAAGCGGGAAAGCGCCCTGCGCATGTTCAAGGAGCGGACGACGGAACTGGAGGCCAAGGCGGCCGCGGACGCGGGCCGCCGGACGGTGACCTGCGCAAAGATCGCGGAGCTGGAGGACGAGGCGGAGCGAAAGAAGCTCTCCCTGGTCGAGTTCGACGCGCGGATCAAGGAGATCGAGGGCAACGTCGAGGGATTCACCGAGGACATCGCGCGTTTCAGCGAAAGGGTGCAGGAGAACGAGGGGACGATCCGGCGAAACGAGGCCGAGATCCAGGGCCTGGACGGCACGCTGGAGGAGCGGCGGGTGGAGCTCCGCGCCATCACCGACGACATCGTGACCCAACTGGACCAGCGCCTCAAGGAAACGGGGTATTCCTCCCAGGAGAGGCGCAAGACCGAGGAGGAGATCCGACAGACGCTGGAGCGTGTCCGCATCCAGCTTTCGGGCAAGGGGGCCCTCCTTGCCGACGCGGAAAAGATCGAATCCATGTCCAAGCAGGACCGGACCAGGCTGGCGCAGGCCACCCTGGCCGTGATCCGCGGCGCCCTGGAAAGCCTCACGGTGCTCGACGGCCTGTTCGAGAAATTCGGCAGGTTCGCGCCGTCCTTCCTCGACGATTTCCTGGCTCCCGAGGGCATCATCACCCGGAAACGGGAGATCGACGAGAAGATCAACGACATCCTTTCCGGCATTTCCACGCGCCGCCAGTCAAACGGGGAACTGGGCAAGGAGAACCAGGGCCTGCGGGAAAAAATCGAAGAGTACCGCAAGACCCTGGAAGGCCTGCGGGTGAACCTGGCCCGGACGCAGACCCAGAGGGCCGGCGTGGAGGCGGAGATCAAGCGCCTGGAGCGCGAGAAGGAGGAGCAGGGGCGCCTGCTTGCGGAGATCGGACAGGAGATCGAGAACACCAAGGCGCGGATCGCGGACGTGCTGGCGCAGTCCTTAGAAGCGGAGAAGGAGAAGCTGCAGATCGCGGAGGAGGAGAAGGCGCAGAAATCGGCGCTCACGGGCCTGGAAGGGGAGATCACGGAGCGCAACAAGGACCTGCTTTCCAAGGAACACGAGCTGAAGGAGAAGAGCGCCCTGCTCGCGCGGGCCCAGGGGGAGATCGAGAAACTGCAGATGGAGGCTACGGAGGTGCGCACGGAGATCAAGAACCTCTATGCGAACTTCGCGGAGCGCTTCTCCCGCGACCTTTCCGAGTTCGAGACCCGCATGCCGGACCTCCAGCCCTCACAGGACATCAGGCCGCGTCTGGCCTCCCTGCGGGAGGAGATGAAGAAGCTGGGCCAGGTGAACCTGATGGCGCCGGAGGAGTTCGCGGAGGTGAGGGACAGGCACGACTTCCTCGCCAACCAGCTCACCGACCTCCAGAAGGCCCGGGAAGACCTGCACAAGGTCACGGAGGAGATCCGCACCGAGTCCTCCGAGCTGTTCCTGGACACCTACAATAAGGTGAAGAAGAACTTCCACACCATCTTCCGCCGCCTCTTCGGCGGCGGCCGCGCGGAGCTTCGCCTGGAGACCCCTGAGAACGTGTTGGAGTCCGGCATCGAGATCTTCGTGCAGCCGCCCGGGAAGAAGCTGGAGAACATCGCGCTCCTTTCCGGCGGCGAAAAGTCCCTAACGGGCGTCTCCCTGATGTTCGCCGTGTACATGGTACGGCCCTCTCCCTTTTGTCTCCTGGACGAGATCGACGCCGCCCTGGACGAGGAGAACGTGGGGCGCCTTACGGGAATGCTGAGGGAGTTTTCCAACACCTCGCAGTTCGTCGTCATTACGCACAACAAGCGGACCGTGGCCGGCGCGGACGTCCTCTACGGCGTCACCATGGAGGAATCGGGCGTGACCAAGCTCGTCGGAATCCGCCTGGAAAATAAGGCGAACCGGATGGGCGAACAGACCCTTGCTCCCGCGCAATAAACGCGCTACCTTTGTTTCTGTTGCCCGTCCGCAGCTGGCGCGCGGATAGCCGAAGGGACGGGCGGCGCGGTTTCGGGAGGGGAGCCATGCGCCGATGTTCCGTCCTTTTTCTGCCTTTGCTCGCGCTGTCGTGCGCGGGTTTCCCCATGCCCTCACGCGAGCAGAAACCGGCGGAGTCGCCCGTGGTCGAGACGACGCCGGCCGTTCCCGATGTACCCGGCCTCCCGCAGGGCGAAGCGCCAGCGCACGCAGGCCTTCCGGCCTCCTGGCAGCTTCCCGTGGCCCCTCCAGAGCTTTCCCGAGAAACAAGCGCCGATGCCGTGAAAGCGACGCCGTCCGCGCAGACCACATCCGCCACGGCGTCCGTCCTGGCGGCTCCCGAAGCGCCACACGCGGGAAGGCCGCCGGAACCGGAGGATAATCCGCGGTCCCTGGCCCTGACGGAGGATGTGGCCGTGGGATATGGGCCGAAGGACGACGGGCGCGTCATGGACGCGCCCGTCGTCCCGGCAGCCGCGCAGGTAGAGGCCCGACCGTCCGAGGCGGGCAAGACGGTCGTGGACCCGCGCCTGTCCGTGCCCCTGGCTGCCATCTCGGAACGGCCCGCCATCAAGCCCGTCGAGAAGGCGGTCGGCGTTGCGCAGAAACAGCCGGAAGCCAGGATCGAACCGAAGGCCGCGGCACCGGCCGTTGCGGCCGTAACGGCCGGGAATGAGCGGATCGCCAGGCTGGGCGATGAGGTGCAGGTCCCGCTCGATGGGCCGTCCTTCCTGTTCCTCGGCTATGCGGACAAGGCAAAAGGCGAGGAGGGATTCAAGCTGAAGGAACGGGAAATCCAGGAAAAACGGACAGTCTTCACGTTCAAGGCGTTGCGCCTCGGTTCCTATGACCTAAGCTTCTCCCAACAGGACAACAGCACGGGAAAATCGCGCCAGGAGGCGGTCCACGTGAGCGTCCTAAGTGATCCGGAATACGCCCTGGCCGCCAAGGCGCTTCCGGCAACGCCCGCGGAAACCGGCCCGGAAGGCGGAGAGGATGCGGTCCGGGAGAACGCTGACAGGCTCTATGGCCTTGGCAAGCACGCCGCCGCCCTGGCGGAGTACCTCAAGGTGAACCGGGACGACGACGCATTCCTCATCGACAGGATCGCCGGCATCTACGCGAAACTCGGCGATTCCGCGAATGCCGTGACGTACTGGAAGAAGAACCTCTCCGCAGCTCCCTCGTTCCGGGAGGCGGCCGTCTACGGGATCGCGGATGCCGCCTTGGCGCGCAAGGACGCGGATCTGCTCCTGCTCTACATGAAACCGCTCCTGGACCTCAAGGCCCGCGACATCGGGGACCTTCTCATCGGCATGGCGCGGTTCCTGGAAGGCGCCGGAGAGGCCGAGGTCAGCCAGGATCTCCTGCAGCAGTATCTGCGCCGTTACCCTCAGGGACCGCTCCTCGACGAGGCCTATTTCCTTCTGGGAAGGATCTTCGAAGGCACGTCGCCCCTGCGTGACATACGCCGGTCCCGTGAGTCCTACCAGACTGTCGTCCAGAAATATCCCGAGAGCACCCTGGTCCTCAAGGCCAGGGAACGGATCCGGTATATCGACCAGCATTACCTTTACGTCCGTTGAGGCCGTGAAGGTCTCGGAATCCCAGAAATCGATGTCCGCAATACCATGAAGCGTGCATCATACACCGTTGCAAGGAATTACGTGGCGCGGATGGGAGCCCGAAACGCCGGCGGTTGATTGACATTCCCCACGATTCCCTGTATATATACGGTTTACCGGAAGAAATCGGCGTATCATGCTTGAAAAACTGAGCGGAAAACTCACGGACCTGATCCGCCAAGTCGGCGGCAAGGCGCACATCTCGGAAAAGAACGTCCAGGATGCCATCAACGAGGTGAAGGTGGCCCTTCTGGATGCGGATGTCAATCTGCGCGTGGTCCGGCGTTTCATCAACCAGACCACGGAAGAAGCCCTGGGACAGAAGGTGCTCCAGTCCGTGACGCCGGGCCAGCAATTCGTGAAGATCCTCTACGACAAGCTGGTGCAGTTCCTGGGCGGTGAAGCCCGCAGCCTGTCCCTGAAGGGGCCGGATACACAGACGGTGATCCTGCTCCTGGGTTTGAACGGCGCCGGAAAGACGACCACGGCGGCCAAGCTGGCCCTGTCGCTGAAGGAGCAGGGGCGTAAACCGCTGCTCATCGCGGCGGACCTGATGCGGCCCGCGGCCGTTGAGCAGCTGGCCGTGATGGGGCAGAAGGCCGGCGTGCCGGTCCACCGGGAAGACTCGGAGGATCCGGTCCGGGTCGTGGAAAACGGGATCCGATTCGCGGCCCGCGAACAGTTGGATATTGTCATCGTGGACACGGCCGGAAGGCTCCAGGTCGACGAGGATCTGATGAAGGAACTCGTGCGGATCAAGGATGCCGCGCGGCCGGACGAGGTCCTCCTGGTGGCCGACTCCATGACCGGGCAGAATGCGGCGGAAATAGCACGGGAGTTCGACGCCCGGGTGCCCTTGACGGGGGTCATCCTAACAAAATTCGACTCCGACACGCGCGGTGGCGCCGCGCTTTCCATCAAGTCCGTCACGGGCAAGCCGGTCCTGTACATCGGTACCGGGGAGAAACTGGATGGACTGGAGCGGTTCTACCCGGAGCGGATCGCCTCCCGCATCCTGGGTATGGGGGACGTGGTCAGCCTCGTGGAAAAGGCGCAGAAGACCATGGAAGTGGGGGAAGCGCTCCGCCTCCAGGAGAAGCTGCAGGAGGAGACCTTCACGCTCCACGATCTGCTGGACCAGTACCGGCGGATGCATAAGATGGGAAGCGTACAGTCCTTGATGGAGATGATCCCGGGACTCAAGGGCAATGTGGACGAAAACGCGATCGATGAGAAGGAAATGAAGAAGGAAGAGGCCATCATCCTATCCATGACGCACGGGGAACGCGACAACTGGAGGATGATAGGCCCTTCGCGGCGCACCCGAATCGCGAAGGGCAGCGGCACTTCCGTACACGATGTGAATCGTTTTCTGCGCAAGTTCGAAAAGACCTGCCAGATGATGAAGAAGATGTCGAGGAACAAGAAATACCAAGCCCAGGTGCTGACGCAGTTGGGCGCCCGGTAGGAAGCGAAAGAGGAGGATGGAGCGTGAGCGTTAAGATCCGGCTGAAGAGGTTCGGAACGACGAGGAAGCCGTACTACAGGATCGTGGTTTCGGATTCCAGGACACCGCGGGACGGTCGCGTCATCGAGGAGGTGGGTTTCTACCACCCCATCGCGAAGGAAGACAAGCAGATCTCGTTGAAGACGGAGCGCATCGACGAATGGCTGTCCAAGGGCGCGCAGCCCACGGCCGTCGTGAAGGGCTTGATCAACAGGACCAAGAGGGCCAAGGCCTGAGGCGATTCGGTCGCGCGGTGCACGCGCGGCCCGTGCGGAAGCCTGAAAGGAAGCGCCTGTGGAAAAGGACCTCGTCGAGTACATCGCCAAGACCCTCGTGGATGACCCAAGCGGAGTCGTCGTAAACATGATCGAGGGGGAGAAATCCACGATCCTGGAACTCAAGGTGGCCGATGCGGACATCGGCAAGGTGATCGGCAAGCATGGACGGATCGCCAAGTCGATACGGACTCTCCTGAGCGCCGCATCCACCAAGACCGGCAAGAGGGTGAGCCTGGAAATCCTGGACTGATGGACCGGGTTGCCCTTGGGATCGTGAGGACGGTCCATGGAGTGAAGGGAGAGCTGAAGATATACAGCTTCTCCGGGGAGACGGACCACTTCCGGCTTCTGGATCATGTCTGGTTGCAGAGACCATCGGCGGGGGAGGCCAGGCTCATGAAGGTGGTCTCCGCCAGAACGCTGGGACGGGATATGCTGATCGGTTTCGAGGGCATCGATTCCCCGGAGAAGGGGAAGAGCCTGGTCGGCATGGAAGTGTGGGCGGAACGCAAGTTCGCGGCGCCGAAGGCGGAAGGCGAGTTCTACGCGGCGGAAATCTGCCGTTGCTCGCTGTATTTCCAGGGCCGGCTGATCGGCCCCGTGACGTCGATCTTTGACTGTGGTTCCTCCTCGATGCTTGAGTTCCGGGACGGGGAAGGCAGGACGCGGCTTGTTCCGTTCCTGGACCATTTCATCGGAGAGGTCGACGTGGAGCAGGGGCGGATCGTCCTGAAGGAGGACATGATCCTCAAGTGAGGTTCACGGTTTATACCCTGTTTCCCGGGATGTTTCAGGGATACCTGGAAGGTTCCATCCTGGGAAAGGCCCGATCGCGTGGACTTCTTGATATCCGGTTGGTGGATATCCGGGACTTCACGACGGACAAACACCATGTATGCGACGACGCTCCCTACGGCGGTGGCGCCGGCATGGTGATGAAGCCGGAACCGATCGCACGGGCCCTTGAGCAGACCGGGGCGGTCGGGAAACGGCTGATCTACACGTCGCCGTCCGGACGGACCTTCCGTCAGGAGACGGCGTTGCGACTGGCCGCAGAGGAGGAGTTGTTCCTCCTCTGCGGCCGCTACGAGGGGGTGGACCAGAGGATCCTCGATGCGTACGTCACGGAAGAATTGAGCGTCGGGGATTACGTGCTTTCGGGCGGTGAAGTGGCGGCCATGGTCATCATGGACGCCGTTTCGCGCCTCGTGGATGGCGTGATCACGCCGGAGTCGCTTGCGGAGGAGAGTTTCTCCGACGGTCTCCTGGAGTATCCGCATTTCACGAGACCGGAAGAGTTCCAGGGCAGGAAGGTACCGCCGGAGCTTCTGTCCGGACACCATGAGAAGATTCGCGCGTGGCGTCTCGGACGCAGCGTGGAAAAGACAATGCGGAACAGGCCGGAACTGCTGGAAGGCCGTCCGCTACCGGATCGGATCCAGAAGCTCCTGGAATCGATGGGAAGCGTGAAGGAAGGAGAAGGCGATGGACGTGATGAAGGCCGTTGAAACGGTGCAGGAAAAAAACGAGGAAAACTTCAAGGTCGGAGACACCATCCGTGTCCATTTCAAGATCATCGAGGGGAAGACCGAGCGGGTTCAGGTCTTCGAGGGGATCTGCATTTCCAAGAAGCGCTCCGGCCTCCGGAAAACCTTCACGGCCAGGAAGATCTCCTATGGAGTGGGCGTCGAGAGGACCTTCCCGCTGCACTCGCCCAAGATCCAGAAGATCGTACTGATGCGCGAAGGCAAGGTCCGTCGCTCCAAGCTCTATTACATCCGCGGCCGGTCCGGCAAGGCGGCCAAGGTGCAGGAACTGATCCATCACAAGAAGACGATGGTTCCCGAGACCAAGGCAGTGGAGCAGGAAGCGCCTGCTTCGCCCGCTTCGAGCACCTGAGCGGGCGAGGGTAAGGGGTGGGGCGGGAGCCGCAATGGCGGCCGCGCCCCGCTCTCAGCGCGGGACGCCATGCGTACGGCCGGCACTTTCGGGGGAAGTTTCCACCTCCTGGAAGCCCGCGGTTTTTCTTTCTCCAATGGCAGTGAGATTCCTGTCCGCGTCCTGAAACCCCTGGCGACTGGCAAATGGGCCATCGGCATCGGGGGAAAGGTGTTTGCGGCGCGTTCCGATGTCCCGCTTGAGGCCGGGGACGTCCTACGCGCGCGCGTGTCCGTGCTGCAGGACGGTTCCATTTCCCTACGCATAGGTCCTTCCCGTGAAGATCCGCTGGGTGCGTTTCTCTCCAGGGAAGGACTTCCCGACGATTCCCTGCTGCGCACCCTGGCCGGCGCGTTTCTACGCCACCAACGTCCGCTGGAACCCAATGTACTGCGAAAATCGCTGAAGCTCCTTTCCCGGGATCCGGACCGCTCCAAACGGGAAGCGGCGGTCCTCGCGGTCATGGACGACAAGGGGTGGGACGTGAGCGGTCCGTGCACGCGGACGGTCATGGAGCTCGTGGATTACGGAAACGGGAGGCGTGGATCCGAACGGCGCAGGAAAAACGGCGAGGCCTGCGAGGGAAAAGACGGCTTGCGGAATGCCATACGCCGATCCTTCCTGGATGCCTCGAAGGGCTGCGGTCCCCTGCAGGTCTTCAATCACGGGAAAGGCTCCCACGGTACATGGGTTGTGGCGCCGTTCAGTCTACAGGCGGGTGGAATGGAGCTGCAGGGGACGCTGCGCCTGCTGCAGGAGCCTGTTTCCTCAAGGGCGGTGCGGATGGTCCTCGTGGTACGATCCGAGGACGGGAGCGAATGGAGCTTCTCGATGCCGCTCACGGGAGCTCAGCGCAGGTTGACAGTATACTGCGGTCCCAAGACGACCCGGGAGGCTGTCAAGAGGCATCTGCATCTTCTGGCCTCCGATTTCCGTAACCTCGGCCTGGAAGTTGACGATATTATACATGGAAACGATGAATTCGACGGATTTTTCGAGGTACGTGGAACGGAATCGATGCGTTGCATCGATACGGTGACATGATGCGGACCAGAAGGGACGGCAGGAAGGCGGTGGCACTGCGCTACGTCTGGGACCTCCCGGCTCCTTTCATCGTCGCATCGGGTCGGGGTGGCACGGCGGAACGAATCCGGGAAGTCGCCGCATCCTGCGGGATCCCGGTGGTTGCCGACCCCGCATTGGCGGACACCCTGATCGACATGGACCCCGGGAGCTTCATTCCGGAGGATGTCTACGATGCGGTTGCCGCGATCCTCGCGTTCGTGGTCGCCCTGGAGGTCGACGACGTGAAGGAATCCAGTGGGAATCGCAGGCGGGGAGCTGACGGGGAAACACACCGATGAAAACCATCAAGACGGCTGATCTGAAGGACGGGATGCAATTCGACAAACCGGTGTACGTGGATGGGGAAAACGTCTTTGTGCCGCCCCGTATTCCCATCCGGCAGAAGGACATCGACCGCCTGGTGCGCTGGGAAATTCCGGAGGTCCGCACGGACGGGGAACTCATCCAGGCCAAGTCGGAGGCGTCCAAGGCCGCGGCCGAGAAGGAAGCGCTTTGGGAGCAGCCGAAGGACAAGAAGGTCCTTGGAGAATACACATCGATCCTCGATGAATGTGGAAACATCTTTGCGGCGCTGTCCGACGGACGGGACATGGAACACGAGGCGGTGGACGCCCTGATCGCGCGGATCCTGGAACTCGTGCGGCAATCGCGCAGCGAGGTGGTCCAGCTGGTCCTGATGGGGGAAAAATCGGAAAACAAGGCGGTAGCCAGCGCGGTGAACACCACGATCCTCTCCGCCATCATCGGGATGGGGCTGAAATACACCGGACACAAGCTGAACCAGCTGGCCACCGGGGCCCTGCTTCATGACGTGGGCATGCTGAAGGTTCCCGCGGAGATCCTGTCCAAGAAGGAAAAACTGAACGGGGACGAGCTGAACCAGATCAAGACGCACCCCATCCATTCCTACAGGGTCGTGTCAAAGACGTTGAAGTACCCCGAGGATATCGGCCTGATCGCGCTGCAGCATCACGAACGTTGGGACGGGCAGGGCTATCCGCGCCGGCTGAAGGGGGATGACATCAGCGCCATGGCCCGGATCGTCACCGTCGCAGACGCCTATATCGCCATGGTAAACGAACGGCCCTACAGGAACTCCGTGATCGGCTACAACGCCATGAAGACTCTGCTCAGCGACAATGGCCGCCATTTCGATCCCAAGATCCTCAAGGCATTCCTCGAGAGCATGGGGATCTATCCGATCGGCAGCGTCGTCCAGTTGAACAACTCGAGCATCGGCCGGGTGGTGGAGACGCACATGGAAGCGCCTTTGCGGCCCGTCCTGGAACTGATCGTCGACGAATACGGAAACAAGATCGCGGAGCGGGAGACTCTGGACCTTCAGACCAAGAAAGGACTTTTCATCGTGAAAGCGGTGGATCCCAAGGTGGTGGCCCGTGGTTGATGCGGCCGTTTCCGAAGTGGTCCGGGGAAACGCAGGCAAGGGGGCGCAGGGGGAGCAGGCGGCCTGCCGGTACCTCTGCGAGAACGGGTGGACCGTGGTCGCGCGGAACTACCGCACGAAGAGGGCGGAAATCGACGTGGTGGCCCGCCGCGGCGATCTGCTCGCATTCATCGAGGTGAAGAGCTGGGACGCTCTAGGAAAGGAAGACCTGGAATACGCCGTCGGACCGCTGAAGAGGTCGCGCATTCTGGGCGCCGCCAGAGCTTTCCTGGCGGAACGCCCCGGGATTCCCTATGGCATCGTAAGGTTCGACGTCATCCTGGTAGACGGGAGCGGACGTCGGATCGAGCATATTGAAGACGCGTTCGGCGAGGTGGTATAACCGTGGTACGAATCGCCAAGAAGACGGATCCGAAGAAGATCGCCGAGTTGAAGAAGAAGATCCATGACCAGGCGTATCTGGCCCAGGCGATCCAGAAGATCGCAATCGATCTCACCCGGAACGTCGAAGAAGGGGAATGACCCCACGGGAGTGAAGGAATGAACGCGAGGAATTTCAGGCGGCATAATTTCCGCAGGCGGGGAGGCAGACCGCAGGGGGAACGCACGGTGCTTCCCATTCCAACAAGCGATTGCCCATTGTGCTCCAAGCCGATGCGGGAACCGCTTTCCGCCTTGACGCACAAGGCGAGCGGACTGCCGGCCCATTTCGATTGCGTTCTCAAGGAACTTCGGGAATCCAACGAACTCCTTCCGCAGGAGAAGATCTGCTACCTTGGGGGTGGAAGCTTCGGGGTGCTCCAGTTCAAGAACCCGAATCAGGGAAGCGGCAAGTTCACCGTGAACAAGAAGATCCAGTACGAACCAAAGGATCTATCCCAGGACTGGAAGAAAGCCTACATCGTTCGAGGATAGAGACGGTCAAAAATCTGCTTGCATTCGGTATCCAGTGTGATAATATCGTTCTATGTCATTGAAATATGCTCTTCTTGGCCTTCTTGCGGAAAGTCCCAAATACGGATACGAGATCAAGCGCAAGTTCGAGGGTTCCCTCGGCAATGTATGGTCCGTTTCCTATGGACAGCTGTATCCCACGCTGAGAAGGCTGTCGGAGCTTGGTTGGGTCACCAAGAAAAAGGAACCAGGCAAGAAGGCGGCGGAGAAGAACATCTATTCCATCACAGAGAAGGGCCGGAAGAAGCTGGATGAATGGCTTCTCAAGCCCATGAGAACCACGTACAAGGTCAAGGACGAGTTCACGCTCAAGTTCCTCTTCTTCAACAAGCTGCCGAAGGGTGACGTCGTCGAGTACCTGCGCGGGCAGCAGAAGAAGGTCATGCTGCAGCGCGACGGCTACCAGCGGACCTTGATCTCCCTGCAGGAGGAGATCGATTGTTATCTCCAGGCGATCATCCGAAAGGGTATCATACACCTGGAAGCGGAAAATCAGTGGCTTGAAGAGGTGATGAACGACATAAAATCCTGGTAGGGACGCGAGGAAGGGCGGAACGGGGACCTGCATCACGTTCCGCCCGGAAGAATGCGTCTACTTCTTGCCTGACAGCAGATCCATGACCTTGTTGGCTTTTTCCTTCACAGTTTTCAGGTAATTGCCCTGTGCGATGCGGACCAGCGCACGATAGGCGGCCGGATCACGGATGCCATTGTTTTTAATGGCGATCTTTTCCAGAGCAAGAACCACGGCATACCCGAAATTGTTGTCCGGCCGGGTGGGGTCCTCGGACTCCAAGGAGAACACGATGGCCTGTACGGCCTCATTGTTCTCGTTTAAACCCATCACACCCAGGGCATAAACCGCTTCCGACTTGACCATCTTCTCGTTATCAGTCAGGAGTATGGAGACAAGCGCCTTTTTGGCGGTTTCGGCCACCTGGCCGTCGGTTTTCGATCCCATGAGTCCTAGAAGCTGTGCGGAACGCCTGCGGACCTCTGGAAAATTGTTGACCAGACGATGATCCTCGCGGACTGACCTTCCGACGCCCTCCATGGCGAGGTACTCCAGGACGAACTCCACCTGGACGGCGTTCTCACCGATCGATCCGCCATTGATCATCTCTTCCAGTTTCGTCAACGAGGAGAGTTTCATCTCCAAATCCTCCGAGAAGGCCTTCTCGCGCAAGATCTGGAACTCGACGCTCTGGAGGAATAATTCCTCGATGGTAAGCTGCTTGCCACCGGTGGATGACGTGTTCTTGTCCTGCGACCACGAGGGCATGACGGAGATGCATAGAAGAAGCCCGATACCCAGCGCTGCTCTCTGTATTTTCATGTTGTTTATTAGTCCCTCCATATGTCAACTTTCCAGCCGTCCACATCGCGGACAAGCCAATAGAGAATGATCGGATTGCCCTTTACCACGGTGATTGCCTTGACGTGCGTCTGATCCACGAAATCGATCTTGTCGAGTTGCGCATTGGACCTGCTGGGAACGACAACGTAAAGGAAATAATCCTGTAGATTTTTCAGAACAACATTGTTTCTTTTTAGGATCGCGCTTTCCGATGTCTTTTTGAGGAACTCCGTACTGCTGGAAGCCTCGATATAGGCATCGGTCAACCGTTTTTTCCAGACCTCAAAGCTTTTCGACTTGATGGTCGCGTTCAATGCATTGATGACTTCTTTGATCTCGGAAAAGGTCTTCTGGTACAGCTCCTCCGTGACTACGAAGTCCGGTTTTTGCACTTCTTTAGGAGTCTCTTTAGGAGTCTCTTTAGGAGTCTCTTTAGGAGTCTCTTTAGGAGTCTCTTTAGGAGTCTCCTTGGGAGTCTCCTTGGGGGTCTCCTTGGGGGTCTCCTTAGGGGTCTCCTTAGGGGTCTCCTTAGGGGTCGTGACTTGAGGTTCGACTTTTAGCTCCGGCTTGGGCTCGACCTTCGGTTCGGTCTTCTGTTCCACTACAGGAGCTTTTTCGGGAATGGGTTCCGTCTTGGGCGTTTCCTTGATTTCCGTCTTTTCTGGTTGTTTCTCGGGAGTCGTGGAAACCTTGGGCGGTTCCGTCACGCAGGAGAGAACGGACAAGCACCCAATGCAGAGGAGAATGCGGAAAAATCCCCTTGCTTCCATCAATTTGATTGTATATCGGACACCATGGTTTGTCAAAGACTTTTCCGGCACTACTTGCCGTGTAGGTGGCCCTTTGAGTATCCTACGGCCATGTTCAAAGCTCTCATGCCGGGGACCTTCGATCCGCCCACCAATGGGCACCTGAATATCCTGATGCGGGCCTCGAGGATGTTCGATGCCGTGGAAGTCGTGATCGCCGTGAATCCCTCGAAGCACTTCCTGTTCAGTCCCGAGGAAAGGCTTTCCATCTTGAAGGAACTGATCCGGCCCATGCCAAACGTGACCGTGAGCCTGTGGGATGGCCTGATCGTGGATTTCGCGGAACGCTCGGGGGCCCGCGTGATCCTGAGGGGCGTACGCGGCATGGGTGATTTCGAATACGAGTTCGAGCTTTCCGTGATGAACCGCTCCCTGAACCCGAAAATCGAGACGATCCTCCTGCCGACCGACCAGAAGTACTCGGTCCTTCGTTCCTCCGTGATCAAGGACATCGCGAGGCTGAAGGGGAACATAGGCAGCATGGTGCCCCCTATCGTCGCGGAAGCCCTGGCGGACAAGTATTTCCCCCGGAACGAACCGCCTGGGCCGAATGCCTGAGTTCATGCTCACCCGCCGAAGGTCCGGAAACCCGACTTGACAAGGACCGGCGGATTGGGTAGTTTTCACGGGTCTTTACCACAGACATCAACGGGATCATGAGGTAAATCGAAATGGCTCAACCGAAACGGAGAATATCGCGCGCCAGAGGCCGCCAAAGGCGGGCCGTCAATATGAAACTGGACGTCCCGACGCTTGTGGACTGCGGCAACTGCGGAAACCGGATCATGCCCCACCGGGTGTGCCCCAAATGCGGTTTCTACCGCGGGAAACAGGTCTTCAAGCCCGGGGAAATGGCGTAGAAACGCCGCCAGGGAGGTAGCATAGCATGGACGAGCTTTTTGAGAGGATGAAGAAACTGATCGCCGACAGGTTGGAAATCGACGAACAGAAGATCACCCTGGAGTCCTCGTTCCGGCAGGATCTCGGCGCGGACAGTCTGGACACCTATGAATTGGTGTACGCGATCGAGGAAGAACTCGGGATCAGCATTCCCGACGAGAAGGCGAATGAGTTCGAGACCGTTAAGGACGCCCTCGAATACATCCGCTCGCAGATGAAAAAATAGTCCTTCTTTGTTTCCCATAACCAAAAACCGGACCGTCGCCAAGCTCCTCCCCGAACGCCGGAAGGAACTGCAGCTTTTCCAGACGCAGGCGGGGATCCGGTTCCGATCCCTGGAACTACTCAATCAGGCGTTCACCCACAGGTCCTTCGCCCACGAAACCGCCGAGCCATCGGAAAACAACGAGAGGCTGGAATTTCTGGGCGACTCGGTGTTGGGCTTGGCCGTCGCCGAATGCCTGTACCTCCAGCTGCCCGATCAGCCGGAAGGGGAGATGGCGCGGATCAAGAGCTTCGTCGTGAGCGAGAACAGCCTTTCCGAGATCGCCAAGCACCTCCGGGTGGACAACTTCATCCTCATCGGCCGCGGGGAGGAGTTCTCGGGCGGTCGGTCGAAGAAAGCCATTCTCGCGGATGCCTTGGAAGCGATCATCGGGGCCTATTTCCTGGATTCCGGCTTCGAGCAGTCCCGCAAGTTCGTCCTGCGCATCCTGGTGCCCGAGATCGAGAAGGTGCTGGAGAACCGCCACGCGCAGGATTACAAGAGCATCCTGCAAGAGCATGTCCAGAAACGGATGAAGACCTACCCGCACTACAAGGTCGTGCAGAAGACCGGTCCGGACCACGATAAAACCTTCTGGATCGAAGTCCAGATCGGGGAACGCACCTTTGGGGCGGGCAAGGGCAAGAACAAGAAGGAAGCGGAACAGGACGCCGCGCGCATCGCCTACCTCGCCGTGCAGGAGCAGGCCGGCGGCAAGGAGCCCAAGGCTTCACGGCATCACGAAGGAGCCAGCCGCTCCCGGTAGAGTTTCCCGGCCATTTCCAGGAGCTTCCCGCGTTCGTTGAGTGCCGGATCGTCAAGGACGGCCTGCAGCAATTCTTCCAGGATCGTGCCGATGGCGGGCCCGGGACCGAGGCCCAGAAGCTCCATCAGGTCGTTCCCGTCAACCGCCAATGCACGCACCGTGAGCGCGTGGCCTTCATTGATCACCTCGCGGATGCGCGCGGAAAACCCGGCCAGGCGCGCCGGAGCATCCTGATCTCCCCCCATGCCCCTGACGTCGGCGGCCCGCAGCGCAAGCAGGTCCGGCACGTTTTCCTCGCCGACGCGCGACAGAAAGCGCCGCACGGCGGCGTCGGACCATTCCTCGCCGTAGTGGAACATGTGGTGGCGTACGAGATGCGTCACCCGCTTGATGGCGAGGGTGGGAAACTTCAGCCGGAGCATCGCGGATTCCGCGATTTCCGCGGAGATCCTCTCGTGTCCGTGGAACCCGACCAGGCCCTCCTCCCCGAGGAGGCGCGCCCGGGGCTTGCCGACGTCGTGCAGCAACGCCGCCAGACGCAGAAGGGCGTCATTGCGCGGCGCGGCATCGCAGGATGCCAGGCCATGGCGGAACACGTCGAAGCGGTGTTCGCCGCCCTGGGCCATGCCCACGCCTTCCGTCATTTCCGGAAGCACGAGCCCCAGGAGTCCTGTATCCACCATCAGCTCGAATCCGATGGAAGGGCGGGGGGCCTCCATCATCTTCATGATCTCGTCGCGGATGCGCTCCACGGAAACCCGGGCCACCACATCGAGGGCGCGGCGGATCGCCTCCCGCGTCCCATCCTCCACGGAGAACTCGAGCTGGGCGGAAAAACGGCACGCGCGCAGGGGCCGCAGGCCATCTTCGTGGAAGCGCGCATCGGGATCCCCGATGGCCCGGATGAGACCCGCGGCCAGGTCGCCGCGGCCGTTGTGGGGATCGATCAGCACGTCCCGGTGCAGGTCATAGGCCATGGCATTCATGGTGAAATCCCGTCGGGCAAGGTCCTCCTGGATGGTCGGCGCGAACGTGACGGAATCCGGCCGCCTGCCGTCGCTGTATTGGGCATCCACCCGGAAGGTCGTCACCTCGAAATGGATCCCCTTGAAAAGAACGGTCACGGTGCCGTGCTTGAGGCCCGTGGGGATGACCCGGGGGAACATGCGCATGACGTCCTCGGGCAGGGCGTCGGTGGCGATGTCGAAGTCGGAAGAAGGCCTGCCCATGGAGATGTCGCGAATGGCGCCGCCCACCAGATAGCATTGACGTCCATTGGTGTGGAACACGGTAGCCAGGCTGCGGACGACGGATGGGATGCGCATGCGCGCACAATACACGGCGGCCGGGGGAGGCGCAAGAAGGAAAAAAAACCCCGCCGTAAGGCGGGGCGCTCCTCGGATTTTCCGGTTTTCCTACTTGAGCAGGTTGAGGATGGTCTGGGGCTTGGTGTTCGCCTGGGCCAGCATGGCCGTGGCGGACTGCACCAGGATCTGGTCGCGCACGAAATCCACCATCTCCCTCGCCATGTCGACGTCACGGATGCGCGATTCGGCGGCCTGCAGATTCTCGGCGCCGATCGCCAGTCCCTTCGTGGCGTACTCGAGGCGGTTCTGGTAGGCGCCGAGGTCCGCACGCTGCTTGCTCACAAGGTTCAATGCGTGATCGAGGACCGCGATCGCCATGTTGGCCCGGTCCGGAGAGGACAGGGAGATGAACGTCGCCGTGGAGGGGAGGCCGTTGGCGCTCTGGATCCCGAGGCCCTGGGCCGTCATGGTTCCGATGTGCACGAGGATCCTCTGATCCATGTTCGCACCGATGTGGAACCACATGCTCGCCGTGATGACGTTTTCCCCCGTCGGATTGGCGAAACGGCCCGTCATCATGTTCATCCCGTTGAACTGGGCGTGGGAGGCGACCCGGTTCACCTCGTCCACGAGCTGGGAGACCTCCACCTGGATCTGCATCCGGTCCTCGGGGGAGTAGATCCCGTTGGACGCCTGGATGGACAGCTCCCGCAGGCGCTGCAGGAGGTCCTGCGATTCCTGCAGATAGCCTTCCGTGGTCTGGATGAATGAGATCGCGTCTTCCGCGTTCTTTTCCGCGCGCGACAGGCCGCGGATCTGGGACCTCATCTTCTCGGAGACCGCCAGACCGGAGGCGTCGTCGCCGGCCCGGTTGATGCGGAATCCGGACGAGAGCTTCTCCATGTCCCTGTCCGTGGCCATGTTGTTGAACTTGAGCTGCCTCTGGGTGAACAGGGCGCTCATGTTATGATTGATAACCATGACATCCTCCTTGATGCGTTTGGCCCGGACATCCTTGTCCGGGAAGTATCATTGCTATCCTCGGGCGAATCCGGAGGCGGCTTGAGATGTTTCTGCCACCGGGATCCGGGACGGGACCGGCGCACCGCTGCACAACCCGGAGGCGGTCCTGCCCGGCCCATGCGGTCGATTGATTCGCCACGACAAATGGGATAGGCTTGACAGAGTGAAAGGACTGCTTTTGGTGGGAGGCATGGGTCCGCGTCGCGAGGATGCGGCAGAGGCGATCTGCGAGGCCGCTTTCTGCGTGGCGGCCGACTCGGGCCTGGACTTGGCGCTTGCGCTCGGGCTTTCACCCGATCTCGTGGTGGGAGACATGGACTCCCTGTCCCGGCCTTCCCTCCTGGACAGCCTTCCGTCGGAGCGCGTCCTGCGCTATCCGTGCGACAAGGACGAGACGGACACGGAAATCGGCCTGCAAACGCTGCAGGAAAGGGGCTACGGAGAGGTGACCATCCTCGGGGGTGGAGGAGGACGGCTGGACCACCTCCTGGGCGTGCTCATGCTTTTCCGCAGGGACGCCCCGCCTTCCCGATGGCTCACGGACAGGGAGGAGGTCCGAATCATAAAGGGGCAATGTGCATTCAATGCTCCCCTGGGCCAGACCGTGTCCCTTTTCCCTTGGGGAGGAGAGGCCTCCGGCATGAGCTCGATCGGGCTCCGCTGGCCCCTGGACGGCCTGACCTTTCGGCCCGGCTACGCCGGGATCTCCAATACGGCCACCCAGGAAAACGTGAGCATCAGGATCCGGAATGGGAACCTGATCATGGTGCGGCTTTTCCAGGGAGCCTCTGGGGAGCCGGCGGTGTAGCGCCATGGAAAAGTCCAAGCTGGAAGAACTGTCGGACAACCTGCCCGACGAGGAACGCAAGGAACTCCTGGGACGGATCGCCAAGAAACCGGCCGAGGAAGAGGCGGATGACGTGGTTCCCGTGGAGCTGCCCCAGGAGGAACGTGCGCGCATGATCGCGCACGACATGCAGCAGGCCGGTTTCTGGACGAAGTTTCTCCTGTGGTGGCGGGGCCTGATCACCGGCCACGGGAAGAAGGATGTCTTCGTCGACCTGCAGCTGCGCAAGCTGCGCAGCCGCATCCGGGGCGCCAATCCGGGCCTGTCGGGATTCGAGACCAGGGATCTGACGCCCAAGTTCGGCCGCTGCCTCTATGACCTGTACACCCGCACTTATCCGCTCCTCGGCGCCTATGCCGCCCTCAACACGGACAAGAACATGAAGAACAGCGCCTACGCCTACTTCGTGGAAACGGTGATCCCGCAGCCGAAAAAGAAACTCGCGGAGTTCATCACGGACGACGAGATGGAGGAGATCTATGCGGCTTCCGGGCAGATCGAGGACATACGCCGGAAACTGAACCTGCGCCTGAACGACTACATGAAGTCCATCCCTGACGCCACCTTCTCCCAGATGGAGGAGCAGGTGCGGCTTCACCTCCACGTCGGCAAGCTCGTGCTGTTCCCGTTCGCCACCCTCTTCCGCTACTTCAACTACACCCCCGGCGAGGCGCTGGATCCCAAGTATCCCGTCTTCGGGCATGCCCCGGCCATGCTCATGCTGGACCTTCTGGAACGCTTCTCATCCGCCATCGTGCTGATCCGCAAACACGGCCCGGCGTACGCCTACGCGGAAGAGCCCCTCGCATACCAGTTTCTCTCCCCGGTCGCGGGTACGGAGGAGGATCCGACGCGGGTCCCGAAGGAGATGGAGCGGATCCGGGGGCAGTTGCAGGAGTTCCTCCATGAGGTGGACGCCTTCGACCATGCCGTGCCCCTCTTCGATCTGATCCGTTATTTCCGCAAGGATCCCTACTATAGCGTGAACATCACGCCGCCCTCCCTGCACCTGCGCAGCATGTACTTCTCCCGCCTGAAGGGCGGCCTGATGAAGGAGCTGGACGACCGGATCGCCTCGATCCGCCAGCGGGTGGTACGGCGGAAAATCCAGGACGTCTTCAAGGGCCAGAAGACCCTGGAGCTGTCCCATTATCGGGAGGTCCCCGCATTCGATTTCCGAAAGCTGGGCCTGCCCTGTTTCATGCACCCCTCGTCGCTCGCGTTCGTCTACAACTTCATCGTCCTTCAATACAAGCAGGGCATCCAGGAGTCGGTCCAGCTCATGGGCAACTACGTGCTGGGCAACAACCGGATCACGCAGAACCGTCTCCTGCAGAGCACCTCCGGACTCGAGGACATGGATGCGCGCATCCTCGTCTTCGACCGCTCCCTGTCGCCCGAAGAGGAGGACGGGAAGCTCCTGATCCGTTTCCGCTACAATGTGGCCACGGACCTGGTGCTGCAGAAGAGCTACCGCTCCTTCGTCCAGCAGAAGGACAAGGATGCGCGGGACATGGTGGAGAGGGCCAAGGAGAGCCTCACGGGCGTGAAGCGGATCCTTGATGAGGTGCGGACCAGCACCATGGAGAGCATCCGTTCCGCCTTGAAGACGCTCCACATGCACCGTGGAAAAAGCCAGACCCTGGCGCAGATCCTCAATGCGCGCGCCGACGGGATCGGGGTTTTCCTGCAGCTTCTCGACCAGCTTCTGGATCTGGAGAAATCCTCGAGCTGAGCTCGGGAGCCCCCCCGTCGCGGAAGCCGACCCGTTCCAGCGCCTTCCTGACGATGCGCGCCGTTTCCCGGGGATCCTCCACGAGCACGCGCTTGCCGGCGATCAGGTCCGCCATGCCGAGCTCCCGCGGATAGCGCGGGATGATGTGCATATGGAGGTGCGCGATGGATGCCCCGGCGTCGGGTCCCATATTATAGCCGATGTTGTACGCGCGGGGGCCGTGCGTGCGGTCCAGCACGTCCAGGAGCGTCCGTTGCAGCTCCGAGAGGCGCAGCTCCTCCTCCCCGGTGAGCTCCCTCAGGTCCTCGACGTGCCGGCAGGGGAATACGATCAGGTGCCCCGGATTGTAGGGATAGAGATTGACGGAAGCCAGGAACAGGCCGTCCCGCAGGACGCAAAGGTCCTCGACTTCGGGGGAGCTGTCACGGATCAGGCAGAGGATGCAGCCGCGGGCCTTCTTGCCGCGGACATAGCCCATCTTTTCGTAATTGAAGAAGTATTCCTTTTCCATAGCGGGTCCGGCGGTCAGGCACCTTCCCACCGCCCACCCGGCGGTGTATACTGTCCCTTCCGATGCGAGGCTATCCCTTTCTCCGCCGGCTGTCCAGCGTTCTGGGAGCAGGGACCATCTTCCTCTTCTTCGTTTCCATGGCTTTGGCAGCCCTCTACCTGCTGGGCAACTTTCAGTCCTTCCTCGATTCCAGCCAGACGTTTCTCCTGGAAACCCTGCGCTGGTCGCTGTGCCTCGAGATCCTCTGCGGGATCTGGCTCCTGCCCGCGCTGGTTTTCCGCCTCGCCACGGAACGAACCCGGTTCCTCGCGCGTTTTTTCCTGCGGCTGTTCCTCCTACTTTCCTCCCTGGCAGTCTGCGCCTTCCTGCTCGTCGCTACGCGTTTTTTCCAAGCTTGGTTCCATCCCTGAACCCATGATAGGATGGGGTTCATGAGAGCGATCGGACCGTTTCAGATGGAGACGCCGAAATCCGTCCGTTTCGGAGCAGGATCCCTGTCCCACCTCGGCTCCCACGCCGACGGCGCACGAAGGATCCTGCTCCTTACGGGGCAGCGCAACGCGGGCCGGGAGGGCCTGCCGCAGCAGATCACCGCGCTCTGCGAAGGGCGGGACCTGCAGCAGGCCGTCTGCCCGCGGGGTGAGCCCACTACGGAGGGGGTACAGGCCCTGCGGGAGACGATCGCATCGCCGCCCGACCTCATCGTGGCCTTCGGCGGCGGATCCGTCCTGGACACGGCCAAGGCGCTTTCCGCGCTCCTGCGCCACCCGGGGCGGCCCGAGGAATTCCTGGAGGGCGTCCCGGGATCCAGGCCGATCCCGGGACCCTGCATCCCCTGGATCGGCGTGCCGACCACGGCGGGCACCGGCGCCGAAGCGACGAAGAACGCCGTTCTCAAATCCGCCTCCCTTGGCGTTAAGCGCAGCATGCGCTCCCCGTTCCTCATGGCCGATTCTGTGATCGTGGATCCCTTCCTGACCCGCGGCTTGCCCCCCGGGGTGCTCGGCGCCACGGGCATGGACGCCTTCGTGCAGCTGCTGGAAGCCTACGTGTCGCGAAGGTCCACGGTACCGGTCAGGGCCCTCGTACGCAGCGCAATGACCGCACATCTGGACGGCCTGCGGACCCTTGCCGGAAGTCCGCAGGACGAGGATGCGCGCACGGCCATCTCCTACGGCGCCCTGGTGAGCGGCATCGCGCTGGCCAACGCGGGCCTGGGGGCGGCCCATGGATTCGCCGCCGCCGTGGGGGGACTTTTCCCCATCCCGCACGGACTCCTGTGCGCCGTATTCCTTCCCACGGTACTATCGCTGAACGCGGAGCAGATCCGCGCGGACATCACAGAGCTGTTCTCGGGTATTGCCACGGGTGATCCCGTGGTCTGGCTCTCCCAGCGCGTCCGTTCCACGGCCGCCCTTTTCGGCCTGCCCGAGGATCTGCGTTCGTTCGCCATCCCGAAGTCCCTGGTTCCCGAGTTGGCCCGTCTTTCCGCGGGATCCAGCATGCGGGGCAATCCCAGGGATCTGACCCAGGAGGAGAAGGAGAGCGCGATCTCTCTCCTGATATAGAACATGACAAGAGCCGTTCGGGGAGCCATCCGTCCCAATGGAAACACGCCGGAAGGGATCCGGAGCGCCGCCGTGAAACTGGTGACTGAAATCCTTTCACGCAACGGGATCCGGGAGACCGAGATCGTCAGCCTGATCTTTTCGGTCACGAAGGACCTTTCGGCAGCCAACCCCGCCTCCGGCCTGCGGACGGTCGGCTTCTCGGACGTTCCCCTGTTCTGCCTACAGGAGGCCGACGTCGAGGGGGCTTTAGAACGCGTGATCCGCGTGCTTCTGACGTATGAGGCCTCCGGCGACGGGCGGGCGCTTCCCGTCTATCTGGACGGAGCCGAAGCGCTGCGGCCCGATCTGGCCCGGCCATGACGCGGCCCGCCATCCCCTCTGACTCGGGCGGCGACCCGGGATTCCCGGGCCCACGCGGCGGAGGAGGCCCGAAACGGGCCGCCCGGACGGAAGGCGCGCTTTCGTGAGCGTCCGCGACATACCGCTGAAAACCTCCGTGGAAGTGTCCCGCATGCGCCGCGCCTGCAGGATCGCCGAGAGGTGCCTGCGGCACCTCGCCCCCATGATCCGGCCCGGGATCGCGACGCTGGACCTCGATTCGGCGGCGGAAAGCTTCCTGCACGAGCATGGGGCCGTCTCGGCCCTCAAGGGGTACCGAGGGTTCCCGGCCCATATCTGCGTCTCCGTCAACAATGCCGCGGCGCACGGCATTCCTTCCGGCTACGTGTTGGAACAGGGCGATGTGGTGTCCGTGGACATCACCGTCGCCGTGGACGGCTGGCACGGGGATGCGGCATGGACCTTCCTGGCAGGCAAGGGATCCCCCGACGCACGCCGGCTCCTGAAGGCGGCCTGGACCTCCACCGCGGCGGGCATTGCGGCCGTACGGCCCGGAGGCCACATGGGGGACGTAGGATGCGCCATCCAGGAAGCGGCCCGGCGGTTCGGATGCTCCGTCATCGAGGAGTACGTGGGGCACGGGATCGGCAGGTCCATGCACGAGGACCCCATGGTCCTCAACTTCGGGCAGGCGGAAACGGGGACGCGCATCGTGCCCGGCATGGTCTTCACCGTGGAGCCGATGGTCAATCTGGGAAACCGCGACGTGCGCGTCTCTTCCGACGGCTGGACCCTGGTCACGGAGGACGACAGCTTCTCCGCACAATTCGAACATACAGTGGCGGTCTTCAAGGACCGGACGGAAGTGCTCACCCTGGAGAGGCCGGAAGCCCTGAGCCTTGACTTTCCGCCCGGCGTCGA
>Ga0153915_10000200_pt1 | contig 53907 bp, 45 predicted proteins | sample Opewatmetagenome_2_FD_107003 | JGI IMG/M metagenome (GOLD analysis project Ga0153915, IMG submission 107003) | Freshwater wetland microbial communities from Ohio, USA - Open water 3 Core 3 Depth 3 metaG | ecosystem: Environmental > Aquatic > Freshwater > Wetlands | place: USA: Ohio, Lake Erie...
GATAATTGTTTAAAAAAATGCCAGATAACAATACCCGCAGCAACAGACACATTTAATGAATGTTTTGTACCAAATTGAGGTATTTCTACACAGTCATCACATCTATCCAAAACAATTTGTTGCACGCCTTTTACTTCGTTACCGAATACAAGTGCATATTTCTTTGTTGATTGTAATTGAACATTATTTAATAGTTTACTACCATGAGCTTGTTCAACGGCAAAAACAGTATATCCGTTTTTTTGTAATGTTTCAATAGTTTGAAGTGTATCTTCAGTATAAGACCATTCCATGGAAAATTCAGCACCTAAAGCTGTTTTATGTATTTCAGGATGAGGAGGAATACAGGTAACACCACATAAAAAAATTTTTTCAAGTCGGAAGGCATCACAAGTTCTAAAAACAGAACCAACGTTGTGTAAACTTCTGATGTTATCTAAAACGACAACAAGAGGAATTTTTCCGGATTGTCTGAAGGCTTCTGCAGAAAGCCTGTTCATCTCGGTTATACTTAATTTCTTCAAAATGTTAGTTTTTATAGTACAAAAATACTAATATTATAGCTAAATTTGTCGTGCTAAACCAACTGATATGGAGAGAATTCAACTGGTTTCTGAAATTAAGCAACTTAAAAGATTGAATAATGCTGTCATTATGGCACATTATTATCAGCAAGATGATATTCAGGAGATAGCCGATTTTATTGGGGATAGTCTTGCTTTAGCACAGGAAGCTGCGAAGACAAAAGCGGATACTATTGTTTTATGTGGCGTGCATTTCATGGGTGAAACAGCCAAATTAATTTGTCCGGAAAAAAAAGTTCTGATTCCTGATGCTAATGCAGGTTGTTCATTAGCTGACAGTTGTCCGACAAAAGAATTTGAATCTTTTATCAAAGCACATCCAGGACATACAGTTATCAGTTATGTTAATACATCAGCTGAAATAAAAGCATTGACGGATATAGTAGTTACTTCAACTAACGCTGTAACTATCGTGAAAAGCTTGCCTGAACATGAAAAAATAATTTTTGGACCCGATAAAAACCTTGGTAATTATATAAATAGTCTGATTGGCAGGAACATGGTGTTATGGGATGGGGCTTGTCATGTCCATGAACAGTTTTCTGTTGAAAAAATTATTAAGCTTAAACGTATCCATTCTGAAGCAAAGCTGATTGCGCATCCTGAATGTAAAAAAGTAGTATTGAATTTAGCTGATTTTATTGGATCAACTTCTTCCCTCATCAAATATGCTCAACGATCTGATTTTAGCGAGTTTATTGTAGCTACAGAATCAGGGATCCTTCATGAGATGCGAAAGATTTGTCCTGATAAGGTATTTATTCCCGCTCCTCCCCAGGATAGCACCTGTGCTTGCAATGAATGTTCTTTTATGCGTCTGAATACACTTGAAAAAGTCAGGGATTGTCTGAAAAATCAAACTCCTTCGATAGAAATTCCTGAACACTTGCAAAAAAAGGCTTTAAAACCAATTTTGCGCATGCTGGAATTGTCTCAAAAGCTCACTATTTAATTTATGCATAAACTGATTTTTGCAACCAATAATCCCCACAAGGTAAACGAAGTTTCTGCCATGTTGGGTAAGGATTTTGTTTTATCAAGATTGGAGGACATTGGTTGTCTGAAAGATTTACCAGAAGAACAATTAACCGTTGAGGGTAACGCCCTGCAGAAAGCACGGTATGTTTTTGACAACTATGGAACGGATTGTTTTGCCGATGATACAGGGCTTGAAGTTAAGGTTCTTGGTGGAGAGCCCGGTGTTTTTTCAGCCCGATACGCGGGAGAACAATGCAATCCCGAAGACAACATCCATAAGCTGTTGGGTAAGCTGGAAGGACTGACTGATCGTAAAGCCCGTTTCAGAACAGTGATAGCCTTGATTCAAAATGGTCAGGAATATCTTTTTGAAGGAATTGTCAACGGATGTATCCTGATTGAAAAAAGGGGAAATGGAGGCTTTGGATACGATTCCGTTTTTCAGCCGGATGGATATACGGTCAGTTTTGGAGAAATGGATGCCGCCATGAAAAATAAAATCAGTCATCGAGCGTTAGCTATACAGCAACTGGTTCATTTTTTAATTCAATAACAATGGTTCGTTTTATAAAGCCGCTAGTAGTTGTCTGTTTTTTCTGTTTTGTTTTGTCGGTCAAGGCTGGCATTCCCGTGGGCAGTTGGCGGACACATTTTTGTTACAATGATGTAAGTCAGGTTGTTACAACAGATGATGCCATATATGCAGTAGCCAACGGTAAGTTGTTTTCGGTGACTACCGAAGGAGCAATTACAATCCATACCACCCTGACTGGTCTCAATGGATTTGATGTTGCTTTTATTGGATGGAGCGATTCAGAATCTACCCTCGTGATTGTGTATTCAGACGGAAACATAGACTTCCTTTCCGAAACAGGAATAAACAACCTCCCGGATTTCAGAGATAAGTCCATGACCGCAGATAAGACCGTCTACAATCTGAGGGTGGATGGACAATATGCCTTTATTTCAACGGGAGTTGGGTTATTACTGGTGGATATTGAACGGAAAGAAATCAGTGATAGTTACAAACCATTGATCGATAGTCAACCCTATACTGTGTTGGATACTGTATACGATGCGGTAATGATAAGAGACTCCATTTATTTAATGACTCCCAGAGGTGTTTTTGCAGGCAACACGGCGAATAACCTGCTGGACCCTTCTCAATGGTCAAAAATACAATTTCTGGCGAATAAAACCCCAGTCAGCGCTGTCTGTTATGAAGATCAGTTGTATGTGCTGACAAGCGATGGGATTTGTTGTTTTTGGACGGGGACAGCCTGGATAAGCATACTTACAGACAGCAAGGCACAGAAACTACTCAAGGATAATCAATTTCTATATGTGTGTGCCTCAAACAAAGGCTATATCATCAACGCCGACCAAACCAGCTCAATTATCCTGCAATCAGCCTATGGCATTGCTTTTCATTCGCAAGATACACTGTTTTATGTGGCTTCTGGCAGTAATGGTCTTTTGAAAATGCGTCAGCAAAACGGGTTGTATGTTCAGGAGGCCGCTTATGTACCTAATGGCCCGAGTCAGGTTTTTGCCTGGAATGCGTTTGTCAAAGACGGTGTTTTCTATTCCACAACCGGTTCCAGATGGGGTGACAGGAATTATATCAACGGTGATATACTCAGGTTTGATGGCGAAACCTGGACCGGTCTGAAGGGGAAAGATTCATTGTATTATAAAACAGGCGTTCCCTTTATGGATCTGATGAACCTGGCTATCGATCCGGATGATGACGGTCATTTTTTTATAACGAGCTGGGGTGAGGGTCTTTATGAATTCAGAGATAGTGTCTTTTATACATTGCACAACCAATATAACAGTTCCCTGGTGACAATGCTGCCAGGCCGCTTTTGCAGAGTTGACGGAGCTACATTTGACAATTCCGGAAATCTGTGGGTATTAAATTCAACCTATGGTTTGTCTGTGGTTTCTGATACGACGCTATGGGTGCTTAAACCAGACGGAAGCTGGATTAAACTCTATTATGAAGACATGCCTGCTGCTCCTACCTGGGGATCGATTCTGTTTACCTCCACCGGTCAGGTTTGGTGCAATTCCGTCAGAGGGGCTTCTTATGGCATATTTGTGCTGGATCAGAATAATACGACGCTGGATACTTCAGATGATGATACACGCTGGTTTTCAACATTTACTGACCAGGATGGATCGTTGTTAAGCCCATTTACATTCAATTGTATGGCTGAAGACCTGAACGGATCAATCTGGATTGGTACAAATCTGGGCCCGATTATTGCCGCCAATACATCAAACATATTCAACAGCAGTTATACTTTCACCCGCGTCAAGATACCCCGCAACGATGGTACCAACACGGCTGATTATTTATTGAAAGATATCAGGATTAACTGTATTGCCATAGATGGAGCCAATCGGAAATGGTTGGGTACTGCCGGAAATGGTTTATACCTGTTATCCTCAGATGGTACTGAAACCATCCATCGGTTCACAACGGAAAACAGCCCCTTACCCTCCGATTATATACTGTCCATAACCGTTCATCCAGAGACGGGAGAGGTTTTTGCCGGAACCAGCAGCGGACTTGTTTCCTACCGGAGTGATGCAACGGAAGGAGAGGAAGATTATCAGGCAATCAGGGTTTTTCCAAATCCCGTCAGACCGGGCTATGCCGGAAAGATAACAGTAACGGGACTAAAGGAAAACACGCAGGTCAGAATAACCGACTTGAATGGTAATCTGTTAGCGGCTGGTACATCTTTGGGTGGCCAGTTTGGTTGGAGTGGACTTAATCAGCAGGGAACACGTGTGGCCAGTGGTGTGTATCTTGTTTTCTGTGCTTCGGAAGATGGCACCGAGTATCAGACCTGTAAATTCATGATTGTGAACTGAGACGTGTAAACAATTCACGAATCGTTTTTTTAAGAACAGGATGCACCAGGTCTGGTGCGATATCCAATAAAGGCCTTAAAACAAAATCACGGGTGTGGAGGTGAGGGTGGGGTAATATCAGATCATCAGCATCCTGAATAATGTTGTCAAAAAAAAGCATGTCAATATCAATCACACGGTCAGAATAGCTGTTTTTTGCACTTTTTAGCCTTCCCAGCCGAGTTTCTATGCCTTTTAGGTGCCCGAGGCAGTCGGAAGGGGAAAGTGTCGTTTCTGCGGCAATACAGGCGTTAAGGAATTTGTTGGTCGAGTGGAAACCCCATGGATCGGTTTCATAGAACAAAGATCGGGCCGTGACAGGCCCGATTTCTTGTTCTATGAAACCGATTGCTTTAGATAGATAAGCCCCTCTGTCTCCCAGGTTAGAACCCAGGCTCAGATATATAAGTGACATGGTTTAAATAATCAGCATGGCATCTCCATAGGTGCCAAAACGGTATTTTTCCTTAATGGCTACGTCGTATGCATCCATGATAAGGTCAAATCCACCAAACGATGCTACCATCATAAGAAGGGTGGAAAGAGGTGCATGAAAATTGGATATCATGGAATTGGCAACACTAAAATCATAGGGTGGAAAAATAAATTTATTGGTCCATCCGTCAAATGTTTTTAAATGACCGGCGGCACCAACGGAACTTTCAATAGCTCTCATGACGGTTGTTCCGACAGCACAAACACGATTTCCATTGTCTTTAGCGGCATTGACAATTCTAACAGCCTCCTCAGGAATGATCATTTGTTCAGAATCCATTTTGTGTTTGGTCAGATCTTCCACATCAATTTCCCGAAAATTCCCCAAACCAGCGTGCAGTGTGATAAATGCAAAGTAAATGCCTTTGATTTCAAGACGTTTAAGTAGTTCGCGGCTGAAATGAAGACCGGCAGCGGGAGCGACAACAGCACCTTCATTAGCGGCAAAAATGGTTTGGAATCGCACTTCATCATCCGGTTCAACAGGGCGCTTGATGCTTCTGGGAAGAGGCGTTTCTCCAAGGGCATACAACGCTTTTTTAAAGTCATCATGATTTCCATCGTATAAGAAACGTAGGGTGCGTCCCCTTGAAGTGGTATTGTCTATAACTTCAGCCACCATGGAATCATCTTCCCCAAAGTAGAGTTTGTTACCTATTCGGATTTTTCTGGCTGGATCGACCAGTACATCCCAAAGACGAAATTCCTCATTTAGTTCCCGAAGTAGAAAAACTTCAATTTGAGCCCCTGTTTTTTCTTTGTTACCGTATAAACGGGCAGGAAAAACACGTGTGTCATTAAAAATGAACACATCTTTGTCATCGAAATACAAAGGAATCTCCTTGAACAACCGATGTTCGATGGTGCCCGTCTTACGGTCGACAACCATCAAACGTGATTCGTCTCTATTGGCTGCCGGATATTGGGCAACCAACTCATCAGGGAGTTTGAACTTGAATTTTGAAAGCTTCATATTTGGTTTGTTAATAGATTGATCGTATCAAATTTCAGCGAAATCAGCTCCCGGTTTTTCGTCGGTTTTTAGCATGTCCGCAAAACTTTCCGTGCTCATGCAATCTTCCAGTCGAATCTTTCCGACGCGTGTCCTGCACAGGCCTGTCAGATGAGCTCCACACCCAAGGGCCTCTCCAAGGTCTCTTGCCAAAGCCCGAATATAAGTTCCTTTACTACAGACGATGCGCATCACGACAATTGGCAACTTGAATTCAAGCAGCTCTATTTCGTCAATGACCAGCACCTTAGCTTTAAGTTCCACTTCTGTTCCTTTTCGGGCCATTTCGTAGGCGCGTTTACCATCCACCTTACAGGCAGAAAAAGACGGTGGTATCTGTTCAATATTTCCTGTAAAACGGATCAGTGTCTGTTCGACCAATTCGCGTGTTACATGACTATAATCGAAACGCTGGTCAATGGGTTTTTCCAGGTCATGGGATGGTGTGGTTGCCCCCAATTCAAGCGTTGCAATATATTCTTTTGTCTGATGTTGAAATGACTCGATCTGTTTGGTAGCCTTACCAGTACAAATAATCATAACCCCCGTGGCCAACGGATCGAGTGTTCCGGCATGCCCGACTTTGAGTTTTTTAATGTTCAGTTTCCTGCAAATCATGTACCGAACCTTGGCCACCAATTGAAAGGATGTCCATGTCAACGGTTTATTGAAAAACAAAGCTTCTCCTTCGATAAAATCCATTTTTATTTATGCGGTAACAACCCATTCCAAACCATCCGGGAATAAGTTGTTCAGACAAGTGTCATTCGCTTTTTTTCTTTTTAAATAATATTCCGAAAATGACAAAAATAAAACCGCCCAGTGCAATGCCGGGACCAATAACGATGCGTCTGAGACTGAAAATATCAGGATTGTAGGAAGTATCCAGAGAGGGTTTGCCAGTCATTAAAATAAAGCCAATCGCAATGATGGCAACTCCGATGGCAATCATGAACAGATTTTGTTTACCCAGGGCAAACGCTTTGAATTCATCTTCTTTATGCATGTCTGTAATTTTCAGTATGGATTAAACATAGTACAAATCGTTCGTATTCATCCTAAGATAACGGTTTACAGCCAACCAGGTGGCCGAAGTCATAATCAGGATGCCAAAAATCAAGATAATCAGAAAGACGGAACCTATCATCTGCGGATTCATTATGTTCAATAATCCTGCCACCTTGTTTTCCAGGTAAAGCAACAAGCCGTATAAATAGCCTATAGCCAACACGGATGCAGCCGCTCCGCTCCATATATTCTGCACTATTAGTGGTTTTTGAATAAATACGCTGCTTGCTCCAACCAATTGCATGGTATGAATCAAAAATCGTTTGGAATAAATCATTAACCGTACAGTATTGCGAATCAGTGAGTAGGAGATGAACGTCAACAGGATAGCGATAACCAGCAAAATAAAGCTGATGCGCTTCACATTGTCATTGACCAGGTGAACAAGGTCTTTCCGGTAAATGATATCCTGGACATTTTTAAAGCGTTTCAGATAAGATTCAGCCATGGCCATGCTATCGGCATTGGAGTAGTCTGCGTTCAGATAGACTTCAAAAGAAGCCAGGGCGGGATTATAGCCTAATAAATCTTCAGGGTTATCACCTAATTCCTCAATCAATTCCTTTAACGCCGTTTCCTTATCAATGTATGTCACCGAGCGAGCCCAAGGGGTTGCTTCTATTTTTTTCTGAAACATTCTGGCATCAGGCAGCTCCATTTCATCGTCAACCACCACGGAAATGCAGACATTTTCCCTGACATAGTTTGATAAATCTCTGGCCAGAAAACCCAGTGTCAGCATGATGCCACCCAGGAACAATACCAAGCTGATACTCAGTGTTGAAGTAAAGCGAGAATTGAAAACCCTTGTAGCGCTGACAGATTTATGTTTGTTCATCATTAATAAGAAAGACTAATAATAAGGTCAAAATACCCCTAATTTTGCCGCAAAAGTGCAAAAAATATCCGGATTTACAGCAAATTATATCAAATAATATCGTTTTTTTAAACAAGCTCTCCCAATAAGGTGGCCGAAGTGTGTCCGGTTATTTTAATCCGGACCGTATCGCCGATTTTTACAGTACCCTTTGGAAAGACAACCATCTTGTTTTGTTGGGTTCTGCCAGACATCTTTTCCCTTGACCGTTTGGAATAGCCTTCGCATAAAACCTCAAATTCTTTACCCGCATCTTTTGCATTGCTTTCTGCTGAAAGGTTATTTTGAAGAGCAATCAGTTCGTTTAACCGTTCAATTTTTAAGGATTCCGGAACAGTATCGGGTAGTTTTTTTGAGGCGTAGGTACCAGGACGCTCCGAATACTTGAAGAGAAAAGCCGAATCAAAACCAACCTGGCGCATCAGAGACAAAGTTTCCTGATGGTCTTCTTCTGTTTCAGCGTGAAAGCCGCAAAACAAGTCCGTTGAAATGCCACAATCGGGCATGATACGTCGGATGGCCTCTATACGACCCAGATACCAGTCTCTGTCATAACGCCGGTTCATAAGCTTCAGTATTTTTGAGCTGCCCGATTGCGCTGGTAAATGAACGTGTTTGCATATATTTGGGTAGGCGGCCATTGTCTCCAGTATTTCATCTGTCATGTCTTTTGGATGGGAGGTCGAAAAGCGGATGCGGATATCCGGCGCAGACTCTGCAACAAGAGCCAGCAATTCGGCAAAGGTCAGTTCTCGCGTATCTTCGGGAGAAGTTACAAATCGATAGGAGTTAACATTCTGACCAAGCAGCGTTACTTCCTTATACCCTTTTTCCTGAAGATTGGCCAGTTCTTTGAGAATGCTGTGCGGATCACGGCTACGTTCACGCCCCCGTGTATAAGGAACGATACAGTAGGTGCAGAAATTATTACAACCCCGCATGATGGAGATAAAACCACTGATGCTGGGCGCTCCGAGGTGAGACGGGATGATGTTGCGATAGGTCTCATTGGCAGACAATTCAATGTTGATGGCCTTTTCTCCCTGTTGCACGGCCCCAATCAGGTTCGGCAGATCCAGGTAGGCGTCAGGACCAGCTACCAAGTCAACATGTTGTTCCTCTAACAGTTGTTCTTTTATCCGTTCAGCCATACAGCCCAGAATCCCGATAATCAGCTTTTTACCTTTCTTCTTTTGGGACTGGTAGTAAAGAATACGCGACAGCACCCGTTGTTCGGCGTTATCCCGTATAGAACAGGTATTGATCAGTACGAGGTCGGCTTCGTCCTTGTTGTCTGTCAATGTGAAACCATCCATTTCCAGGATAGAAGCAACGACTTCACTGTCTGCCACATTCATCTGGCAGCCGTATGTTTCAATAAAGACTTTTTGAGTCAATGACATAGATTGATTCTTAGATGGAATAGTTCGAAAAACGAATCATCACCCGGTCGGCATAGGTCTTGGAAACCGGAATATCGGGCATACTTTCCTGGTCCAAACCAAGAAAGATTCCGTCCTTTTCCTTTCGTAGTACTTTCACTTTATCAAAATTGACGATTATGGAACGATTGCAACGTACCATTGATGTTTTGGAAAAACGATCCTCCATTGTTTTCAGTGCATTTCTGACCATGAAAGAAGCCATTTTTCCTTTGTTCAGGTAATGAATTTTGACATAATTATCGGCTGCTTCCAGCCAAAGGACCTGATCGGCTTGCACCGATAAGCGAAGCTCATTTTTTTCGTCAAAAAAATTCATCATTTTTTTCCCTCCGGACTCAATAGTCGCTCCTTCTTCCCGGCTAAGCAATTCCAGCTTTTTCTTTTTATCCATAAGGGAAAAGTAAAGCCAGATAGTGACATAAGGTAGAAGCAATACCAGACTTGTGTTGATGGTGGATTGCCTGATCATTTCGTCGATAGGATCACGATCATGAAGAACGACCTTTTCAAAAAGAGTGTAAAAGGATGCCATGGCTAGAATTTCTGCCAATACCCAGAAAATGTATTGCCAGTAGAACACATTTCTGTCCTTGGCAAAATAGTACATGATAATCCGGCTGACAACAACAACCAGCACTCCTGCTAAAATCACCAGGCTGGAAAAGGCGAAATACAAGACTCTGGAATAGTTGATGCCGAAGTCCTGAAACCACGCTTTCGAATCGAAAGGCTGATAGATGTTGATGAAAACAAGGGCAAACACCGCCGTATAAAGGATCAGACGGATAATGTTTCCTTTTTCATACAGGTATTCCGGAATTTTCTGATTCATATGATGATGTTGTGCCGGATTATGCACAATCCGGTATGCAAAAATAGCTCATTCCGCCTGTATTAGCAATTTCTTTGACATTCTTTTTGCGTTGAGTTTACCCCGTATGTTATCGATTCGTCCCTGTATGTCCGGTTTAATCATCTGATCAACGGGGGTGTCCCTTTAATTTTGAACCTGCGCGCTGGAGTAGTTTATTTGCGGCACGAAGCTGTAATTAAACAAACTAAAACGTATGAATTTTCTTGATTTCATCCATAGGCAAAAAGAGCTGTTGACACTGCTGAGTTTCGGAAAGGATCAATCGACAGACGATGATGCCATCTCAATCAGTCATTTTACCTTCAAGTCGGGGCCGGTCTCCTTATGTCCGGAAAGTACGGCATACAGTCAGTTGCTGGATGCGTCCATCCCTGAAAATTATTCGTTCAGTTATCCGGTCTTTTTACCACCTGGTTGCCATAAAGCCAGTGGATGTATTCTTTTGTTGCATGGTCTGAACGAACGAAGTTGGAAAAAATACCTGTGTTGGGCTGAGCATATGGCTTCTCAAACCGGAAAAGCAGTATTGATGTTTCCGTTGGCTTTTCATATCAACAGAGCACCTAAATGGTGGAGCGATCCCCGAAGTACCCGTAGTCTGATTGAAAAACGAAAAGCGGAAACAGGGAACGACCGTTCGCTATGTTTTGCCAATGTCGCTTTAAGTGAACGGCTTAGTCAGGATCCTGCACGATTCTACGTGTCAGGACGACAAACCGTAACGGATATTGTATTGCTTCTGAATCAGATCAGGAATGGAGAACATCCCTTGTTTCAGCAGGATGCAACCGTAGACATTTTTGCTTATTCCATTGGCTCTTTTTTAGCCGAAATACTCCTGATGGCCAATCCCGAAAATCTTTTCGGATCATCCAGGCTTTTCATTTTTTGTGGGGGTTCCATTTTTAAAAACATGTACGGAGAATCGCGCTGTATCATGGATAAGCCAGCATATGATGCCTTGTTCAGTTATTATTGTAACGAATGGTTAAGACAAATCCGGCTGTCGGTTGATGAAGGAAAAGTGACCGATGATGCTGTTTTAAGGGCTTTCAATGCCATGATTCTTCCGGAGGAATATCAGGAAGAACGGTTTTCTTTTTTTCGTTCCAGAAAAGATTCCATTGCTGGCATTTCATTGCAAAAAGACAGCGTTATGCCATATAATGGAGTGGAAGCGTGCATGGGGCATCAACTCGCTGGCGAATGTTTCCAGCAACTGGATTTTCCGTATGAATATACTCACGAATCACCTTTTCCTGGCAATGGCCGCATCAATGAGGCATTATTGAATACCTGTTTTAACAGGGTTTTTAATCAGGCTTCTTCTTTTTTGTCGTAATCAGGCAAACACATTTCAGCGTGTTTTTTGACCATTTGCATTTACCGATGGGAATTGGTATTTTTGAAAAAAATTAGTATCATGGATCCCGGTGATTGGATTTTTTACGGTTTACTGGCTTTTTCGGCCATCGCGTCGGTTGTAAAGGCTGTCAAAAAGAAGGATACTTCCGGACAGGATGACCCCAAAGCGGTACCACCAAAGAGCAACGATGCTGAACAATGGATCAAAACCATTCTGGAAGAAACCAAAAAAGTTGCCCAGATGAATGAGGATGATGATTACATCCCAAGAAATCCCAAACCTTCAGTATCACCGCAGGCACCTGGCACAAAGCCGGTCTGGTATCCCCAGTCGTCTGCCACACAACAGGCTTCACAAACTACATCTTCTTCAAAAAGTCCTTATTGGGCTTCTCAGGAAGCAAAATCGTCGGAAACCCGTACGAGTCCGGAACAATTTCACCGTAACAATCAAAGCACTGAGCATTTCAGAAGAACCAATCAAAGCCCGGAACAATTTACGCGATCTCATCAAGGTCTTGAGGATACGTCAGCTATTGAAGGCTTTAATAACCGGAAAACACAAATATCTTCCCCCGTTGTTCCTAATGTGGATTCCACGGTGGTTTCATCCGGCCTCCTATTCTCACCATTGACGCCGGCTGATGATCTGAAAGAGGCGGACAAGGTAAGAAAAGCGATAGTTTACGGTGAAATAATGCGTCCGAAGTTTTGATCGGCATATAAAAAACACGATAGCTTTCGTATAGTTGAGCTTGTTTTTTTGTACTTTTGCGGTGCTTAAAAAACAAGAGTATATGTCTTATAGAATTATTTCTGCTGAGGAAGCAGCATCGTTTGTAAACAACGGGGATCGGGTAGCTTTTAGTGGTTTTACACCAGCCGGTTCGCCAAAAGTAGTAACAAAAGCCATTGCGGCAAAAGCGGTCAGCGAACACAATGCCGGCCGTGAGTTTAAAATAGGTATGTTTACCGGTGCCTCAACCGGAGACTCTCTGGATGGAGAGCTTGCCAGGGCAGATGCAGTACTGTTTCGTACGCCGTATCAGTCTAATGGCGATTTGAGAAATAGCCTGAATGGTGGAAAAGCCGAGTATTTCGACATGCATTTATCAGGTCTTGCCCAGGAACTTCGTTATGGTTTTTTTGGAAAATTGAATGTCGCAATCCTCGAAGTGTGCGACATGAACGACAAAGGAGAGCTGGTGTTGACTTCTGGTGTTGGTATCTCACCAACGATCGCTCGTTTGGCGGATAAGATCATCATCGAATTAAATTCAAAACATCCCAAATATATCAAGGGTCTACACGATATTTATGAGCCACAGGATCCACCCTATCGTCGCGAAATACCTGTTTACAGCCCTTCAGACCGTATCGGATGCGCTGTTCTGAAGGTCGATCCGGCCAAGATTGTTGGTATCGTTGAAACTTGTGAAGCCGATCAGGTCGGTGGTTTTACACCGGCAGACGAAATGACGTCAGCCGTTGGGGACCGTGTCGCTTCTTTTCTGGTCAACGAAATGAAAGCCGGACGTATTCCTGCCTCTTTCTTGCCTATTCAGTCTGGTGTGGGTAATATTGCCAATGCTGTACTTGGTTCCCTGGGTTCCAATCCGGATATCCCTCCGTTTATGATGTATACGGAAGTGATTCAGGATGCCGTCATCGAACTTATGAGAAAAGGGGACGTAACATTTGCCAGCGGTTGTTCGCTAACCATTTCTCCTGAAGTACTGGATTCCGTTTACAAGGACTGGACTTTCTTCAAAGACAAACTTATACTTAGGCCTCAGGAAATTTCAAACAACCCTGAAATTGCCCGCCGTCTGGGCTTGATTACTATTAATACAGCATTGGAAGCTGATATTTTTGGAAATGTCAATTCAACTCATGTACTGGGCACCAAAATGATGAACGGTATCGGCGGATCGGGCGACTTTACACGTAATGCCTATCTGTCTGTTTTTACCTGTCCATCGGTTGCAAAAGGCGGAAAAATCAGCGCCATTGTTCCTATGGTATCACACCAGGATCACAATGAACATTCTGTTAAGGTGCTGATTACCGAACATGGTGTGGCCGACCTGCGAGCCAAATCACCCATGCAACGTGCTCAGACAATCATTGAAAACTGTGTTCACCCTGATTATAAGCAATTGTTGTGGGATTATCTTAAACTTAACCAAGGCGGCCATACGCCTCATACCTTATCACAAGGTCATGCCTTCCATCTTGAATTTGCAAAATCAGGAGATATGCGTAATACGGCATTTGCATGAATCAGCAATCAAAAAACATATACCTGATCGGATTCATGGGTTCTGGCAAAACCACCTTCGGAAAATTGCTGGCTGAGGTGCTTCAGATGAATTTCATCGACATTGATGCTGAAATTGAGCAGTGGCAAGGGAAAACAATAGCTGATTTGTTTGCATCGGGCGGAGAAGTTAATTTCAGACAATTGGAGCGTGAGATGTTGCATCGTTGTTCCGAAAAAGGTGTTTCTCTTATATCAACCGGTGGAGGAGCTCCCTGTTTTTTTGATAATATGGACTATATGAATGGCAACGGCTTGACTGTTTACCTGCAAGCTTCCGCCGAAGAGCTTTTCAAAAAGCTGAAACCCTTCAGGGAAAAACGTCCATTACTCAGGGATAAATCTGACAAGGAGTTATTAGACTATATACAGGAAAAGCTGAAGGAAAGAGAGCCCTATTATTTCAAGGCAGGTATTATATTGCCTGCAGATGAATATGACCCAGAGGTATTGATCCAACGCTTTCGTTTTTTGACATCTCTTTGATTCATGTTTTCCATCGAGCACTGTCAAGCATTCTGTACTGTATAGCTTCGGCGATATGTTCAGTTTTGATATGTTCGGATTCCGCCAGGTCTGCGATGGTTCTTGATACCTTGAGTATTCGTTCATACGATCTGGCAGAAAGTCGTAACTTGTTCATGGCGTTTTGCAATAAAAGCAATCCTGCTTTGTCCGGCTCTGCATATAAACGTATGTGATGTGCCGACATCATAGCGTTGCAAAAAACACCTTGTTCTTTTTCGAAACGTTTCTCCTGGCGTTTTCTGGCCCGTATAACCCGTTGACGTATAGAAGTGCTGTTTTCGGCTGTGCGTTGATCGCTTAGCTTTTCGAAAGGAACCGGCACCGTTTCGATTTGCAGGTCGATACGATCCATCAAAGGGCCAGAAATTTTATTCATATAATTACGGACTTGTCCTGGGGTGCAAACACATGCTTTCATCGGATCGTTAAAATGACCGCAAGGGCATGGATTCATGGAGGCGACCAGCATAAATCCCGCCGGATAATCCACATTATATAATGCACGCGATACGTTAATAGAACGATCTTCAAGCGGTTGGCGCAACACTTCCAGTACATGCCGTTGAAATTCGGGCAATTCGTCCAGAAAAAGGACCCCATTGTGTGCCAATGAAATTTCACCAGGCTGAGGCCGGCTTCCTCCACCGATCAAAGCTATGGCGCTGATACTATGATGAGGTGAACGAAAGGGTCTTTCTGTAATGAGAGAGGAAGAAGATGAAGTTTTACCGGCTACAGAATGAATCGTAGTTGTTTCCAGCGCTTCGCGTTTGGACATGGGTGGCAGGATGCCAGGAATACATTTGGCCATCATGCTCTTGCCGGCTCCCGGGGGGCCTAGCAATAGGATATTGTGCCCCCCGGAGCACGCCACTTCAATGGCCCGTTTCTCGGCTTCCTGCCCCTTCACATCGGCGAAATCAACCAGCTTATTGCACGGGTTACTGGCGGTATCAAAAGTTGTCTGTACAGGTTTTTGATCTGAATTTCCTTTTAACAGCGATGCTACCTGACCAAGATTATCAAGACCAAAAATGTCCAGGCCTTCTACAACAGCAGCCTCCCTGCCATTCATTGAGGGAACAATCAGGCGTTTAACTTGTAGTTCACGCGCCATTAAAGCGACCGGAAGAGTCCCTCTGACAGGCTGAAGATAGCCATCAAGCGAAAGTTCTCCTATGAACAGCGTTTTTTCTAAGGAATCAACCGGGATATAGCCTCCTGCTGCCATGATACCTACGGCAAGGGGCAAATCGTATGAAGTACCTTCTTTGCGAATAGCAGCCGGAGCCATATTGATGATGATCTGGTTTCGTGGCAAATCCATACCATTTACTCGTAATGCCGATACAATTCGTTCATGACTCTCACGAACAGCGTTGTCTGGAAGTCCGACCAGGGAAAAACGAATACCTTTAGAAAGGCTGACTTCAATCCTGACCGGTGTGGCATTGATACCGGAAATGGCAGCACTGGTTACTTGTACCAACATATCTTTTTGTTGGCAAATATAAAATAAAAGTAAATATAAAGCAAATATAAAATAAACTACCAGGCTGTCATGCCTTCCCTGATACGAGTTGTCAGGTAGTTATTTTTGGCTTCACCAACCAACAAATCAAGCAATTCACGAGTATTTGGATCATAGTCCTGATAAAAGAAATCCTGAATCAGGACAACGCTGGCAACGGATGACGGATTATCAACTATAAATTGTTTGGCTTTTCGTTTAAGGGCCAGATTAATTTCAGCCAACCTCACTTCAACGCTCGAACCCCCGTTTTGATATTTACCATCGATAATTTCTTTTCGCTCAATGTAGAGAGTGCAAATGTCTTGTTTAAAACGGGTTAGGTCTTCATTGACTTTTCCGCCTGAGATAGTCAGCAAATCGACCATTTCAATGTCTCCTGTCACACGGATTTCATCTCCGGCTTTGGCAAAAACGGTAGTCCAGCATTTAAAGTCCTGAAAATAAATGGTTATTGGAGTGATTTCGTTGGTACCATTTATCTTTATTTCAAATTTACCAGATTCAGCTGAATAAACAGTATCATACGCCAGAAGATGCGTATCAGCAAAATATGAAATATGAAGTTCTGAACGGCCAAGATGCTTGATGTTGCCTTGAATAGTAACACAATCCTTCTCAGTTAATGAGCAGGTAGTCATCAACAACGACAGGCAAAACAACAAAAGCGCATGTAGCGTCCGGCTCATCTAAAATGTTAATTTCTGGTAAAAGTACAAAAAATATGTGAAAAAACAGGATTTTTGGGTCAAAATATATGAAACGAGCATGCCTGTACCAGGCACCCAAGCAGATGATAATTCGGCATGCGGCGTTCCATCTGGCCTTAAACAAAAAATATTATCAGATGAAAAATCGGTCATACGCCTTGTAATAAGCTGATATATAAACGTAGGTATATGACTATATTGTCCAAACATAGTTTAATAAATGCTAAATAATGCTGTAAAAACAGCCTTACGCCAAGAAAAAATTGACGCTGCGTGCCCGAAACCTGGATGCTGCTCCAATTAAAGTGAATGACAAGTCCGGTAATCCCGTCATGATTGGTCAGGTGTTGGTCTGGAGAATTCAGGACACGTACAAGGCCTCTTTTGACATTGACAATGCTTCTGAAAATGTGGTCGTCAAGTCACAATCCGGTGTGGTTGTTGACCAGCTGGCACAAAAAAAAGCGGCCGCTATCCCAAGAAAAAAGAAGAATGACCTGACTGTGGACTGTACTTTTGTTTCAACATCAAGACCACCGTATGCCGGGATTGCTGGCACATCGACAAACGACTGCGGAAGTTGAGAAAACATCCACGGCCCATTAAATACAAAAGTAACAGTCTCGTTATATCGTTGTCATGTAAAAACGGTCTATTTGCCCTCAATTAATCGGCAAATATAAGACAAACGATGAACGAAAAAAAAGCAGCAGCCATCGATATCGGCTCCAATGCCGTACGACTTTTTATCGCACAGGTCAGGGAAACACCGCTGGGCCTTCAGGTTAAAAAAGAATTGTTGCTCCGTATTCCTCTCCGTCTCGGAGAAGACAGTTTTATGAACGGTTCCATCAGCCATCAGCACATCCGAAGGCTGGTCTATGTCATGAAAACCTTCCATTACCTGATGTCCTTTTACCGGGTAGACGTTTATTTGGCGTATGCAACAGCTGCTCTCCGAGAAGCATCCAATAACAAGGAAATCCTTCAGACCATTTTCGATGAAACCACTGTGCGGGTATCCCTGCTTACCGCCAATGAAGAAGCCTGGATCCTGTACGAAAGCCATGTGACAGATTGGTTGCAACGGGATAAGAATTACCTCTACGTTGATATCGGGGGGGGTACGACCGAAATCATCATCATCGAAAATGGTCGTCTGGTCGATTCCCACCTCTTCAATATAGGAGCACTCCGCAAGTTGTTGGGAAAGGTAACAAACTCCGAAAAGGAGGAAATGTCCGCGTACCTTTCTCATATAAAAGAACGGTATGCTCCATCAGCCATTATCGGATCGGGGGGCAACATCAATAAAATCGCCCGATTGACACGGGTTACCAAAAACAAGGTTTTGACACTCAGAAGTCTTTACGTGCTTTACAACAAATTGCGCCAGATTTCTGTCGAAGGCCGGATAAGCCTGTTCGACCTGAGCCCCGACAGGGCCGATGTTATCGTGCCGGCCTGTGAAATCCTGATTAACGTAGCCAGGGGCACTGCGGTTTCTAAAATTATCGTACCGACCATCGGTCTTGTGGATGGTATCGTCCGGATCATCGCTCGGAAAGTGATTGAAGAAGAAGCAACACCAAGCCTGATACAGGAATCTGAAACGGAGACCGTGTACACGAAACGGGTCTGCAGCCCAGAAGAATACGACTTATTTGATCTGGACTGGAGCTCGGACGATGACGACGACTGAATTCCGAGAACACAGCTCTGATGCTCTGCTGTTTCCGACAAGGTAGGTTTCCGTCATCTGCGGATGACCGGAAACCCTCACTTTGGCATTTCATACCGCTGGCTTCATTTTAACACGAATGTAATTTGTTTATAGCCGTATCTGTAACATGGAAAGCGGATTTTTGAACAAATTTTTTTGGGATGAGAAATAAAGTAAACGTACTCGCCAGCTATTTTTTGTCAGGTATGATACTCTTTGGATTTTCTGCCGCTGTTAGCGCGCAGGCTGGGGTAATCAAAGGTAAGGTCATTGATGCCAAAACCAATGAAAACCTGATTGGGGCATCGGTTATGATTGTAGGCACGACAAAAGGTACGACTTCTGACCTGGAAGGAAATTACATTATCCGGAATATAGCTGCTGGTTTTTATGAAATCAGGGTTTCATATATATCGTATGTTGCAGAAAATCAAATTAATATATTGGTAGAAAGCGGAAAGGAGACCGTGGTGGATTTTTTGATGAAACTGGAGGAACGTACGTTTAAAGATGTGGAAGTTGTCGGAAGGTCAAATCGTCAAAGCGAAACCATCCTGCTTAATGCCCAAAAAGTATCCTTGCTGTCCACACAGGCGGTAGGCGGCAGGGAAATGTCGCGTAAGGGAGTCGGTAATGCCGAAGCCGCAGTAGCCCAGGTTTCCGGAATATCCAAACAAGAGGGTATCAAAAACGTGTTTGTCCGTGGACTGGGCGACCGTTACAATGCTACCCTGCTGAATGGTTTTCCCATTCCTTCCGAGGATCCGGAATACAAAAACATCGCGCTCGAATTTTTCTCTGCCGATATGATTCAGCATATAGATGTCAATAAGGTTTTTGAAAGCAGCAACGCCGGAGATGTTGGTGGAGCCATAATCAACATCAACTCGAAAGATTTGTTTGGAGAACAGGCTTTCGGAGTGGAAGCTTCGGCCGGATTGAATACTGAAGTGACCGGTGTGGAGTATCTGCGCCAGTCCGGCTCTGATTATTTAGGCTTTGCCAATTCAGAGATGCCGGCTGCCGATGAATTCAGTTTCGGGAACAGCCTCGATCCTTCTGTGGTGAAAATGCCAGTAAATCAGTCATACACGTTATCGGGAGGTAAATTATTCCGTCTGGGTGAGGACAAGAATCCACTTTCTTTTTTCGTGGTAGCATCCTATGCCGTTGATTATACTTATACTCGCGAAACTGTACGGAATGCCATATCCAACGGCACCATTTATCTGGACCAGACCGGAGAAAAATATTCTCAAAGCATCAGCCAGCTTGTTCTGACCAATGTGAACTACACCATCAACCATCATCTCCATATAGCGTACAATTTCATGATGTTGCACGCCAGCAACCAATACGTGGGTGAATATTACGGCATGAACGGCGAGAAATACCAGGATGCGGAGGAGTCTGGTTACATCGGCTTTCTGAGAAGGCAGCAAACCAACGACAATCAGCTTTTCACACACCAGTTGATTTCCGACTGGAAACTTTCGGAAAAGCTTAAATTCAATGCGGGGGTATCCTCTAATACGATAACGGGTCTGGAACCAGACCGACGAGAGAACAATCTTTCGAAACAGGGTAATTCGTATATATTCACTGGCAGCAACCGTCAAAAACGCTTTTATTCAGAACTGAACGAAAGGGACTTCAACATCAGGACTGCTTTAAGGTATCAACTGAACGATTCGTTTGATAGTGCCAGTTCCGCCTTGATCATGGGTTATGACGGACGTTTCGTGGACGACCGCTTCTATGCAGTAGAGTACAATTTCACGGCATACCCCGGCTACTATTCGATTGACAACCTGAAACTGGACGACTGCTACAATCAAGCCAATTATAGTGATGAACAATTTATTATGACCAAGGGGGATCCCAACAGCTATAACGTGACCAAATACATTCATTCCGGTTATATAGAGGGGAACTATCAGGTTGTATCCAGACTGGTGGCAAACCTTGGTTTAAGGTTCGATTACGTCGATATGACGATTAGCCACCAAGTACAACATGTAAGTCCCGGCAAGGAATCCATCCAAAAACCGTATTTTTTGCCGAGCATGAACCTGAAATACGAATTAAATGATAAAAACGCGTTGCGCCTGGGTATGAGCAAAACCTATACGCTGCCCCAGTCGAAGGAGATTTCACCCTATCAATATGTGAACATCGGTTTTGCCAGTCAGGGAAATCAGAACTTGAGGCCTTCGGAGAATTATAATGTGGATATAAAATGGGATAATTACCTGAGCCCATCCGAAGTGATCTCGGTCAATGGATTCTATAAGTATGTCGTAAAACCCATAGGGCGCGTGGACGAGGGCAATTCGGCCGGACTACTCACCTACGAGAATATCAGTCCTTCGGCCTTGGTGGCCGGACTTGAATTCGAAATGCGGAAAAACCTTATTAACAAGGCCAATGAAACCTCTTCCATGACCAGCAGGCTTTCCTTGGGAGTGAATGCCTCGTACATCTATACGGATCTGGTAATCGATATAGAGAATACAGCAGAAAGACATTCCAGACTGGAGGGGGCTGCTCCGTTCATCACCAATGTAGACTTCTCCTATAACCGGATAAACGAAAACAAGAACCTGCTTGCTTCCCTGGTTTTTGGCTATTTCAGTGACAGAATCCACACGATTGGCACCATGGGATACAAGGACATCATTGAAAAAGGCCTTCCTACACTCAACGTTGTTTCTTCCTATAAATGGAACAAAAACTTCACGATAAAGCTTAAAATGGCGAATTTACTGGATCCGGCCTATCGGTTGACGCGAGAAAGTTCCAGCGGCCAGGAAATCGTGCTGAATGAATATAAAAAAGGAATGAACATCAGTCTTGGTATACTGTATAATCTGTAAGTAGACGTTTATAAATTGATCATTAATTTTCTAACCATTTAATTATTAAAAGTATGAAGAAGTTTTTCTTGCACATGACAACAGCGGCTTTATTGCTGATGTCTTTCACGTTTATGGCGTCTTGTAAAGACGAAGATGAAAATGAATCCACTTCTGAAACCGAGTTGTCGGGAAGTATTTCGGACACCAAGGTATTGGATGCCAGTACTGTTTATACCATTACCGGACCTGTGATCGTGGAAGATGGTGGCGTGTTGGATATTCCGGCAGGAACGGTTATCAAAGCGCGAAAAGGCTTTAGTAAGTATATTCTGGTTTTGCAAGGAGGAATGATATATGTCAGAGGTACCGCCTCCGACCCTGTTATCATGACCGCCGACAGTGCAAATGCAACTGCAGCCTACTGGGGTGGACTGATCATCAACGGAAAAGCGCCTCTTGGTGGTGGACTGACCGGGTCGACGGAAATCAATTCTGCCTACAGGTACGGTGGTACCGTTTCCGGCGACAGCTCGGGATCTATCTCCTACCTGAAGTTGGAATACTGCGGTGCTCGTTCCAGTGCCGATGTTGAGCACAATGGTCTGACCCTGAATGGCGTGGGTAGCGGAACGACCCTTGAGAACATTTATGTGCTTGAAAGCGGCGACGATGGCGTGGAATTTTTCGGGGGTACAGTCGACCTGACCAATCTGCTCGTTGTCAATTCCGACGATGATATGTTTGACTTTACACAAGGATATACCGGCACGCTGAGCAATGCCTATGGCATCTGGGAGAGTGGTTATACCAGCACCGAATCAGATCCGCGCGGTATTGAAGCAGACGGTAATTTCGACGGACTATATCCTGATCAAACCGGTCAGTCTGATTTTACAGCCACCAACGTGACCATTGACCTAAGGCTGGATCCAAGTACTTCAACTACCGCTCAGATGATGGACGTTATGAAGATTCGTCGCGGTGCCACCATCACGGTTACGAACGCCTTGGTCAAAGGTACGGGTACGGCGGTCGACCTGATGGACTTCAGCGACAGTAAAGGCACTGGCAATACAGCTTCCAGCATAAGCCTGACCAATAGCCTGACCAATACCATCACCGGTAAGACCGTTAATCCGGACGCGACCACCTATCCTTCGGCACTTGTCGAATCGGGTAACACCGGTTGTTCGACGAGCCTTTTCGTATGGACAGGGTACAGCTTCTGATGACAAACATATCCCTTCGTTTTTAAAAGGACATTGTCAGGGCCAAAGGGCCCGGCAGTGTCCTGCTTTGGAAGCGTTTAAACAGGATACAGCTATCAGGTGTTCAGGCAAATACTCTTTCAGCTACAGGCGATCCTTAAGCAACAAATTTTATCAGATGACGATGAAAAAACATCAGTTCACTTTCAACTATTTTGGGATGTTACTTTTATATGGTCTGTTATTACAGATGCCATTAAAAGCGGAACAGCCTGGTGTATCTTCTGTTTTAACCAAACGGTCTCCTGTTCTAAGTGAAGGGCTTTATTTTACCGATGATAACCAAACGGAATTGTATACTGGATATCTCCGTGAATATTATGAAACCGGCGATTTAAAACAGGAAATGTATTTATTCAACGGAAGGCCTGAAGGAACGTATGTTGTCTATTTTCCGAATGCCAGAATCAAAGAGGTTCGTTCTTATAAAAAAGGTGTTTTTCATGGGATTTGGCGGACGTATAATGAGAACGGTATGTTGATTGCTCAGGCGGAATATTTGGACGGACTAAAAGATGGTGTATGGATGATCTGGGATGATAACGGTGTCAGGCGGTATGAAATGCATTACGATAAAGGGAAAAAAGCAGGAACTTGGTACATGTGGGATGAAAAAGGTGTGCTGATTTCAGAAAAACAGTATTGATGGCAATGGTGGATTGTTTGTTAAGAATCCGTCTTAAACCGTTTCCGGCCAGTTATTTGTCATCGTATTTTTCCAGAGATGTCGCTGAAATGTAAAACAAATGCAATATGGGTTTCCTATTTTCGCAGCAACGTTTTAAATCAATCGGAACATGAAAAGAAATAGTAAAAACAGGCTTCGTTACATTACCCTTTCGGCCATTTGCATGGCATCTGTAATGGTTTTGGCTGAACCTGCGGCCACGGTGAACACCCTTCAGAAAGAACAAACAACCGAATCCAAAACCATCAGCGGCAAAGTTACCGATATGAATACATCGGAAGCCCTGGCCGGAGTCACCATTACCCTGGCCGGTAAAAAAGCGTATACAGACTTGGAGGGAAACTTTACCTTACCCTGCCCTTCCGATCTGAAGCAGAAACTCGTTGTCAGCCAGATATCCTATCGGAATGAAACTGTTGAAGTGACAGCGTCCAATACAACATCACTGACAATCAAACTGAAACAACATTGACAAAGCGGTTGTGATTGATGAAAGAATAAGCCCCGGTCGTTATGGCCGGGGCTTTTGAGTTATAAATAGCTGACTAAATAGCTGTTTCCGATCAGGGCAATTGCGGGCCTGAAGAAATCAATGCTATAGCAGTATCATTGTCGCAGTATTGTTTGAAGTTCTGAATATACATGCCTGCCAGTTTAATGGCCTTAGTTTCCCACTCCTTTACATCAGCATAGGTACTGCGTGGATCAAGGATATCGGAAACGCCTTCCAGTTTAACAGGAGCCGTCAGGTTCATGATAGGAATCAGTTTCTTTTCGGCTTTTTCGATGGAACCGTCAATGATAGCGTCGATGATGGCACGGGTATCTTTCAGGGATATCCGTTTGCCGGTCCCGTTCCATCCCGTGTTTACCAGGTATGCCTTGCCACCGTGTTCGTTCATTTTCTTTACCAGCGTGCTGGCATAAACTGTCGGATGCAGCGTCAGGAAAGCTTCGCCGAATGCAGGAGAAAAGGAAGGAACCGGTTCAGTGATACCACGTTCGGTTCCAGCCAGTTTTGAGGTGAAACCGCAGAGGAAGTGATACTGAGCCTGGTTGTCGTCAAGAATGGAAACCGGAGGCAAAACACCGAAAGCATCAGCAGACAGGTAAATGATCTTTTTGGCATGACCGGCGCGTGAAGGCAGCACAATCTTGTTGATGTGATAGATAGGATACGATACGCGGGTATTTTCAGTAACAGATTGGTCGGAGTAATCAATGGTGCCATTTTCGTTGACAGTCACATTTTCCAGTAACGCGTCACGTTTGATGGCACGCCAGATGTCCGGTTCGTTTTCCTTGCTCAGGTTGATGACCTTAGCATAACAACCACCTTCATAGTTGAATATACCGTGAGCATCCCAACCGTGTTCGTCGTCACCAATCAGGAACCGTTTCGGGTCAGCGGAAAGGGTTGTTTTACCAGTGCCTGAAAGGCCAAAGAAAATAGCCACGTCGCCATCTGCACCCACGTTCGCAGAGCAATGCATGGAGGCGATACCTTTCTGGGGCAGGTAATAGTTCATTAAAGAAAAGATCCCCTTCTTCATTTCGCCACCATACCAAGTCCCTCCGATAACACTCATCTTCTTGGTCAGGTTAAACAGTACGAAGTTTTCTGAATTCAAGCCTTGTTCCTTCCAGTCAGGATTGGTTGCTTTTGCTCCGTTGATGGAAACAAAGTCAGGTTCACCAAAATTGGCTAATTCGTAATGGGAAGGACGGATAAACATGTTGGTCACAAAATGAGCCTGCCAGGCTACTTCCATTATGAAACGTACTTTCATACGGGTATCTTCGTTTGTACCACAGAAAGTGTCTACAACATACAGTTTTTTAGATGATGATAGCTGTTTTGTCACCAGGTTTTTACAGTGTTCAAACACGTCGGGGGTCGTCGGGCGGTTAATGGTACCGTCCCACCACAACGTGTTTTCCGTAATAGCGTCTTTTACAAAAAATTTGTCTTTGGGTGAGCGGCCTGTGAATTTACCCGTATACACTGCGGTTGCACCCGTCTCGGTCAACTTTGCTTTTTCAAAACCTTGATTTGCAGGATCCATTTCATCCTGAAACAACACTTCATAGGATGGGTTGTGTACGATCTCGAAATTACCCGAAATACCGTACTTGCTCAGATCTAAATTCGCCATTTTTAACTAATGAATTGATTTATACTAATTTAACTACTCTATCGAAACCCTTTTTCTCCAAGAACAAAAATAGTCAAAAAAATCAAAAGCACAGCAATGATTAAAGAAATTTTTCTTTATTTGTTTTTTTAACAGTTTTCACTGACAATTGTTCATTTTTTTTGCCGTATTTGGAATCAAAAGGATTTATTGCAATAAAAAAGGATTTCGTTATCTTTATCGCCGAAAAAAACCGAGCGGGAGCTTCATTCTTCAAACAAAAGCTTATCCTGCCATGGGACGAACGCACCTGTTTCAGACATCTATAATTTGACATGGGGCGTTCCATACCACTTTGAACAAAAAATTAGTATAGTATGAAACGAGCATGCCTGTACCAGGCACCCCAGCAGATGATAATCGGCATGCGGCGTTCCATCTGGCCTTAAACAAAAAATATAGTAGAAGATGAAAATTATAAACTTTTCTGACCAAAACTCCCTGCTCAACCAGTATTTGCTTGAAATCCGCGATGTCGAAATCCAGAAAGACCGTATGCGATTCAGACGAAATGTAGAACGTATCGGTGAGATAATGGCATACGAAATGAGTAAATCATTTAATTACAGCTCCAAATACGTACAAACTCCACTTGGTATTGCTACCGTCAATACGATCGATGATACTATTGTTGTTTCAACCATATTACGTGCTGGTTTACCGTTTCACCAGGGTTTCCTCAGTTATTATGACCAGGCGGAAAATGCGTTTGTTTCAGCTTACAGGAAATATAAGGATGCCTTGAAATTTGAAATCAACGTGGAATACATCGCTTCTCCATCCATTGAAGGTAAAACACTGATACTGACTGATCCGATGCTTGCTACCGGCAGCTCTCTGGAACTGACTTATGGTGCCTTGTTAACCAGGGGAAGACCATCAAAGATTCATTTGGCCACGGTAATTGCCAGTCAGAAAGGGGTTGACTACGTACAACAATGTTTTCCTGATGATACCACTCTCTGGTGTGGAGCCATCGATCCTGATTTGAACAACCATTCCTATATAGTTCCAGGATTAGGTGATGCAGGTGACCTGGCTTACGGTGAGAAGCTATAATGCCACCGAACAGGGCTAGCGTCCTTTGAATTCCGCGAGCGCATTCCCCGCTGCTTGCGGCGGGGTTAGCGAGCAAAACATAGGAATTTCAATAAAATAAATACGGAAAATTTTCTTTATTTAATGCGAGAAACCATGATAATATGTATTTTCGCATCATATTATTTAGCCCCCTATCTGTATGATTAATGTGATTGACATTAAAAAGGGTCTGGATATCAATTTAAAAGGGAAAGCAGCACCTGAAGCAAAATCGACCAGTTATTTCGAAGACTGGTCGATGACATCTTCGGATTACTATGGGCTGGTTTCAAAAGTGATGGTCAGGGAAGGCAGCCCGGTTCAGGCTGGAACAACGTTGATGATTGATAAAAACCATCCTGAGATCCGGTTTGTTTCGGCTGTGAGCGGCACCGTGACAGATATTGTCCGAGGTGACAAACGAAAATTGCTGAATATTCTTGTCAAGGTTGATCTCAAAACTGAATTCCTGAAATTTCCGATCGAGAACCCTCTCGATATGACGGGCCAAGCTGTCAAAGCCCGATTGTGTGAAGCCGGTTTATGGCCTTACATTAAACAACGACCATACGATATTATTGCCAATCCTGAAAAAAAGCCTCGATCCATATTTGTTTCAGGCTTTGATACGGCACCGCTTGCACCTGATTATACCTATATACTGAAAGGCCAGTCCGCTGATTTGCAAACTGGTTTAAACGCGTTGACCCGCCTTACGGATGGGGCTGTTTATCTGAGTATTTCAGCAGATAGTCTTTCAATCGAGCTTCTGTCGGCCCAGAAAGTGGTCACCTGTCAGTTCAAGGGGAAACATCCAGCCGGTAATGTTGGCGTGCAAATCAATCATATCTCTCCCATCAATAAAGGGGAAGTGGTTTGGACGATGAATGTGCTGGATGTCTTGTTCATTGGCCGTTTGTTTAACAAAGGTGTGGTTGACCTGACACGTTTGGTTGCTGTTACCGGCCCGGAAGTTGTCCGGCCCGAATACGTTCGTTGCAAACCCGGTACACCTCTCAGAGCCATTGTTGATGGTAATGTCCACAAAGAAATTCCTCTCCGGTTTGTTAACGGAAATGCGCTATCAGGTACTCGTACAGAACTTGATGGCTATTTGAGTGCCTATGCCTCTCAATTGACGGTATTGCATGAAGGTTCCGAAATCCATGAACTGGCGGGCTGGGTTATGCCGCGATTTCGTCTGTTCAGTTCAAGCCGTACATATTTTACCTGGCTTAGAAAATTGCTTTATCCGGACAGGGCCTTTGAAGCGGATACCCGGGTCCTCGGTGGGGAAAGGGCGTTGATCATGTCAGGCGAATACGACAAGGTTTTTCCTATGGATATTCTTCCAGAACAATTGGTGCGGGCCTGCCTGACGGAAGACCTGGAAAAAATGGAGCAACTTGGTATCTATGAAGTAGCTCCTGAAGATTTTGCGTTGTGTGAATACAGTTGCACCTCAAAAATTGAAGTGCAACGCATCATCCGCGAAGCGCTCGATCTTTTGAAGAAAGAAAACGACGATTAACCAAAATAGCTGCATCTTGAAAGCGTTACGTAAGTTGTTGGATAAAATGAAGCCTGCCTTTTCAGAGGGAGGCAAGCTGTCGGCCCTACATTCCGTTTTCCAAGGTTTTGAGGCTTTTTTATTTGTTCCGGATCAAACGTCAAGATCGGGCGTTCACATCCACGATAGCATTGATTCCAAACGTATCATGTTCTGGGTCATTCTGGCATTGGTTCCCTGCCTCCTTTTCGGAATGTATAACACGGGCTATCAGCATTACCTGGCAATCGGTCTGTTGGATAGCATCGGTTTCTGGCAGGTTTTTGGCTGGGGAGTCCTGGCTGTATTGCCTTATATTATGGTTTCCTATGCTGTAGGCCTGGGCATTGAATTCATTTCAGCTCAGATCAAGAAAGAAGAGATACAAGAAGGATTTCTGGTTACAGGGCTGCTGATACCCCTGATTCTTCCCATCGGCATTCCTCTCTGGATGGTCGCTGTTGCCACAGCCTTTTCGGTCATCTTTGCCAAAGAAGTGTTTGGCGGAACGGGGTATAATGTGTTCAATGTAGCACTGGTTACCCGGGCATTTTTGTTTTTTTCCTATCCGTCAAAAATGTCGGGCGACAACGTCTGGATTACGCTGAAAGATTATTTTGGATTTGGTCAGCCGGTGGCGGCTATTGATGGTTTTTCGGGTGCAACACCACTGGGTCAGGCCGCCATAGCCACCGGGGACGTCATTAATTTTACGGGTATTTCAGGAGAACCAATGACTTGGTGGGACATGTTTTTTGGTCTGATTCCAGGTTCAATCGGAGAGACATCAACGTTGGCTATTTTTTTGGGAGCCATCTTTTTGATTGCAACCGGTGTGGCAAGCTGGAAAATCATTGTATCTGTATTTACCGGAGGTATTTCAACAATTTTAGTATTTAATTTGTTTGCTGCCAATGCTTATATGGAAGTACCCTTCTGGGAGCAAATTTGTTTGGGTGGTTTTGCTTTTGGAGCTGTATTCATGGCTACAGATCCGGTGACAGCTTCCCGTACGGAAACAGGTAAATGGATTTATGGTTTATTGATCGGGGTCATTGCCATGATTATTCGCGTACTGAACCCTGCTTATCCTGAAGGAATGATGCTGGCCATCCTTTTGATGAATATCTTTGCTAAGCTGATTGATTACTACGTTGTCCAGCATAATATCAAAAAACGGCTCAGGAGGACGAGCCTCTCTACTAAAGTCAACTAATAACACGATGGATAACAACAGCAATAAATATACCTTTTTGTACGCCTCCATCATGGTTGTGTTGGTTGCTGTTGCGCTGGCGTTCACTAATGGCATTCTGAAGGAAAAGCAATCCAGAAACATAGAACTGGACAAGATGGCGCAGATACTTCGTTCAGTCAAAGTGATTGCTACCCCGGACGACGCAGATGACTTGTACGACAAGATAGTGGTAACAGCTTACCTGTTGAACAATAAGAGTGAAGTCATCAGTAATGATGCCAGGAAAGCCTTCTTGGTTGATGTTTCCAAAGAAATACTCAAGGATGTTTCCGAACGTCGCTTGCCTGTTTATGAAGCCAAAGTGGAAGGGATGAAAAAGTATATCCTGCCCGTATATGGAGCAGGTCTTTGGGGACCGATATGGGGCTATGTTTCTTTTAATGAAGACAAGAAAACCATTTTTGCAGCCTCTTTTTCCCATCAGGGTGAAACACCGGGTCTGGGTGCTCAGATATCAACGAGTGAGTTTCAGCAACAGTTTGAAGCTAAAACCATCTTCCGGGACAGTGTCTTTACGTCTATTGCGGTTCTTAAAGCCGGTCAAAAAGACGAAAGCCGTGATGCTGTTGATGCTATTTCGGGTGGTACCATAACCAGTAAAGGGTTGGAGGCCATGCTTCAAAACAGCCTGAATGCTTATGTTGCTTTTTTAACGAAGTAAACCATGAATTTTAACAGAGACATACTATTGAAACCGCTGAATAAGCAAAATCCGGTGCTGGTGCTGGTGCTTGGCGTTTGTTCTGCCTTGGCGGTCACAGCTCAAATTAAACCAGCCTTGGTTATGGGTATTTCCGTTACCATTGTTACCGCATTTTCCAACCTGATCATATCACTACTCAGAAATGGCATTCCTAACCGGATACGCATCATCGTTCAACTGGTCGTTGTGGCTGCCCTGGTTATTATAGTCGAACAGTTTCTGAAGGCTTTTGCTTATGATATGTGGAAGCAGCTTTCTGTTTTTCTGGGGCTGATCATTACTAACTGCATATTAATGGGACGACTGGAGGCTTTTGCACTGGGCAATAAACCGTTGGACTCGTTTATTGACGGCATTGCCAATGGATTGGGCTATTCCATTGTACTACTCATTGTGGCGACGGTCAGAGAACTACTGGGCTCAGGTACGTTGCTGGGATTTACTGTCATACCCAGATCATTCTACGAAGCAGGCTATGTCAACAACGGGTTGATGATTCTTCCGCCGATGGCTTTGATTGTCGTGGCCTGCATCATTTGGGTGCAACGGTCTATCAATAAAGACTTGCAGGAGAAGTAACTGATCTAAATAGACAAAACAATGGAAGAACTCATCAATCTATTTGTTAAGACGGTTTTTATTGACAATATGATTTTTGCCTATTTCCTGGGCATGTGTTCTTATCTGGCGGTATCCAGGACGGTGAAAACATCCATGGGATTGGGTATTGCCGTGACTTTTGTATTGCTTATCACTGTTCCTGTTAATTACTTGTTGCATACCTACATTCTGAAAGAAGGAGCTATGAGCTGGATCAGTCCGACTCTGGCTGGAATAGATTTGAGCTTCCTTAGTTTTATTTTATTCATCGCTATCATTGCTTCCCTGGTGCAGATAGTAGAAATGGTCGTCGAAAAATTTGCGCCGTCTCTCTATGCTCAATTGGGCATTTTTTTGCCTTTGATAGCGGTGAATTGTGCCATTTTAGGTGCTTCCTTATTCATGCAACAGCGAAATTTCAATAATGTTGGAGAGGCCACCGTGTATGCACTAGGTTCTGGTGTCGGTTGGTTACTGGCTATTCTTGGCATGGCTGCCATTCGCGAACACATCAAGTATTCCAAGGTTCCGGCTCCACTGAAGGGCCTTGGTATTACCTTTATCATTGCTGGATTGATGGGTATAGCTTTTATGGGCTTTATGGGTATTAAACTATAATGCAGGAACGATGATTGTACTGGCTATTAATATACTTGTTACATTATTGGGCGTTAGCCTGTTCCTGGTTGTTACTTTGTTGCTGGTTGGCCTGTTGCTGTATGTCAAAAAGAAACTGACGCCCTCAGGCGAACTGAAAATCACTATCAACGATGAAAAAGTTGTCATAGCTGAACCGGGTACGTCTCTGTTGACAGCATTAGGCAATAATAAAATTTTTTTACCATCAGCCTGTGGCGGTGGCGGCAGTTGTGGTTTGTGCAGGTGCCAGGTGCTGGAAGGTGGTGGTATGATTCTCCCGACGGAAACAGGTTTTTTTACCCGCTGGCAAGTCCATGATAACTGGCGGCTTGGTTGTCAGGTGAAGCTGCGCGAAGACCTGAAAATCAAAATTCCGGAGGAAATACTTGGCATCAGAAAATGGGAGTGCGAAGTGGTTTCCAACCACAATGTAGCATCCTTCATCAAGGAATTTATTGTGAAACTGCCGGAAGGTGAAACGTTGAATTTCAAGTCGGGCAGTTACATTCAGATTGATGTTCCTACGATTGAGATTGATTTCAAGGATATGGATGTGGAGGAACGTTTCAAGGCTGAATGGGATAAATTCAAACTCTGGGACTTGCATATGTCCAATCCGGAACCGACTTACAGAGCCTATTCCATGGCCAATCATCCGGCTGAGGGCAACATTATCATGCTGAATATCCGTATAGCCACCCCTCCGTTTGACCGCACCAAGGGAAATTGGGCCGATATCAATCCCGGTATCTGTTCCTCGTTTATTTTTAGTCGCAAGCCAGGTGATAACGTTATGATTTCTGGTCCATTCGGTGAATTCCACATCCAGGATACCAAACGGGAAATGCTTTATATCGGAGGTGGAGCCGGTATGGCACCCTTACGTTCACACTTGTTGCATTTGTTTCATACGTTGAAAACCACAGATCGCAAGATTTCGTACTGGTATGGTGCCCGCTCAAAAAATGAACTGTTCTATGAAGAGGATTTCAGGGCAATTGAACGGGAATTCCCGAATTTTTCCTTTCACATCGCACTCAGTGAGCCTCGCCCTGATGACAACTGGACCGGCCATGTCGGCTTTATCCATCAGGTAATCCTCGACAACTATCTGAAGGGGCACGAGGCTCCGGAAGACATCGAATACTACATGTGCGGTCCAGGCCCGATGGCCGATGCAGTCAAGAAGATGCTTGACCAGTTGGGGGTACCGAAAGAAATGTTGCTGTTTGATGATTTTGGTTCCTGAAAACCGATGGTGGAACAGGCAGAAACTGTTTTAGAAATTCCACTTCACGCCCAGTGTCGGACAAACGGACAAGCCTTTAACACCGGCAAAATTGGTGGCTAACTCTATTTCAGAACCAGCGGAGAAATGCTCCGTAACGTTATACCAAAGCTGGGGTTCGGAAATAAAAACGGACGTAGTGTTAAGACTGGCATTATTTTCCAGCCAGATGTCGGCAAAACCCGTAAAGCTGATTTTGTTTTTCATCCAATGCAGACCCCAGACGGCAGTGAACTGGGCAGAATGCTGAACACCTGCGATGCGTTTGTACAGCAGTTTCAAGTTGAGTGTTTTGGAGTAATCTTCATTGTTGATACCATAATCGGCTCCGATCAGGTAAGCATTCTTGATAGTATATCCGGCAGTACCTGAAGTGCCCTCATAAATACCAAGTCCGCCATTGTATTCCACCTGCAGGCTAACCGGGCCATCCCAGTATTTTAAACAACGAGCGATTTCCATGTAAGAACAGGATGGATGATTTTCATCACCAGAATTAAAATCATAATCGACAAAGAAAAAGGTATTTCCCCATCTGTCAGGTTTGAACATTTCAAGGGTTGTTGTTATATACTTGCGGTTTTTGCCAAAATCATAATGCACCTGAAGGTTTGTCTGTGCTTGCAAGGTTAAGCAAGGCAATGCAAACAAGGGTATCAAGAGTTTTTTCATGGTTTTAGGAGTTATTGTTTATTCAATGCAAAAAAAATACGGACAGGTTCATCAATCAATCTGTCCGTACAAAAATAAGTATTTTTAGTTATAGGAAAAACTACTGAATTTCCCAGGTTTCAAGTGTATGAAGAAATTCTTCGAGTTTTCGGATGGGGCGTTTAGCCTGGACGTCAGTAATCTGGTCGGCAACGGCTTGATCGTAAGATGTTTCGTCAATATTACGGATGACACCTAAGGCAACTGGCAAATCGTCCTTCATGTTGCCAAGTTTGAAATGAAGGGTAGGGTCTGAGCATTTGGCATCATGTACCATAATATCCTTTTCAGTGATACCGTTTTCGCCAATAGTTACGGATCTAAGATTGAAACCATCGATGATGAGGCCTTTATCATTGTTTTTACCAAAAATCATGGGTTCTCCGTGCTTAAGCACGATGGTCTTGTCGGCACGGAATTCCTTCTCGGTGATAGATTTGTGGGTACCTTCGTTGAAAATGACACAGTTGACAAGGGCTTCCACGACAGAGCAACCTTTATGCCTGGCAGCCTGAATCAGGACGTCCTGTGATGTTTTAAGGTCAACATCGATAGTACGGGCGAAGAAGGTACCACGGGCACCAAAGGTTAGTTGAGCTGGTCGGAAAGGCTCTTCCACGGTACCGTAGGGAGAAGATTTCGAAACAAAACCCAATCTGGAAGTTGGTGAATACTGGCCTTTGGTCAAACCATAGATTTCATTGTTGAACAAGAGAATGTTCAGGTCGATATTCCGGCGGACAGCATGAATGAAATGATTGCCGCCGATGGCCAAACAATCTCCGTCACCGGTGATTTGCCAAACGGTCAGCTCGGGATTAGCCACCTTAATGCCGGAGGCAATGGCAGAGGCTCGACCATGGATAGTATGCATACCGTAGGAATTCACATAATAGGGCAGACGGCTGGAACAACCGATACCGGAAACAACGACGGTTTTTTCAGGAGCGACACCAATTTCAGCCATGGCTTTTTGCAGGCTGTTCAGCATGGCATAGTCGCCACAACCGGGGCACCAGCGAACTTCCTGGTCGCTTTTAAAATCCTGAGGTTTATATTGAATAGGTTCCATCGTAATCATTTATATAAGATTGTTTTGAAAAAGTCAGTTAGTTCAGAAACGGTAAAAGGCTGACCTTCAATTTTATTGTACTGAATCGGATCAATCCCTGCTACTTTTGAACGCAAATAACCAGCGAACTGACCATTATTAAGTTCACAGACAACGATTTTCTTGTATTTTTTCAGTAACCCGATGGTATTGGCCGGAAGGGGACTGATGTAATTGAAATGGACAAATGCCACCTTTTCACCGGTGTTATTAAGCTCTTCGACGGCTGTGTATAAATGGCCGAATGTACCACCCCATCCTACAACGAGCAAATCAGCCTCTTTATTGCCCTGAACCTCAAGCAGAGGTATCACATTGGCAATAGCATCAATTTTTTCCTGACGCAGCTTGACCATCAGGTGATGATTGGCGGGATTAGTGGAGATGGCACTGGTCTTGTTGTCTTTTTCCAGGCCGCCAACACGGTGTGCAAAGCCTTCTGTGCCGGGAATGGCCCAGTAACGAACACCATTTTCCGGATTCCTCATGTAGGGTTTCCAAGTTGGTTGCATGTTGGCATGTACGAACGGTGGTTTGATTATCGGGTAATTGTCCAGAGAGGGAATGCGCCAGGCAGAGGAGCCGTTGGCCAGAAACCCATCAGTCAGTAAAATGGCTGGCGTCATATGTTCAAGTGCCAGTTTTGAGGCGATAAAGGCGTAGTCAAAGCAATTGGCTGGCGTGCTGGCTGCAACCACCACGCAGGGGCTTTCTCCATTACGACCATACAAGGCCTGAAGCAGGTCGGCTTGTTCGGTTTTGGTCGGTAATCCCGTGGAAGGGCCGCCGCGTTGAACATCGACAATAACCAGAGGTAATTCCGCCATAACAGCCAGGCCGATAGCTTCGCTTTTCAGTGCGAGACCAGGGCCGGAAGTGGAAGTCGCTGCCAGAGACCCTGCGAAACTGGCTCCGATGGCTGTACAAACACCGGCAATTTCATCTTCAGCCTGAAATGTTTTGACGCCCAGCTCCTTGCGGGCAGCCAATTCCTGCAGAATTTCGGTAGCCGGGGTAATGGGGTAGCTGCCGAGAAACAGGGGTAACCCCGATTTTTCGGCAGCAGCGATCAGGCCCCAGGCCGTTGCTTGATTGCCTTTCACGTCAGTATAGGTTCCCTTTGGCATATCGGTTGGATTGACGTGATAGGTAGATACGCTGCCATGGGTATTATTTCCGTAATTGTATCCGTCAGTCAGCACCTTAAGATTGGCTTTCAGAATGACCGGTTTCTTTTTGAATTTATTTTCCAGCAAATGCATGGCCCTATCAATGGGTGTATTGAATAACCAGCATAGCAATCCCAGTGCGAACATGTTTTTCGAACGAAGAATGTTCTTAGTATCCATGTCGCTGTCTACCAGACTGGCTTTAACCATACTGGTGATGGGTGCCATGATGAGCTGAACGCCATTCAGTTTTAATTCCTCAAAAGGATTGTCAGTAACAAAACCTGCTTTGTTCAGATTGTTTTGGTCGAAGGAATCCTCATCGGCAATCACAATGGCATTGGGTTTGATGGCGTTCCGGTTTACTTTCAGGGCGGCAGGATTCATGGCAATCAATACATCGGCCAAATCACCCGGAGTATGGATTTTTTTGGAACCAACATGAACCTGATAGCCTGAAACGCCGCTTAAGGTTCCCTGAGGGGCACGAATCTCGGCAGGATAATCTGGAAATGTGGAAATCTCGTTGCCATAAATGGCCGATAGATTGGAGAACAAGCTGCCGGTCAGTTGCATGCCATCACCGGAATCACCGGAAAAACGGATGACGACCTGGTCAAGGGTAGTTATTTTCGCTGTGTCTGACATAATGATGAGAATCGTTTCTATTTTCGGGCGCAAAGAAACGAAAATAAATTCATTATTGCAAAAATAATTAAAGTAATCGGCCTAAATAGCGTATATGTATGCAAAATATGCGTGCATATCGCATAAAAAAGGAATATCGCATAAAAATAGATTTTTAAAATCAAAATCAATAATCACCCCCCATGCTGTTATCGGAGTCATTACTATTTCCGTTTTCCGCCTGTCCTTGTTTTTCTTTTGGTTTGATATTGCCGAAATTCCAGGTAACTGTCAGTTGAATGGTTCGTCCGAAAAACTGATTGGAATTTTCCTGATAAAAGCCGTCCCCCCAGTTCGTACTGGCAAATTTGAATGAATTCAGGATGTTGCGGCCATTGATAGCAATAAGAAAGGTTTTGTCCAGAAAACTTTTGCGAAGTCCGGCATCAAGAGTAAAATTACGTCTGGTTTTACCCTGAGCGATAATTCCAGGAGCGTTGTAAAAACCGGAAATTTGTCCTGTCAGTGATCTTGAAAATATAAGTGTGCTATTAAGTCGGGCATTCCAGGAAAAGCCGCTTGAGCCTTTATAATCAACAGAGCGATAGGTGAATCCTTCCATCGTGGTGTAATAGAAATTTATTGTCGAAGTCGTTTCAATCCATTTTGCAAGTTTGTCTTTGGCGACAAGCTCCAGCCCAGAGGAAGTTGAGTTGGTTACATTGGAAGGTGTTTGGTAAATAATACCGTTGTCAAGGTAACGGATATCCTGAATGACGTTATCTGTCATCCTGTGGTATAGCGAGGAAGATAACGTGTGATTGTCCCATACTTTAATATAATTCAGTTCAAAGGCGTCAGAGAATTCAGGCTCGAGATCAGGATTTCCAAAATAAATGTTGGTAGAGTCAGAGATGTCGGTAAAGGGATTCAGACTACGTCCTCTGGGCCGGTTGATACGCCGGCTGAAATTCAGTTGCAGATCGTTACCCGGGGAAAACGTGTATGACAGAAAGATGCTCGGAAAAAGGTTGAAATAGTTCTTATCCTTATCCAGATAGTCACCGGCCGGAAAATTGGAAGAGACAAAGGAAATCGCTGTCAATTCACCCCTCAACCCGAGTTGGTAGCCAAAACCACCCAGTTTCCCGGTAAAAGTACCGTAAGCGGCATGTATCTGTTCGTTATAATCAAAATCGCTGGTATAGTCAGGTATACTGGCTGTGGTCACAGAGGCGGTGTTATAAATGTTGTTGTTGCTTTTTCTGACAGTCCAGTCGCTTTTTAGCCCGGTTTCGAGACGGAAATTTTCTGACAATTTGTTGGTATAATCAGCCTGGAACTCCCAGTCCCTGTTTTCGCCAGGACCAGTCTGTACCTGACTGACAGTATTTGTCAGCATATTAGTTACATCGTAATAGGACTGAATGTAATCGTTATCGTTAGACATAGTATGTTTCCCATACGTAAGATTGGTTTGGAAAAGATGCTCTTCGCCAATTTCCCATTGATAATCGAGCGTGATTTCCATGTGGCTATGGCCACCACCACTTGATGTATGACGAAGTACTTGTTGAATGAGATCTTTATTGTTGTCAAGGTACAGGTAGTCTATATCACTTTCAAAGCCTCGGTCGCCTTTCATTCCAAAACCGGACAGGCTGATGGTATGCTTATCATTCAGGTGATAATCGATGCCGCCCCGGAAAAACAGACCCTGCATGCCGAACGTCCTGTTTGTGGTTGAATGTAGCCATGAGGTATCTGTTAGTAACGTTTGTTCATTAGTCGTATAGGTTTGACGATTGCTGTATCCAGACCCTTCATTTGAATGGCTACGACGTCCGATATTGGCATAGAAATCAATTTTTGAGCTGCTGTAATTAATATTTCCACCGAAATCATAGCCGAATGGATCACTGATGCCGGCTCTTAGGCTACCATAATAACCCGCTTTACGATCTTTTTTCAGGATGATGTTGATGATGCCGGCCGTTCCTTCAGCACTGAATTTGGAGGAAGGATTCGTTACAACCTCTATGCGATCGATACTTTCTGCTGGCATTTGCTCCAGTACTTGGGCTTGATTATCGGAATTCAGCCCTGCTGGCTTACCATTGACCCAGATGGTTACGTTGGAATTATTTCTGAGGGAAACGGTTCCTTCCTGATCTACTTCCACGGAGGGGATATCTTTCAGAATGTCGCTGGCGCTGGCTCCTGCAGCAGCAATGTTTTGGTCAACTGAAAAAACGCGTTTATCAATATCCAGACGCATGGCTGAACGGATACCCACTACTTCGGCAGTACCCAGCTGTTTTGATTCGGTTTTCAATAAGATAGTTCCCAACTGGATTTGCTGCCCGTCTGATACCTTGATCTCGCTTTTCCAGGTAACGTATCCGACAAAGGTGGCCTCTATGCGGTAATCACCGGATGCGACAGTATTGAACCGGAAGTGTCCATCCTCTCCGGAGGCCGTGGATTTGTAGGGAGTGTTTGATGAGGCTTTGTAAAGTATGATATTGACATAATCCAGTCCATTGTTGGTAGACTCATCCAGGATGATGCCGGCAATTGAACTGGTTGACTGTGGTTGGGATTGTACAGGAAATAGGGTGGTAAAAAGAGCAAAAGTGGTAATAACCAGCGTTAATCGTTTCATTCAAAAAAAGCATTCATGATGAATATGTTTTAGAATACTTTTTCCGAAAATGGTTTAATACAAAACCAGGTAAAAAGTCATCAACAAACAGAATGACAATTCTTCAAAGGGTGAATGTCTGATGGATTTGCGGAATGACAACATCCTGAAAACCTTTTTTCAATAATCTGTTCCTAAATGCCTTTTGTGATTCGGGTTCACCATGGACTACAAAGACGCGGGAAACCTCATCGGGATTCTGGGTGGACAGGTATTGGCAAAGATCGTTATAATCAGCATGGGCAGACATTGATTCGATGGAATAGATGTCTGCTTTTACGGGGAAAGGTTCGCCATAGATGGTCACCTCGTCAGGTTTTTCCTTAAGTCTGGCACCGAGTGTCTTTTTTTCACAGTAACCAACCATCAGGATGGAGTTGCGAGGATTAGACAGGCTGTTGGCTATGTGGTGTTTTACACGACCAGCTTCGGCCATGCCTGAAGCGGAAATGATAACACAAGGTTCCTCTATGCTGTTAAGAGCCTGGGATTCCCGTTTATCTTCAATATAATGGAGGCCTTTGAAGTCGAACGGATCCCTGTCATACTTCATGATTTTTTGAACAGACCGGTTAAAACATTCGGGATGTCTTTTAACGACCTGAGTAGCTTTGGTAGAAAGCGGGCTGTCCACAAAATAGGAAACATCAGGTAAGCGGTAATCCAGCTCCAGCTCGTTAAGAGCATATAACAACTCCTGAGTACGTCCTACGCTGAAAGCCGGTATAATAAGCTTGCCGCGTTTTCCGATACATGTTTCCGTGATGATCTCCCTGAGATGTTCGGGTGTGTTTTCGACTTTGTCATGAAGCCGGTCTCCATAGGTTGATTCGATGATGATGTAGTCTGCCTGTGGAAGCGAAGAAGGCGATTTGAGAATGGGGTCTCCGTAACGACCTACATCACCACTATAGACTAACCGGACAGTCTTGTCATTTTCCTTAAGGTGCAGGAAAACCGAGGTCCCTCCCAAAATATGCCCAGCATTATACAAGGTAACCTCGATGTCATCTTCAATCTGAATAGGTATTTCCAGCTGAAGGGATTCAAACAAGTCGGTGGCTGCCTGTACATCTTCCATCGTATACAAAGGTTCGATGAGTTCATTTTTTTGTTCAGCCCTTTTTTTGTTCAGAAACCTAGCATCGGCAGCCTGAATGTAAGCAGAATCTCTCAGCAATATTTCGGTCATGTCAAGTGTTCCTGCGGAGCCAAAGATACGTCCCTGAAACCCTTGTTTCACCAGCAGCGGAATAAGACCAGAGTGGTCGATATGAGCGTGGCTGACAAAAAGGTAGTCTACCTCAGCTGGATTGAATCCAAATTCTTCATTCAGGGAAGAGGTATCATTGCCCATGCCCTGGAACATGCCGCAATCCAACAGGATTTTTTTACCGTTGTTAAGAGTGATCAGGTGTTTTGAACCGGTGACTGTCTGAGCTGCACCATGAAATGTGATTTTCATCGTCTACTATTTTTTTCGTTTAAGGCCAGATGTAACGCTGCATGCCGATTATCATCTGTTTGGGTGGCTGGTACAGGCATGCTCGTTTCATACCAATAGAGGTTAAATTCCCCAAAGGTATTCTTTTTCGGATACGTGACGGCGTGCGACAGGTGTTAAATTTTAAAAAAACTGGATGAAGGTGTTACATGCGTTCAGGCACATCAATACCCAGCAGTGATGTACCATTTCGGAGAACGTGGCCGGTTGCGGAAGACAGCAGCAACCTGAAGTCGCGTAATCCAGGATTTGGTTCTTTAAGAATGGAATAATCATGGTAAAACTGATTGTATTCCCTGGCAAGATCGTACAGGTAGTTGGCAATGACAGCGGGACTAAATGATTCGGCTGCTTCACTGACAATGCCTGGAAAGGATGTCAGCAACCGGATAAGATACAGCTCTTTCTCGGATAGTATCAGGGTGTTGTCAACGGCAGATGGCAGGACCAGTCCCGATTCTTCTGCTTTACGGAGCACTGAGCAGATGCGGGCATGCGAATATTGGATGAAGGGACCGGTGTTGCCATTGAAATCGATAGACTCTTTCGGATTGAATGTCATGTTCTTGCGTGGATCGACTTTCAATATAAAGTACTTGAGTGCACCCAGGCCAACCATGCTGGCAATATCCTCCGCCTCATCACTGGTCAGCCCGTCTAGTTTGCCAAGCTCCTGTGATGTTTCCCTGGCTGTGTTCACCATTTCTTCAACGAGGTCATCGGCATCCACAACAGTGCCTTCCCTGGATTTCATCTTACCTTCGGGCAATTCTACCATGCCATAGGAAAAATGTACCAGATCCTTGCCCCAAGAAAACCCCAGCTTATCAAGCAGAATGGAAAGTACCTGGAAGTGATAGTTTTGTTCGTTGCCCACTACATAAACCATCTTATCAATAGGGTATTCTGCGAAGCGGATGGAGGCTGTACCAATGTCCTGTGTCATGTATACTGAGGTGCCGTCTGCTCTCAGCAATACTTTTTGGTCCAGCCCGTCTGCTGTCAGATCAGCCCAGACAGATCCGTCTTCTTTTTTGAAGAACAGACCTTTTTCAAGTCCTTCAAGCACTTTCTCCTTGCCGGGCAGGTAGGTCTGTGATTCGTAATAGATTTTATCAAAACTGACACCCAGTTTTTTGTACGTCTCATCAAAACCTTTATATACCCAACTGTTCATCGTTTCCCAAAGTCTTCTCACTTCAGGATCTCCGGCTTCCCAGTTGCGCAGCATCTCTCTGGCTTCAGCCATAAGTGCAGAGGCTTCTTCTGCTTGTTCGCTGGTCAAACCTTTGGCAATCAGTTCATTTAATTCTTTTTTATATTGTTTGTCGAAGGCGACATAATAATTACCGACCAGGTGATCGCCTTTCTTGCCGGATGAGGCTGGTGTTTCGCCTTTACCCCACTTTTTCCAGGCAAGCATCGATTTGCAGATGTGGATGCCTCTATCGTTGACAATGTTTGTTTTTATCACTTTATTGCCATTAGCTTCAAGAATCCGGCACAAGCTGTTGCCCAGCAGGTTGTTGCGCACATGTCCCAGGTGAAGGGGTTTATTGGTGTTGGGTGATGAGAACTCGACCATGAACAGGGGAGCGTTGATATCAGCCTGTTTAAATCCAAAGGTGGATGAAACAGCCTTGTTAAAGAAATTGAGCCAATAGGAACTATTCAGTGTCAGGTTCAGAAATCCTTTAACAACATTATATGCTTTGATATCTGAGGTATTGTTTTGCAACCAAATTCCAAGGTCTTCTCCGGTTTCTTCTGGCTTTTTACGGGATATTCGTGTCAGGGGGAAAACAATCAGTGTATAGTCTCCGGTAAATTCTTTTTTTGTGGGTTGTATTTGCAGTTGTCCGGCTGGCAGTTCCTGCCCATATAGTTCCTTAATGGCTGTTGTCAGCTTCTGTTCGAGTAGTTGGTTGATTGTCATCGTTTTTCAATAAAATCGGAAGGCAAAGGTAGAAAAAAAACGACAGTCTTTGGCAAAAAAAGAAGCTGTCGTTATGGGCAGCTTCTTCAAATACGTTTCGGGTTAATTATAATCCGGCGGATAGTTCAGAACCAGCTTTGAATTTAACAACCTTCTTGGCAGCGATTTTAATAGGCTTCTTCGTGGCAGGGTTAATGCCTGTGCGGGCAGCCTTCTTTACAACGGAAAATGTTCCGAAACCTACTAATGCAATTTTGTCACCTTTTTTCAAGGTGGTGCTCACACTACCCAAAAAGGCATCTAGTGCTTTTTTTGAGTCAACTTTGCTCAAGCCGGATTTTTCGGCCATCGCACTGATCAATTGTGCTTTGTTCATAGTAGAATAGATGTATAAAGTTAAACAATAAAGAGTTATGTCAATTTATTCATCGTCGCAAAAGTAGGCTTTAATTTCAGTTATGCAAGAAAAAAACAAAAAATTTTGAAAAGATGATGATTTTTTTATGAAAAAACAGTTTTAAAGGCTTTTTAACTATGCTTTTTTGTACTTTTGTCCCTTACGGCCTGTTTTTAGGTCGACATTTTAATGCTATTTTATGGCCCAGTTTCGCTCTTCACCAGGTTTTATGGCATCGGTTCCCGTTGTTACCAAAAATCTGATTATAATCAATGTTTTAGTATGGCTCACGACCATTATTCTTGGCCGGACAGGCATTGACATTCAACACTTTTTAGGATTAAGGTATATTGGCTCGGATGCTTTTATTCCTACTCAGCTCATTACATATCTGTTCATGCATGATGCGGGTGGTTTTGGCCATATACTTTCCAACATGTTCGCCGTATTTATTTTTGGCCGGGTGATTGAGCAGGTCTGGGGACCTAAACGTTTTTTATTGTTTTACCTGGTAACGGGGATTGGAGCTGGATTGATACAGGAATTAACCTGGTACATTGACATGCGTCCTTTCCTCGGTGCTGTTAATGATTACCTTGTCAACGGCGATAGTTCTGTTTTGGCAAAATATCTGAATGTTCAGGAGGGTGTTTTTTATCCGGCTGAAATCATTATTGCTGCCAAAGAATCTGCTCTGAACAGTATGGTAACAATAGGAGCATCCGGTGCCGTTTTCGGTATTTTGCTTGCGTTCGGCATGCTTTTTCCCAATGCCCCGTTGTATCTCATGTTTATTCCAGTGCCTATCCGTGCAAAATATATGGTGATCGGGTACGGCGTTATCGAATTGTTTGCCGGAGTTTCAAATTTTTCCGGGGACAATGTGGCGCATTTTGCTCATCTGGGAGGTATGTTGTTTGGTTACTTCATGATTCGTTACTGGAAAAAGAAAGGAATAGGCAATGGCTTCTTTTTGGGATAAGCTGACTGCATATTATCGGCAGGGGACAGTCGTCATTCAACTTATATTCATCAATGCGGGTGTTTTCCTGTTAATCCGTTTGTTAGTTGGTATACTCGGTTTATTTGGTGTGGCCGCCAAGGGGTGGCTGGACTGGATACAGATGCCTGCCGAGGTGGCTGTTTTTCTGACAAGGCCCTGGACAGCCCTTACCTACATGTTCGTGCATTATAATCTGATGCATATTCTGATGAACATGTTGTGGTTGTATTTTTTCGGCAAGATGTTCTTACGTTGGCATAGTGAACGGCAACTTGTTTTTCATTATATTACTGGAGGATTATCCGGTGCGTTGTTGTTTGTCATAGGCAATTTCTGGCTTTTTACATCCACCGATGTATCTGGACAGGCTCCTCTTATTGGTGCATCGGCCTCAGTAATGGCTTTATGCATAGCTGTATCTGTTTTAAGGCCTGATGAACCAATAGCTCTTTTCCTTTTGGGGAGCCTGAAAATGAAGTATATAGCCTTGATTGTGATAGTTCTTGACCTGATAGGCTTCAATAGTTCAAACGCAGGCGTTGGTTTGGCTCATTTAGGTGGGGCCTTATATGGTCTGGCTGTTGGATTGACAATGCGAAGAGGTTTTGATATGTCAGCCTGGATCAATCCGTTTCTGAATCTTTTTCTCGCTCGTCCGGTTAAACATGCTGCAAAACGTCCTTCCATGCGCGTTAAATATCAACGTTCCAAAAAAGAAACAACTAATCGGACCGTTGATCCGGATCAGGCTTTTCGGGACCAGAAAAAACGGGAAACAGACCAATTGGATACAATTCTCGACAAGGTAAAACAGTCGGGTTATGATAGCCTCTCAAAAGAGGAAAAAAAACAATTGTTTGATTTTAGTAATCGTTCAAACAGCAAATAACGTCTCTGTTTTCGTATGAAACATCAGCCTTTTGCCCGCGCCGTCCATCGCTTGCTGCACTCTGTCCTGTTCATAATCAACATAGGGGTGGTGCTGTTGTTGTTGATAACCGGATATGCCTATAAACTTAACCCGGAATATACTCCCGTTCTTTCCCTTTTATGTTATGCTTTTCCGTTAGTGGCCCTGGCAAATCTGGTGTTCATTATTTACTGGCTGATACGCTTCAAGATATGGGTTCTGATTTCCTTGTTCGCTGTATTGCTTACCTATGGCTCTTACAGAGCGTGGTTCCCTTTAAATGTGGGTCATGAAACCTCTGAAGGAAAAACGTTCAACGTGTTGTCGTTTAATGTCATGAATCTGGAGTACCATAAAGATCTGGATGATGAGGCATTGCATCCGATAGTAGAATACATACAGCAAAGCGATGCAGATATTGTTTGTCTGCAGGAAGTGGGTGTAGATTTTATCATGAATCGTTTGAAAACCAAAAAAACCAAAAAAGCGTTGAAAGCCTATCCATATATAGTTACTGGTGCATCTCAAGGGCGTTATTCTGTTGTTTGCCTCTCCAAGTATCCTGTTCTTTCATCGAAACGGATTCAATATGAAAGTAAATCAAATTCATCTTTTCGTTATGATATTAAAGTGGATGATGAAACGATTACAGTCATCAACAATCATCTGGAATCGAACAAACTGAATCCCAAAGAAAAAGATCAGTACAAACAACTTTTGACAAATGGCGAATCCAACGAGTTGACAAAAGTGGCAGAATTGCTGGGGGGCAAGGTCGGCAGCGCCACATCCATTCGTGCCAGACAGGCAGTGGCTGTCGCTAAGGAGATTAAAACCACTTCAAACAGGGTCATCGTATGTGGAGATTTCAATGATGTCCCCGGATCGTATGTTTACCGGACCATTAGCAAGGGGCTCACAGATGTATGGGTTAAAGAAGGTTCAGGATGGGGTTATACATTCCACGAGAATTTATTCCTTTTCAGGATTGACTATATTTTGCACTCATCCGATATTAAAACCATCGATGTAAAAATAGATAAGCTCAAGATATCCGATCATTATCCCCTGATGGCAACATTAAAACTCTGATGGATACAGCAAACTATGCTGACGTATTATTGCCTGTGCCATTGGAAGGTGCATTCACGTATGCCATTCCGTGTGACATGTTCCCTGACCTTATGGTTGGTTGCCGTGTTGTAGTGCCTTTTGGGGCTCGTAAATTGATGACGGGTATAGTAACCGAGATCCACCAACGTAAACCGGACAGTGTTAACATCAAGCAGCTTAGGACTCGTTTGGATCAACAACCACTTATCGGGCAAGAGCAGTTTTGTTTCTGGAAGTGGATTGCTTCCTATTATTGCTGTTCAATGGGGGAGGTCATGAATGCTGCATTGCCAGCAGGTCTCAGGCCTGAAGGTGATGTCCTGGAAACGCGAACAGGTATGCATGTACGTACGCAAACGTATGTAAGGCTTGCTCCGGCATATAATCAGGATTTAGATGCATTAAACCAGGTTTTTGATAAACTTGTCAGGGCAAAAAAACAAGTGGCTTTATTATTGAAGTATCTGGAGTTGTCAGGCGTTTGTCAGGAACAGGCAACGATTGCAGAAGTAAGCCGGCGCGAGTTGTTGGATCAATCAGAAGCTTCGGCAGTCATATTAAAGGGATTATGTACCAAAGGGATCTTGGATGTTTATGAAAAGGAGGAACCAGATCAGCATGCTGATACGCCGGTGTCTGGACCAGCCGCGTTGAATCCGTATCAAGAGAAGGCTCTCCAATCTATTAAAGAACAATTTGAGAAACAGCCTGTCTGTCTGCTGCATGGCTATACTTCATCTGGCAAGACGGAAATTTATATGCATTTGATAAAAGAATGCCTCGATCAAGGAAAGCAGGCTTTATTGCTGGTTCCTGAAATTGCTCTGACTACTCAGCTAGCTGAGCGGTTGAGACGGGTGTTTGGTTCTGATCTTGGGGTGTATCATTCGGGAATATCCGACTATGAGAGAGAGAACATTTGGTACCAGATGCATCAGCAAAAACGCTATAAAGTGATTTTGGGTGTCAGGTCTTCTATTTTTCTTCCCTTTCATTCGCTGGGTATGGTTGTTGTGGATGAAGAGCATGAAACAAGTTATAAGCAACAGGATCCGGCGCCCAGGTACCATGCCCGAAATGCCGCTATGGTCCTGGCAGCACAGTTTGGTGCAAAAACACTGCTTGGGACGGCCACTCCTTCCATTGAAACATATGCTCTTTGCCTGATGGGTAAATATGGTCTGACCAAATTATTTTACCGTTACGCGGCGGCTTCTTTACCCGATATCGTGGCTGTTGATATCGGAGAACTGAAACGCAGGAAACGTATGAAATCTATCTTTTCGCCTCTTTTGCTGGAAGAAATTCAACGGGCACTGGATGCGGGTGAACAAGTAATTTTGTTTCAGAACAGACGTGGTTTTGCGCCGGTGTTGACTTGCAAGGTGTGTGGCTGGATACCAAAATGCAGTCGCTGTGATGTGTCCTTAACGTATCATAAGTACCATGGGAAACTGAACTGCCATTATTGTGGCTCTGAATATGAAGTGCCTGTTTGTTGTCCTTCCTGTGGGGAACCAAATCCAGTTACAGCTGGTTTTGGTACTGAACAGGTTGAAGAAGAAGTCCGTACGTTTTTCCCTAAAGCCAGGACAGCCAGGTTGGATACCGATACGACACGCAACAAGAATGACTGTGCACGGATACTGGAACAATTCCAGACCGGAAAGACAAATGTACTGATTGGTACTCAGATGATATCAAAAGGATTGGATTTCAGCCATGTTAAAGTCGTTGGCATTCTGAATGCTGACCAATTATTGGGATATCCGGATTTTAGGGCACATGAACGCGCTTATCAGCTTATGGCTCAAGTTAGTGGGCGGGGTGGCCGTAGCGGACGTGCGGGATTGGTGATTATTCAAACCTCACAACCAGATAGTTCTGTCATTCAGCACGTTATTGGAAATGACTACAACGCTTTTTTCAATGAAGAGATGCGTTTTCGAAAACTGTTCGACTATCCTCCCTACACTCGTATCATTCATATTTTATTCCGGCATCGGGATGCAGCCCTGGTCAGACAGGCGGCCCTGTATTATGCTGGTTTGTGCCAGCATCAATTTGGAAAGCGGATACTTGGCCCTGATCAGCCTCCGGTTTCACGTGTCAGGAATCAGCACCTGCAATCGTTGCTGCTAAAACTGGAAATCAGCCTGTCTGTCAATGATGCAAAAACGATTTTATGCGCCAATCGTGACGTTTCAAGGAATCACCCTTCCTTTAAATCGGTACAGATTGTCTTTGATATAGATCCCGTCTGAAAGTGCATTTCCATAAAAAAGCTTATAATTGCCGTCATGATTAGTAGAAACTTGTGGTTTTTTCTACATTTGCAAGGCTTTATGCAAAGTGCATTAAAACCTTTGGATTTCAACTATTAGTCAACGAAGATGATGTTATTTAAAAAATTGATTCAAGGATTGCCAGTTTTACTGGCATTGATAACCAGTGCCTTATTTCAGGCCTGCGAAGATGACGTGTCTGTCACTGCCAAGACCTATCATGTCGAAAATGTGACGTCTTCTTCTGGAACAATCCGTTGTACTGTAACTGTTGAAGGGGATGATCTGGTAGATGCCGGTATATGCTATTCAGCAACAGTGACCTATCCGAAAATTACCACAAGCCGGTGTGTCCCCTCAACCGGATCGATGACGGATTTCACAACAACCTTGACTGGATTGAGTCCTGATTCAACGTATCGTTTCAGGGCATACGCCTGCCTGAGTGATACAACGTATTATGGTATTACATACTCTTTTCGTCCGGTTGATATGATTATCGACATGGTTGATGTAATAGGTGGTTCTTTCACTGCAGAAGGTGGTTCTTTCACCATGGGTGCGACATCTGAGCAAGTTGCCGTAGCTGATGATGATGAAAAGCCCGCCCATTCAGTGACACTTAGCGATTTTAAAATCGGCCGGTACGAGATCACGACCAGTCAATTCGTACAATTCCTTAACAGCCGTAAGTTAACAAGCGGCGGAACATGCATGACCTATAGCGGAAGCAGTTTTGATATGCTTGAACCGAATGCCAAAAGCATTTATTACAGTACAGACGATGCCTGCTGGTATCCGGTTAGTGGTTATGAAACGCACCCCATGACAAATGTGACGTGGTACGGTGCCAATGAGTTTTGCCGTTGGGCTGGAGGTCATTTGCCCACCGAAGCTGAATGGGAATATGCTGCTCGTGGAGGAAAAAGCAGTGCCGGTTATATGTATAGCGGAGGAAATGTTTCAAGTGACGTGGCATGGTATTTCGCTACAACCAATGATCAGACAGGCATCGAGTATTTTGCCCAGATAGGTGGAGGAAAGTCACCCAACGAGTTAGGTATTTATGATATGAGTGGTAACGTGTGGGAATGGTGTGCTGACTGGTATGCAACTTACCCTTCTGCCGCACAGACTGATCCTGCCGGCTTAAGCGATGATGAAGCTGAGGATGCCGATATTACCAAAAAAGTACGCAGGGGAGGAGGCTGGGCCGATACGAGTGTTAAGAAGCTTCGTGTCAGTTCCCGGGCTGCCAATACCCCGAAATCGTATGCCGGATCCGTTGGTTTTCGGTTTGCGGCCAGGGATTAACCATTACATCAATTTCTGACGGATGGAGGCAGCTATACGCTCCATTTCTTCCGCGGTAAGTTTTAATTTAGGATTGGTGAACAAGAGATCAGATTCTTTTTGAATCGGAATCAAGTGGATGTGCGCATGGGGCACTTCCAATCCGATGACCGCCATGCCGACACGTTTACAAGGCACCGCCTTTTTCAGGGCAAGAGCAATGTGTTTGGCAAACACGTGAATGTCCGCTATGTCCTTGTCAGACAAATCAAATAAGTAATCGGTTTCCTGTTTGGGGATGACTAATGTATGGCCTTTGGACAAGGGATTGATGTCCAGAAAGGCAAAGAACCTGTCGTTTTCTGCAATTTTGTAACAAGGAATTTCTCCTGCGACGATTCTGCTGAAGATGGTTGCCATAGTTATTTGTTATTTTGCCAGTTCAATTTTCTGAATCTGCAAAGTCAATACGCCTGCCGGCACTGAGATGTCAACAACATCACCTTCCTTCTTGCCAAGAAGACCTTTAGCGATGGGCGTACTGACTGATATTTTTTTCTCTTTAAGATTTGCCTCTGAATCTGAAACAATAGTATAGTTGAACACTTGTTTGGTTTTAGTGTTCAGCAAGGTTACGGTCGTCAGAATTTGAACAGTGTCCGCGTTGATACGGCTTTCGTCCAGGATACGCGCATTCAGGTAAAGCTCTTTGAGTTGTGATATTTTCATTTCGAGCATACCTTGTGCTTCTTTTGCAGCATCATATTCGGCGTTTTCTGAGAGATCGCCTTTGTCGCGCGCATCAGCTATCTGTTGAGAAATACGCGGACGCTCCACTGTTTCCAGGTGCTCAATTTCTTGTTGTAATTTTTTGTAACCGTCTTCGGTCATGTAACTAACTGCCATGGATTGTTCCTCCTTTGTTCAATTTTTCTAATGGACTAAAAAATAAAAAGAATTCCGGCCGGAACCGGAACTCTACTTATCTATCTGCAAATCTAGTAATTATTTACGATGTTGTCAAGACCCGGCCTGCTGTTTTTAAACATTTTTTTTTACAACAACTTCTGAATCTCCTTGTATAAATCGGTTATTTGTGCATCTCGGGCAACAATAAAGCCTTCCCGGTTTAACAAGAAAAAAGTTGGAAGCTGACTGATATTGTACGTGGTAAACAAGGAAGAGCGGGCACCGCTGGCTTCCCTGACACAGACCCATGGAAGATTTGAGGCGCTTGTTTTCCAGAAATGTTCGTCCTGATCGAATGAAACCTGATATATGGTAAAACCTCTGCCGGAGAATTCTTCATACAATTCCCTGAAATACATGTTCCTGCTTGGGGCAAAATCAGTCTGGTAAGCGGTAAAGTCCAGCAGAATGACATTACCCTTCAATGAAGAGAGGCTAACGGGTTTGTTTGTCAGGGTTGGCAGGTCTATTTCGAAGAAAGTGGCCAAGTCGGTTTCAACAAGTTTAATGTCTTTGGCTTTGCGGGTTTGACGGATGGCCTTCATGCCCTGCAATGTAACGTTTACCAGGTGCTTTGTCCGTTCAGTTTCAGGAAAATAAGTATCCCAGGAAGTGGCGACGGCCGCATAACACTTGTTGTCGCTTTCATCGTAGGGGTCAAATAACAGGTAGTTGTAGAAACGCTGAAACAATGCAAAATAGGCTGCGGGTGAAAGGGGGTTCTCATAGATGATGGCCTTGGCCTTTTCCCGGTGACTGCCGAATAACTGAAATAAATTTTCCTGATAAAGATCAGCAGAAATGGTATTTTCTTTAAAAAGTTTATGGATGGAATCTGTCTTGTGCAAGGTTTTACCTTGAAGTAAGGACAGATCCCTGATGAGTTCACAGGGTCTGGAACCTTTGACTTGATAATCTTTCCCAAAATGAGTGGCATCCGAAGTGATGATAACTGTACGTGCCGAATCGGCAGCAAGATGAATGAACCGTTTATCAATTCGAAGGCGGTAAAACTCAGGCGATTCGGGCAAGTCGGTCTTGAATCTGAATTTACCGTCATTGTTCAGTTTGACAGAATCCAGTATATCCGTGGCATTTAACCCGAATCTTTCAAAATAAAGCATTTTCCCTTCTGCATGGCTCACTTTCCCCTCCACGATAAAAGCCGGGGTATTGGAACAGCCGTTCAGCAGGAGCAAAAACAGGCAGACACATACAATAAGTTTGTTTAAGTTCATGAAAAATGCATTTGAAGGGCAAACCTAAGGAATATTGTAATCATTGCCAAAATTAACCGGATAAAAGATAGTTTAATGTCTCTTTTTGTTTGTCTTAACGGGTTAAAATTAAGCGAAAACACAGATAGTCGGATTCTTTTTCCTACCTTTGCACGATTTTAAGTGAAAAAACAAGACAATTAAAAAAAGACGCTTTTTTATGATCAACCCGATTGTCAAAACAATTGAACTGGGTGATGGAAGGACCATCACCATCGAAACCGGGAAATTAGCCAAACAAGCAGACGGATCCGTAATGGTCCGGATGGGTGACACCATGTTGCTTGCTACTGTTTGTGCTGCCCAAGATGCCACTCCCGGTACTGATTTTATGCCGTTACAGGTAGAGTACAAAGAAAAATTTGCCGCTTCCGGCCGGTTCCCTGGTGGTTTCACCAAACGGGAAGGTCGTGCCGGTGATTCTGAAATTTTGGTTTCACGTTTAGTGGATCGCGTGCTTCGTCCGCTTTTTCCGGATGATTTTCACGCCGATACCATTGTCAACGTGATTCTTTTCTCAGCTGACGGCGAAGATATGCCTGATGCTCTTGCCGGACTGGCAGCTTCTGCCGCCATTGCCGTATCGGACATCCCTTTCAATGGTCCGATTTCTGAAGTGCGTGTTGCCCGCGTTAATGGGCAATTCAAAGTAAACCCAACTTTCTCCGAGCTGGAAAAGGCCGACATGGACATCATGGTTGGTGCCACTATGGAGAATATAATGATGGTGGAAGGTGAAATGGACGAGGTGCAGGAAGCTGATTTGCTGGAAGCTCTCAAAGTAGCCCATGAGGCTATCAAGATACAATGTCAGGCTCAGGTTCAACTGACCGAAATGGTAGGAAAAACAGTGAAACGTACATACTGCCACGAAGTGAACGATGAAAATCTGAAGAAAGATATCTGGGAAAAGACGTATGACAAAGCCTACGCGATTGCTGTTTCCGGCAACACCGACAAACATGCCCGTGTGGATGGTTTTGCCAGTATTTTAAAGGAATACAAGGAAAGTATGGATTCTGAAGTACGGGCTGAAAAAGACGAAATGGTGGGTCGGTACTATCATGCTGTTGAAAAAGAGGCCATGCGTCGTTCTATCCTTGATGAAGGCAAACGACTTGATGGCCGTAAGACCACAGAAATCCGTCCCATCTGGAGTGAAGTCGATTACCTGCCCGGTTGTCATGGTTCTGCTATTTTTACCCGTGGTGAAACACAGTCTTTGACTTCAGTCACCCTTGGTACCAAAATGGACGAAAAACTGATTGATGATGCCTTGAACCAGGGTAAGGAACGTTTCCTCCTGCATTACAATTTTCCACCCTTCTCTACCGGAGAAGCCCGTGCCAGCCGTGGCGTAGGACGTCGTGAAATTGGCCATGGAAATCTGGCTCACCGCGCGATTAAAGGCATGCTTCCCAAAGATTATCCGTACGTTGTCCGGGTGGTATCCGATATCCTCGAATCAAACGGTTCTTCTTCCATGGCCACTGTTTGTGCCGGCACCCTGGCATTGATGGATGCTGGTGTAACAATCAAAAAGCCAGTATCCGGAATAGCCATGGGACTGATTTCTGAAAATAAGGGCAAGAACTTTGCTGTATTGTCCGACATTCTGGGCGATGAAGATCATCTTGGCGATATGGACTTCAAGGTGACCGGAACGAAAGATGGTATTACAGCCACTCAGATGGATATCAAAGTAGACGGGCTAAGCTATGAAATATTGGAAAAAGCGTTGCTTCAGGCTCGTGAAGGTCGTATGCATATTTTGGGCAAAATTACCGAAACGTTAGCAGCACCACGTCCCGATCTCAAACCCAACGCCCCGCGTATCGAAGTACTTTGGATTCCGAAGGAATTCATCGGTGCCGTCATCGGTCCTGGTGGCAAGATCATTCAAGGTATTCAGGAAGAAACCGGTGCCATTGTCACTATTGAAGAGCTGGAAGGCAAGGGCCGCGTAGAAGTGGCTGCCAGTAACAAGGCTGTCATTGATGCTGCCATGTTCAAGATCCGGGCCATCGTGGCTATTCCCGAACCGGGAGAAACCTATCGTGGTAAGATTCGTTCAATCATGCCTTATGGTGCTTTTGTTGAATTCATGCCTGGCAAGGATGGTTTACTGCACATTTCCGAATTTGACTGGAGCCGTCTGGAAACGGTTGAGGCTGCCGGTTTCAAGGAAGGTGATGAACTCGATGTCAAGTTGCTTGATATTGATCCGAAAACCGGTAAATACAAGCTTTCACGCAAGGCCTTGTTGCCAAAGCCGGAGGGTTATGTTGAACGTCCTGAACGTGAACGCAGCGACCGTCCGAACCGTGATCGCAATGA
>Ga0153915_10000201_pt1 | contig 53812 bp, 46 predicted proteins | sample Opewatmetagenome_2_FD_107003 | JGI IMG/M metagenome (GOLD analysis project Ga0153915, IMG submission 107003) | Freshwater wetland microbial communities from Ohio, USA - Open water 3 Core 3 Depth 3 metaG | ecosystem: Environmental > Aquatic > Freshwater > Wetlands | place: USA: Ohio, Lake Erie...
CGCACGTATTCTCTGCCCATCGCCCGGGCGATCGACTTCGCGATCGAGGTCTTGCCGACGCCGGGCGGCCCGACGAACAGCAGGATGGAGCCCTTTGCCCGGCGATCGTCCTCGTTGCCCGGCGGCGGCGCGACCTGCCCGCTCGCCCGCGCCGCGCGATCCTGCTGCTCGCGCAGCTGTCGCACCGCGAGGAACTCGAGCACGCGATCCTTGACGTCGTTGAGCCCGAAGTGGTCTTCGTCGAGGATCTCCGCCGCGCCCTTGAGATCGAGATGCTCCTCGCTGCGCTTCCCCCAAGGCAGCTCGGCAACCGTCTCCAGGTACGTCCGAATGACCTGGGCCTCCATGGAGTCCCGGGGCGCGCGGGCGAGTCGGGACAGCTCGCGCGTGACCTCTTTGCGCGCCTCGTCCGACAACTCGAGCCCCTCGAGCAACTGGCGGAGCTCATCGGTGACCGCCGCCTCCTCCTCCTCGCCCAGCTCCTTGCGGATCGCCCGCAGCTGCTCCCGCAGGAACATCTCGCGCTGCCGCTCACCGAGCTCCTCCTGCACCTTCGACTTGATGTCCTGCTGGGCGTCGAGCAGGTCGATCTGCCGCTGGACGTGGAGCAACACCCGGCGCAGCCGCTCCTCGACGCCCAGGGTTTCGAGCAGCGCCTGGCGATCCTTGGACGAGACATCGAGGTAGCCCGCGACGAGATCCGCGAAGCGCCCCGGCTCGCTGACGCCTTCGAGTACCTGCTCGACCACGTCCTCGGCCAGGCCCGTCTTCTGCCCCAGCTCGGCAGCGCGCTCACGCACCTCCCGATGCAGCGCGATGAACGCCGCTTCGGAGGCGTCGATCGGCGGCAAGTCCGGGGCGTGGACGACGACGGCCTCGATGTACCCCTCGACCTCGGAGTACTGCAACACGCTGGCGCGGTACTCCCCGTGGAGCAGGAGCTGCACGCCCCCGAGCCCCCGCTGGATCTGCCCGATCTTCGCCACCGTGCCGGTGGTGTACAGGCCTGCGGGATTGACCTGGTCGGTGTTCTCCCGCTGGCAGACCGCGAAGATGCGCCGGTCCTCCCGCTTCAGCGCGGCCTCGATCGCCCGCAGCGTTCCGGGCCGGCCCGCGCCGATCGGCGCCGTCACGCCCGGGAACAGCACGACCTCCCGCAACGGCAGCACGGGAAGGCGGAGGCGTTCGGTCGGGGGCGTATCGGTTGTCTGTGTCATGAGAAAGCCCGTTCAGGTGTCGAGAAGCCGATGGCCTGGCAGCCTCAACGACGCACTCGATGTGCCAGCGAGCCATGCCTATTGTGCGGTAACCCGTCCGCAGTCCTGCCGTTCCACGCCTCGAACAGGTCCGACGACGTCCGTTGCCATGCCAGAATGGCAGGCAACTCGACGGATCTCAGTTGGTGGCTCGGGGTGCGCTGTTGAGCAGGGCCTTCAGCTCGGAGTCCGTGAGCTGCTCGAGCAATCCAGCACGGGTGGTAATCTCTCGGGCGGGCTCTTTCCGGTCGGACTCGCAGTCGAACCGGACGATATCGGCAGGTTCGGGGAAACCTGTGGACTTTCGCCTCGTAGATACGAGGCCGGAGGTGCGGCCCACTCGCTCGGCCGACCACCGGCGACCGGCATCATCCGTGATCCAACGCATTTGCAGCCTCGTCGCGACGTTTTCGCAGGTTGCCAGCGCCCCGGACTCGGACTAATCTACGGCCGAGCCTCGACGGTTGCCAAATGGACGACGCCCAACTGCAAGACAACCCGCTCGCTGAACGTCTCACGCACATCCTCGAGGGGGCTTACGACCTCGAGGGGGAAGTCGGACGTGGGGGCATGGGCGTCGTGTTCGCCGCGCGCGATCTGGCCCTGAAGCGCCGCGTCGCCATCAAAGTGCTCCCGCCGGAACTGGCGTTCCGCCAGGAGATCAAGACCCGGTTCATGCGGGAAGCGCAGACGGCCGCGCGACTCTCCCACCCCCACATCGTCCCGATTCACGCCGTGGGCGACGAGGGTGGGCTGGTGTACTTCGTGATGGGCTTCGTCGACGGCGAGTCGCTCGCCGCCCGGTTGAAGCGTCGGCACGCGCTGCCGGCCGAAGAGGTGCGCCGCATCATGAAGGAAACCGCCGACGCCCTCGGAATGGCTCATTCGATGGGCGTGATCCACCGCGACATCAAGCCGGACAACATCCTGCTCGAGGGGACCCGGCGGCGAGTCATGGTGACGGACTTCGGGATCGCCAAGGCGCTCTCCGAGGCCGGTCCCGGCACGCTCACGGGCACTGGGATCGCCATCGGCACGCCACACTACATGAGCCCCGAGCAGGCCGCGGGTGAGCGGGACATCGACGCCCGCAGCGATCTGTATGCGTTGGGCGTGGTGGCGTTCGAGATGGCCACCGGTGAGCTGCCGTTCCAGGCACCCACGGTTCCCGGCATTCTGATGAAGCACATCTCGGAACCGGCGCCTGACATCAAGCGGCGGCGATCCGACATTCCCGATGATCTCGCCGCCGCGATCATGCGATGCCTCGAAAAGGACCCGACGGCCCGCTGGCCTACGGCCGAGTCGCTACGGCGCGCTCTGGAGAGTCATTCCGCGGGGCCGTATCGCCCGCCGTCACCGGCTCCCCGACCGCGGCGGGTAGCCGCTTCGGCCGACGGCGTCGCCCTGGAGCTGGCGTGGGCACGCGGTGAGCGGCGTCCGGACCGGAAGCGCGAACGACGGCCGGCGGCGCGGCGCGCCGGCGAGCCCGACGTCGCGAGCCGCAGCAGCCGCGAGCCGGACATCGTGCGGACGTTCCGGGCCGAGTTCGCGAAGTGGGCTGGCGTATCCGGGGCCCTGATGCTCGTGAACGTCGGCACCGACATCACGCACCCGTGGTTTCTCCTGGTGGCGGGCATCTGGGGCTTCGGACTCGCGTCGCGCTACGGCAAGCTCTGGCAGGCCGGGTACAGCTGGCGCGACGTCATCAATCGCCCGCCCGCGCCCGACGCCGTCGAGGCCCGTCTGCCCCCGGGGGCCAAGGCGCTGCGCGGCAAGTCCGACGTAGGGGCCGACGAGGATTTCGGGACGATGTCGCCGCAGATCGACCAGATGCGGCGCGACCAGGCCGCGGTCCGTCAGATCGTGGAGCGTCTGCCGGCCTCCGAGCGGGCCCTGCTGCCAGACGTGGTGCACACCGTCGAGGGACTCGCCCAACGGGCGCTCGATCTCGGCCGCACGCTGTCGCAGATGGAAGGCGAGGTGGATCCCGAGGCCCTAGCCAGGCTCGAAGCCCGCATCGAGACGCTGCGGGACGAGGGGGGCGACGACCGCCGCGTGGAGCTGCTCGACCGCCAGCGGGGGGCGCTGCAGGAGCTGGTGCAGCGCCGGCGGGCGCTGGAGGTGCAGTTCGAGTCGTGCGTGCTCGCCGTTCAAAACGTACGGTTCGACCTGCTCCGGCTCCGGTCGGCCGGCGTGAGCGCCGTGCTCGACGACCTCACCAGCGCCACGCAGGCCGCCCGCATCCTGAGCGACGACGTCGAGGCGGCGATCGGCGCCGCCGGCGAAATCCGCAAGGAACTGGGGCGCTAGTAGCGGCGCAGCTCCCTGATCGCGGTCGCGATACCCTCCACCTGCGGCAGGATCACGTCCTCCAGTTCCGGGGCGTAGGCCACGAACGTATCCGTCGCCGCGACGCGCATCACCGGCGCGTCGAGCCAGGCGAAATGCTCGTCCGCGATCCGCGCGGCGATCTCCGCGCCGTACCCCCAGGAGAGCGAATCCTCGTACGCGACCAGCACCCGGCTGGTCTTGCGCACCGAGTCCCCGATCCGCTCCCAGTCCACCGGATTGAGTGACCGGAGATCGATCACCTCCACGCTGATGCCGTCCCGTTCGGCTACCAGCCGGGCCGCGTTGACCGTGCGCTGGACGACCGCGCCGTACGCGACCACCGTGACGTCGGTCCCCTCCCGTACCACCTTCGCCTTCCCGAACGGGATCATGAAGTTCGGACCAGGACAGGCGGCCTTGTTGTACGTCTGCCGGTACAGATGCTTGTGCTCGAGAAACACCACGGGGTCGTCGCACCGGATCGCCGTGCGCAGCAACCCGTTGGCGTCGAGCGCCGTGGCCGGGCACACCACCCGCAACCCCGGGATGTGGGTGAACAGCGACGCCCCGGTTTGCGAGTGGTAGATCGCGCCACCTCGGAGGTACCCGCCGTACGTCGCCCGCAGCACGACGGGCGCGCTGAACGCGTTGTTGCTGCGCCACCGGAGCAGGGCGAGCTCGCTCCGGATCTGGTGGTACGCGGGCCAGATGTAGTCGAAGAACTGGATCTCGACGACCGGCTTGAGCCCGCGCGTCGCGAGGCCGATGGCCCGACCCACGATGTTCGCCTCCGCGAGCGGCGTGTTGTACACCCGCTCCTGGCCGAACTTCTTCTGCAGTAGCCACGTGACCTTGAAGACGCCCCCCTTGCCCTTCACCTGATCGATGTGCTCTTCGCGCGAGGTATCCGCCACGTCTTCGCCGAAGATGATGATGCGCGGATTCCGCCGCATCTCGTCTTCCAGGCACCTGTTGAGCAGGTCCACCATCGTGGTGGCATCACCCGTGAACTGGGGGTCGTCCTCGGTGTCGAACTGCTCGGCGGTGGGATCCACATCCGGAGAGTACACGAACCGGTAGATCGTCTCCGGCCGCGGTTGCGGCGAGGCGAGGGCAATCTCGGTCGCGACCCCGATGTCCTCCTCGACGCGGGTGCGGATGTCCTCCAGCTCCGGCTCGCTCGCGACGCCCTCAGCCAGCAGCCATGCCGGGAAGGTGCGCAGCGGATCACGCTGGGCCTCCTCCTCGCGCTCCTCGCGGGTCTTGTACATGATCTCGTCGTCCGACAGCGAGTGCGAGTACGGTCGGATCACGTGAGCGTGGACCAGCGCCGGTCCGCGCCGGTTCCGGCAGTACGTCGCGGCGCGGCTCATGACCTCGAGCGACGCGAGCGGATCGCAGCCGTCCACCTCTTCGACATAGAGGTCAGGGAACCCGCACAGCAGGTTCGAGATAGACCCGCCAGCCGTCTGGACCTCCACCGGGACCGAGATCGCGTACTTGTTGTCCTCGATCAGAAACAGCACCGGGAGCTTCAGATTGCTGGCCGAGTTCAACGCCTCCCAGAACTCGCCCTCGCTCGTGGTGCCGTCCCCCGAGGAACAGAAGACCACCTCGTCGCTGCGGATGCGCTCGAGCCGGTCCGGGATGCTCTCGATCCCGCGGTAGCGCAACCAGGCTTCAGCGCACCCGACCGCGTTGAGATACTGCGTCCCGGTCGGGCTCGACGAGCTCACGATATTCAGGGCCCGGTGTCCCCAATGCGACGGCATCTGGCGCCCACCTGAGCTGGGATCGTCCGCCGCCGCCACCGCCTCGAGCAGCATCTCGATCGGCGTCATGCCGAGCGCGAGGCAGAGCGCGCGGTCGCGGTAGTACGGGTAGAACCAGTCGTAGGCGGGCTTGAGCACCTTCCCGGCGGCCACCAGAATGGCCTCGTGGCCGGCGCCGGAGATCTGGAAGAAGATCTTGTTCTGGCGCTTCAGCTGGATCTCGCGGTCGTCGAGCCGCCGCGACAGCAGCATTAGGCGGTACATGTCCAAGAGCTCCGGCTTCTCGAGCCGGGAGGCGGAACCGCGTCGCGCTGGGGCCTTGTTCTTCTGGGGGGTCCTCTGGGGCATGCGCCCAATAATAGTCGCTATTTGGCCGGAGAGGCCAGCAGGGCCGGCAGCCGCGGGAACAGGGTGCGCGCCGTGGCCAGGACGGGGTCCTCCTGCAGGAGCAGTTCGTCACGCACCTCCGGGCCCCATCGCACCTCTGCGACCCGGGCGGCCATTCCGCGGGCGAGCCGCCGGACCACGCCGCTGTCCGCCACCGCCGCAACCCCGAGCCGCGACCGCACCCGCTCGAGAAACGGATCCACGAGTGCGGATCGCCACCGCTCCCGGGCATCCAGCCACTCGGCGCGTGCGGCGTCCGTCTGCGGGATCGTTGCCGCGACGCTGTCCGACACGGCATCGTCGAATCCGCTGTCCGCGGCCAGGGCCTGCCACACCGGCAGGGGCCCCGGCGGCGCCAGGTCCACGTCCGGCGTGATCCCCCCACCCCCACGCACTTCCCGGCCGGCATCGGTATGGAACACCGTCGCCGTGTCGGCTTCCGCCCCCGAGCGCCCGGCGAAAGCGTAGTACTGCTCGGTCCGGAGTCCGCTGTACCGACGCTGGATGAACCGCCCGCTGGGGGTCAGCACCCGCCCGATGGTGAGCCACACGACGTCCCCGGCAGGCAGGGCGAACGGGGCCTGGACGAGCGCTTTGCCAAAGCTGCGCTGCCCGACCAGGAGTGCGCGATCGTGGTCCTGCAACGAGCCAGCGAGCGCCTCCGACGCGCTCGCGCTGCGGCGGTCGATGAGGACGATGAGCGGAAGGTCGCGGAACTGCCCGTTCCGCGTGGTCACGAAATCCTCATCCACGTCTTTCTTGCGTCCTCGCGTCCGGAACACCAGCGTGTTCCGCGGCAGAAACATGGACGCGATGTCCACGGAGGCGTTCACCTGTCCCCCGGGGTTGCCCCGCAGGTCGAGAATCACCTGCTTCGCGCCCTCCCCGCGCAATCGCCCCAGGGCCTTTCCGAGATCGTCGGGCGCGCGGCCCGTGAACTCCGCGAGCCACACGTACCCTGTGGTTGCGTCGAGCATGCGCACGATCGGCACGGCACGCTCCTGCACCTGATCGCGCTTGAGCGTGACCCGATACGCCTGCGGCTCGAAGCGGGGGCCGCGCTCGAGCGAGAGCGTGACTTTGCTCCCCTTGCGGCCCGCCAGCTTGAGCTCGATCGCTTTCGCCTCGAGGCCGGCCAGAGTAGTGTCGTCGATCGCGGCGAGCCGGTCGCCCGCCATGATCCCCTTCTTGGCCGCGGGACTCTCCGGCGTCACCGTGAGCACCGTGACGGCCCCGTCCACGTCCTCGAGCACCAGCCCGACGGAACCGAGCTCCCCGCGCGCGAGCGCCGCAAAGCGCTCGACATCCTCCCGTGGCACGAACCGGCTGTGCGGATCGAGCGAGCGCAGCACCCCGTCGATCGCCGCGCGCACCAACTGGGGGTACTGCACCGTGTCCACGTAGTTGATCCGGATGTGGTTCAGGACGGCCGAGAACGTCTGCAGCTCTTCATAGTTGGAGCGGGCCTGGGCGCCGAGCGATCCCGCTCCCAGGAACAGCGCGGCCAGGGCGGGCATGCTCCGGCGCGCGACGCGGCGAGCATCAGGGCAGGGCATTGAGCCTCCGCTTCGCATCGGCGATCTGGTTGCCGTACCGGCTCGGCGCGAGCGCGACGAACCGCTGGAACGCCTCCCGTGCCTCGGCCGGCTTGTTGAGCGTCGTCCGCACGACACCGAGGTAGTAGAGCGCCCGCGTGTCGCGTTGGTTCGCCTCCAGTGCCGCCATGAGGGTCTGCTCGGCGTCCACCCAGCGACTGGCGCGCGCATAGCTGACGCCCAGATCGTAGAGCAGGCTCGGGTCCCCGGGATTCGCGTTGACGGCGGCCTGGCGCTCGCGGATCGCGAGATCCCATTCCCGCGCGCTCTCGTGCAGCCGGGCGAGCTGGACATTGGCCATGTAGAGTCCGACGTCGTTCTCGAGCACTTCCTGGTACAGCGGCCGCGCCTCGTCCGGCCTGCCCGCACGGTCCTTGATCACGGCCAGGACGTAGCGGAATTCGTTGGTGCGGAGCGGGAGCACCAGCAGCTCGTCGCCCTCCTCCCGCTCGACCTGCCGGTCCACCAACGCCGTCAGGTCCGCCTCGGCCACATCCCAATGACCGGTGTGCGCCGCCGAGATCCCGCGCCACCAGTGCAGGGCTGGGGGAACCCGGTCCGGATGCCGCTCCCCATCGATGACGTTCACCGCCCGCTGCAAGCCGACATAGGCGTCCTCGTAGTTCGCCTCCAGCAGCGAGCCCAGACCGATCAGGTACTCCCGGAAGAACTCGAACGCGAACTCGGCTCGCCCGCCAACCAGAACCGAGGTCTCCGGCAGCACGGCGCCCACCGTCCGCGTGTCACAGAACGGGTCCAGCAGGAAGGCCTGGCGATAGTGGCGGTTCGCCTCGTCCAGCAGCGGCTTCCACTCAGCGGGGACGCTGCGGCCCGCGACCTCCTCGTATAGGCGCGGCCGTTTGGCGAACGGCAACGTGGCCAGGGCCAGGTGAGCCGCCGCGAACTGCGGCTCAATGGCCGCCGCAGTCTCGAGCTCGCGTTCGGCGTCGTCCCACCGCTTCGCGTTCCAGTAGGCCAGCGCGAGGTTGTAGTGCGCCGCCGCGTCGTTCGAGTCACGCCGGGCGGCCTGCTCCAGATCCTTGAGGCCGGTGGGGAGCTTGAATCGCTGCCCGGCGGCGGGGGAGGGCAGAGCGACGATCGACAGCAATGCGGTCATGAGCGCCACTGCCGGCCTGCGTAGCATGGGGTCCTCCGGCCTTCTGCATGGCGGGTCGAACACCCGCCGATCCGCGAGGGGCCTCGGCCGGTCAGCCCAGCCGGGTCAGTTTCCGCAGGATGTCGAGCTTCTCCAGCGCCGAAGCGGAGGACGGCGCCTCCGCGACGGCGTACAGGCCATCACGCACGTCGAGCAGGACCTCGAGCAGCAGCTGCTCCCGCTGGAACGACGCATCCAGCTCCGCCATGCGGCGGCGGTCGTCCTCCGCCTTGGCACGGTCGTACGCTTCGCGGTAGATCTTCTCGAGATTCTCGAGGATTCGCTGACGGGGGCGCGGACTCATCGCGTGTGCTCCGGACCGCCCAGGCTCAGGTGTACCGCATCAGGACGAGACCGCTCGGGACCTTCGGCATGAAGTAGGTCGACTTGGGGGGCATCACGCCACGCGCGTCTGCGACCTCCAGGACCCGTTCGACGGGCGTCGGGCGCACCAGCACCCCGGCTGCCGCGGTCCCGCGCGCCAGAGCGTCGAACACGGCACCGGGGTCGGCGGAGTAGCGCAGCGCGGCCCCCTGGCCGGCGGCATGCACTACGGGCTGCACCACGTCGCGCTCGATCACCGCGATCTCGAGGCACTCCTCGCTTGGCGCGCGCGCCGTCAGCGCGTAGATCCGGCCACTCGGCAGCGCGATCACGGCGGCAGGCTTCCGGCCCACCAACCCTTCCAGCAGCCCCTGGGGATCGAGCTCGGCCTCGCGCTCTTCGACCACGAACCGCTCCCCCAGGAGCGGCAGCAGCACCTCGGCGTCCACGGACTGGCCATCGACGATGCGGTGCGTCGGCAGAGCGACGAGCCCGGGATCCGCGATCGGCACGATGAGCGCGGGGACGTGCGTGGCGGCGGGATTCTCCTCGCGATACCTGAGGGCGGTTTCGTACCGGTGATGGCCATCGGCGATGTACAGCGGGCCGTGGTCCACGGCGTGCGCGATCTCGCGTCCCTGGACCCCGCCGACCCTCCAGAGCCCGATGCCGACGCCGTCGAGCTCGGCGACCACCGTCGGCGCGTGACGGGTGACGCCGTCGAGCCGGCGCCGCAGGTGGCCCCGCTCGTCCCGCGCCAGGAGGAAGATCGCCTCCGGCATCGTCGCGATTGCCCGGGCGAGCGCCAGCCGATCGGCCTTGGGCTCGGCGTGCGTGCGCTCGTGCGGCCGAACCCGACCGAGCTCGTAGGGCTCCACATGGAGACCGGCAATCACGCCCGTGCGCAGCCGCGCGCGGCCGTCGGGCATGAGGAACTCCTGCTGGACGACGTAGACTGATGGCCCCGCGTCCTGATGGAGCACCCCTTCCCCCCGCCAGCGCTCGAGCAGCTTGGCGGCGGCGGCGTACCCATCCGGCCGCCCTTCGGGCAGCGTCAGGTGGACGACGTTGTGCGGCTCCCGGGCCGCGAGTGTCAACCGCTCGCCCGGGCCGATCACGTCGTACGGCGGTGCGATGAGGTCGCTGAGACGGTCGAGCGCCGCGTAGCGTTCACCCGTGAACGGCACGACCAGCGGTGCCACTGGACCTTGGGCCATACCCACCTTTCAGGGCGCGTCCGGCATTGACCTTCGCACGATGCCCGCGGTCCCGCCAGCCCCCGGGGTCACCCCCAGGGCCGCGCCGCCGCCTCGGCCTCCTCCAGCAGCCGGAGGTACGACTCGTACCGCGTGCGGGCTACCAAGCCCCGTTCGACCGCCCCGCGGACAGCACATCCCGGTTCCCCCCGATGCCGGCAGTTGTCGAACCGGCAGTCCGGACGGTGCGGCGCGACCTCCGGGAACGCTTCACCCACCTCCGCGGGGTCGAGTCCCCAGAGTCCCACGTCCCGGAGGCCCGGCGTGTCCACCACGAATCCACCGTGGCCGATGGAGTGCATTTCGGCCGAGACGGTCGTGTGGCGGCCGGCGCCCGAGCGGTGGGATACCGCGGCGGTCCGCAGCGTGAGGCCGGGCACCAGTGCGTTGAGCAGACTCGATTTGCCGACACCCGTCGGCCCCGCGAACAGGGACACGTGGCTGGTGAGGCGCTCGCGCAGCTCGGCGATCCCGACACCCGTCTTCGTGCTGGTGGCAAGCACGGCATAGCCCGCCCGACGGTATGCATCCCCGAAGGCCTCGGCGGAGTCTTCCAGATCCACCTTGTTCACCACGACAATGGCCGCCACGTGATTCGCTTCCGCCACCGCGGTGAACCGGTCGATGAGGTAGGGGTTCCAGTCGGGCCGCCGGGTGGATCCGACCACCACCACCTGGTCCACGTTCGCGGCGACCGGCCGCGTGCCGCGTGCGCGCCCCGGACTCCGGCGCCGCAGGACGGAGTCACGCTCGTGGACGCGTTCGATCGTCGCCTCCTCCGCACCGTGCATCGCAAGGGCCACGCGATCTCCCACCAGCACCTGCGCCTCGCCGGTCTGTTTCATGCGCCCGCGCAGGGTCGCTTCGAGGATCTGCTCGCCGGTGAACACCCGGTATCTCCCCCCGACGCACGACAGCACGACGCCTGACAGCACGGCTACCAATCGGCGCTCCCCTTCCGGGCCGCGATGGCCCGGTCCAGCTGCGCCTTCACCTCGAGCAGCGACACCGCCGCCAACCGGCGCTCCGTGTCGTCGCGCGTCCGCCCGAACACGAAATACTCCGTTTCGACGTGTCCGGCGGGGAGGTCGCCCCCCTCCGCCCATCGCACGAACAGGAACGCACCGCCGTACCGTCCGTCCGCGTCGGGCTCATCGTCCACCAGCAGCGCCACCGAGTACGCCTGCCCATCACTCCCGGCGAACGCTGGAGGCCGTTCGTGGCGCGCCACGTAGCCGCCGTACGTGCTGTCGTCGATCACGACCGCGGCCGGGCGATCTCCCGCACCACGTTCCCCACGATGAACGCGATGTTCGCCGGACGCTCGGCGAGTCGGCGCATCAGGTAGGGATACCACTCCGTGCCGAACGGCACGTAGACCCGGACATTGTATCCGTCGCGCCGCAGCTGCTCCTGGAGGTCACGCCGCACGCCGAAGAGCATCTGAAACTCGAACCGCTCGGCGCCCACCCCGTGCGCGCGCGCGTACGCCTTCGCGTGCGCGATCAGCCGCTCGTCGTGGGTCGCGAACGCCGGATAGTTGCCGCGGTCGAGCATCCGTTCGATCAGTCTGACGAAGCATGCATCCACGTCCCGCTTGTCGGGAAACGCGACCGAGGCCGGCTCCTTGTAGGCGCCCTTGACGAGCCGGATGCGCGTGCCGGTCTGCAGCAGCCGCTCGACGTCGGCCTCGGAGCGCCGGAGCATGCTCTGGATCACGACGCCGACCACCCCACCGTATGCGGCCTGCAGGTCCTGGTAATAGAGATCCAGCGTCCGCTGGACATACCCGGACGCTTCCATGTCGACGCGCACGAACGTGCCATGAGCGCGCGCCCGGTCGAGAATCGCCTTGATGTTCGCCGCCGCAAGCGCCGGATCGAGATCCAGCCCCATCTGCGTGAGCTTCACGGACACGTTCCCCTGCACGCCCTCCCCGCGGATGCGATCCAGGATCCCGATCGCCGCGTCCCGGGCGGCCTCCGACTCGGCCCGGCTGGTGACGCTCTCCCCCAGCAGGTCGAGGGTGGTCGTGATGCCCTTGGCATTCAGGTCCCGCGTCGCGGCGATCGCGGCGTCGAGGGTTTCGCCCGCGACAAATCGCGAGGCGAATTGCCGGGCAAGGCCGTTCTTCCGGATGAAGTTGAACAGGCCCCGCCGTTCACTCAGCCAGAGGAGGGTGCTTCGAAGCATGGTTTCGTCGATTCGTCAGGAGTTGGAGTAGAAAGACCCGCCGGACTGCGCCATCCGCACCAGCGCCGACGCCGGGGCAAACCGGTCGCCGTACGCCCGGGCGAGCGCTTCCAGGATCTCGACGGCCCGCCCGACCCCGGTGCGGTCGAGCGTGCGCAGCGGCCCTCCCCGGAACGGCGGATACCCGATCCCGAAGATCGCCGCGATGTCCCCGTCGCGCGCGGAGCGTACCACGCCCTCGTCGAGGGCCCGCGCCGCTTCGTTCAACATGGCATAAACCAGCCGCTGCTCGGCGTCCTCGTCGGGCGGCGGGCCGCCGGCCTTCACGCCCAACACGGCGCCCGCGGAATCGTCCGCGCCGCGCCGCTTCCCACCGTCGTACCGGTAGAACCCGCGCCCAGTCTTCCGCCCGAGGCGGCCGTCCGCGACCATGCGCCGCAGTCCCTCCAGCGGCTGCATCCGTTCGCCATACGCTTCGCCCAGCACGTTCGCTGCCTTGAGCGCCACGTCGAGGCCGACCTCGTCGAGCAGCGTGATCGGGCCGACCGGGAACCCAAAGCGCTTCATCAGGTAGTCCAGGCGCTCGATCGGCACGCCTTCCTGCACCAGGCGGCCGGCCTCGCTCATGTAGGGACCGAGAATGCGGTTCACCCAGAACCCCGGCCGGTCCTGCACGACGACCACGGTCTTGCCCATCCTGCGCCCGAAGTCGACCGCCGCAACCAGCGCCCACGACGCCGTCTGCCGGCCCACGATCACCTCGAGCAACGGCATTCTCTCGACCGGCGAGAAGAAGTGCATCCCGATGACCCGTTCCGGATGCCGAGCGACCGACGCGATCCGCTCGATCGGGATGGTGCTCGTGTTGGAGGCCAGCACGCATTCGTCGCGCACGTGCTGCTCGGCCTCGCGGAACACGGCGTGCTTCACCGCCAGATCCTCGAAGACGGCTTCGATCACCACGTCGGCGCTTGCGAACCCGGCCCAATCCGTCCCCCCCGACAACAGCGCCACCAGGCGTCGGTGCTCGTAGCGCGTCACCCGCCGGCGCGCCAGGCGGTCATCTGCGATGTGCCGCGCCGCCGTGAGGCCCCTGGCGACGGCCGGAAGCGCGGTGTCGCGGAACCGGACGTCGACCCCCGCCTGCACGGCCGCCGTGCCGCCGATGCCGCTCCCCATGAACCCCGCGCCCAAGATCCCCAGGCGCCTCACCCGACGGGGTTCGGGCGGCTCGCCCACACCGTGGTCCTTCTTGAGCGCGGTCGTCGCGAAGAAGATACGGACCAGCTCGCGGCTCACCTCGCCGACGGCGAGGTCCGCGAACAACTCGGCCTCCATCTCCATCCCGGCCTCACTGCCGTAGCGCAGGCCGTGCTCGATCGCGCGCAGCGCGGCCAGCGGCGCGGGATAATGACCACCGCTCTTCGCCAATACCTGCTTCCGAGCCAGCGAGAACAGCAGCTTCAGGCCGAGGGGATTCCGCTCGAGCAACAGGCGCTTGACGCCCGGTCGGCCCCGCGCCGGACGCCAGCCGTCCGCCAGCCGCCGGGCGGCCTCCAGCGTCACCCGCTCGAGAATCGCCGGATGCACCAGCTCGTCCACGACGCCCCGGCGGTGGGCCAGCTTCGCTGGCAGCGTCTTGCCGGCGAGAATGATGTCCAGTGCGGGCTGCACCCCGATCAGCCGCGGCAGCCGCTGACAGCCGCCGGCCGCCGGAATGATCCCGAGCTGGACCTCGGGGAGCCCGATGCTCGTCTTGTCGTGATCCGTGGCGACCCGGTACGTGCACGCGAGCGCCGCTTCGAGCCCCCCGCCAAGGCACGCGCCGTGGATGCCGGCCACCACCGGCTTGCCGAGCTCGGGGATGCGATTGACCAGCGCCTGCCCACCCCGCACCAGCGCGAACGCGTCGCTCCGTGACGCGAGTGCTACGAACTCGTCGATGTCGGCACCCGCGATGAACGTGTCAGGCTTCCCCGAAAGCAGCGCCACCGCCCGCACCGCCGGATCGCCGCCGATCTGCCTGAGCAGCACATCGAGCTCGTCCCGCACGCCGCGCGTGATCTTGTTGATCGGTTCGCCGGGCAGGTCCAGCACCAGGCGGGCAATCCCGCCCTCGACGGTGCGGGTGAACGCGCTCATACCTGCTCCAACACCATCGCGAACCCCATGCCCCCCTGCGCGCACACGGAAATCAGTCCAAACTCTACCCCGCGTCGCCGCATCTCGTTGGCGAGCGTGATGGTGAGTCTCCCACCCGTGGCGCCGAACGGGTGTCCGATCGCGATCGAGCCACCCATGACGTTGACGATGTCCCGGTCGACCGCGCCGATCGGCGCCGACCGCCCGAGTCGCTCGGCCCAGCGCTTTGACTCGAAGGCCTGGATGTTCGACAGCACCTGGGACGCGAACGCCTCGTGCATCTCGATCAGCCCGATGTCCCTGAGGGTCAGGCCGGCCCGATCCAGGGCCCGCGGCACCGCGACAGCCGGGCCCATGAGGAGCTGCCAGCCGGGATCCACCGCGGCCACGGCATGCGCGCGAATCGCCGCCAGGGCCCGATAGCCGAGCGCCGCGGCGCGCTCAGCGCTCATCAGCAGGACCGCCGAGCCGCCGTCGGTGAGCGGCGAGGAATTCGCGGCCGTCACGGAGCCGTACCTGCGGTCGAACACCGGCGGGAGCTTGGCCACCTGTTCCAGCGTCGTGTCCGCGCGGAGCCCGTTGTCCCGGTCCACCGGGTCGCCGGCGCCGTCCGGCGGGAAGACGGGTGCGATCTCGGCGAGCAGGCGCCCATCCGTCGTCCCGGCCTGCGCCAGCTGGTGGCTGCGTACGGCCCAGGCGTCCTGCGCTTCGCGCGTGATCCCGTTCACCTTGGCCATCTTCTCCGCCGACTGCCCCATCGACTCCCCCGTGGACGGCTCGGCGATCGCCGGCGTCACCGGCACGAGATCGCGCGGGCGGAACGTCGCCAGGAGACGGAGCCGCTCACCCAGACTGCGCGCCCGGCTGAGGCCGATCAACAGGTCGGCGAAGCGACGCGAGTGGAGGATCGGCACGTCGGACAGGCTCTCGGCGCCGCCCGCGATCACCACATCCGCCCGGGCCGCCGCGATCTGATCGGCGCCGATTGCGATGGCGGTGCTGGCCGACGCACAGGCGCGGTTGACGGACGCGGCGGGGATGTCCCGGGGGAACTGCGGCAGGAGGCTCACCTCGCGCGCGAGGTTCGGCGCGAGCGCGCTCGGCACCACCTGCCCGAAATACATCTCATCGACGAGCGCGCCCTCGAGCTCGCAACGATGCAGCAGCTCGAGGGCGGCGTGACGGGCCAGGTCCACGCCCGTGAGGTGTTTCAGTACCGTACCGGCCTTGCAGAACGGCGTCCGGCACCCTCCAACGACGACCACCCGGCGCCCAGACTGACCGGTATTCATGGGCGGAAAACTAGCCGGGCGGTGGGAGGCGTGCTAGCGTGAGACTGGCAGGACCGCGATCATTTCCCGGGGCGGATCGCGAGCACGCTCGCGAGCGCAGCGGGACGTCCGTCGATCACTTCGATGACTTCGCGGGAGAGCACGACCTCGAACGGCTTCACGAGGCGCAGCAACTCTCCGGGCTGGAGCAGGTGGTCGTCGGACTGGGGTCCCCACCCCTGGTCGCGCTGCGCGACCAGGAAGGTCTCCGCCAGGAGGTGGCCGTCCGGTCGCACGGCACCGAGGATGTCGGGGAAGCGCCCCCGATCCAGGTAGTTGAACATCATGACGACGTCGAACGACGCGGGCGCGATCTGGCTCGTGTGGAGGTCCACGTGCAGACACTTCACCGGCAGCTGCCGTCGTTGCGCCTCGCGCTCGAGGATCCCGAGCGCCTCGCCGTCGGCGTCCGCGGCCACGACCTCCGCCCCACGCTCGGCGGCCGCGAGCGCGTGACGGCCGGAGCCGCTGGCGAGGTCGAGCACCCGCACGCCAGGACGGAAGATCCGCGCATGCCAGGTAAACCAGGCGCTCGGCGGCAGCCCGCGCTCGGGTCGTCGAGAGAATAGCCGCGTGGACGCCTCCATTTCAGCTGCCACTCGTTCCGTCGCCCTCACCGACATGGCGGAGCGCCCGCTGGATGTGCTCGTGGTCGGCGGGGGGATCACCGGCGCCGGGGTCGCACGCGATGCGGCCATGCGCGGCTTCCGGACCGCCCTCGTCGAGCGCGCGGACTTTGCGGCCGGGACGAGCGGCCGTTCCTCCCGCCTCATCCACGGCGGGCTGCGCTACCTCGAGCACGGCGCCTTGCGACTCGTCTTCGAGGCATCCCGCGAACGCCGTATCCTGCTGCGGATCGCGCCCCACCTGGTGTGGCCGCAGCCGTTCCTGCTCCCGGTGTTCGCGGGCGCGCGCGTGCCGGCCTGGAAGCTCGCCGCGGGCTTTGCCCTATATGACGCCCTGGCGCTGCTCAGGAATGTGAAGACCCATCGGTGGCTCAGCAAGCGCGCCCTGCTCCGCATCGAGCCCGGACTCCGACTCCGGGGCCTGCAGGGAGGGGTCCGGTACTACGACGCCCAGTGCGACGATGCACGCCTGACGCTCGCCAACGTCCGCGCGGCTCACCAGGCGGGTGGGCTGGTGGCCAACTATGTGACGGTCGAGAGCTTCGACGTCGCCGACGGCCGCGTGCGGGGCGTGCGGGCAGTGGACGTCACGACGGGCGCGCGGTTTGGCGTCCGGGCCCAGGTGGTGATCAATGCCACCGGGCCGTGGTCGGACGGCCTGCGCCGCGACACCCGCGCGCTGCTGCGACCCACCAAGGGGGCGCACGTCGCGGTGCTCCGCTCGCGCATCGGCAATCGCTCGGCCGTGACCTTGCTGTCGCCGGTGGACGGGCGGGTGATGTTCGTGCTGCCATGGGGCGATCTCGCTTACATCGGGACGACCGACACCGACTTCAGCGGCGACCCGGATGACGCCGGCGTCGACGCCGCCGACGTGGTCTACTTGCTCCGGTCCGCCAACGCGGTGTTTCCGGACGCTCGCCTGCAGCCCAGCGACGTCGTCTCCGCCTGGGCTGGCGTGCGCCCGCTGTTGCGACCACCCGACGAGCGCTCCGCGGCGGCGATCTCCCGGGAGCATCGGGTCGTCGAGGATCGGGGGTTGCTCTCCGTGCTGGGCGGGAAGCTCACGACTTACCGGGTCATGGCGGCGGACGCGGTGGATCGCGCGGCCGCGCTGCTGCACGCCCTGGATGGCAGACCGGTCCCTCCGCGCGCGCCCACCGATCGCGAGCCGTTGCCCGGTGGCGAGACCGGCAACCTCGCGTTGCTCGTCGCGGAGATGGAGAACGAGGGGCTGCCGCGCGCAACGGCCGAGTACGTGGTCCGGCTTCACGGGACGGAGGCCCCGGCCGTGGCGCGGCTGGCTCGCTCGAACCCCGCGCTCGCGCAGCCGGTCGTCCCGGGGCATCCGGCCCTTCGGGCCCAGCTGGTGCACGCCACGCGTCGGGAGCTGGCGCTCACCCTGACCGACCTGCTGATGCGGCGCACGCGCATCTTCTTCGACGTTCCCGGCCACGCGGTGGCCGAGACGCCGGCCCTGGCGGAGCTGATCGGCGCGGAGCTCGACTGGAGCGCCGCGCGCAAGGCGAGCGAACTCGCCGCCTACGTGGCGGAGGTGCATCGCCACAACGCGTTCCGGGCCGACCTCGCCGGCAGGGAGTGATCCGATCGGTGCCTAGAGTGCTTCCTGCGGCACAAAGAACGCGCCGGACGCACGGCGCGCGCGATCCCTGTCCGAGGCGATGGTGCGGGTCGCGAGCAGCACGACGCTCCCACCGAGAAACGCTGCCGCGGGCAGCACCATCATCGCCGCCCGCAGGCCGAACCGGTCCGACAGGAATCCGATCAAGGGATACGCGATCGCGTCGCCGGCGATATGGGTGAAGAACACGTACGCCCCGATGACCGAGGCCGCGACCTGCGGCGGCACGACGTCAAAGATCGCGGCGCTCATCGGCCCGTGATACCACGTGAAGAAGAAAATCGTGGTGAAGAACACCGGAATGAACACGTTGAGGTCTTCGACGGTCAGCAGCCAGAGGGCGAGCGGCGCTCCCATCAGAAACCCCGCCGACCCCGCGATCACGCGGCCGGCGGCGAACCGGTCGGCCAGGTGGTCGCCGAGTCGCCCGCCGAACACGACGCCGAGGACGCCGGCGGCGAGTCCCCACACCCCGATCGTCCGGCCCACGGTCTGCGGGATCAGGCCCAGCTCGCGCTGGAGGTAGCTCGGGGACCACGCCACGAGGCCGTTCATCGAGAAGGCGATCAACGCGCTGCCCAGGAACAGCCAGATCAGCGTCTTGGTCCGGAGGACGGCACGACCGGCGCGGACGAACTCCTCCACCCGCGGGTGGTGGCTGGGGAAATCGTGCCGGTGAATCAGCACGGCGCGCACGGCAAGGCCGACCATCACCACGAGGCCGGCGCCGGCAAACGCCGTGAAGACCGCGGCATCGAGGTCCGGGCGGCCGAACCGTGCGCGATCGATCACGAGGGCGACGACGCCGCCCGTCGCCGTGAAGGCCCACAGCGGCCAGAGCGCCTTGGCGACGCGCCAGATGGTGAGCTCCAGCCGCTTGAGCTGCTCGAGCACCGGGAAGTGGGCGCGCGCCTCCCGCGCCGGGTCCTTGAGCTGAGTCGCCAGCATCGCCAGCATAAAGCCCGGGATCCCGACGGCTAGGAACGCCGCGCGCCAGCCGTACAGCTGCTCAAGCTCGCCGCCCACCCAGATGCCGGTCACCCCACCAAGCGCCAGGCCCCCCCAGAACACACCGAGCGCGAGCGCGCGTCCCCGCCCGGGAAAGTAGGTCGCAATCAGCGACTGCGCGGCGGGCGTGTAGGACGCCTCGCCGACACCAACCATCGACCGGCACACGAACAGCTGAGTGAAGCTCCGCGCCAGGCCGCCCATCGCAGTGAAGGCGCTCCACACGGTCACGCCGACCCCTACCACGGCCCGCCGCGACTTGAGGTCGCTCAGGATGCCGAGCGGGATGGCCGACAGCGCATAGACGATGACGTACGCCGAGCCGAGCCACCCGAGCTCGGCGTCCGTCAGATGGAGTTCGCGCTTGATCGGCTCGAACAGTACGAAGATGACGTTGCGGTCGACGTAGTTGATGACGTTGATCAGCGCGAGCAGGCCCACCGCGTACGCGGCGTACCGGCGCGAGATCCCGTGCCCGGACTCGGCTACCGGGACGTCAGGCATCCGTCGCGCCGGCCGATCCGCGGGCGCGGGCGTCCCGGCTGTCCCGGGCCGCGGTGTAGGCGCGCCGCAGAGCGTCGAGCAGAGCGCCGCGACGCTCGTAGAGTCGCTTTGGGGATCGTGGAGGCAGCGTAGCCAGGGCGTAGGCCGCGAGCAGCGGGAACGCCACGGTCGCGTCGAGGTAGGCAACCACGGTATCCGGCAGTCGCGCGGGATCGACCTTCCCCCAGCTCACGGCCTCGCCTGGTGTCGCACCGGAGAGACCGCCGGTATCGACCCGTGCGTCCGTCAGCTGCAGGTAGTAGTCGTGGCCCTTCTCATCAATGCCAAGCACCTCCTGAATCTGCGGCTCGGTCTGCAGCACGAAGTTCTTGGGGCTGCCTCCACCCACGATCAGGACGCCGCTCGTGCCACCTCCCCGCTTGGCTCCGAGCACGATCGCCGCCGTCTCGTTCACGTCCGCCGAGACGTCGAACCGGAGCTGATGGCCGCCGAGCGCCAGCTCGGCGACGTTCATCCCGATCGACGAATCGCCCGGCGACGACGTGTAGATCGGCACCGCCTGCTCGTGGGCGACGCTGAGCAACGACTTGTGCGTCAGGCCGAGCGCACGCTCCCGCTCGCGCACGTAGCCACCGAGCAGGTAGTGGTACTCGGCGGAGGCCATCGGCCGCTGGAACTCGGGTCGGGAGGACACCTCGCGGATGAAGGCGTCGGTGTGGAGCAGCACCCGATAGTCGAAGAAGATGTCGTAGATCCGTACGACGCCCTGTTCGCGCAGCGCCACGTCGTCCACCCCGGGGCGACCGCGGTGCAGCCCGAGACCGAGGGCGAAGTGGGCATCGTGATACAGATTCGCTCCGGTGGACACGATCCAGTCCACGAAGCCCGCCTCGAGCAACGGGATGACCGTGGACATCCCGAGGCCCGCGGGTGTCATCGCGCCCGTGAGGCTCATGCCCACCGTCCCGCCGTCGGCCAGCATCTTCTCGGTGTAAAGACGACATGCTTCCCGCAGCCGTCCGGCGTTGTACGCCAGGAACGCGTTCTCGATCAGCTCGGGGACGCTCTCCCGGCCTGTGATCGGCCGCGGATCGATCCGGGGACCGGTGAGATAGGAGCTCGTCGGCGTGTCCATGAATCCGTGCCCTTTCTGATCGGCTATCGCGCCCGGCGCGGCCGCGGGCGCCGTCCCGCCCGGCGCTCCGTCTCCAGAATGAACCGCACCGCTTCGCGGGGGTCATCGGTCACGAGAAACAGATCCAGATCCGTGTGGTCGATCTTCCCCTCCCGGGCCACCCGGTCCCGCAGCCAGTCGATCAGTCCCCCCCAGTACTCCGTTCCCATGAGCACGACGGCGAAGTGGTCGATCTTGCCGGTTTGCATCAGCGTCAGCGACTCGAACAACTCGTCCAGGGTGCCGAACCCGCCGGGGAACACCACGAACGCGTTCGAATACTTCACGAACATGGTCTTGCGCACGAAGAAGTAGCGGAAGTTGATCTGGCGATCCACGTGCGGATTGAGGTGCTGCTCGTGCGGGAGCTCGATGTTGAGGCCGATCGAGAGCGTCCCGGCCTCCCTCGCCCCCCGGTTCGCCGCCTCCATCATGCCCGGGCCGCCTCCCGTGATGACCGCGAACTGCTCCTTCCCGAGCAGCTGCGCCGTCTCGCGGGCCAGCTGGTACCAGGAGTCCGTCTCGGCAACGCGGGCCGACCCGAAGATCGTCACCGCCGAGCGCAGGTCCGACAGATCATCGAATCCCTCGACGAACTCGCCCATGATCCGCAGCACCCGCCACGGGTCCGTGTTCGTGAATCCCCGTCGTTCGCTGATCGGCGGAGTGGTAAGCAGCTGCGCGTCGGCCGTCGTCGGACGGCCGGGCCTAGGGACGGAGTGCCGCGAGTGCTGCGCCATGGTCCTCGACCGTGTTGTAGAAGAAGGGGGAGATCCGCACGTGGCCCGGTCGCGCGTCGACGACGATCCGGCGGGCCCCGAGCCGGGTCACATCGCCGTGCGGGTCCGCCGAAGGCAGCATCACGATGGCCGAACGCTCCGCCGCCGACCGCGCGACCTTGGGCCGCAGACCGCGCTCGGTTGCCCGGTCGACCAGGTCGGCCGTGAGCCGCGCGGTGGCCGCGTGGACCTGCGGGAGACCAATTTCCTCCAGCACCTCAAGCCCGCCCAGTTGGGCGTGCACCGCCGCCAATGCCGGGGTTCCCTGCTCCAGCCGCCGGGCGTCATCGTGCCACACGAGCGCCCGGGGATCGAAGTCAAACTGACGTGTGTGGGCGAACCAGCCCGTGACCCCCGGCTCGAGCCGCGGCACCACATCGGCGCGCGCGTAGAGGAACGCGATCCCCGGGCCACCCAGCAGCCACTTCAGGCCCCCCGAGCAGAGGAAGTCCACCTCCGTCGCATGCACGTCGAGCGGCACCTGGCCGACGCTCTGGTACGCATCGATGAAGCAGTAGGCGCCCTTCGCGTGCGCGGCGGCTGCCACAGCATGAAGGTCCTGAATGGCGCCGGTCGCGAAGAACACGTGCGAGGTAGCGACCAGCGCGGTACGCTCGTCTACGGCGCGCGCAATGCAATCCGGGGGCACCGTGACGCCATCGGGGCTCCGCACGACCTCGACCTCGACCCCCGCCGGGCGCTTCGCCAGCCATTGGTACGCCACCGTGGGAAAATCCAGCTCGGTGGTCACGACCCGGGGGCGGCGGCGGTAGTCGAGCGCACTCGCCAGCACCGCCGTCGCGGTCGAGACGGAAGCGTGGAGAGCAATCTCGTCCGGCCGGGCCGCGATGATCCTCGCATAGCCGGCCCGCAGCTCCCCCAGCCGCTCCCACCAGACGTCGTACCAGGCGGCGGCACCGCGTGTCTCCCACTCGTCGAGAAACGCGTTCACGCGGGCGCGCGAGCGCCGCGACAGAGCGCCCAACGAGCAGGAGTTCAGATAGATCTGCCGCCGGAAGACCGGGAACTCATCCCGGTAATGTGCCAAGTCCGGTCCGGAGGGGGTGCTTGCGGCGGTCATTCGGCCCCAATATACACTGTGGCTGGTGGACGCCCATGGACGCCCCGGACGGATCGGACCGAGGATTGCTCCCGAGCGAACCTGCCGTGCCGATGGAGATCACGTGAGCGGAACCGCGACGGTCACAGCACCAGGAACGGGGAGGGCGTGGGGGCGGCTCGTCCTGCGCCTCGCGGCTCGGGCCGCGCTGCGCCCCCGGCTGGCGCTGGCGCTGCTGGCCACCGCCTGGGCGTTCCGGCGCCGCGGGTGGGCCCGTACCCCACCATTCCTGCCCGTCCCCTCGCGGGAGTACCTACGGTGGCGCATGTACACGGCGTACGGCGACGAGAACGCCGTGCCTCCCGCGGAAGACGTCATCCGGTTCGCCCAGTGGCGGCGGAAGCTCCTCCGGCTCTGACCGCCGCCGAGCGCAGTACCCGCATCAAGCGACGCGCGCTCGAACTGGGATTCGATAGCGCCGGCGTGACGGATCTCACTCCCGTGCCGCATGCCGACGTGCTGGATCGCTGGCTCGCGCAGGGCCTGGCAGGCACGATGCGGTACATGCACCGTCAGGCCGCGCGGCGCCGGCAGCCCGCCCGGATCGTCCCCGGCGCAACCCGGGCCGTCGTCGTCACACGGAACTACTACCGTTCCGATCCGGGTCCCGAGGCCGGAGCGGGACGGGTCGCGAAGTATGCGCGCGGGCCCGACTATCACGTCGCGCTCGACGGACCGCTGCACGCGCTCGCAGAGTTCGTCGCGTCATTGGGACCGGAACGAACCGTCGCCCGGGCGTTCATCGACGCCGGCCCCGTTCCCGAGCGCGAATTGGCGCAGCGGGCCGGCCTTGGCTGGATCGGGAAGAATACGATGCTCATCGACCCCGAACGCGGGTCGTTCGTGTTCCTCGCAGCGGTACTCACCGACTTGGACGCACAAGTCGACCGGCCATTCGAGGCGGATCGGTGCGGTACGTGCACGCGATGCCTGGAGGCATGCCCCACTGACGCCTTTCGTGAGCCGCGCCTGCTCGACGCCACTCGCTGCATTGCGTACCTCACGATCGAGCACCGCGGAGCTACGCCACCCGACTTGGCCACCGCCACCGGCGACTGGATCTTCGGCTGCGACGTGTGCCAGAACGTCTGCCCGTGGAACGCGAAGTTCGCACACCCATCAACGGGCGCCGAGCTCGCGACGGACCCCGACCGGGCATGGGTGGCGCTCGACCAGTTCGACGCCCTGAGTGAGACCACGTTTCACGCGTCGTTCGGCTGGACACCGCTGGCCCGACCGGGTCTCGAAGGGATGCGGCGCAACGCGCGCGTCGCCAAGGCAAACATCACCCGGGAGGGCGCATGCCCGAGTCCGTGACCGACCCCGTCCTGCGGCAGCGGCTCTCCGCCATGCAGCAGCGCCTGACACACGGCCTCGACCAGGTCGACCCCCATCACCGCCTCCGCGGCCACCCGATCCAGTACAAGGTGATCGCGGGGCAGGCGTTCGAGATCGTGTTTCGCGACGTACCCAGCATCGACGAGGCGGAGGTGGCGGGCGTGAAGCGGGTGATCGGCGAGCCATGCTACTGCACGGTGATGCCGCAGACCGCGGAGACGCTCTCGGTGCGCTTCGTCGTGCCGCTCGCCGACAAGCCGGGACCCTAGCCGACGCTGCGCGTCTGGCGCGCCGTCAATGCCGCCACAGCTGCCCGTCCACCACACGGACCCCTGTAGCCGGGAAGTCCAGAGCGCTCAACGAGTCCACCACCGTCCAGGCGCGACCCGTGGAATCCCGCACGGCGCGGCCCGGCGGCATCTGCCGCGTCGCGCGCAGCTCGGCCGAAAGCACCCGGCCCCGCCGGTCGAGCAGCGCGCAGACGAAGCCGCCCCGGTTGAGCGGTTCCGTCAGCGTAAACGGACCGAACGTCAGCAGGTTGCCAAGCGAGTAGACCACGAGCGCGTCGCCGCGCCATTCCATCGCCCGGAGGACGTGCGGTCCGTGTCCGAACACGATGGCCGCCCCGCTTTCAACGGCCGCGCGCGCGAACGCCACCGGGTTGCCGCGGTCCTCGCCGACGAACCACTCGTCCGCGTCACGCGTGCGCTGCGCGTCGACTCCCTCGGCGCCCATGTGCACGGAGACGATCACCGGCCGGTATCGCGCAGCCGCCTGGGATACCTGCCGGCGGACCGTCATCAGGTCCCGGGCGTCCGGGCCGGCGCTGAACGTGCTGAATCCCAGCACCGCCAGGGTGTCACCGTCGGCCAGTGGGACCAGCGCCGGAAGCGTGTCCGCACCGGTGACCGCGAGCCCCTCGGACACGAGGGACGTCACCGTCTGCTCGAAGCCAAGCGGGCCGGCGTCGCCCGCATGGTTGTTGGCCACATTCCCGACGACCTGGGCGGCAGGCGCCAGCCGCCGCAATGCCCCCGCCACAGCGACTTCCTGGCGAAACTGATAGCAGTGTGTCGATCCGCGCCGGCACTTGGTGGCGGCGGGCCCCCCGCCGATCGCTCCCTCGATGTTGAGCAGCACGACGTCGGCGTCCGCCACCAGCGGGCGGAGCGGGGCGAGCAGCGAGTCGGGGCTGGGGAGGAAGCCGGCAAACGGCGCCACACGCTTCGCGCGTTGCGCCCACGCAGTGTCGAGGTTGCTCCCGAGCATGACATCGCCCCCCGCACAGATCAGGGCCCCCGAGAGCGGGATCTCAGCGACGTCGAGGTATACCACCGACCGCAGTGCCAGCGGGAGCCCGGGGATCGCCAGAACGGCGGGGATCGGAATAGGGACCGGAGCGCCGGCGCCCCCCCCGCGCGCGCAGCCCGCGATGGCCACCATGAGAGCCAGCGGCAGCGCGCGTGTCCCGCGACCCGGGGTCGGCCTCACAGGCCCGTGGGGTGGTCGAAGAACTCGAACGGCAACCCGAAGCGGTCGTGCAGGTGTGCGCCGAGCGCTCGCACCCCAACGGTTTCCGTGGCGTAGTGTCCCGTGTAGATGAGGTTGATCCGCCATTCCTCGGCGTCGAAGAAGCTGTGATCTGGTCCTTCGCCGGTCACGAAGGCGTCGATGCCCTTCTCGTGCGCCTCGCGCACCAGGGCGGCGCCTGGCGGGCCAGCACGGCGCTGTTCCCCACCTCGGGATGGCAATCGAGCGGCAGATGGGCGGCATAGAGACGGATCCCGCTCAGAACCAGCCCCGGGACCTTCCGTCCCGCGCGGCCGACTAGTCGTTCGGGTCCACCCCAGAACAGGCCGTGGTGCACGATCACGAGGCTGGCCCGCCGCTCCACCGCAGCCACGACCGTGGCAAGCGAAGCATCGACCGCCCCGAGCACACGCGTGACGTGGCTAGCGCCCTCGACCTGCAGGCCGTTCCGCGCCCTGGGGTCGTCACGATCTCCTGCACACGCAGGTACGCATCGAGGTGACGGACAGCCTCGTCGAGCACGACAGCAGGGGCGAGGGAAGCTGATTCCCGTGGCGACATCTTAATGATATCATTCAAACATCAATGATACAGTGCCGTCTTTGTCGGCGACTTGGCGTGGCTCGTTAAAACGTTGTCAGCGATATGGATAGGTCAAGGCAATTCACGCTGTACTCGGCACGGGCTGTGTCGAGCCGTCATGTGGAGTCCCGATCGCCGGGCGGCGAGGTCGGCTGATCAGCGGCCATCTTCACGATGCCGTTGACCTCCCCCCCTTCTTGCACGATGAGGCGCGGGGCACTGATGTCGCCATGGATGACCGCGCCGCTCTGCACCTCCACCCGGTCCGACGCCGTGACGCCGCCCTGTACTTCTCCCCCCAGGACTGCCTCAGCCGTCACGATGTCGCCCCGGATGACTCCGCCCCGCGCCACCAACACTTGCCGCCCGGCACGGATGGTACCGGCGACCTCGCCCTCGACCTTGACGACCCCGTCCGACTCGAGGTCGCCGACCAGTCGGGTGCCGGTCGCCACGATTGTCAGCGCTGCCTCGCCGCGGGCGCCGGCCCGGCCGGCTGCGTCGCGCGACTCCGTACGGTCGGAACCGAACGCCATGTTCACTCCTCCTTGACGACCGTGCGGGGATCGACCGCGCGACCGCCGACGCGAATCTCGAAATGGAGGTGCGGCCCGGTCGACCGCCCGGTGGACCCCGAGAGCGCAATGACCTCGCCGGCGCTCACGTTGGCGCCCACGGCCACCAATAACCGTGACGCATGACCATACAGCGACTGATAGCCGTCGGGGTGGTCCAGCACCACGAACCGGCCGTACTCGGGGTCTTCCCCCGTTTCCCTGATCACGCCGCCTCCGGCGGCCCGTATTGGCGTACCCGTCGGAACCGCGATGTCGATCCCCGGATGGGTCTCGTCCTGCACGCCGGGGCTCACCTGTCCGCGCGTTACCACGCCGCGGTCATCCAGCGGCCAGTGCGAGGGAATCGACGGGCCCGACTCGTAGCGCGCCGCCGCCATCGGAGGGAGCGCCTGGATCGGCAGCGCGACGGGCAGCCGGTCGGCCTGCTCGTCCGGTACGGCGGGCATGATGTCCCCGCCGAGCATTCCGCGAATCTGATCGTAGCGCTCCTGCGCCGCCGACAGGGAGCGTGCCAGCTCCTGCACCTGGGCATTTTCTGCCTCGAGGTGCGTGATCCGGCGTTTGAGGCCCGGCACAGTCGCGGCCGTCCGCACGATCGGCGCGTAGAGCACACCCACGACGATCGCAATCACGCACACCGCCGCCAGCGCGAGCAGCGCCGTGCGCGCGGCCCACAGCGGAACACGGAACGACCGGGAGTCCAGATCGCCGTCCCGGTGAATCAGCACCGTCACGCCGCGCGGTGTGCTCATCCGTCGTACGGTTGACCCAGGATCAGCTCGAGGAGCCGAGCGAGATCGTCATTGGAATAGAAATTGACGGTAACGCGCCCGCCCTTGCCGCGCCGAACCACGAACACGTCCGTCTTGAGGTGGCGGCGCAGCACGTCCTCCAGCCGGCGCACGTCGGGATCCAGCTTCCGCACCCGCCCCTTGCCTGCCCGCGGGCGACGAGCCGGTGGCCGCTCACCACGGCCGAGTGCCTCGAGCTCGCGTACGGACAATCCGTCGGCCACAGCGCGGCGCGCGAAGGTCACGATCTTCGACGGCTCGGCGAGCTGGAGCAGCGCCCGGGCGTGGCCGGTGCTCAACTCGCCACGGTGCAGCAGGTCCTGCACCTCGTCGGGCAGCTTGAGCAGGCGAAGCGCGTTGGCGATGACGGGTCGGCTCCGCCCCACGAGGTCGGCCACCTCGGCGTGCGACGCTCCGAACTCGTCCACCAGTCGCTGGTAGCCCAATGCCTCATCGACCGGCGACAGGGCGTCGCGCTGCAGATTCTCGACGAGCGCCAGCGTCAACAGCGTGCGGTCGTCGACATCCCGCACCACTGCGGCGATCTCGGTCCATCCCAGGCGCTCCGCCGCACGGAGTCGTCGCTCGCCGGCGATCAACTCGTAGCCGTCGTCTCCCGCCTTCCGCACGACGATGGGCTGGAGCAGGCCGGCGTTCTCCATGGAGGACGCGAGCTCGGAGAGCGCGTCCTGATCGATCGCCCGCCGCGGCTGGTACGGGTTGGGACGAATCCGGGCAACGGGAAGCTGGACGAGCGCGCCCTGCGCCTGCGCCTCGGCCACCGAGGATGGCCCGAGGAGGGCTTCGAGACCCCGCCCCAGCCGGCGGCGTGTCATAAGCCGCTCGTTCATGCGCCAACCACTCCTTGCGCCGAGCCCGACGGTGCCGCGGCGGTCTCGAGCCGGCGAATCAGCTCCTGAGCGAGGGCGAGGTAGCACTTGGCCCCGACCGACTGCACGTCGTACATCAGAATCGGTCGGCCGAAACTGGGAGCCTCCGCCAAGCGGACGTTGCGTGGAATCACGGTGCGGAACACCTTGTTGCCGAAATACTCCTGCGCTTCGGACGCCACCTGGCGAGAGAGATTGAGCCGGCTGTCGAACATCGTCAGGAGCACGCCTTCGATCGCGAGCCCCGGATTGAAGTTCTGCTGGACCAGCTTGACGGTATTGAGCAGCTGCGAGAGGCCCTCGAGCGCGTAGTACTCGCATTGGATCGGGATAAGCACGGAGTCGGCGGCCGCCAACATGTTCAGCGTGATCAGTCCCAACGACGGCGGGCAATCGATCAGCACAAAGTCGTACGCATCGCGCACGGGCTGCAGGGCTCGGCGCATGACGGACTCGCGTCCGCGGCGCGAGACGAGCTCGATCTCCGCCCCCACGAGGTCCGGCGTCGACGGCACGACGTCGAGCAGCGGAAAGTTGACCTCCCGGCGCAGGACCTGAGTGATCGCGGCATCGCCAATCAGCGCCTCGTACAGCGAGGCGCGCAGCATGAGTCGGTCGATGCCGATCCCGCTGGTGGCGTTTGCCTGAGGATCGCCGTCAACCAGTAGGGTCCGGCGCTCTGCCGCCGCCAGCGATGCGCCCAGGTTCACGGCCGTCGTGGTCTTCCCGACGCCGCCTTTCTGGTTCGCAATCGCAATGACTCGACCCATAATTTAAGTCGCTGTGTAGTAATATGTTATGCATTTTGCCGCTGAGAAGTCCGTCGCGCGGCAGGCACGCAATATACAGGAGATGCCGGATCGCGTAAAGCGAGCACTCCCCGCCGTTTCACGTGAAACTCACCTGGACCGGGGGGGGGCGGGGGCGGCCGGCGGAGTGGCTCCCGGCCAGTTGTGGCGATTCGCGGGGCACCAGCATCGGTACGCCTCTCGGGGCCCTCAATCGCGAGCCGTTCGGCCGCGGCCCCGGCAGTCGCGTGAAGGGGGTGCCGGACTGGTCAAGTGCGCGGCTCACACCTCCAAGGCAGTCGGTCGAGTTACGCCCGTGGTGAGGCTCGCTTCCCCCATCCCGTGGTCATCGTGGCGGAGGAGGTGGTGGCTCGCGCTTCGTCGAGCTCCAACGGTGCGACGGCGCTCAAGACGGAGTCGCTGAGGCCGTCATCGACCATCCGGCAGACACGCCGGTCCGCCGGCCCGCCGCAGGCGCAACTTCCTGAGCGCGGCGCCGTGGGATCGTAGAGATCGGAGAGGCGTTGGCCGGTCCGCCTCCCTGGACGACAGCTCCCGAGCACACACTTTGCTCGCGCCGCGACAGCCGGATTCCGTCGCGGCAGCTTCCGTTTCAGGGGAGACCCGCCACCGTGGGCATCGTGGCGAAGCGGTCGGCTGGACCAACCAGAGCGAGCGCCGCAAGTTGGGACGGAGCAGGCTGTTTCACGTGAAACAACCAGGCATACAACGTGCATAAACTGTTGTTCTATAGGTACTTATGGCATCAGACCGAGATACTGCGACGCTTGATGACCTCGAAGACGAGGTTCTGCAGGTCACTCGGACTCACGCCAGGGATGCGCGCCGCCTGAGCCAGTGACTCGGGACGTACCCGGTCCAGCTTCTGTCGTGCTTCCGTGCTCAGGCTTCGGAGCTCGTGGTACGGGGTGTCGTGCGGCAGCCGGAACCCGGTCAGTTCAGCCAGACGGATCGCCGCCTCGCGCTCCCGCTCGAGGTACCCCGCGTACTTGATCTCCATCTCGGCAGACAACCAGCTCTCGTTCGTGGCATCAGGGAGTCGGGCGGCAGCGTCCGCCAGCAACGAGCGAAGCGAAGTCCGCGGTCGGCGCGCCAGGTCGACCACGCGCTGGCTCGCTGCGATCGGCGTCTCTCCAACTGCCGCGAGGAGCTCGTTTGCCCGCGGTGGCTTGAGCACCGTCGCGTGCGCGAGTTCCATCAGCAGATGCTCCTGCTCGACACGGCGATCGAGCACTGCTCGCTCCGGCTCGCTCAGCAGCCCGATCGCGACGGCCAGCGGCCCCAGCCGCTTCAGCGCGTTGTCCTGCCGCAGCATGAGCCGAAACTCCGCCCGTGACGTGAACAGTCGGTAGGGCTCGTCGACGCCCCGCGTTACCAGATCGTCGATCAACACGCCGATGTAGGCCGTCTCGCGCCCCAGCGTGACCGGCTCGTCGCCGTGGGTCCGCCGCACCGCGTTGATCCCGGCCACCACGCCCTGGCCCGCGGCCTCCTCGTAGCCGGTCGTGCCGTTGATCTGTCCCGCGAAGAACAGGTGCTCGATGGCCTTCGTCTCGAGCCACGGCGTGAGCTGCTGCGGCGGGTAGTAGTCGTACTCGATCGCGTAGCCGGCCCGCGTCATGCGCGCATGCTCCAGGCCCGGAACGGCGTGGAGGTACTGCAGCTGCACCTCCACCGGCAGCGACGTGGACAGCCCGTTCACGTACAGCTCGGTCGTGTGCAACCCCTCCGGCTCGAGGAAGACCTGGTGACGCGCCGCGTCGGGGAACTTCACGATCTTGTCCTCGATCGAAGGGCAGTACCGCGGGCCGCGCCCCGAGATGGCCCCGCCGTACAGCGCCGACTCGTGCAGGTGGTGCTGGATGATCTCCTTCACTGCGGCGCCGGCCCACGTGATCCAGCAGGGACGCTGCTCCGGCCTCGGATGCGACGCGAAGTGCGAGAACCGGAACCCATCGAGCTCCCCATCCTGCCGTTCCGTCCGGTCGAAGTCCACCGATCGTCCATCCACCCGCGGTGGCGTGCCGGTCTTGAACCGCGCCACGGTGAGACCGATCGCCTCCAGCTGCTCTGCCAGATCCACCGCCGCCGGATCTCCCGCCCGGCCGGCGGAGATCCGCGTCGCGGTCCCGATGTGGATGCGCCCTCTGAGGAACGTTCCCGCCGTGAGCACGACCGCGCGGCTGCGGATCTCCGCTCCTCCACTGGTCCGCACGCCTACCACGCGCGCACGCTCGAGCAGCAGGCTCGCCGCCGTTCCTTGCAGCAGTTCCAGGGTCTGATGGCGCTCCACCTCCCGGCGCACCGCGGCGCGGTACAGCACGCGGTCGCATTGCGCGCGCGGCGCCCAAACCGCCGGTCCCTTCGACCGGTTGAGCATCCGGAACTGGATCGCGGCCTGGTCCGCCGCCCGCCCCATGATCCCGCCCAGGGCGTCCACCTCGCGCGTCACGGTCCCCTTGGCGATCCCGCCGATCGCCGGGTTGCACGACATCTGGCCGATCGTCTCGAGGTTGGACGTGAGCAGCAGCACGCGGGCACCGAGCCGCGCCGCGGCGGTCGCGGCCTCGCACCCGGCGTGGCCGGCACCTATGACGATCAGATCATACGGGGACATGTTACGGCGGAATGTAGCGAGACTCGGGTATCTCAGGAGCCCGCGGGCAACTTCAACCCGGCCTTACGGCCCCGTCCGAGTCCCCCGAGCGTCCTGCAGGCTAGCCGCGGACCCACCTCGCGAGCTCCCGGATCCCCGGCTTCTTGCCGTACATGAGAATGCCCACCCGGTAGACCCGAGCCGCGACCCACGTGATCGCGAGAACCGTCACCGCCAGAATGACGATGGAGCCGAGCACCTGCACTCCCGGAACGCCCGCTGCAGCCCAGCGCACCGGCATGGCGATGGGGGACGTGAACGGGATCAGCGAGAGCGCCAAAGACATGCCGCCGTCCGGGTTGTTCAAGATCCCGATCATCAGCACGGTGGGAATCACGAGCAGCATGACGACCGGCGTCTGGGCCTGTCGCGCCTCGGACTCGCTGTTGACCATCGCGGCCACGGCCGCGAACATCGCCGCATACAGGAAGAAGCCAAGCAGGAAGTACGACAGGAAGATCACCACCGTCGCGAGGGGAACCTCGGGGAACGGCATGCTGGCCAAAGCGGCCGTGGCATCGCTGCCGTGCCCGAGGAGTCCCGCCAACTCGGCGCGTCGGTCCAGTGCCAGCTTCCCGAACCCCACCCAGATCCCCATCTGCAGAAGACCAACCGCCCCCACCCCGATCACCTTGCCCGCGAGCAGGTGGAACGGCTTGAGGCTCGAGACCAGCACCTCCACGACGCGCGACGTCTTCTCCTCGACGACCGAGCCCATCACCTGAACGCCGTACAACAGGATCGCCATGTAGAGCAGGAACCACATCACGTACGCGAGGAAGAAGGACGCCTGCCCGGATTCCCCCGTCACCTTGCCGTGCCGGATGTTGACCGTGGCGAGATCGACCGGGATCTGGGCCCGCGAGACGATACCGGGCTCCACGCCTTCGCGACGCAGCCGCTCGCTGAAGACCGCCCCGCGCAGCGTGACCTGGAGGATCCGCATGTCAGCTGGCGATGTCACGTTCGAACCGCGGTACTCCGCCCGCCCGTCGTCCACGACCGCATCCGACACGAGCAGGAACCCGTCCAGCCCACGCCCCACCTGCCCCGCCAGCGAGTCCGCCGTCCGCTCGAGGTCGGCACCCCCGACGGACAGGCGCGTAGCCGCGACGGAGCCACTCTGCCCCAGCATCCCGCTCAGCCGCTCACCGAAGCCGGCGGTCGTCGCGTCCAGCACGACGACGTTGCGGACGCGCGCGCCCTTCTCCGCCATCAGGATCGGCAGGGCGATGACGCCGAACATGAGCACCGGGCCCAGCACCGTCCCGATGATGAACCACTTGGTGCGAACCCGCTCGACGAACTCCCGTCGAATGACCACCCAGATCTTATGCATGGACCCTCTCCTCGACCGCGTGCGGGGCCGCCGCCTCGGGGCCCACCAAATCGATGAAGATCTTGTGGAGCGTGGGCTCCGCGATCTCGAAGCGCGTCACGGCGGCCTCGGCATGAACCAGTTCGCGCAACAGGCGCTGCGGGTTGGCGCCCGAAGCCAATTCGAGCTCCGCGTAGTTCCCGTAATCATCCGCCTTGGCGACCAGCGAGCGATCCTCGAACACCCGCTGCACCGCCGGGCCGCCGCGCTCGACCGCGACGACGAGGTGGGAACCACCGTGTCGGCGCTTGATCTCGGCCAGCGGTCCGTCTACGACCTTCTCGCCGCGCGCGATGATGCAGACCGAATCACACAGCTTCTCCGCCTGCTCCATGATGTGCGTCGAGAACAGCACCGTGCTTCCCGCCCGCGCCAGGTCCACCACGACGTCCTTCATGACCTGCGCATTGACCGGATCGAGCCCGGCGAACGGCTCGTCGAGAATCAACAGCGCCGGCTTGTGCAGCACGGTGCCGATGAACTGGACCTTCTGTTGCATGCCCTTGGAGAGATCATCCGCCTTCTTGGCTGCCCAGTCCGCGAGCCCCAGCCGGCCCAGCCAGTCCACCGCGTTGGCCCGCGCCTGCGACCGGGGCACCCCCTTGATCTCGGCCAGGAAGACCAGCAGGTCAAGCACCCGCATCTTCTTGTAGAGTCCGCGCTCTTCGGGGAGGTAGCCGATCCGGTGGCTCAGGTCCTTCCCGCTCCCCCGTCCGCCGAACAGCGCGATCCGCCCCTCGTCGGGGAGGATGATGCTCATGATCATCCGGATCGTCGTGGTCTTTCCCGCCCCGTTCGGACCGAGCAGCCCGTAGATGGCCCCGCGCGGGATGTTGAGCGACAGGCCGTGTACGGCGGTGTGACCGGCGAACCGCTTGGTCACTCCCTGTACTTCAACGATCGGCTCGTTCGGCATGAATCACCCTCGACGTGCGGATGGTGGCTGACGATGCCGGAGGCAGGGAACGCTGGGTCCTGGAACCGGTCCCGAAGTCTATCGTGATCCCGCGCGATTACCACTCTCGTCCGTCGGAGGTTCCCGGGCGCGTTCCTGCCAGGTGGGTATCGCCAGCCCGCCGGCGTCGCGATAGAAGCCGAGGTCGTAACCACTCCGTTGCTTCGTGATCAACGCAATCTGGCCCGTGTGCATCGCGAAGTGCTCGACCACGTGGAAGATCGCGAGGAGCACCGTCGTGTCCCGTCCCTGGATGCGTCGTGGGGCCGTCAACTCGGCGGCTCCCAGGGACAACAGCACGCGCTCCGCGTCGGCGAGCGTCGCGTCGAAGCGCGCGAGCAGCTCGGCGCGTGCGACGGGGCCGCGCTCGTCGAACTCCTCCTGCCGCCGCCGCACGTCCGGCGCGCCGCCCACGCCGCTCACGATCCATTGCCGGAGGTTGCCGGTCAGATGCAGCAGCAGGTTCCCGATGCTGTTGGATGCCTCGTTGAGACGCCACCATATATCGTCGTCCGACAGACGCGCGAGGCACGCGCGGATCTTGGCCGGGTACTCGACGGCCAGACATCGTCGGGCTTCCTCGAGGAACGCGCGAGCCGGATCCATCCGCCGCTCAGAGATCGCGGTGGACGGTGTCCGGCGCAAACGCGGGGAGACAGACCGCCACGTACTGAGCGCCGTCGGGACCCGGTGTGCTGTACCGCACCCACTCGCCGGCGTGCGCGACAATCGCCTGGCCGGCGCGAACGTCGTACGTCGCCGTCTGCGTCTCGACCCGAAGCACGCCCTCGAGCACAAGCGTGTACTCGTCGAATTCGGGCTGCTGTCCCGGCTCCTGCCATCCGGCCGGGCTTCGCATCCGGGCAATGCTCACGCCCGTCGTCCCGGTGTTGGCGCGCCCGACGAACTCCTCGATGAGCTTAGGCCTGTTGCCCGCGGCTGCGACACGGGTCGCGTGCTGGATCAGGGTCGCCATCTGGCGCTCAGCTCAGCTCCGCGAACCGCGCGGTGAAGTGGCGGAGGTACGGCGGCTCGAACGTCATGCGCAGGCCCTTGAGCTCGCCGCGCTGCATGAACACCTGTGCCGCGGCTTCTGCGACGTAATCGATGTGGCTCTGCGTGTAGACGCGGCGCGGAATGGCCAGGCGTACCAGCTCCAGGGCGGGTCGCTGCCCCCTGCCGCCGAACATCACGCTCCCGACCTCGACCGTGCGGATGCCGGCCTCACGATAGAGCGCGCAGACCAGCGCCTGTCCGGGAAACTGCTCGGGGGGGATGTGCGGGCAGAGCTGGCCGGCATCCACGTAGATGGCGTGACCGCCGGGCGGCTCCACGATCTGGTAGCCGATCTGCAGGAGCTTCTCGCCCAGGTACTCCGTCGACCGAATCCGGTAGGCGAGGTAGTCCTCGTCGGTCACCTCCTCGAATCCCTGGGCCATCGCCTCCAGGTCGCGTCCGGCGAGCCCGCCGTAGGTCACGAATCCTTCGGTGAGGATGAGGAGCGCGTCCGCGCGCAGGGCAAGTGCTTCGTCGCGGATCAGGAGCACCCCCCCGATGTTGACGAGGCCGTCCTTCTTCGCGCTGATCGTGGCGCCGTCCGCGAGGCCGAACATCTCCCGGACGATGTCCTTGACGGCGCGCTGCTGCTGGCCCGGCTCCCGGCGTTTGATGAAGAAGGCGTTCTCCGCAAACCGGCAGGCGTCGAGGAACAGGGGCAGGCCGTGATGGTCGCACACCCGCCGCACGGCCCGGAGGTTCTCGAGACTCACCGGCTGCCCGCCGGCGGAGTTGTTCGTGACCGTGACCATCACCAGCGGAATGCGATCGCGTCCCACGCGCGTGATGAGGTCCTCGAGCTTGGCGACGTCCATGTTGCCCTTGAACGGATGGCGCGTCGTGGGATGGGCCGCTTCCGGAATCGGCAGATCGATCGCCTCGGCGCCCGAGTGCTCGATGTTGGCGCGGGTGGTGTCGAAGTGGTTGTTGTTCGGCACCACCTTGTCCGGTCCGCCAACCAGCTCGAACAGGATCCGCTCGGCGGCGCGACCCTGGTGAGTCGGCAGGATGTGCTCGAACCCGGTCAGGTCCCGCACCACATCACGGAACCGGAAGAAGCTCTCGGCGCCGGCGTACGACTCGTCGCCGCGCATCATCGCCGACCACTGGAGGCTGCTCATCGCGCCCGTCCCGCTGTCGGTGAGCAGATCGATCAGCACATCGCGGCCGCGGATGTTGAAGACGTTGAAGTGCGCGGCGCGCAGGATGCTCTCCCGCTCGTCGCGGGTGGTCACGCGAAGCGGCTCGACCGACTTGATCCGGAACGGCTCGATGATTGTTTTCATATCGCCCGCGAAGTTAGCCGTGGCTCACCGCACGGGCCAGGGAACGACGCTCAGCGGCCGGGTCGCAGGGGATCGGCGGGTGGGCCGACCAGATGCACCCGGTTGACGGCGAGCCGGACGCTCGCGTCGCGCGGGATCTCCACGAACAGGTCGCGACCGGATTTCGTCAGGGCGGGGTACTGGCGGCCGACGTCGAGCAGCACGCTCTGGACGAGCAGGTCGGGCAGCGGAATCCCGTTCACGCGCACGGTTTCGAGCCGGAACTGGACCACCTCGCGCGCCACCCTGCGCAGGCTGATATCGCCCCCGACCTCGGTTTCCGCCGGGAACATCCCCAGCAGCGGTCCGAGCGCCTGCCGTGCCTGCGGCGGCAGGTCGCCCACCCGCGTACGCAGCGCGATCCGGCTGGTGTCGCTCGCCACTTCGATCTTCACGTCGCGCGGGATCGGGAAGATGCCGAGTCGAGCCATCAGGTACGATGCCCAGTCCCCGGCTCCGACGTACCCGTCTACTATCTGCCGGTCCACGAACACCGAGTCCACGGTGGCCGACGCCCGCAGCACGCCTTCCGGCCGAATCGAATCCGGTGGGGGAGCCCGCTGCCCGGCAGCCCCTGGCGCGCCGACTACGAGGGCGAGCGCGGCGAGCCATGCAGGACCACCGGCCATGCGGGTGAGCGAAATCGAGAGATGTCGTGGCATGTCTGTAGTACCGACAAGATGGCCACCGCGTTCCCGAATTAGCGGAGTCGCTTGCCTCACGAAGGCCAGTACGCGGTTGATCACCTGACGCATGCAGGATCGACGAGCGCCACCTACCGGTACCCCGCGGCCTGGAGGGTGAACAGCTCGGCGTACAGGCCGCCCGGGAAGAACCACGGTGTGGTCATGGGCGCTCAGGCGTCGTCAAGACGCGCGATCACGCCTTGCGATGTCGAGAACACACCGGATGAGACAGGCGCCGCCGGGTGGCTACTCCGTATGGACGGGCTCTGCATGGTCCTCCAGAGCCGCGTGGAGCGTATGCCATGCCAGAATCGCGCACTTCACCCGCGCCGGGAACTCCCGGACGCCGGCAAACGCGCTCAGCTTCCCGAGGACCCGCCGATCGGGCGGGGCATCTTCGGTCAACATGGCGTGATATGCCTCGAACAGCCGCTCGGCCTCCGCCACGGTCTTGCCCTTCACGACGGTCGTCATCACCGACGCGGACGCCGTTGAGATGGCGCAACCGCTCCCGAGAAATCCCACGTCCTCGATCACGTCGCTAGCCACCTTGGCCCAAAGCTGGATCTTGTCGCCGCAGAGGGGATTGTCGCCGTGGGCCTGCCGGTTGGCGTCCGGCACCTGACGGAAGTTCCGCGGCGAGCGGTTGTGCTCGAGGATGACCTGCTGGTAGAGGTCCTGCAGCTCGGACATCAGCGGAACAGCTCCCGCACCTGCCAGACGCCGGCGACGAGCCGGTCGATGTCGGCGCGCGTGTTGTAGAACGCGAACGAGGCCCGGGCGGTCGCCGGCACGCCGAAGAAGTCCATCACCGGCTGCGTACAGTGGTGGCCCGTCCGGATCGCCACACCTTCCTGGTCCAGGATCGTCCCGATGTCGTGGGGATGGGCACCCTCGAGGGTAAAGGACACAACGGCCGCTTTCCGGGCTGCGGTGCCGATCAGCCGGATTCCGGGAATCTCCGCCAGGCGCTCCGTCGCGTAGCCCAGCAGGTCTGCCTCGTGCGCGGCCACCCCGGGCCAGTCGAGCTGCTGCAGATAGCTCACCGCCGCCCCCAGGCCGACGCCGCCCTCAATGTTGGGTGTTCCCGCCTCGAACTTCATCGGGAGCGGTGCGTAGATCGTCTTCTCGAACGTGACCGACCGGATCATCTCGCCGCCACCCTGGTAGGGCGGCATGTCGTCCAGCAGGGCCCGCTTGCCGAACAGCGCGCCCACGCCCGTGGGGCCGAACATCTTGTGGCCCGAGACGACGTAAAAGTCGCAGTCCAGGGCCTGGACGTCGACCGGCCCGTGCGGGACCGCCTGGGCCCCGTCGAGCAGGACCGGGATGCCCTTGGCGTGGGCCTGCGCGATGATCTCCTCGACCGGGTTGATCGTGCCGAGCGAATTCGAGACATGCACCACGGCCACGAGCTTCGTGCGCGGCGTGAGCAGCGCCGGCAGCTCCTCGAGCAGCAGCTCGCCCCGCCGGTTCATCGGGATCACCCGCAGCCGGGCCCCGCGCTCCTCGCAGACCATCTGCCACGGCACGATGTTCGAGTGATGCTCCATGGCGGAGATCAGGACTTCGTCACCGGGCCCGAGGTGCCGCCGCCCGAAACTCGCGGCCACCAGGTTCACGCCTTCGGTGGCTCCGCGCACCAACACGATCTCGGCGGGCGAGGGCGCGTTGAGGTACTGCGCGATCATCGCCCGCCCCCACTCGTAGGCGGATGTCGCCTCCTCACTCAGCTGGTACACGCCGCGGTGGACGTTGGCGTTCATGACTTCGTAATAGCGGTGGATCGCGTCGATCATGTGGCGTGGCTTCTGGCTGGTCGCGGCGTTGTCGAGGTAGGCGAGCGCCTTGCCACGCATCGAGCGGCCGAGCAGCGGGAAGTCGGCGCGGACGCGCTCGACGTCGAACGGAGGGCGCACGATCCCGGTGGGGGCCCGTTCCGCCACCGCCGCCTGTTTCACCGCCGGGTACTCCGCTGCAGGCTCTCCTCCAGGCGGCGCTGCAGCACGCCGTCCAGCTGGGCGCGCAGCGCCTCGTCGGCGACGGAGTTGAGGATCTCCGCGCCGAAGCCGTAGGTCAGGAGGTTCCGGGCCACGTTCACGTCCAGCCCGCGGCTCCTCAGGTAGAACATCGCGTTCGGGTCGATCGGGCCGAGCGTGGCGCCGTGCGTGCACTTCACGTCGTCGGCGTAGATCTCGAGCTGCGGTTGGCTGTCGGCCCGCGCTTCCTCCGACAGCAGCAGGTTGTTGTTCGTCTGCTTGGAGTCGGTGAGCTGGGCGCCCGGGCGGACGATGATCCGGCCGCTGAACACGCCGCGGGACCGATCATCGAACACCCCGTTGAACACCTCCCAGCTCGGACAATGCGGCTTGGCGTGCTCGAGCGTGGTGTGATGATCCACGTGCTGCTCGCCCCGCAGGATCGAGAGCCCGTTGAGCGTGCACTCGGCGCCTTCGCCGTCCAGCCTGGCGTTGATGTCGTGGCGCGAGAGCCGCGCGCCGAACGCCAACGTCACCGAGGTGAGCACGGAGCTGCGCCCCTGCCACGACTGCGTCGTGGCGGTGTGGAACGCGTCTTCGCGCTCGCGCTGGATGCGGTAGGCGTTCACGACGGCATTGTCGGCGATCACCAGCTCGGTCACCACGTTCGTCCAGTACGACTGGCTGCCGAGGCCCACATACTCCTCGACCACGGACGCCTGGGCGTTCTCCTCCACGACAATCAGGTTGCGCGGGTGCGCCACGGCCGCCGCCGTGCCGCCGGTGGAAACGAAGATCAGCTGGATCGGCTGCTCGAGCACCACGTTCCGCCGCACATGGACGAAGGCGCCATCCGCGATGAAGCCCGCATTCAGGGCGGTGAAAGGGTTCCCTTCGACCGCGGCATGCCGGCCAAGGTGCTGCCGGACGATCTCCGGCTGGCGCTCGAAGGCGTCAGCCAGGCCGCCGATGACCACGCCATCGGGCGCCGCACCGACGGACGATAGCTCCGGCGCGAACCGGCCGTTCACGTAGACCGCGAGCAGCCGTGCGGCAGGCTCGCCGAGTGCGAGCCCGGCGACCGCCTCGCGGGCACCGGCCGGCATCCCGGGGGCGGCCAGCGTGAACGGGCTCCGAGTGAGCGGCTCGACATTGGTGAACCGCCACCGTTCATCCTTGGTGGAGGGGAACCCCACTTCCGCGAACCGGGCGATCCCCGCCTCGCGGAGGTCGCGCAGCCACGCCGGCGCGCGGGCGGCACCGTTTCCGGCGAAGGCCCGGTAGGTCGCGACATACGGGGCCGCCGGGCCTTCTATGGGCCGCTCGACCGCTGTCGCCGTCATCCCGCCACCGCCGTCTCGGGCCGCAGCCAGTCGTAGCCCTTCTCCTCGAGCTCGAAGGCCAGCTCCTTGCCGCCGGAGCGCACGATCCTGCCGTCCGCCAGCACGTGCACGTAGTCCGGGATGATGTAGTTGAGCAGGCGCTGATAGTGCGTCACCACCACCATCGAGCGCTCGGGCGAGCGGAGCTTGTTGACCGCGTCCGCCACCGTCTTCAGGGCGTCGATATCGAGCCCCGAGTCGGTCTCATCGAGAATCGCGAGCTTCGGCTCGAGCACCGCGAGCTGGAGGATCTCGTTGCGCTTCTTTTCGCCGCCGGAGAAGCCCTCGTTGACGGCGCGGTTCATCAGGCTGTCGTCCCAGCCAATCGCCTGGAGCTTCTCCTGCAGCACGTCCAGAAAGTCGATCGGGTCGTATTCCGGCAGCCCCTGCGCCTTGCGGATCGCGTTCACGGCCGACCGCAGGAAGTACGCGTTGGTGATGCCACGGATCTCCACCGGGTATTGGAACGCAAGGAACACACCCGCCCGGGCCCGCTCTTCGGGATCCATCTCGAGCAGGTCCTTGCCCTCGAACGACACGGCGCCCCCCGTGACCGCGTAGGCCGGATGGCCGGCGAGCACCTGGGCCAAGGTGCTCTTCCCGGAGCCGTTCGGTCCCATGATGGCATGGACTTCGCCCTGGCCGACAGAAAGATCGACACCGTGGAGGATCTCGGTCCCCTCGACGGATGCATGCAGGTTCTTGATCTCGAGCATTCGTGGTTCCACTCCGAACGTGTTAACCGACACTGCCTTCCAGGGTGATGCTCAACAGATTCTGCGCCTCGACCGCGAATTCCATGGGGAGCTCGCGAAAGACTTCTTTGCAGAAGCCGTTCACGATCATCGACACCGCGTCTTCCGCGGAAAGGCCGCGCTGCTTGCAGTAGAAGATCTGGTCCTCGCCGATCTTCGACGTCGACGCTTCGTGCTCCATGGTGGCCGTGCTGTTCCGCACGTCGATGTAGGGGAACGTGTGCGCGCCGCACTGGTCCCCGATCAGCATCGAGTCGCACTGCGAGTAATTCCGCGCGCCGTCAGCACTCTTCATGATCTTCACCAGACCGCGGTACGTGTTCTGGCCCTTCCCGGCCGAGATACCCTTGGAGACGATGGTCGAGCGGGTGTTCTTGCCGATGTGGATCATCTTGGTGCCGGTGTCGGCCTGCTGGCGGTTGTTCGTCACGGCCACCGAGTAGAACTCGCCGATCGAGTTGTCGCCCTGCAGGATGCAGCCGGGGTACTTCCAGGTGATCGCCGAGCCGGTCTCCACCTGCGTCCACGAGATCTTGGAATTCTTGCCGCGGCAGGCGCCCCGCTTCGTGACGAAGTTGAAGATGCCGCCCTTCCCCTCCTCATCGCCGGGGTACCAGTTCTGCACGGTGGAGTACTTGATCTGCGCGTCGTCGAGCGCTACCAGCTCGACCACGGCCGCGTGCAGCTGGTTTTCGTCCCGCACCGGGGCGGAGCAGCCCTCGAGGTAGCTCACGTAAGCGCCCTCTTCCGCCACGATCAGCGTACGCTCGAACTGGCCGGTCGCCGTCGCGTTGATGCGGAAGTAGGTGGACAGCTCCATCGGACAGCGCACGCCCTTCGGGACGAACACGAACGAGCCGTCGGTGAACACGGCCGAGTTGAGCGCGGCGAAGAAGTTGTCGGTGGGCGGCACCACCGAGCCCAGGTACTTCCGCACCAGGTCGGGATGCTCCTGCACGGCCTCGGAGAAGGGGAGGAAGATGACCCCCACCTCCTTGAGCTTCTCCTTGAACGTGGTGGCGACGGACACGCTGTCGAACACCGCGTCCACCGCGACGCCCGTCAGCATCTTCTGCTCAGAGAGCGGAATGCCGAGCTTCGCGAACGTGGCGAGCAGCTTGGGATCGACTTCCTCCAGACTCTTGGGCTTGGTGGCCTGCCGGGGAGCGGAGTAGTAGCGGATCGCCTGGTAATCGATCGGGTCGTAGTGCACGTTGGCCCAGCGTGGCTCGGTCATGGTGAGCCAGTGGCGATACGCCTTGAGGCGCCACTCCAGCAGCCACTCGGGCTCGTGCTTCTTCTCGGAGATCAACCGGATGACGTCCTCGCTCAGGCCGGCGGCGACCGTGTCCGATGCGATGTCGGTTTCCCAACCGTACTGATACGGCTTCTTGACCTGGCTTTCGATCGAGGTCATGCTCGCTCCCGCGAGGGCGGGGGCGCGTTGCTCGCGTCGGCCTCGCCCGGGTTGATGGCGTACTCGCAGGCGTTGCACCCACTCACGATGTGCCGCTCGCGCTGGAGCCCGGGGCCGAGCAGCTCCGTCAGGAACACGAGCTCGGTATCGCACACCTCCGGGAACCGCTGGGCCACGGCATGCATGGCGCAGTTGTGCTCGGCCAGGCGCATGCCTGCCGCGTCCACCGAGGCGATCGGCATGAAACCCTCGCGGCGGAGGTACTCGACCACCGCCTCCACTCGCTGCTCCAGGGTCGCCTCGCCGAGGCGTGCGAGGATCTCATCGGCCTGGGTGCGGAAGCGCTGCTCGAAGAAGCGGCGCACGGCGTCGCGCCCGCCGTTCTTCTCCAGATACTCGAGCACGGCGGTGAGCTCGGCCTCGTAGCGGTTGGGGAACAAGGCTTCACCGCGGTCCGACAGCCGGTAGGTGAACGTGGGGGCCCCCTGGCCGCGCTGCTCCCGTCCGTAGGCGACGAGCTGCTCAGCCTCCAGCTCCTTGAGGTGCCGGCGGACCGCATTGGTCGTCACCCCGTGTCGCTCAGCAAGCTCAAGAGCGGTAAGCGGTTGCGACTTCTTCAACTCGAGCAGAATCTGCCCGCGCAGGCCCTTGTGAGCCGTCAAGCCTGGGGTGGTCGCATCCATGGTATGGAAGCTAGCCGAGCTTCTCCACTAAATCAACAGTTTTGTTCATAAACACCGCGAGAACACCGGCAATTGCCGCGTCGACGGGCACGAGGCAGGGATGCACGGGGATTATATTACCTCGTTTAGCAGCTCTCGCCGGGCCCCGTTCCTCGCTTCCGGCACTCATGCTCCGGGGATGTCCATTATGTGCTCAAAGGTCCTGCTTGCAGGCGTAGTCGTCTCGCTCGTGGCGTGTGGCAGTGGGAGCAAGGGGGGATGGAGCGGGACCGTCACCGATTCGGCGGGCATTGCGATCGTCAAGAACCCCACGCAAGGTGTGTGGGGGTCCGGGGACGCATGGACCGTAAAGGAGGAGCTCCGGATCGGGACGGCGGAAGGCGAGGCGGAGTACCAGTTCGGCGAGCTTCTTCCACCCAACTGTATCGCGGTGGCGAGCGATGGGCAGATCGTGGTGCTGGATGGGCAAGGACGGCACCTCAAGGTGTTCACGCCGGACGGGAAATACCAGCGCACAATCGGAAAGGCGGGGGGGGGACCGGGCGAGTTGGGAGCCGCGCGAGGGGCGGTGGTGCTGATGGCCCCGGGTGACACCGTTGTCGTCTCTGACATCGGGAACCAGCGCGTCAATCTCTACCTGCTCGACGGGACGTTTGTGCGGAGCTTCCCACAGAGCTTCGCGGACGGCATCCCGATCCGCTGGGAGGTCGCAGGGGATGGACGCATCGTCGCACAGTACCGCCGGCTTGCGTTACCCGGAACCAGCGGCCCAGTTGACACCATGGACGTGATCGTTGTGCGCCGCCTGGATGGGACCGTTGGAGACACCCTGATGCGCGTTCCGTCCGGCAAGAGCGCCACTTTCTCCAGCGGAGGCCCCGAGTTCAACATCTTCAGCCCGGAGCCCTCTTGGGCCCTGCTTGGGAACCGTGTTCTGTACGCCGTCAGTGACGACTACCGCATCGGCATCTACATGGCCGGAGGACAACTCCAACGCGTAATCGAGAAGGCCTTCGAAGAAAGCCCGGTGGCCGCAGCGGATCAACAAACAGTGAAGGACTTGTTGCGAAAGGCGTGGAGCGACGCGGGTGCTACGCCTGACGTCCTGCCGCAACTGCTGGCACGGGTGCACTTTGCGGCGGATTACCCTGCCTTCGCTCAGTTCATGGGGGGCCCGGACGGTTCAATCTGGGTGCAGCAGATCCAAGCGCCCTCCGAGCTCTCGCCGGAAGAGCGCAAGGGGTTCAACCTCCAGTACGACCTCGCGGCGCGGGAGTGGGACGTCTTTGACGGCGACGGACGATTTCTCGGCGTGGTGGCGATGCCGCGGCGGTTCCAGCCCGTGCAGTTCATCGGCGACAAGATCTTCGGGGTCCAGCGCGACGAGGAGGACGTGCAGTACGTCGTGCGGCTCGGAATCGTGAAGGGCGCTGCAACCGGGAATTAGGCGATCGCGCGACCGGCGCGGCGATCAGCAGTAAGTGGTGAGGCGGGGGGCGAGGCGAACCTCCCGCCTTTTCCTTGACTGTTCGGTGCGACCCTGTGAATATGCAGGGCTTTTTGTTCGGCCTTTCAGTGGTTGGCACATAAGGGGGAATTCCGGTGACAGTGTTCGGGTTTATCAGGCGGGCGGCCCTGGGCTCCCTGCGGCCGGTCGCGGCCCTGATACTATGGACCGCGCTTCTCGCCGCACCGGCCGCGGCGCAGGTGCGCGACTCCGTCCTCATCTTCCCGCAGCGGGACTCGGTCGTCATGCCCGCGCAGGCCGAGCACGCAGCCCACACCCCGGGCGGTGAGGTCAACCTCATACTTCCCAGCCTCGCGCAGGGGAGCTTCCTCGGGCTCAACGGCCATCAGCTGCTGCTGTGGGGCCTGCTGGTGTGCGTCTTCGGCCTGCTGTTCGGGCTCACGACCTACCTCCAGGTCAAGAAGCTCCCGGTGCACAAGGCGATGCTCGAGGTCTCGGAGATGATCTACGAGACCTGCAAGACCTACCTGCTGCAGCAGGGGAAGCTGCTGCTGATCCTCGAGCTGTTCATCGGCACGATCATCGTGCTCTACTTCCTGATGATCGGCTTCGCGCCGCACAAGATCGCCATCATTCTGCTGTTCAGCCTGATCGGCATGGCGGGGAGCTACAGCGTCGCGTGGTACGGCATCCGGATCAACACGCTGGCGAACTCGCGCACGGCGTTCGCCAGCCTCAAGGGCCGCGCCTTCGCGGTGTACGAGACCCCGATTCACGCGGGGATGAGCGTCGGGACGATGCTGGTGAGCGTGGAGCTGCTGTTCATGCTCGCCATCCTGCTGTTCATCCCCGGCGACTACGCGGGCCCGTGCTTCCTCGGCTTCGCGATCGGCGAGTCGCTCGGCGCGGCGGCGCTGCGTATCGCCGGCGGGATCTTCACCAAGATCGCCTACATCGGCTCCGACCTGATGAAGATCATCTTCAACATCAAGGAGGATGATGCGCGGAACCCCGGCGTGATCGCCGACTGCACCGGCGACAACGCGGGCGACTCGGTGGGGCCCACGGCGGACGGCTTCGAGACCTACGGCGTCACGGGCGTCGCCCTGATCTCGTTCATCCTGCTCGCGGTGCCCGAGCCCCTGATCCAGGTCAAGCTGCTCGTCTGGATCTTCGTGATGCGCGTGATCATGATCGCCACCTCGGTCGGCGCCTACCTGTTCAACCACGTGATCGCGAAGGCGCGGTACGGCGCCACGGCCAGGTTCAACTTCGAGATCCCGCTCACCCAGCTCGTGTGGCTCACGTCGATCCTCTCGGTCGTGCTCACCTACGTCGTGTCGCGGCTGATCATCCCCGAGCTGAACGGCGACACGACCCTGTGGTGGAAGCTCTCGACGGTGATCACCTGCGGCACGCTCGCCGGTGCGATCATCCCGGAGCTGGTGAAGGTGTTCACGTCCACCAAGTCCGGGCACGTGCGCGAGATCCTCGCCTCCTCGCGGGAGGGCGGGGCGTCGCTCAACATCCTCTCCGGCTTTGTCGCCGGGAACTACGCCGCGTATTGGCTGGGCCTCGCGATCATGGGCCTCATGTCGGTGGCGTTCCTGGTGAGCACCCAGGGACTCGGCGCGTTGATGCAGGCGCCCGCCGTGTTCGCGTTCGGGCTCGTGGCATTCGGATTCCTGGGCATGGGCCCGGTCACGATCGCCGTGGATTCCTACGGTCCGGTGACGGACAACGCGCAGTCGGTCTATGAGCTGTCGATGATCGAGACGCTGCCGGGCATCAAAGAGGACATCACGAAGGACTTCGGCTTCACGCCGGATTTCGCCAACGCGAAGGACCTGCTGGAAGAGAACGACGGCGCGGGCAACACGTTCAAGGCGACCGCCAAACCCGTGCTGATCGGGACGGCAGTGGTGGGGGCCACGACCATGATTTTCTCGATCATCGTGGCGCTCACTCAGGGACTGACCGCCGACGTCGACAAGCTGTCGATCCTTCACCCCCCGTTCCTGCTCGGTCTGATCACCGGCGGTGCCATGATCTACTGGTTCACCGGGGCCGCCACGCAGGCGGTGACGACCGGCGCCCACCGGGCGGTCGAGTTCATCAAGCGGAACATCAAGCTCGAGGGCGTGACCAAAGCTTCGGTCGCGGACAGCAAGCGGGTCGTGGAGATCTGCACGCAATACGCGCAGAAGGGCATGTTCAACATCTTCCTGGCGGTGTTCTTCTCGACGCTCGCGTTCGCGTTCATCGAGCCGTTCTTCTTCATCGGCTACCTGATCTCGATCGCCATGTTCGGCCTGTTCCAGGCGATCTTCATGGCCAACGCCGGCGGGGCGTGGGACAACGCGAAGAAGATCGTGGAGACCGAGCTCAAGCTCAAAGGCACGGAGCTCCATGCGGCAACCGTGGTGGGTGACACGGTGGGCGACCCGTTCAAGGACACGTCGTCGGTGGCGATGAACCCGGTCATCAAGTTCACGACGCTGTTCGGACTCCTGGCTGTGGAGCTCGGCGTCTACCTCACCGTGCAGCAAGGCCCCCTGCTGGGCCGCGCGCTGGCGGCGACCTTCTTCCTGATCGGCATCGTGTTTGTGTGGCGGTCGTTCTACGCCATGCGGATCCAGAAGGCCGAAGCGTAGCAGGCGCAGCGCTTTCGGTAGCGCCGCCCTCTCGTCTCGGCGAGGGGGCGGCGTCGTGTTTCTGGGCGCCCTCGCGTAACCGTCCGCGGGGCTCGTGAGTCAGCTGGGTCATTCCCTCCTGCGTGGCCGAGTGGAGCGGGCGTCGGACGCGTGGGGCCGCAGAGGCACTCGGTCCGCCGAACCGGCCAGCCGCGCCGGGGGGGGGCTACCGGAGCGGCCGTGTGCCCGGCGGCCAGCGTCCTGAGCCCGCTCCACTCGGCCACCAGAGGATACTCCTCCTGCAGTACCCCGTGAGGATGCTCCTCCTGCAGTACTCTGTTAGGTTACGTAGGACAACCGATGGCAGGGGTGCCCGTCACCCAGCACGGGCTGAGATCATACCCTTTGAACCTGACCCGGTTAAGACCGGCGGAGGGAGTCGCCATGCCAGGAGTTACCCAAATGCATTTCGCCCGGCGGGGCGAGATCACCGAGGCCATGCGGTTCGTGGCGGAGCGGGAGGCGCTCGCGCCCGACCTCGTCAGGGACGAGGTGGCACGTGGCCGCCTGGTCATTCCCGCCAACATGCGCCATCTGAGCGGGGCCCTCCAGCCGATGGGGATCGGCAAGGTGGCGCGGGTCAAGATCAACGCGAACATCGGCAACTCCGCGGTGACGTCCAGCATTCCGGAGGAGCTGGAGAAGCTCCAACATGCGGTGCACTACGGCGCCGATACCGTGATGGACCTGTCCACCGGCAAGGACATCGACGCCACCCGCGAGGCGATCATCGCGCATTCGCCCGTGCCGGTCGGCACCGTGCCGATCTACCAGGCCGCGCTCGAGGTGGAGGACCCGGCGGATCTGACGCCGCAGGCCTTGCTCGATGGCATCGAACATCAGGCAGGGCAGGGCGTGGACTACATGACGATCCACGCCGGGATCCTGCGGGAGCACCTGCCGCTGGTCTACGGCCGGGTGACCGGCATCGTGAGCCGCGGTGGGTCGCTGCTCGCGGCGTGGATGGTGGCGCACCGGCAGCAAAACCCGCTCTACACGCACTATGACGCCATCCTCGAGATCCTCGCGGCATACGACGTCACGATCTCGCTGGGCGACTCGCTCCGCCCCGGCTCGATTCACGACGCGAGCGACCGGGCGCAGTTCGCCGAGCTGGAGACGCTGGGTCAGCTCACCACCCGCGCGTGGGAGCGGGACGTCCAGGTGATGGTCGAGGGGCCGGGCCACATCCCGATGCAGCAGATCGAGATGAACGTCCGGAAGGAGAAGGAGATCTGCCACGAGGCGCCGTTCTACACGCTGGGGCCGCTGGTGACGGACGTGGCGCCCGGCTACGACCACATCACGAGCGCCATCGGCGCCGCGATGATCGGCTGGTACGGCGCCGACATGCTGTGCTACGTCACGCCCAAGGAGCACCTGGGGCTCCCCAACGCGAACGACGTGCGCGAGGGCGTGATCGCCTACAAGATCGCGGCCCACGCGGCCGACATCGCTCGCGGGCGCGCCGGCGCCACCGACCGCGACGATGCCCTGTCGCGGGCGCGGTACGCCTTCGACTGGCAGGAGCAGTTCCGGCTGTCGCTCGACCCGGAGCGGGCGCGCGCGTACCACGACGAGTCGCTGCCCGCGGAGTACTTCAAGAGCGCCGAGTTCTGCGCGATGTGCGGGCCGAAGTTCTGCTCGATGCACCACTCGCGGGTGGTGGATGACGCGATCCGGGAGATGGCGCTGGGGGCGGACGTCCGAAACGAAACCCCGGCGCGGATCGCCTAGCAGGGTCGGGAAGAGGCGAGGGGCACCGCCTTTTTCAAGCACCCCCGCTAGTCGCCGCGGAGCTTGTCCTCTTTCCGGAGCAGGCCCTTGTAGTCCTCGGGGGTATTGAAGTCTTCGAGCACGGCCGCGTCGTTCACCGGGACCGGGAGGACTCGGCTGGGGTCTTTCCGGACGACCGCCTTGGCGCCCACCGCGTCCGGTGCGCCGAGTAGCTCGGCAAACACCGTCTTGCTGAACAGCAACGGATGCCCGCGGCGGCCTCCATAGGTCGGCACCACGATCGCCCCATGGGCTTCGCGGAACCTGTCCAGCAAGGCGGAGATCGTGGCCACGGACACGTGCGGACGGTCAACCGGCCAGATCAGCACTGCGTCAACCGGATGGTTGACCAAGGCGCGGATCCCGGCCCGAATCGAGCCGATCGGACCTGCCTCCAAGTTCTCGCTCGTCGTCACGATGGCATCTGACAAGTCTATTTCCTGCAATATCTTATCTGCGAAGTGACCGAGCACGACGACACGCTTTTCGATCCCCGCCGCATAGCAGGCATCGAGAATACCTGACAAGAATGACGCTCCACGGTAGGGAAGCAGGGCTTTGGGGTAGCCCATCCGCTCCGAGGCGCCGGCTGCCAGGATGATGGCCGCGAACATGGGGAGTCCTTAGATTGGGGCCCACTTATGACCGTACACCGCGTTCGGCTGCTTGGCGACCCCATACTGCGCGCCAAGTGCGAAATGATCAAGAATCCCCGGTCGCCGGCGGTTCGCCTGGTGGCCGACGGGCTTCAGGATACCCTCCGCGACCTCAGGGCCCGCCATGGCCTGGGACGCGGCCTATCCGCCCCGCAGATCGGCGCGCCCATCCGGCTGATCTATGTCGAGGTTGACGAGCCGCTGTTTCTCGTGAACCCCGAGATCGTCGACGTCGGAGAATGCGACTTCTCCGTGTGGGACGACTGCTTTTCCGTGCCCAATCTGCTGGTCCGTGTGATGCGGGCCTACCGGATCGTGGTCCGCTACCAGGACCTGCGCGGAAAGACGCACGAGGTCACCGCCGAGAAGGACCTGGCCGAGCTCCTGCAGCACGAGATCGACCACCTCGACGGCGTGCTGATGCTCGATCGCGCGATCGGCCTGGACCCGTTCTGCTACCGTGAGGAGTGGAACAAGCACCACGGGAGCGAGAAGCGCTACGGGCGGAAGGAAACGCGCTGGGCTCCGAAGCCGCAGCCCACGGGGTAAGCAGCGCCTCAGCTCCTTGAGAGGTTCACGGCCGTGCCGGTCACGGCGGCGGCACGGTCGCTCCCAAGGAACGCAATCACCTCCGCAATCTCATCCGGCGCGAGCCACGTGGACGTGTCGGCTTCTGGCATCGCCTTGCGGTTGGCGGGCGTGTCGATGGTGCTCGGCACGATCGCGTTCACGGTGATGCCGAGTGATACGAGCTCCTTGGCGAGCGAATAGGTGAGGTTGAGCACCGCGGCCTTGGAGGCCGCGTAGGCGCTCATGCCGGCCGCGCCGCGCTCGAGCGCCGGAACCGCGGCCACGTTCACGATCCGGCCCCACCGCCGCCGGCGCATCAGCGGCGCCGCAGCCCGACAGCAGAGAAACGCGCTCGTCGCGTTGAGCGCGAGCATCCGCTGCCACATGACGGGGTCGGTCTCCTCGAGCGAAGCGAACGCGAAGCCGCCCACGATGTTGGCGAGGATGTCGAGCCGACCAGCTGGGCCCGCGACGTCGGCGAGCAGGCGATCGACGGACCCGGGATCCGTGACGTCAGCGCGGTGGAGGTGGATCCGTGCTGCGGCCTGACCCAACGCCGCCTTGAGTCCCGCCGCCTCGCTCTCGGTCACCCACGACCCGTGTACGTCCGCGCCATCGGCGAGCAGGCGCGCCACGACCGCGCGCCCTAGGGCGCCCGTGCCGCCCGTCACGAGCGCGACACGCCCATTCAGCGTTTCCGCCACAGGAAGCCTCCGAGCAGCAGGGACGTGCCGGGGGCGAGCCTACACGCTCCAGCGTCCGGACCTCAATTGAACCGCGCCGCGCGCTTCACCCACTTGTCGAGGTCCTTCTCCTTCGGGTTCAGCGGCACCCCGGGGTGGATGATGGCCACTGGGCACTTCTCGGCCGCCATCACCAGCTCGCGGAACGTCCCGGCGCGCGAATCCTTGATGTATGCCTGCTTGTTCGCGTTGTAGGCGAACATCTTCTTGTTGATATTCGTGCACTCGTTGCAGGCGGTGCACAGCTCACTCTGGATGGTGGGCCCCCGCGCCAGGCCTTCCTCCGCCACAGCCGCCGGGGCGGTAAGAGCCGCCGGGGCGGCAGAAGCGGCCGCGGCGGCAGGAGCCGCTGAAGCGGCAGGAGCGGCCGCGGCGACCGTCACTGCCGCGCCGTGCCCGTTACCGTCACCACCCACCTTCAGAGGCTCGATCGCCGGCATGCCCTGCACGCGCTTGATCAGGTCCGCGAGGGTTTCCTTCCCGTCGCCCGTAGCGCGGATCAAGCCTTCGGCCAGCCGCCGTGCCACGAGCGCCGGGTAGCGGGCCCTGAGCTCGGCGAGCGTGCGGTCGTGCTCCGCCTGGAGCGCGCCGGCCCGCTCCTCGAGCTTGGTCTCGAGGTCGCTGTCCAGCGACGAGCGCACCGACGGAGCGACCTCCAGCCCGGCCATCTGCTTGAGCAGCGACCACAGCGCCAAGCGATCCTGCGCCAGCTCCACGATCTCGCGCGAGGCCGAGAGCTTGCCCAGGCGACGGCCTTCCTCGAGGACATAGATGAACGGCGTCTTGCCTGCCCGCTCCTCCGGCGACGCCGCGACGTACAGGTCGAACCGCAGCAACTGGCCCTCAGCCACGTCTTTGGAAAGCGGCGTGAAGTGCTTCTTGAAGCGCGCCTCGGTCGCGGCCCAATCCGCGATCGTGACGGGGAGGTCCATGACCTGCTCCTGGCCGCCCTCGTCCACGAACTTGAGCTCGTAGGTCGGCCAGACTTCATCCACCATCGGATTGCCGTCGAGACTCAGCCGCTCGGCGAGCGATTCTCCGGCCGCCGGGTCGTAGACGAGGATGGGGTACGCGCGGCTCTCCAGCGCGAGTTTCGCGGCGCTGGTTGCGGCGTCGTCGCCCAAACCGTGCTCCGGCGGGCACGGGCAGTTCAGGGCGAAGACCGCCGGGTAGCGCGACTGCAGGCCGCGCAGCACGCCGGCGAGCAAGTGGGACGACGAGGCCTGCGAGGCCTGGAGCACGAAGGCGTTCCGGTGCGCGATCGAGACGAGCGAAAGCTCCTTCCGGGTCTCGGTCTTCCCGTGCTGCGCCTTGCCCCACGCGGCCATGTCGCTCACCTGCCCGGTGAAGCCGCTGGTGCACGCCTGGCCGCCGGTGTTCGAATAGACCTGGGTATCGAGCACGACGACGCGAACCGGTTTCCCCGACGCCAGGAGGCGCGACAGGTTCTGGAAGCCGATGTCCAGCATCGCCCCGTCACCGCCGATCGCGAGAATCGGCGGGCACATGGTGAACTCCTCTTCGGTGAACTGATGCCAGTCGAACCGACCGAAGAACCCTTCGTGCACTTTGGGGTCGTATTCTCCCGCCAGCTCGAGCTCGGCCCGGCGCACCGCCGCGAAGCCGTTGGCCATCTTCCGCATGTTCCCTTCGAACAGGCCGATGGCGATCGAGGGCGCGTCCTGGAACAGGTGGTTCACCCACGGATAGGGGTAGGGGTTGTACGGATAGGTGCTGCCCCAGACCGAAGAGCATCCCGTGGCGTTCGCGATGCCGGTGGTGGCGCGGCCCTTGCCGCTCGGTCCCTCGGTGTAGCGCCACTTGAGGTCCTTGAGGTCCTCGATCATTCGCGCCATGCGGTCCACGCGCGCCTTTTCCGCCGGGACCAGCTCGCGAACCTTCCGGTCGAGTTGGGCAACCAGGTCGTCGATCCGCTGGACGTAGCGGTGCACGCGCGGGAGCATCAGCGCGTTGATGGCCGAGACCACCAAGTGCAGCACCGTCTTCTCGCCGCAGCCCATGCAGGCGCCGTCCCCGCCCACCATCGAGCGGTAGGTGCTCTGCTTCAAGAGCAGAGAGGAGAGCACCCCGATGCCCTCGTCGATGCTCGCGACGTTGACGTAGCGGTCGTTGGTCTCCGGCAGATACTGCCAGACCCGCCAGTTTCTGCGGAGCTTGTCGACGATCTCCTCGGTCTGCCGCACCGTCTTGAGCGCGCCGTCCGGGCACGCCGCGACGCAGATGTTGCACCCCTTGCAGGCGTCGGGATTGATCGTGATCGAGAGCAATCCACCGGTGCCGTTCTGTTTCCGTTCCGGCACGTCGAAGAACGGCCCCGTCTTGGCGAGCGGGAAGTCCGCCAGCACGGCCTGGATTGGCGCGTATTCGTGGTCGAGCGCTGCCTGCCGCTCGGGATCGAGGTTCAGCTTGTCCGCCACGTTCTGAAACGCGGTGGACAGCGTGTCCGCGAACGTCGTGAACGGCCTCCCCTTCAGCAGGCGCCGGGCTTCCGTCGCC
>Ga0153915_10000202_pt1 | contig 53602 bp, 54 predicted proteins | sample Opewatmetagenome_2_FD_107003 | JGI IMG/M metagenome (GOLD analysis project Ga0153915, IMG submission 107003) | Freshwater wetland microbial communities from Ohio, USA - Open water 3 Core 3 Depth 3 metaG | ecosystem: Environmental > Aquatic > Freshwater > Wetlands | place: USA: Ohio, Lake Erie...
ATGCGCAGGCCGAGGCTTGCGCCAATCCTGCCAGTTGAGTACAGTCGCGGTCAGCTACCAGCATGTGGTGTTCAGGTGGCAGCTTTCCTTCGGAATGGGTGGCAGAATTCAGCGGAATACGCACTTTAGGATCAGCTTTCATAAATCCAGAAAAAATATTGAATATCCGATTATCTAATCCAGTTTTATCATCATGCTCGATAAATATAGAATAAGGTTTCAGATCCGGTCGGAAGTCGATTCCATCGGCATTATTAGAAGTATTGCGGAGCCATCGTTTATATAGATTATCTTTCTTTTTCGGATCTTCATCTTCCTGATTTTTTATCCGATGTTTTTTGGATATTGCATAGAATTGGTTTAGGTGAGAATGAGCAAGCGGTATATTTTTTGTCAAATCATAAATACAGAATGGAGTCTTAATTTTCCAATATCGTTTGTCGAATCCATCGGAAACATTATTATCATTTTCTGATTTCTTAACATCGGACACAGTAGGCGTATCAGGTTCGGAAATATCATCAGTTATATTTTCCACTTTAGCCTCGATTGCTGGTTCTTCTGTTATAAAAACGCTTCCAGAGATAAGGGCGGATATTAGGTCTACTGTTTCCGATGGTGCCGGATGATAAGCTATCCGCAGTTCTTCCTCTTCTATCCTTGCTTCACGTTCTTCAAGATTCCAATCGATTTCATTATCCGCAATGGAGCCGTCCACCCATATGGCGCGACCTGTTACAGGATTGAAAACCTGCCGCAGTTCATCATCAGGATCGGATTCAAGTACAACGTGCGGATTGACAAGGGCAAGGGAAGACATTTGTTATTATTCCTTAGTCAAAGCGTTTTCGTATTCGATTAGTGTTTCCTCGCTGCAACCGAGACCCAAGAGAATCGAGTACAGCGACTTTACTTCCCTATCCGCCGCGGACGCCTTGCGCTTGTAGTCAGTCAATAGCGCAAAGTATTCATCTTTCGTTTTCGGAAGGAAGTCAGTCTTATTCCAGCCTCCCGAATCGAATAGCGCCTGCATTTTTTCGGCCAGGCTACCATCAGATTTTCGATAACCGATCGCCTTTTCATACTTGGTAAGTAGAAATCCAACGATAGCGCCACGGAGAAATTCGGATTCACTTTCCTCGTAATATGCCGCCGCATCGGCAATGGCCTGTTCCCATGACGGATCGACGCGGCACGCTATCAGGTGACTCTTGAGTTCCTTATTCTTCAATATCATATAAATCTACCTCCATATATATGTTAAACAATATATAACGCAAAAAGTTACAAAAAGCAAGATGTACCTATGACTATGATAGTATTACGGCTATACCTCTTCTTCGAGTTTTTCTTCTATTAGTTTCTGGATTTCTTCTTGCCTATTATTTATTTTATCCAAGTATTTTTCATATGTATCCGTGCCAAGATATCTGTCGATTGCATCTTGTAGCAGCTTCCGGCCAAGATCAGGAACGACTACCACGCTATTAGCTTCACATTTTCTTACACCATACTTTTCAATATAGCCTTTGATATCGTAAGTGTTTCGCTTATTACAAGTATGATTCGGATCTGATAGATCACGCGGATTCCCATCATCATCCTTGCCGCCTGTTTCCAGGTTATCAATCCATGAAAGATTATTTTCAATTATGAAATCATAATTCAGTCCGATGCGTTCAACGATCAAGTTTTCTGGATTCCATTCAGTAAAATTTGAATACTCGGTAAACCATCTCCTTAGTGATTCAGATATACCCAATCCTGCCGGATCATGATCGCCGCATGTTAGAAGTACCGGAATATGACCGGTAGATTCCATTTCCTGGAAATGTGCCGCTAATTCGGCTTTTTGCTCTGCGCTTCCCCAACCTCTGAGATTCGCTATTGATATCCTGTACTTCTTGCAGATCGGAAGGAATAATGATTTCAGGTCCGCTTTTTCAACTAATATCTGAATGTAATAAACTTGATCATCCCAAAAACTTACTTCATCTACTCCATAATCATCCGCACAATCTTCAAAAGTATTCTTTGCTTCCTTCCACCATCTATGATACTTGTGTACAAAGTCTTCTATAGATTCATTATTGTCTTTGAATAGATGAACCGCATGACCTTCTTCTTCAAGTACGAATCTTGGTTTTAGGAATCCATGCAGACGTGCAAGATCAATCCAGTCTTCCGCATTCTTAAATTCACCCTTGGATAGACCATGATGCTCCAACACGTAGCACCATCCGCGTTTCGTCATATTCATGCTGAGACTGGATTGCAATTCCTGTAGATCAAGCGCGAAGTCATGCAATAAATCGAGTCTTGATTCTATTTCTTTTGCGGAAGGTCGGCCTTTGCCATATTTAGGTGGGAATCGAATGCTCATTTCCCGCCGTCCTTCGCCATCGGTACGGCATGAGCACGAATCCAGTTTTCCAATTCGACAGGATCAAAAAAGGTGCATCCACCTATTTTTATATGTGGAATCTTTTTCTTTGCGGTCCACTTGTGAATGGTGGAGACACTTTTTTGAAGTAGCTTTGAAGCGTCGTGAATTTTGATTAAAGACACATGGACCTCCTAAGATGATGTGCATCTTTCCAGGTCCATGACGTGACGGTACTACGATTTCCACGGATAGTCAACACTTTCCGAATATATCCGCTTCCATATGTAGCACGCTTTCCAAGTCGCTGGGAAGTCGCTGGATTGCATTTCCAGTGATTTCCAAGGCTTGCCAAATAAAACCAGCTATTGACGCAATTCCTTATAATCGCTATATTTATGGCGAGAAGCGGAAACAAGCGGAAATAGTCGGAAACGGTATTCTACGTACTTCTAAGCTGTGGGTCGGGCGTTCGAGTCGCCCTGGACGCAGAAGAACCCGACTTCGTCATGGTTGTTGATTCTTTCCCCGCGAAGGCCCATCCTTTGGGAATGGAGATCAAGAAAGTCCTCGCCGTTTCCGGGATCGCCCTTGCCGCGCTCCTCGTCTGCGGCCTGATCGTGGCGCTCCTCGTGGTCAATGCGTGGCGCACCACTCCGTACGGCAAGCTGAGCTGGATCACGGCGCTCGTCGTGAAGGTCAGCAATTCGGAAACCTCGGAGCCGAAGCTGCTCGCCCCGAGCGAGCAGAGGATCTTCGTCGAGGGGAACACCCGGCGGGTCGCCAGCGCGCCCGTGGCCATACGGGAAATGAAGGACGTTTCGATCCCCCTGGAAGGCCGGGAAATCAAGGCCCGCGTCTACAGGGACAATGACGGGACGGACCTGCCCGTGCTCGTCTATTTCCATGGGGGAGGGTGGGTCGTCTGCAGCGTGGACGGCTACGACTACCTCGCCAGGCTCCTCTGCAAGAAGACGCGGGCGATCGTGGTTTCCGTGGACTACAGGTTGGCCCCCGAGCATCCCTTTCCCGCGGGCGTCGAGGACTGCTACGGATGCACCCTGTGGGTTTCCCGGAACGCGCGGTCGCTGGGCGGCGACCCGGGGAAACTCATGGTCTGCGGGGACAGCGCCGGGGGCAACCTCGCCGCCGTCGTGGCCCGGATGGCCGCCGCGAAGAAGGATCCGAAGATCGCCTTCCAGGTCCTGATCTATCCGGTCCTGGACATCTCGCGCATGGACACGGCCTCATACGCCAAGTACGAAAACGGATTCATCCTGACGAAGCGGGAAATGGAGTATTACCGGGTCCATTACCTCCGGAATCCCGCCGACGCGGCCAATCCCCTCGTGTCCCCCCTGCTTGCCGACGTGCCGGCCGACCTCGCGCCGGCGCTGATTGTCGCGGCGCAGTTCGACGTGCTGCACGACGAGGGGCAGGCGTACCGGGACAAGCTCAAGGCCGCCGGCGTGCCGGTGCGCTACGAGGAGTTCCAGGGCGTGCTCCACAGCTTCGTCGCCATGACGGGCCTGATTCCCCAGTCGCACCGGGCCATCGAGCTGATCGCGGGGGAGATCCGGGGCCGTTTCCCGGAAAGACGGGGCCCATAGGACCGGAGGACGCATGGGAGGATGTTCCCGAATGGCCGCTTGGCGCCCGCAGGCGGACCGCGGGGCCTTACGCCTTGCCCGGCTTGCTCCCGATCAGCGTGATGTTCATGCCGGACTGATACCTTTCATGGCTTTCCGGGTTCTCGACCTTGCCATTGCTGTAGAATCCGACGGAGCCCGATGAGAACTGCTTCTCCTGGGCTATCAGCTTGCCCCACACGGCGCCGTCCGGGCCCGTGATCGTGATTTCCAGGAACTTGGGGGCTTTGGGGTCTGTTTTTTTCGCTTCCGACATGTGTCCCAATATACACAGGATCCCCCGGATAGGGAACCCCGACGGACATCCCGACGGAAATCCCGGCGCTTGACAGGCCGGTGCCGCATCGGGATAGTCGTTTTGGATCCATGCGCAATCCCCTTTCCCTCCGCGATCTCGATCCCCGATACAGGCCGACGCTCGCGCGGCATACCGCTTCCTGGCTCCTCTGGGGCGTGTTCGCGGGATGCGTGACACAGCAGATCGGCTTCGCGGTACGCAAGATCGGCGGCGCGCCGTCCCTGGTCTCCCTGGTCACGACGGGGCCCATGGTCGTCGCGTTCCTCGCCCCGCTCTACAGCCCGCGCCTCGAGCGCTTCCCCGCCAGGCCCCTGGTGGCCGCATCGCGGATCGTCACGGCGGGCCTTTTCCTGGCCGCGGCGGGATGCGTCGAGCCCTGGCAGCTCGCGCTGCTCGCCTGCCTTGCCCTCGCCGTCCTGCGGGTGGGGGAGTCCTTCTACGGCCGTCTCCTTGCCCTGATGTATCCCTCCGCCGCGCGCGGACGGATGCAGAGCATCCCGTTGTTCGCCGGCGCCGCGGCCACCGCCGTCATGTCTGTCCTGGCCGGGCTTGTCCTTCGCGGCGGGGAGGCCGTGTACCGCTGGTTCTTCCCGGCGGCGGGCGCCGTCGGCGTCCTGGGGGCCCTTCTGCTGTCCACGGTCCCCCTGCACGGGCAGGACGTGCGCCGCGCGACGGGGCGCCTCCGGGAGACCCTGACCGACGCCGTGCGCGACAGGCCGTTCCTCGCCTGGTGCCTCGTGTATTCCGTCACCGGAACCGGCTACTGGTTCACGGCCTGCGCCCTTCCCGTGCACTTCGCGGGCGCCCTGCGCATGGACTACCTGTCCAACGGCATCGCGCAGGCGGCCCTCATGGCCGTCTACTGCGTGTCCTTCTTCCCCTGGGGCAGGCTCCTGGACCGCCACCGCTCCCTCCCCATCATGACCGCGGGGTGGACGCTCGTCGCCGCGGGGACCGCGGTGGTCGCTTTGGGGGGCAGCTTCGAATGGGCGATCGTCGGCCAGGTCCTGGCCGGCCTCGGATACGGGGCCAACGACATCGCCTGGTTCCCCGTGATCCTGGAATACGCGCCCGCGGAGAAGGTGGACCGCTACACGGCCTTCTACATGTGCCTCTACGGCCTCCGCGCGATCGTCGGCGGTCTGGGCAGCGGCCTGATCATGGAACTTTTCCCGGTCGGGGGGAGCGGGATCTGCATCCTCACAGGATCCTCCATCATCGCGCTGGGCGTCTGCGGCATGCTCGCGATGCGGGCGGGCGCCGGGCGGAGCGCCCCATCGGGCGCCTGACGGCGGCCGCTCCTTGACAGGGACCCTGCACGGCGGGATAGTCGTCATGGTCCCATGCGCAGTCCCGCCCGTGTCCCCGCCGATCCGCAATACAGGCCGACGCTGGTCCGGCATACAGTCTCCTGGCTGTGCTGGGGGGTGTTCGCCGGGGGGGTGACCCAGCAGATCGGCTTCGTGGTGCGCAAGATCGGCGGTGCGCCGTCCCTGGTCTCCCTCACCACGACGGGGCCCCTGTTCATCCTGATCTTCGCGGTCCTTTATGTCCCATGGATGGAGCGTTTCCCGTCGCGGCCCATGGTGGCCGCCACGCGGATGGCGGCCGCCGGGGCCTTCCTGGCCGCGGCCTTCCTCGCCACGCCCTGGCAGCTGGCCGCCGCCGCCATTCTGGGCCTCTCCGTCTTCCGGATCGGGGATACGTTCTACGGCCGTTTCCTCGGCCTCCTGTATCCGCCGTCCGCGCTGGGGCGGATGCAGAGCTTCCCGATGTTCGCCTGCGCCGCGGCGACCACGATCGTGTCCGTCCTGGCGGGGTGGGTGCTGCGCGGCGGGGAAGGCGCCTACCGCTGGGTGCTCCCCGCCGCGGGCGCCGTCGGCGCGCTGGGCGCCTCCCTGCTGTTCGCGGTCCCCATGCGCCGCAGGGAGGATCCGCGCCCGCCGGGCCGCGTGCGGGACGCGGTCCGCGACGTGGCCGCGGACCCGGGATTCGTCGCGTGGACCCTGGTCTATTCCGTGGCGGGCATCGGTTACTGGATCGCCATGTGCTCCCTGCCGGTCTACTTCGCGAGCGTCATCGGCATGGATTACCTTTCCAACGGCGTCGCCCAGGCGTGTTTCATGACGGCCTACGGCCTGTCCTTCTTCCCGTGGGGCCGCCTCCTGGACCGCATCCGGTCGCTTCCCGTCATGACGGCGGGCTGGATGCTCGTCGTCGCGGGGATCGTGACCTCGGCCGCCTGGGGCAGCTTCGGGTGGGTCCTCGCCGGACAGGTCCTGTTCGGCATCGGCCTTTCCGGCAATGACATCGCCTGGTTTCCCATCATCCTGGAACAGGCGCGCGGGGACAAGGTGGACCGCTACATGGGCTTCACCATGAGCTTCTGCGGCCTGCGCGCCGTCATCGGCGGACTGGGCAGCGGCCTGATCATGGAACTCCTCCCCGGCGCGAGCAGCAGGGTCTCCCTGTTCGCGGCCGCGCTCTTCATCTGCGGGGGCATCGGCGGGATGCTTGCCATCCGCGGACGGCGGAAGGCGCGCGGCGCATAGGGGGGCCGGGCCTTGAGCGGATTTGACGCCGTGTCCCGGAAGGGTTACCCTTGGGAAAAGGTCGGCGTCTGGTGGAAGGAAAAAGCCTGTCCTTGAGGTCCAAGCTGATGGTGGGGGGGATGGTGATCGTCCTCGTCCCCCTGCTCATCGTCGGCTCCATGACCTTCGTGAACTCCTCGCGCACCCTGGAGAACGTCTCCAGAATGCAGTTGACGCAGATCGCCCAGGACCTGTCCGGAATGATCCAGGATGCCATCGAGAGGGAGCGGTCGATCCTCATGGGGATCGCGGCGGATCCCGTCATTGCGGGGGCCGCGGCGTCGGGGGAATTCGGGGCGATCGACGCGAAGCTCGCGGACCTGTACGCCAAGGTCGGGACCGATTACGAGGACCTCGGCGTGTACGACACGGAGGGCACGATCCGCGTCGATGCCGTGGATAAAAGCCGCATCGGCATCTCCATAGCCGAAAGGGATTACTTCAGGGAAGGAAAGTCGGGGAAGTCCGGCATCGGACCCGTCAATGCCTCCAAGGCGACCGGTTATCCCGTCTTCGGCATTTCGATTCCCCTGATGTCCCGGGACGGCGGATATCACGGCGCGGTCCTCGGAGTCCTGAAGGCGGATTTCCTCGTCAAACGCATCACCTCCACGAAACTGGGACGGACGGGTTATTCGTTCATGGTCGACCGGAACGGCCTTGCGATCGCCCACCCGGACTCGAAAAAGATCCTCAAGGACCACATCAGCGACGAACCTGGCCTGGAGATCCTGGCAAAGCGGATGCTCCTGGGCCAGACCGGCTCGGAGGAATACACCTATCGGGGAACGGAAAAGGTGTCCGGGTTCGCGCCGATCGCGCCCATGGGCTGGAGCATCTGCGTGACGCAGAACAAGGCCGAGATCATGGCCCTGGCCTACGAGAACGGCAGCCTCACCCTGCTCAGCGGATGCCTTTGCCTGGCGCTGACCATCCTGGTGCTCTTCTTCTCCTCCAGGCTCATCAGCACTCCCGTACAGAACAGCCTCGTCATGCTGAACCGGACCATCGAACAGGCCACGGAGGCGGTCTTCATCGTCGGACCGGACAGGAAGGTGCGGTTCGTCAATCCCGCCATGGCCGCCATCGTCGGCCGTCCGGTCCCGGAACTCGTCGGCGCGCAGCCCTACCTCGACAATACGGCGGGCATGGGCCATGAGGAGATCTGGGGGCAGCTCGATCGGGGGAGAAAATGGAGCGGCCGCATCACGGGCGGCAGGGAGGATGGGGCGGTCTTCTCCATGGACGCCACGATCACGCCCGTGAGGAACAAGGCGGGTGCCGTCGACAGCTACCTCGGCATCGGCCGGGACGTCACGCGGGAGCTGATGATGGAGGCCCAGATGCGGCAGGGCCAGAAGATGGAGGCCATCGGGACCCTCGCCGGCGGCATCGCCCACGACTTCAACAACATCCTGAGCGCCATCTTCGGCTACACGGAGCTGAGCATGCAGGGCATCGAGAACAGGGAGACCGTGATGCCCTATCTTGCCGAGATCCTCAAGGCCGCGGGCCGCGCCCGGGACCTGGTGAACCAGATCCTGACCTTCAGCCGCCAGAAGGGGGAAGGGAAAAAGCCGATGCTGCCCCGCTACGTCGTCAAGGAGGCATTGAAGCTGCTTCGAGCCTCGCTTCCTGCGACGATATCGATCGAAGGGAACCTGAACTGCGACGCGTCCATCCTCGGCGACCCCTCCCAGGTCCATCAGGTGGTCATGAACCTGTGCACCAACGCCGGGTATGCCATGAGGGAGCACGGAGGGGTCCTTGGCGTGAGCCTCAAGGAAACCGATCTTGACGCGGATTTCTGCTCCCGACGCGAGGGCATGAAGGCCGGCCGGTACGTGCAGCTGGAGGTCCGCGATTCCGGCACCGGCATTCCGCCCGGGATCGCGGAGCGGATCTTCGATCCGTTCTTCACGACCAAGCCTCCGGGAGAAGGCACGGGCCTCGGCCTGTCGGTGGTCCACGGGATCGTGAAGGAATTGGGCGGCGCCGTCACGGTGGCCAGCGCGCCGGGCATGGGAACCGTCTTCACGGTGTACATGCCCGCCATGCAGGGGGAGCCGCAGGCCATGGGGCCCGAAACCACGGCCTCGGCGGTTGCGGGCGGCACGGAACGGATCCTGCTCGTGGACGACGAGGAGGCGCTGATGCGGGCCGGAAAGGCCATGCTGGAAGGCATGGGCTACCGGGTGCAGGGCTTCACGGAAAGCCTTTCCGCCTGGGAGGCGTTCCGGAAGGGCCCCGCCGCTTTCGACGCGGTGGTCACGGACTACACGATGCCGAACATGACGGGATGTGAGCTGGCACGGAAACTGCGGGAGATCCGTTCCGACCTCCCCATCGTCCTCTGTTCCGGCTATATGGACTCCGCGATGGAAAACGAGGTGAGGAACGCAGGAGTCGACGAACTCGTGAAGAAACCCCTTTCCCGGATCGACCTGGCGAGCGTCCTGCGGCGCGTCCTGGACCGGTCCAAGGAGGCGGGCAGGCCCCGCGCTTGACGGCCGGAAGCGCCTCCCGTATCCTCCTTGTCCAATGTGGGACTTCATCGACAGCGGATATGCCTGGGACTTCCTGATCGCCCTCGCCGTACACGGGCTGGCCGGCCTGATCGTCTGGGCCGTCATGAAGGCGCGCGGAAGGCCGTATTTCAGGAAGCCGCTCCTGGACTGGATCGTGCCGTCCTTCACGGTGTCCGTCATCGGATTGTCCGCCGGGGTCCTCGCGGGCAGCAGCCGGATCTACGCCACGGACCTCGTCGTCCCGGCCGTCCTGACGGCGTTCTTCGGTTTCGGCCTCTGGCTCTACTCGAGGGCCGAAGCCCCCGGACGGCTGCGGGTCCTCGCCTTCACGGCGGTCTTCTCCTTCTGCGTGCTGATCGGCACCTTCTCCGGATGGGCCCTGGACGACGGCTGGGACGAAGGGGACGACGCCGTGGACCAGAACGTACGCCTGGAGCTCCCTCAGCCCCGCGCGTAGGAGAGGAGGGAGCCGACCTTGGCGATCGACTCCGCGAGGGCCGCCGCCAGGGTCCGTTGGCCCGCCTCCGCTTCGTGGGCGAGGGCCATGAGGGGGGCGTAATGCGCGTCCAGGCGCGGCGGCTGGCGCGGGAAGGCGAGACGCATGGCCGCCGCGTCGAGGTGCCGCGGCCCGGCCGCCGGCATGTGGCGGCAGTAGGAGAAACGCGGCCGCCCGTCCTTCCCGCCGAACGCGCAGAAGCCGAAGCCGCGGCAGATGAGGGGCCGGACCGGATGGATGGCGCAGTGCAGGGCCGGGATCGCGTCGTAGAACGGGCATTGGCCGTCCGCGGACCCCTCACGGGGAGGGGGACAGGCCGCATCCAGGAGAAACAGCGCGACCAGGTCCGCCTCGATGCGCGTGACGGGGGGAGAGAAGCCTTCGCAGCAGCGCCCGCAGCCCGGCGGGCAATGGACGGCGCAGGAGGCGGAAAAAGCTTCCGTCTCCGCGTCCAGACCGCGGTAGATCTCCAGAAGCTCCCGGCAGGCCCCGGCGACGCTGGTTCCCGCGAGGATGGATAGAGGAACTTCGATCATGGTGCAGGAGGCAGTCTACGCGGAGGGACCGCCCTGTGCAATGCCGGTTCCGCGCAGTGCGGCCTGATCGTCCGCCGTAGCGGAGGATTTTCGCCCGTTTGGCTATGGCATTGCTTCGCATCTGCGAATATAATGGAAATTGGAGAATATCGAGTTCTCGCGAGTTCGGGTCCGGAGGAGTTCATGGCCAAAAAAGGTAACGATATATCGCTTCTGTTGGGGCTGGGCATCGGCCTCGGTGGAATCCTCATCGGGTATATCCTGGAGGGAGGAAAGCCTGCGGCCCTGATCGGAGTGAGCGCCCTCATCATCGTCTAGGGCGGCATGGCCGGGGCCTTGACCGTGTCCTTCGGCATCCAGGGACTCCTGGGCCTGCCCAAGATCCTCGGCGCCGCGATGAAGCCGGGCGGCGGTCCGTCTCCGAAGAACGTGGAACTCCTCTGCGAGTACTCGGAGAAGGCCCGCAAGGACGGGATCCTCAGCCTGGAAGACATCATCGACGAACTGGAGGATCCCATATTGAAGAAGGGCCTGCGCCTCGTCGTCGACGGCACGGAATCCGAGGTCATCTCCACCATCCTGGAAAACGACATCTACGTCTACGAGGCCAAGGCCAAGGAACAGGCCGCCGTCATGGACGCCGCCGGAGGCTTCTGTCCCACCATGGGGATCATCGGGACGGTCACGGGACTGGTCCTCGTGCTCGGGAACCTCGGAGGGGACGCGTCGGCACTCGGCCACTCCATAGCCTCGGCATTCATCGCCACGCTGTACGGGATCGGATTCGCCAACATCCTGTTCCTTCCGGCGGGCACGAACCTGAAGGGCAAGATCAAGAGGGAAAAGCTGGGCATGGAGATGACGATCATGGGGGTCCTCGCCATCCAGCAGGGGGAGAGCCCCGCCCTGGTGAAGGAGAAGATCATCGGCTTCCTGGAGGAGAAGGAGCAGAAGGAACTGGAAGCCAGCGCCGGAGGCGGCGAGTAGGATGGCCAAGAAGAAGCGCGCGGAAGAGGAGGAGCACGAGAACGCGGAGCGCTGGCTCCTCACCTACTCGGACATGATCACGCTCCTCATGCTTTTCTTCATCATCCTGTACTCGATGAGCACCATCGACGCGGCCAAGTACGAGCAGCTGTCCCAGTCCATGGGCGACGTCTTCGGCAGCGTCAACGTCGGCGTGCTGTTCTCGGAGATGACCGGGCAGTCAGGCAACGTCGGCCTCATGGACAAGTCGTCCTCCGGGGAGGCCGCCAAGAAGGCGTCCGGAAGCAAGGCTTCCACGGTGTCTTCCGGCAAGTCCATGCTCCAGAGCAAGGCGGTCTCCATGCTCCAGAGCCTGATCCAGAAGGGCAAGACCCGCGTCGTGTCCAATGAGAACGGCGTGGCCATCTCCCTGGCCGCGGACGTCAGCTTCGGCGTGGGTTCCGCGGAACTGAGCTCCGAGGCCATCCCCGTGCTGCAGGAGGTGGCGGGCTTCCTCATGCAGCTTCCCAACAACATCGTGGTGGAGGGGCATTCTGACAGCAAGGCGGTGGATGCCGGGAAATTCGAATCCAACTGGGATCTCTCTGGCAAGCGCGCCCTGGCCGTCCTCCAGTCCCTGGAGGCCTATGGGGTGAAGTCGGAACGCCTGTCCGCCACGGCCTACGGCAGCACGAGGCCCCTGCGGTCCAACGACACGGCGGAAGGCCGCAGCTACAACCGCCGCGTGGACATCCTGATCGTCGAGAAGGATTAGGGCCCGGGCCGCATGCGCGGATACGGCCGGGAGGACTACGCATGGCTCGTGCGGCACGAGCCGTCCCTCAAGGATCTCGTGGCGCGGTTCCCCGCCGAATGGGCGGAGGCCAATGAGGACCTGGCCGCCCTCCTCGCCCGCGGCGGGTCCCTGGAAGGGCTTCCCGATTACGTGGCGGACGCCCGGGCCGCGGACGAACGGATCCGCAAAAGCGGCGTCAATCCCCAGGCCCTCGCCGTGCATTTTCCGCGCCTCCTCAAGGCCCGGATGATCGTGCTGGCATTGCGCCGGTCCTGGCTGTACTCGCGCGTGGGCCGCACGGGGCGCATCCGCTTCTCGCTGCGCAATGGCCGGATCCTGCAGCGCCTCCTGTTCCGAGGCCCGGGATTCGAGCGCAAGCCGGTCCCCATGCCCGTGTTCCGCGCCGTCTGGCCGTTCGTCGGCCAGAAGGCCCTCCTCATGCCCCTGGTAGGCAAGAAGGGCATCTACTGCTTCTATTCGCGGGAGCTGGTCCGCGCCCTGGCCCGCCTGATCGGCGGCCTCCGCTGCATCGAGATCGCCGCTGGCGACGGCACGCTGACGCGCTTCCTGGCCGAGGCGGGCGTCGACATCAAGGCCTCCGACGACGGCAGCTGGTCGAGCGCCATCGGGTACCCGGCGTTCGTGGAGCGGCTGGACGCGCGGGAAGCCCTGCGGCGGCACGGGCCGCAGGCCGTCGTCTGCTCCTGGCCCCCTCCCGGCAATCCGTTCGAGAAGCAGGTGTTCGCGACGCGGAGCGTGGACCTGTACGTCGTCATCGGGAGTTCCCTGCCGTTCGCAAGCGGCGACCGGCAGGCCTACGAGTCCCATCCGGGCTTCGACCGCAAGGATGAGCGCGCCCTGGCCCGCCTGCTCCTTCCGCCCGGCCGGGACAACGCCGTGACCGTCTTCCGCCGCATGCCGTCGCCACATTGACCGCGCGGCGCGGGCAGTGTAGATTGGCTGCCGGGTAGGGAAAGGCAGATGGACCCCGTCGGATCGCTCATCCCGTTCCTGATCGTCTTTCCGCTCGCGGCTGGCGCCGTCATGCTCGCCATCCGCCGAAGGTCCTGGGCCGCCTGGCCGCAGAGGATCTTCGCCGCCGGGATCATTGCGGCCGCGGTCGCCCTGGGCGTCTTCGCCATCGGGAAGCAGCCCTCCTACTACGATTTCAACCTGCCGGAGGCCCTCCGCTACGCCCCTTTCATCCTGGAACTGATGCTCCTGGCCTATGCCGCCTGGCGCAGCATCGTCTACCGGAAATGGCTGCCGCTCCTTCTGCTCGCCGTCCAGGTCACCCTGGTCTGCTACGCGGAGTTCCGTCTTCCCGAGGAGGCGCTCCGTTCCCGCGTATTCTTCATCGACCAGCTCTCCCTTACCATGGCGTTGATCATCGGCATCATCGGCGGGGTCATCGCGGTCTTCGCGGTCACGTACATGAGGGACTACCACGAACACCATCACGACGCCAAGGACCGCAGGCCCGTATATTCGTTCCTGCTTTTCGTGTTCCTGGGATCCATGTTCGGCCTGGTGTTCTCCAATGACCTGAAGTATTTCGGCATGTTCTGGGAAGGAACCACGATCTGCTCCTTCCTCATGATAGGCTATCCGCGCACGCCGGAGCCGGTGACCAATGCGTTCCGGGCGCTCACCTGGAACCTCCTGGGCGGCATCGCCCTCACCGCGGGCACCGTCGTGATGGCGGGTTCCCTCCATATCGGCGACATGGACATGCTCCTTGCCCTGGAGACGCAGCACGGCCTCACGCGCCTGGTGGCGGTGCTGTTCGCCATTGCCGGGATGGTGAAGTCCGCCCAGATGCCCTTCTCCCCCTGGCTGCTGGGCGCCATGGTGGCCCCCACGCCCACCTCAGCGCTGCTGCACTCGAGCACCATGGTGAAGGCGGGCGTGTACCTGGTCATCCGCGTCATGCCCGCCCTGGCGGGGACCCTCATGGCCAACTGCGTGGCGCTGGTCGGCGCCCTGACCTTCCTCCTTGCCTCGGTGCTGGCCGTGGCGCAGCAGAACGCCAAGAGGGTGCTTGCGTATTCCACGATCGCCAACCTGGGCCTCATCGTGGCCTGCGCCGGGGTGGGAAGCTTCGAGACCATCGAGGCGGCGGTGCTCCTCATCATCTTCCATGCGGTGGCCAAGTCATTGCTGTTCCTCTGCGTCGGCGCGGTGGAGCACAGGATCGATTCCCGCGACATCGAGGACATGGACTGGCTGATCGTGAAGATGCCCCCCGTGGCCGGGGCCATGGTGATCGGCATCGCGGGCATGTTCCTGCCGCCCCTCGGCATGCTGATCAGCAAATGGGTGGTCCTGGGCGCCTTCGTGGACTCGCACATGGCCATCAGTCCGCTGCTCATCCTGGCCCTGGCCTTCGGCAGCGCGTTCAACGTGTTCTTCTGGATGAAGTGGCTCGGGAAAATCATCTCTCCGCCCCTGGCGCAGGGTAGCTCCAGGGAGTCCATCCCACGGGAGCAGACGGCCGTCCTCTGGACCCTGGCGCTGCTCACTGTGGCCACCTGTCTCTGCTTCCCGCTGATCTCGAGGTATCTGATCCAGCCGTTCGTCAACTCCGCCTACATCTCCAAACTGGCGGAACCCAACTACGTGATCCTCGTCATCATGCTCCTGATCATGGTCGTCCTGCCCGCGAGCCTCCTCATCACCAAGAAGCGGGCGCGCCGCATGAGCCCCTACCTCTCCGGCAGGAACGCGGAGGACCCCATCCAGTTCCGGGACACGTTCAACAGGCCCCAGGGCATAGCGCTCAAGAACTACTACTTCGCCGACTTCATCCCGGAAGGCCGCATCCTGTTCTGGGGAGGCATCGGCTCCGCCGTGCTCATGGCCATCGCGGTCCTGGGGTGCCTGGTATGACGCGCCTTGTCATGCTGGTGGCCTTCGTGGTCCTCGGCCCCCTGGTGGGAGGCCTCATGGACGGCGCCGCGCGGGTGCTTTCCGCCCGCCTGCAGTCCCGCGTGGGCCCGCCGCTGCTGCAGCCGTTCTACGACTTTTTCAAGCTGATGCAGAAGCAGCGCGCGCTGGTGCGGCGCCTTCAGGTCCTCTACATGATCGTGTATCTCCTGTTCACCGTCCTGGCGGGCGCCCTCCTTTTCTCGGGGGACGACATCCTGCTCTTCTACTTCTGCCTCACCCTGGCCAACGTGTTTTTCGTGCTGGCAGGCTACTCCTCCAACTCGCCCTTCAGCCACATCGGGGCGGAACGGGAACTGATCCAGCTCCTTTCCTACGAGCCCGCGTTGATGCTGATCATCGTGGGCCTCTACGTGGCTTCCGGCAGCTTCCAGGTCCGGCAGATCATGATGACCCCCGTGCCCCTCGCGCTGTATCTGCCCGGCTGCCTGATCGCCCTGGTGCCGATGATCCTGGTGAAACAGGGCCGTTCCCCCTTCGACCTCTCCACCTCCCACCACGCGCACCAGGAGATCGTGAAAGGGATCACCTCGGACTTCTCCGCCTCCACCCTGGCCGTGCTGGAGCTGGTTCACTGGTACAAGAACTGCTACCTTTACGGCCTGGTGGCCCTTTTCTTCTCCTTCTCCTGGTGGGCCGCCCTCATCGCCGTGGCCGCGATGTTCCTGCTCACCGTGCTGATGGACAACTCCTTCGGCCGCTTCACCTACGGCCAGACGCTGCGGGTGCTCTGGGCCGTCACGCTGGCCGCCGCCTTCGGGAATATCACCGTGCTCTACATCCTGCGCTTCTTCTCTCCCGTGCTCCTCAAGGGAGGGGCTTGATGGCGTGCTTCAAGCGTTCCCCCTGGCTGTTCCATTACAACGCCTCCAGCTGCAACGGCTGCGACATCGAGGTGCTGGCCGCCCTCACGCCGCTTTACGACGTGGAGCGCTTCGGCATCATCAACACGGGAAACCCCAAGCATTCCGACATCATGGTGGTCACGGGAGGGGTGAATGCGCGCAGCAGGCAGGTCCTCCTGAACCTCTACCGGCAGATGCCGGAGCCGCGCGTCGTGGTGGCGGCCGGGATCTGCGCCTGCAGCGGCTGCATCTTCGCCAAGGCCTACAACATCCTGGGCGGCGTGGATGCCGTGCTGCCCGTGGACGTCTACGTACCCGGCTGCGCCGTGAGGCCGGAAGCCCTGATCGACGGGATCGTGAAAAGCCTCCCCATCCTGGAGGAAAGGTACAAGGCCATGAAGAAGAAAGGCGCCCACCGTGGGTGAAACCATACCCATCGACGTGGTGGAGCTCCTCCCGCGCGTGAAGGACCTGCGGGACCGGGGATACCGCCTGGTGCAGATCCACTGCGTGCAGCCGTCCCACTGGGAGTTGAACTATTCCTTCGACAAGGACTACGGACTCGTGACCCTGAAGATCGTCACCCCGGCGAGGCCGGACCTTCCGAGCGTCTCGGACTTCTTCCCCTCCGCGTTCCTCTACGAGAACGAGATCCACGAGCTCTTCGGGATCGAAGTGTCCGGGATGAGCATCGACTACAAGGGCCACCTCTACGAAGGCCGTCAGGCGGAACCATTCGTGAAGAAGCCGCCTGAAGCGGCGCCGGCGGAAGGCGCCTCCGGAGGAGGCCGTTAAGCCATGGCGCAGCGCACCTGCATCCCCTACGGCCCCCAGCATCCCGTGCTTCCGGAACCCATCCACTTCGACCTCCTGCTGGAGGACGAGAAGATCGTGGACGCGGTCCCTTCCATAGGCTACATCCACCGCGGCCTCGAGATGCTCACGCGGGACCACGACTTCATGTCCATGGCCTACGTGGCGGAGCGCATCTGCGGCATCTGCAGCTTCATCCACGGCATGGGCTACTGCCAGGCCGTCGAGGGCCTCATGGGCGTGGAGGTGCCGGAGCGGGCGTTGTGGCTGCGCACCATCTGGTCGGAGCTTTCCCGCCTCCAGAGCCACACCCTGTGGCTGGGCCTCCTGGCGGACGCCATGGGATTCGAGTCGCTTTTCATGCACTCCTGGCGCGTGCGGGAGCTCATCCTGGACGTCTTCGAGGAGACCACGGGCGGACGGATCATCTTCAACGTCTGCACGCCGGGCGGCGTGCGGCGGGACATCGACGCGCAGACCCTGGGCCGCATCGCGGGCCTCCTGCCCCGGTTCCGCCGCGAGATCGACGCGGTGGCCGGGGTCTTCCTCCACGACGCCTCCGTGAAGGCGCGCCTGGCGGGCATCGGGAGCCTCTCCAGGGAGGAGGCGCACGCGTGGGGCTGCGTGGGGCCCATGGCGCGCGCTTCCGGCCTTTCCTTCGACATGCGGCAGACCGGCTACGCGGCCTATGGCCGCCTGGGCGTGGAGCCCGTGGTGGAAACCGGATGCGACTCCATGGCGCGCGTGGCCGTCAGGGTGCGGGAGCTCTACCAGTCCCTGGACCTCATCGGCCGCTGCATCAAGGAGATCCCGGCCGGGGACGTCCTCGTGAAGGTGGCCGGGTCCCCTCCGGCGGGGGAGTTCTACGCGCGTCTGGAACAGCCGCGCGGGGAGGTGGTCTACTACGTGCAGGGAAACGGCACCAAGTTCCTGGAGCGCTTTCGGGTGCGTACGCCGACTTTTGCCAACATCCCGTCCATGATCCACCTCATCAAGGGCTCCAGGCTTTCCGACGTGGCCCTGCTGGTGCTCACGATCGACCCGTGCATCAGCTGCACCGAGCGTTAGGGGGGACGGAAGGAGATGTGGGAATTCAGGATTCCGGGTCTGCTCCTGCGCTGGCTGGCCAGGGGGCCGGCCACTAGGCGCTACCCCTACGTGAAGCGGCCGCCGTTTGCCGCCACGCGCGGATCGATTTCCAACGACATGGGCCGCTGCACCCTCTGCACGCTCTGCCAAAAACGCTGCCCCACGGACGCCATCACCGTCAAGCGCCAGGAGAAGACCTGGTCCATCGACAGGCTGCGCTGCACCGCCTGCCGGGCGTGCGTCGATCCGTGTCCCGCCAAGAGTCTCGCCATGCTGCCGGCCTGGACGGATCCGCCCCTGAAGAAGTCCGTGGACGTGTACTCCAAGCCTGAGGCTGCGCCGAAAGGCGCCCCGGATGCATGAGGCCTCGGCCACAGAGGCCATCCTGGCGATCGTGGAGCGGAAGGCGGCCGAGTGCGGGGCCAGCCGGGTGACGGCCATCCGCCTCACGGTGGGGGAACTCACGGGCTACGTGGGGGATTCCATCCAGTTCTACTTCGACAGGTTCTCCAGGGGCACCGTGGCGGAGGGCGCGGTGGTGGAGTCCACCTACGTGAAGCCGCTCTACCAATGCGCCGCCTGCGGCGCGCGCTTCGCGCGGGAACGCTACAGCTTCTCCTGTCCGACATGCGGCGGGGATGCCCTGCCCACCGGCATCGGCCGGGAGTTCTACGTCGAATCCATGGAGATCGAAAAGGAATGAGGACGAGCGTCGACGTGAAGACGGAGATCCTGCGCGATCACGACCGGATCGCCCAGGGCATCCGGGAAGGCCTGGAGGCGCGCGGCGTGGCGATGTTCAACATCATCGGCCCTCCGGGAAGCGGGAAGACCACGTTCCTGGAGGCGCTCCTGGGGCGCCTGGCCGCCATCCCCTCCCTGGTGATCGAGGGCGACGTGGAGGGGGACATCGACGCGCGCCGCCTTGAAGCCCGGGGCATCGCGGCGCTGCAGATCAACACGCACGGCGGCTGTCACCTGGACGCCCTCATGGTGCGCGGCGCCCTGGAGAAGGTCCCGCCGGGGGTCCGGGCCGTCTTCGTCGAGAACGTGGGCAACCTGATCTGCCCGGCCGAGTGGTTCCTGGGGGAGACCGCGCGCATCCTCCTGGTATCCGTGGCCGAGGGAAGCGACAAGCCGTACAAGTACCCCCTGGCGTTCCAGACGGCCGGGGCCATCGTGGTGAACAAGACGGACCTGGCGCCCCACGTGGACTTCGACAGGGACTTCTTCCTCAAGGGCGCCACGGGCTGCAGCCGGGACGCCGCAGTGTTCTTCGTGTCCGCGCGTACGGGGGAGGGGATGGAGGAGGTCGCGGGCTGGGTGCGCGCCCGCGCCGTGCGGGCATGAAAAAGCCGCCGGAGCGGGCCCCGGCGGCTTCTCGGGGAACCCGTCCTATTTGGACAGGCCGATCGTCACTTCCGTGCCCTTCCCGTTCCTGTCGACGCGCAGGATCTGGAAGGTGGTCTTTCCCTTCTCGTTGATGGCCTTGTAGTAGTCCATCACGGACTTCACGTCCTTTCCGTTGATCTGCTTGATCATGTCGTAGGCCTTGAGGCCCGCCACGGACGCGGGCGATTCGTCCAGGGCCGCGGCGATGACCACGCCCTCCACCCCGTCCGGCACCTCGTTGTCCTTCCTGTACTCGTCGGTGATCCTCATGACGTACAGGCCGGGCCACATGTTCTTGCTGGCAGCCACCTCGTCCTTCGAGTCCCGCGCGGCCAGTTTGGCCTGGATGGTCTTCCTTTCCCCGTAGCGGATCACCTCGAACTCCACGGACTTGCCGGCCGGCTGTCCCCCGACCGCCATGGTCACCTGGCTCACGTTCTTCACTTCCTGCCCGTTGACCGCGACGATCATGTCCCCCAGGAGGATGCCCGCCCTGTCCGCGGGGCTTCCCTTGAACACGTTGATGACCAGGGCGCCCTTCACGTTCTCGAGCTTGAGGTCCTTGGTCACGCCGGGCAGCTCCACGATCGACTCGTCCCAGAGGGACACGCCCAGCCAGCCGTACTCCACCTCGCCCTTGTTGATGAACTGGTCGATGGCCTGCTTGGCGTTGTTGATGGGGATGGCGAAGCCGAGGCCGACGTTGCCTCCGGTGGGGGCGGCGATCCAGGTGTTCATGCCGATCACCTGGCCCTTGATGTTCACGAGGGCGCCGCCCGAGTTGCCCTGGTTGATGGCCGCGTCGGTCTGGATGTAGTCGGTGAACGTGGTCTGGTTGCTGGGCGACTGGCGGCCCAGGGCGCTCACGATCCCCATGGTGATGGAGGAGGCGAAGCCGAATGGGTTGCCCACGGCGAGCACGAGGTCCCCCACGTCGAGCCGGTCGGAGTCGCCCAGATCCGCCACGGGCAGGTTCTCCCTGGAGTCGAAGGCCACCAGGGCGATGTCCCGGCGGGCGTCCTTGCCCACCAGGGTCCCCTTGTACTCCCTCTGGTCGCTCAGACGCACAGTGATCGTTGTCGCCGTTCCGGCCACGTGGTTGTTGGTGAGCACGTAGTACTTGTCACCGGCCTTCTTCACGATGATGCCGGAGCCGAGGCCCGACTGGGGGACCTCCCGGGTCTGGCCGTTGCCGTTGGGCGTGCTGAAGAAGTAGTCGAAGGGCGACTGCATGCGCGCCACGGGCTGCTTCACGATCTCCGTCACGTCCAGTTCCACGACCTCGGGGATCACCCTCTTGGCGATCTCCCGGAAGGAATATTGAATGTCCTCGATCGACTCGGGGACCTGGGTGGACTGCGCCGCGGCCGCGTTCTGCGCCACATTGCGGGCCTTCTCGGTCCGTTCGGCCCTGGGCTGGCCGAAGAGCAGCGAAGGCGCGAAAACAAACGTCACGACGGCCAGGATGACCATCATCGTCCTACCGGATCTATTGTTCATGGTGTTCTGACCTCCTGGGGAGAAGATACTATGGGATCGGCCCAAATCCGTTACGGCCCCGTTAATTTTACTTAACACAAACCCTTGATTTTTACCATGGTCCCGTCATAGATTGTTCCGCGGGAGAGGCTTCGATGAAAACCAGCGGGTTGCTTACTGCTTCCGGTGATTTCAAGCAGAAGAAGGACGTGATCGTGATCCATCCCAATGACGGTTTCGACCTGGGGCTCATGACCACGAAATATCAGGTCCAGATCGTCATGGGAGAGACGCCGGAAACGTTCCTGAAGGGTGGCGGGAAGGCGGTCCCCGGCACTCTTCTGCTCGTCAATGAGTGCCCCAATGGAACCATCCGGTTGAACCTGGCCCAATGGCAGGACCTGGGCAAACCGCGCCAGCTGCGCCTGTGCTGCGAGGCGGACAAGGTCCTCATCGCCAAGACGTGACGGGGACCGCTTGAACTCCGACCAGGTCAAGGAGAAGCTCCTGAAGCTTCGCAAGCCCGGCGAGGACTTCACCGTGGTGCTGTCCGGCAAGAAGAGCCGGAAGGTCCACGGCCTGTACAAGCCGGAAAGCCGGGAGATCATCCTCCACAACAAGAACTTCAAGAACGACGACGAGCTCATGTACACCGCCATCCACGAGTTCGCCCATCACCTGCATTTCCTGTCCTCCGAGGCGCCCCTTTCGGCCCGGGCGCACACCGTGGCCTTCTGGAACCTCCTGCATACGCTCCTCTTCGAGGCGGAGGAGAAGGGGATCTACAACAACCCCTTCGAGAGCATCCCGGAGTTCCGCGACCTGACCAAGGAGATCCGCGACAAGTTCCTCAAGGAGAACGGGGAACGGATGAAGGACCTGGGAGGACTGCTTACGAAGGGCATGGAGCTGTGCGAGAAGCACGGCACCAGCTTCCCGGACTACCTGGACCGTGTCCTCGCCATCCCGCGCACGAGCGCGCAGGCGATCATGAAGGCGCACACGATGGACCTGGATTCGCGCCTGGGTTGGGACAACATGCGCACCGTGGCCTCCATCCGGGACGACAAGGACAGGAAGAAGGCGGAGGATGCGTTCCTCTCGGGTTCCAGCCCCGACATGGTGAAGGCGGCCTTCGGGTCGTCCCGGAAGCCCGCCGACGGCCGGGATGCCCTCGTCGCGGAACGGACCCGGGTGAGCGGGACCATCAAGCGCCTGGAGTCGAGGCTCAAGGAGATCGACAAGCGCCTGGAGAAGATCGAGGAGGAGGGTTGATGGAGGTCTACGAGGCCATCCGCACTCGCAAGAGCGTGCGCGCTTTCTCCCACGAGGCCGTGGAGGGGGAGAAGCTGGAGAGGATCTTCGCGGCCGTACGTCTGGCCCCTTCCGCCCGCAACCAGCAGGAATGGCGCTTCGTCGTCGTGACGGGGGAGGTCATGCGGGGCCGCATCGCCCGCGAGGGCGCGGGACAGCCGTTCCTCGCCGAGGCGCCCGTGGTCCTCGCCTGCTGCGCGGAGACCGACGGGCGGGCCATGCGCTGCGGGCAGCTCTGCTATCCCATCGACGTGGCCATCGCCATGGACCACCTCAGCCTCGCGGCCGTGTCGGAAGGCCTGGGGACCTGCTGGATCGGCGCCTTCGACGAAGCCGTCGTGAAAGGCCTCCTCGGCATCCCGGCTGCCGTCCGCGTGGTGGATCTGATGGCCCTCGGCTACCCGGCCGATCCCGCGCCCGCCCAGAAGAAGAGGCTCTCGGTTTCCGAGTTCGTCCACAACGACAGGTGGTAGGATCCGGGATGCGGCGGTCGACGCCGCCGCGCCGGCAAACGATCCTGCGGCTTCCCATGCGCTGCAAGCTCGTCACGGCGGCCCTGGTTGCGGGCTTCCTGTTCCTCAACGGCTGCGCGTCCCTTTGCGGCCGGGCCGCGGCGCGCGAGAAACCGGTCCGCGTGGAGCGCGGGATCGTCTACAGGGAGGTGGACGGACAGCGGCTCCTGATGGACGTCTACCGTCCGACGGCGGGCCGCGCCCCTTTCCCCGCCGTGCTCCACGTGCACGGAGGCGGCTGGGTGTCGGGCGCCCGGTCCACCGGATCCGGGGCCTCCGACCTCGAGGCCCTGGCGCGCCGCGGATACCTGGTGGCCTCCGTCGACTACCGCCTGGCGCCGCGGTGCCTGTTTCCCGCCGCCCTCGAGGACGTGCGTGCCGCGATCCGTTTCCTGCGGGGCAACGCGGGACGGTTCGACCTCGACCCGTCCCGCATCGGCGCCCTGGGCACCAGCGCGGGCGGGCACCTTGTCAGCCTGATCGCCACCTGCCCGCGCAATTCCGCCCTGGACCGCGACTGTCACTACGCGGGCCAGCCGGACGCCCTCCAGGCCGTCGTGGCCTATTTCCCGCCGACCGACCTCCCCGCCCTGTTCCGCGGCGTCCGCAGGGCCGCTGTCCGGGAGATCTTCGGCACCGGGGACCTCTTTTCACCCCTCCTCGAGGACGCCAGTCCCATCAGCCACGTCTCCCGGGAAGCGCCGCCCTTCCTGATCGTGCAGGGCGACAGGGATTCCCTGGTGCCTCCCGACCAATCGAGGCGCTTCTACGAGCTCCTCTCCTCGGCGGGCGCGGAAGCGGAGCTCCTCATCGTGGAGAACGCGGGCCACGCCTTCGATCCGGCGGGCGGGCCCCTGCGGCCCGGGCGGGCGGAGATCCGGGAGCGCATGATCGGTTTTTTCGACGAATGGCTGTGAGGTGCCGGGGCCCTTCAGGCGCCCTGGATCTCGAAACCGGCCTCGACGGCGAGGCGCAGCGCCTGGACGCGGTCGCGGACGCCGAGCTTCGAGTAGATGACGCTCACGTGGTTCTTCACGGTCTGCTCCGCGATGAAGAGGTTCTGCGCGATCTCCCGGTTCGAATACCCCTGGGCGATCTGCCGCAGGACCTCCTGTTCCCTCGGGCTCAGGCTCTCCTCGACCAGGCGCCTGGCCCCCTGCTCCTCCCCCTCGGGGCGCTTTTCCCCCTCCCGGGCCGGGTGGAGCTTCCCCATGATCCTCCCCGCGACCTTGGGGGAGATGAGCACGCCCCCCTTGTGCACGGAACGGACGGCGTGGATGAGGTAGGTGGGATGCACGTCCTTCAGGATGTAGCCCACCGCGCCGAGGCTGAGGGCCTGCAGCGCGTATTCGTCGTCGTCGAACGTCGTGAGGATCATGATGTGCGTGTCCGGGAGGACCTCCTGGATCCGGCGGGTGCACTCCACCCCGTCGATGTCGGGCATGCGGATGTCCATGAGGATGATGTCCGGCCGGAGGCGGAGCGCCATCTCGATGCCCGTCCGCCCGTCCAGGGCGATCCCCTCGACCACCAGGTCCTTGGCCCGGACCTGGAACACCTGCCGCAGGCTCTCCACGAACAGCGTCTGGTCGTCCACCAGAAGGATGCGGATCCTCCCGGGCTTCCCTGACTTTTCCATCAGACCCCCTCCGGCAGCGGGATCCAGGCCGAAAGGCGCGTACCCTCCCGCGGCCCGCTCTGGATCTCGAAGCGGCCTCCGGCCTGCGCGATCCTTTCCCGCATCCCGAGGAGGCCCAGCCCCTCCTTCAGCGCGGCGCTTCCGACGCCATTGTCGCTGATCGAGACGCGCACGCCCGCCTCCCAGCGCGAGAAGCCGATGGAGATCTCGCTCGCGTTGCCGTGCCGCAGCGCGTTGGAGATGCCCTCCTGGACGAGGCGATAGGCCACCCTGTCCGCCTCGGGACCCAGGCTCAGCGGGGCGTCCCCGAGATGCAGGCGCAGCTTCACGTGCGTGGCCGCGTTCAGCGTCTGCACCAGGCGGTGGACCGCCTGCAGGCCTTCCGCCGCCGGAGCCTCGGCCGTGCGCACGGACTGCAGCGTGCGCCGCACCTCCAGGATCCCCTCCCGCGCCTGGTCCTGCGCGCGTTCCAGGTGGGAGCGCAGGGCGGCGTCCGACGCGCCGGTGAGGTCCACGGCCGCCTCCATCATCATGACCAGGTTGGTCAGGGTGTAGCCCATGGCGTCGTGGACCTCCCGCGCGAGGCGCTTGCGCTCCCGTTCCGTGGCGCTGCGCTCCGCCTGGACGGCGTATTCCTGGAGCTCGACGTTCGTCTGGGCGAGGCGCAGGATCGAGCGGCCCAGGCGGTCCTCGGACCTCCGGCCGGATGCGTACCGGTCCCGGAACAGCCTGGTCATGATTCCCATCGAGAGGAGGACCGCCGCGTAGAGGCAGAAGGAGGCCAGGTCGAAGTTGGCGGGACGGGGGAGCGTGCGTCCCGCCACGACGGCGGGGCCCTGCGCCAGGGCCGTGAGGGCCGTCGCGAGGACCGCGCACGGCGCCCCAGCGGCGAGCGGCACGTAGGCGGTCGCCTCCAGGAGCAGCGGGGAGAGCAGGGAGAACTCCACCATCAGGTTCTCCCCCAGGGGCATGCCGATGGCGAGGAGGGCCATGGTGCGCATGCCGAGCAGGATCCAGACCACCGGAGGCCGTTTCACCACGGCCATCAGGGAGGAGGAGGCCAGGGAGAGGGCGAGCAGGAAAAGAAGCTGTCCGTGCCAGCGGTCGGGCAAGGACAGGCCGGCGAACAGGGACTCCAGCTGATAGAAGGAGAAGCCATGCGCGACGGCCGACAGGGAGAGGAGGGCGGGCCGATAGAGTCGATCGAGCGTCCTGTCCACGGCGGTGACAGTGTAGATGGGTTCGCGTCCCCGATGCAACACCGCACGCGCGCCGTACGTTTTTTCCCCGTGCCCTGGACCTCCCGGGGCGAAGCGCGCTACGATGCCGCATGGATCCGAACCGCTTTCAGGAAGGATTCCGCAGGCTCGAGGCCGCGGGAAAGGGGATTCCCGACCGCGTGCCCGTCACGGCGCAGCTGCACGAGTTCGCCATGCGCTGGACGGGATCGGACGGCTTCCGCTTCTATGCCGACGCGGAGAACCTGGTCTCGGGGATCGTGCGGACGGCCTCCGATTTCGGTTTCGACGTGCCCAACATCGCCTACGACGTGTACAACATAGAGATCGAGGCCATGGGCCAGCCCATCCTGTTCACCGCGGGGGCGGCGCCGGTGGCCGACCCCGCCACCGTCCTGGTGCGGGAGCCGGCGGACCTGGGGAGGCTTTCCGTTCCGGAGGCCGGGAAGGCGGCCCGCATGCCGTTCGTCCTGGATCTGCAGCGGCTCTACCAGCGGGAGACCGGCAGGCCGCCCACGCTCCAGTTCTGCGCCCCGTTCACGATGGCGTCCATGGTGCGCGGCTACGCCGGGCTGATCGCGGACATCTACGCGGACCCCGCCCAGGTCCACGAACTGCTCGGTTTCCTCACGGAGAAGGTGATCGCCCCCTGGATCCGGGTACAGGCGGCGGCCTTCCCGCGGTCCTCCCTGGCCATGGGCGCCGATGCGCTCTGCTCCCCGCCGATGACCAACCCGCGGATCATCGAGGAGTTCTCCATTCCCTACATCATGCGCCTCCGCGAGCTCTGCCCCATCCCCGTCGCCGTGGTCAACTGGTGGGGCGAGAGCAGCGTGAAGTCCGTCGAGGAGTTCCTCGGGCTGAAACGCCGCGTCGGCGTGGGCCTTCTGCGCGTCCAGGACCCCGACGTGGCCCGCATGGGCGTTCGGGTCTTCAAGGACTACGCGGTACGGCACGGCCTGACGTTGGAGGTCGGCGTGGGGGATTCCCTGCTCAACGGCGGCCCGATCCCGGAGATCCGGGAGCGCATCCGCCGCTACATCGGGGAGGCCGCCGCGGGAGGCCGGTTCATCGTGTACCTGGCCAGCCTCAACGCGGACACCCCCCCGGAGCACGTACGGGCCGCCCTGGACGCCATCCGGGAGTTCGGCGGCTACTGAAGGGAAACGGTCCCGTCCGCGGTGGCCCGCGGCGCGCACGGGGACCGGGGGGGCTACCCCTTGAGCGCCACGTGCGTCAGGCTGGAGATGAACTGCCTGCGGGCGGCGAGGAAGGCCAGCGCGAGCGGTGCGATGACCACGACCGCCGCCGCCATGATGACGCTCCACTTGGTCCCCGCCTCCGCGTCGGCGAAGTAGACGATGCCCGCCGGCGGGGTGAGCATGGCGGATTTCTGGATCACGACCAGGGGCCAGAAGAAATCGTTCCAGTGGGACACGATGCTGAAGATGGCGAAAGCCCCGATGGCCGGCCGAAGCAGGGGAAGGATCACCTTCCAGAGCATCGCGGTCAGGCCGCAGCCGTCGATGTGCGCCGCGTCGAAGTATTCCTGCGGCAGCTGCAGGAAGAACTGCCGCAGGAGAAAGATGCCGAACGCGGAGCCGATGAACGGGACGATCAGGGACATGTAGGTGTTGATGAGGTGCATCCCGGACAGGAGCAGGAAGTTGGGGACCGCAGCGATGTAGCGCGGGAACACGAGCGCCGCCAGGACGACGACGAACAGGGCCCGCTTTCCGGGAAACGAGAGGCGGGCAAAGGCGTAGGCCGCGGGGATGGAGAGCAGCAGCTGGCCGAGCAGGGTGAGGCCCGTCACGATCGTGCCGTTCAGCAGGAAGCGGAGCATCAGGGAGCGGCTGAACACCTCCACGTAGTTGTCGAGGATCGGCCTTTGGGGCAGCAGATGGGCGGAGAGCTGGAAGACCTCCCGCACGGGCTTGAAGGACGTGCTCAGCATCACCAGGAAGGGGAAGAAGGCGATGCACCCGCTCAGGACAAGGAAGGCGAGCCTGAGGGCGTTGACGGGAACCGGCAGGCTTCCCAGGGGACTCCACCGGCGCGCGCGCGGCCGGGACGCGGCTACTGGTAGTGAACCCATTTTTCCACCTTCATCTGCAGCAGGGCGAGCAGGAGCACCAGGAGGAAGAAGACGACCGCCACGGCGGACGCGTATCCGGTGTCGAAGAACTGGAACGCCTCCTGGTAGAGCAGGTGGGACAGCACCTGCGTGGCCCCCAGGGGGCCGCCGTCCGTGAGCACCTTCACGATGTCGAAGGACGCCAGGGCCCTTACAGTCATGATGACCAGGACGAACAGCGTGGAGGGGGACAGCAGGGGCCACGTGATGGAGGTGAAGCGCCGCAGGATTCCGGCCCCGTCGATGGCCGCCGCCTCGTAGAGGGCTTCCGGGATGTTGGACAGGCCCGCGATGAAGAAGACCATGGCGTAGCCGGCATTGCTCCAGATGCCCACCACGATGACGGCGCCCATGGCGGTCGCGTCGCCCGTGAGCCATGCCACGGGAGCCGCGCCGAGCCTGGCCAGCATCGCATTGACGATGCCGAGGTTCCCGTCGAGGAGGAACCGCCAGACCACGGCCATGGCCGACATCGTGGCGGCGATCGGCATGAAGAACAGCACCTGCCAGAAGGACTGCAGGCGTTTGCCGGCCGTGATGGCCAGGCTCAGGCCCAGGCCCAGGGCGATGCTGGCAAGCACCATCGCGACGGTGTAGACGACGGTGTTGAGGGCCGCGTTCCAGAAGACCCTGGAGCCCAGGAGCTTCACGTAGTTGTCCAGCAGGACGAACTCGCGCGCGTCGTAGCCGAGCTTCCACTCCATCGTGCTCAGTACCAGGGAATAGCCCACCGGCCAGAGCACGAACACGCCGATCGCGAGGAACGCCGGCATGATCAGGACGTAGGCGCCCAAAGCCTGCCCGATCCGCGAAGCGGACCGGGCGGGAAGGGCGGAACCCCTATTTGAGGAGCGCATTGATCTCCGCGGCCGCCTCATCCAGGGCCTTCTTCGGGGCTTTCTTGCCCAGGACCACGGCCTCCTGCATGTCGCGCAGGGACTTGGCGATCTTGTTGCTGTTCTTTCCGGGCCAGGAGTACCAGGGCACGACCCGGGCCGCCTGGTCCAGGGTGACCTTGTAGTTGGCGTCGGAGGCGAACTGCGCCGTCAGGGCGCGGATCACCGCCTGGTTGGCCGGGGTGTAGCCGCTCTTGTCGGCCACGATGCGGCTGGCGTCCTCCTCGGTCATCCACCGGATGAACTGCCATGCCGCCTTCTGCCTGGCGGGATCCGTCGAGAAGATCATGGCACCGTTGCCGCCGGCGGCGACCTTGGGTACCGTCCCTTCCGGCGTGGGGATGGGCGCCATGCGTACCCCGAACTTCACCTGCTGGGGCGTGTTGACCCGCTGGAAGCTGGAGTCGATCCACATGCCGAGGTTCCCGGCCACGAAGAGGGCCAGTCCCTGATCGGAGGCGGGCATGAGCCCGTTCGACACGAGGTCCGAGAGATGCTCGAGGACCTTCAGGCCTTTTTCGTCATTGAAGGCCACCTGGTTGCCGGCGTCATTGACAAGTTTCCCGCCCAGGTTGTCCAGCATCGCCTGGAAGATCCAGTTGCCCGTGACCTGCCAGCCCCAGAAGATGCCCTGGTGCCCCGCGGCCTTCAGCTTTTCCGCCGCGGCGCGCGCCTCCGCCCAGCTCTTGGGCGGATTCTCTGGATCCAGGCCCACATTCCTGAACAGGTCCATGTTGACGTACATCGCCGGCGTGCTGGTCCCGATCGGCACCATCCACTGCTTGCCGTCCAGGCGGCCCAGGTCCATCATAGCGGGGAACAGGTTGTCCTTCTTGAAGCCCGCATCGGAGGCGATGAAGGGATCCAGGGCCAGGGCCTTTCCGCTCTGGACCATGGTCCGCAGCTGGTCGTATCCCGTCTGGCCGATGTCCACCGGTTCCCCGGAGGCGAGTCCCAGGAGGATCTTCTGGGTCAGCGCCTCGTATCCCCCCGCGGTCACCTCGACCGACTGGAGCGTGATGCCGGGGAACGCCTTCTGGAACGCTTCCTTGATCGGATTCAGGTAGAGCACGTGCGTCTGCGTGGCGATATGGTAGAAGGTGAGCGTGACGGGCTTCGTGCTCTTCTCTTCCTGCCCCCTTGCGAAACCCAGTCCGGCCGCCAGGCCGATCAGGCCAAGGATCATCAGGACCTTTTTCATGATTTCTCTCCTTTCGGAATGGACTTGAGCGTGACCCAGTATGCACCCGTGCGGAGCGGGCGCCGAACCTACCATGGTACTGTTTTTTTCGGCCCGCCACCGGTACCGCGGTACTGCCCCTGCACGGCGCCCGGCCGCGCGTTCCTTTTTGTTGCCCCGCCGTGGCCTTTCTGTTACTTTGTATCCATTCGGCCATGGAAACGAAAACCCGCCCGTCCCGCCTCCTGCCTTATCTGGCGCTCCTCGGCACCGTCCTGGTATGGGGCCTTTCCTTCGTGAGCTCCAAGACCATCCTCAACGCCGGGGTTCCTCCGATGAGCATGGTGTTCCTCCGGTTCGCCGTCGCCACCGTGCTGCTCTTCCTCGTGCTGCGCATCCGGGAACCGGCCGCGCGCCTCGGGCGTGCCGACGTGCTTCCCCTCATGGCCAGCGGGTTCTTCGGGGTCACAGTCTATTTCTTCTTCGAGTCGCGCGGCATCCGCCTCACCAGCGCCTCCAACGCTTCCCTCATCATCGCCACCATCCCCGTCTTCACCGTGCTGGCGGAGCTGGTTTTCCGCCACAAGGCCGTCTCCCCGCTGCAGTGGGGCGGCGTGGCCCTTTCCGTGGCGGGCGTGTGGATCATCACGAGGAGGGCTTCGGAGGGCGCGGCCGCCGTGCCGGTGCTGGGGAACCTCATGATGCTGGGCGCCTGCCTTAGCTGGGTGGTCTACATGATGCTGAGCCGGGACCTGCACGGCCGGCTTTCCGACCTTTCCATCACGACCTACCAGGCCGCCTTCGGCACGCTGTTCCTCGCGCCGTTCGCATTGGCCGAGTATCCGCAGTGGGTCCCCCTGGGCCCCTTGCCCGCGGCCAACATCCTGTACCTCGCCGTTTTCTGCTCCGCCCTGGGCAACTTCCTCTACGTCTACGCCCTTTCCCGTCTCGGTCCCGTTGCCGTCTCCCCGTCGGTCAACCTGATTCCCGTGGTCGGCGTGCTGGGCGGCGTGTTCCTCCTGGGGGAGCCGCTCTCCTGGACGCAGATCGCGGGCGGCGTCGTGATCGTGGCGGGGGTGGTCGTCGTGAACGGGACCTTCGGCGGCGCAAGGGCCCGGACCGACATGGAGGGAGGGACGTCATGAGGTTCCACAGGGAGCAGTACCTGGATCTGCTGGGGTTCCGGGGCGCCGTGCGCCCCATGTTCGTGGAGCTCTTCGGCCCCCTCGTCGGCCTGGAGGAGGAGTGGCGGGCCCAGGGCGCCGCGGAGGACGAGATCTCCATGGAGGCCTTCGACTGGGACTGGGTGCCCACGGCGCCCTGCGGCGGCGTCACGGGACTGTTCGGCGCGCCGCCGTCGCGGGTGCTCTCCGAGACCGCGGAATACAGGTTGGAGCGCGACGGCCTGGGCCGCACCGTGAAGCTGCCCAAGGGCTACGCCACCATCGGGCTTCCCATGGACTTTCCCGTGAAGGGCATGGACGACTGGCTGGCCGTGAAGCCGCTCTACTCCTTCCGGGAGGAGCGCATCGACGGGAACGCCGTGGAGGCGGCACGCGTCGCGCGGGAGCGCGAGGGCGCCGTGGTCGTGGCCACCATCCCCGGCGCCTTCGACACGCCGCGCGAGCTGATGGGGGACGAGGCGGCCTGCCTCTGCTACTACGAGAATCCCGAGCTGATGCGCGACATCCTGGACACCGTGGCGGACACCTCCCGCAGGGTATTGGCGGCGGTGGGGGAGCGCGTCACGATCGACCAGGTCTCCGTGCACGAGGACCTTGCCGGGAAATCGGGCCCGATGGCCGGGCCGAAGCAGGTGACGGAGTTCTTCCGGCCATACTTCCGCCCCCTCTGGGACATGATGGCGTCCCGCGGGTGCCGGGTCTTCCAGATGGACAGCGACGGGAACATCAACCCCATCATCGAGGCGCTGCTTGCCTGCGGCCTGAACTCCCTGTTTCCCATGGAACCCGCGGCCGGGATGGACATGGTGGACCTCCGGCGCCGCTTCGGGAACCGCTTCGCCGTCCTGGGCGGCATCGACAAGCACGTGCTGCGCGGAACCAGGGCGGACATCCGGCGGGAACTGGAGTACAAGCTGCAGCCCCTGATGCGGGAGGGCGGGACGGTCTTCGGCCTGGACCATAGGATCCCCAACGGGACGCCGCTTGAAAACTACAGGTACTACGTGGGCACGGGCCGGGAGATCCTGGGCCTGCCGCCCCTGTCGGCCTCCTCCCGGGGCTGGCGCCGCATGGCCTTCTAGCCCGGGGGGTCAGTCCAGGAACACGGGATTGGTCAGGGCGGAAAGGACGGGCGCCCCGCCGTCCTCCCTCCAGATCTCCACCCTGTAGAATCCAGCCTCCCTGCGCGCCGGGAAGCGGGCCGAGAAGGCCCGGTCCGAGGCCACGCGCCACTCGCGGCTGCCCGTCCCGTCGAGCAGTCGCACCATGTCCCCGGCGCGGACGCGGTCCGCCGTGACCTCGCCTTCCGCCGCCCGGCACGGGGCCGTCCCGCCGGGACCGGCATCCCCGATCCTGAGGTCCGGCCGCGGACCTTCCGGAGAGCATGTGATGAACGACCGGCCCGCCCGCAGCGCCTCCAGGATGTCCTCGCGGGCCCTCGAGGCCGCACGGACGAAGGTGGTCGGCTTCCCGCAGCTGCGCCGCGGCTCCAGGCGGTGCGTGTCGGATCCTCCCACGGCCGCGATACGGCGTCCCTTCGACAGGAAGCCGTGCCACAGCGCCACGGCCTTGGTCTCCGAGGGCTTCATGGGCCCGTTCCATGCCTCCAGCATGTCGAAGCCCACCCGGTCGTAGCCGAACTTCCAGGGGCACAGGGGACATTCCGGGTGATTGATGCCGATCAGGGCGCCCCGGGCGCGCGCCCTGCGGAAGACGTCCCTCATGCCGTCTTCGGAGTCCGTGAAAAGGTCCTCGTCGAACCGTTCCCTTTCCCCGGGAAACAGGAAACTCGCATGGCCCCGGTAGTGGGTGTATTCCATGCCGGAGATCACGACGGGAGACGGGCTCCAGGCCGCCTCCAGGTTCTGTTCCGTGTTGTTGTGGTCCGTCAGCGCGATGAAGTCCAGTCCGGCCTCCCGGCAGGCGGAGATCATCTCCGCCGTCCCCATGACGCCGTCGCTGTGCAGCGTGTGCAGGTGGACGTCCCCCGCGAGAAGCAGGGGCGTGGCCGGACGGAAACGCACATGGATCCCGGCATCCAGGTCCTCCAGGATCCTGTAGAGACCCAGGATGACCGTCCATCGTCCCGGTCTGACGGCGCCGGCCCTGTAGCCGGGCGTGGCCCCTCCCGCCGAGACCGTCACCTCCAGCCGTTCGGAGCCCGACCATCCCCGGACCCTGCCCGTCTCGTCGAGCAGGCCGATGTCCACGACGTTAGGCTTCACGGCCGTACGCGGATAGGAATAGGACAGATCCAGCCGATCGACCCCCGCCGGGACCTCGAACGGAAGGCGGAGGTAGCGGCCCGCCTCCGCGGGAGTGCAGTGCCGCCTGATGCGGAACTCTTCCATAAATTAAATTGCGGGGAGGGGGCGCCCCCTCCCCGGCACCTTTCAATCGATGATCTTCTTGGCGCGCAGCTCATCGGCCGCGCCCTTCATGGCCTCGGATGCGGGCCGCCTGCCCATGATGCATTCCGTCATCCATTTCGACATCACGTCGTAGTACGCCCGGGCGTCCAGCGCCCCATCCGCGTAGCCCATGGGGGCCACCGAAACGTCCGGCCGCCTGCCGATCGCCACGGATTCCAGGACCCCGAAGGGCATGGGACCGAGGATGGCGGAGTCGAAGTTCTTCGAGATGGGGAACGGTGCCCCGTGGTCCCGGGCGTGCTTGGTCCCCTCCTCGGTGAGCGCGAGTTTCCCGTCCTTCATGTTGTAGTCGTTGCCCTCGATGCCCGCCGTGAGGAGCAGTCCCCCCTCCTTGGTGGCCAGGTACTCGATGACGGCGAAGGCGCCCCCGGGATTCTTCGCGTTCTTCGGGATGGCCCAAAGGGAGGCGCCCCCCTGCTCCAGGAGGAATTTGCCGTCCGGACCGCGCACCCCGGGCAGGCCGATCACATTGACAGTCTTGGGATAGGTGCCCGCGAGGTTGGCGTTGTTGTTGTAAAGGCCGGTCCAGGCGGCCCAGTCGACGTCCAGGACGATGTCCTGGGACTGCCACATCTTGGCCCTCATGTCCCCGGTCTTTCCCGTGAAGGATGCGGGATCCATCAGGCCGTCCTTGTACAGGCCGGCCAGCCACTCCCAGACCTGCTGCGCGCGCGGATCCAGGTACGGGGCGGTCTTCTTCCCGTCGGAACCCGTGAACACGCCGCGCCGTACGCCGGCCGCGGAGAACCAGGGCTGCAGGTCCCAGATGTCCGGCATGTAGGTGAAGAAGGGGTAGTAGGGCTTTTTCCCCACCGTTCCTTCCATGTATCCCTTCACCTTCACCAGCATCGCGCGGTAGTCCGCCAGGGTCTCGAGCTTCGCGACGTCGATTCCCGCCATGTCCGTGATCGCCTTGTTGACGTTGGGAAGGGGGAACACCTCCTGCTTGTTGAACCCGGCGTAGTATTTCCCGTTCAGCGCGATCTTCTCCAGCTCCGCGGCCGGCACGTTGTCCTGGTAGGTCTTCGACTTCGCGATCCTGTCGGTCAGGTCCGCGAGGGTCCCCTGGTTGGCCAACGTGTACATCATGAACTGCGTCATGTAGACCAGGTCGTACGCCTCCCCCGCGCCGAGCTTCTGGAGAAGCACCTGGTCGTAACCGGACCGGACCATCTCCCAGACGATGTCCAGGCCCGTGGCCTTCTTCAAGGCCGCCTCGAAGAGCTTGTTCTCCTCGTCCGTCTTTCCGCCTGTCACGGTGGAAAGGGCCCGCACGCTGCCGGACGCCTTGGCGGCGCCGGACGGCGCGCCTTCCGACTTCCCGCCGGCCGACGCCGCGAAGACGACGGCAAGCGAGAGCAGGATGACCATGATTCCCTTCATACCTACGCCTCCTCCTATGGATTCCATCGATGCGATGCTTCGCATCGATCGTCGCCATAAAAACGCGCGCGGGCTCATTCCTTGACCGCGCCCAGCAGGGCGCCCGTCACGAAGAAGCGCTGCGCGGAGAAGTAGAGGACCACCAGGGGCACCGCGGTGATCACCACGGCGGCCATCCTGGCGTTCGCGAAGACGAACTGCGTGCCCGACACGCCGCTCTGCTCGAACAGCAGCCAGCGGAGCACCACGGGAAGCGTGGTCTTCTTCATGTCGGATACCAGGGTCACAGTCATGGAGATGTTGTTCCAACGCCGGATCAGCTCCAGGGTGGCGATGGTGATCACCCCGGGGCCCGACAGGCGCATGTAGATGCGGCGGAAGATCGTCATCTCCGTGCAGCCGTCCATGACCGCCGCCTCCGCCAGGGAGCGGGGCAGGCCCTCGAAGTAGCCCCTCATGAGCAGGATGCTGAACCCGGAGGCGGCCCCGTTCACGATGAGCCCCAGGTAGGTGTTGACAAGATGGAACTCCCGGTTGACCGCATAGATGGCCACCAGCGTGAGTTCTCCCGGGATGATCATGGTCAGGATGACGAACGTGGTGAGGAGTTTCCGCAGGGGCAGGTTCCTCTGCATGAGCACGTAGGCGCCCATGCAGGCCAGGATCACGTGCATGACTGTGCCCGCAATGGACACGTAGACCGTGTTGGCCAGCGGCTGCCACAGGTCCGTGAACTTCCAGATGAAGCCGTAGCCCTCGAAGGTGGGCGGCAGGGGCAGCAGCACGAGGCCCGGGGCCTCGGAGGCCACCCTCGTGGAGAGGGAGACGGCCAGGACGTTCACCATCGGGATGCCCATGACAGCCACGACGACGGCCAGGAGCAGGGCGCCGCCCAGGCGTATCGGAAGCGGCAGGCGATCTTCACGGGCCAGGCCACGAGCCATCGCCTCAGTCCTCGTCGTAGCGCACCAGGCGCCTCGTGGCCGCCACCAGGAGCAGGCTTCCGGCCATCACCAGGGCCGCCCCCGCCGTGGCGAGGCCCGTCTTGAACTGGAGGATCCCCCTGTCGTAGACGAAGAGGAGAAGCGTGCGGATCCTGTCCTTGTTGGCCGCGTTCTGCATCACGTAGACCTCGTCGAAGTGCGTGAGCACTCCCATGGCCAGCAGGACGACGATCACCTTGGCGGTGGAGGCCAGGGAGGGGACGATGATCCTCCTGACCTGCTGCATCCTGCCCGCCCCGTCGATGCGGGCCGCCTCGAAGAGCGTCGGATCGATGGCGAGGATGGCCACGCCGAAAAGAACGGCGAAGTAGCCGATGGACCTCCAGACTCCCATGCCGACGATGAGGATGCGCGCCAGGGACTGCGAGGCCAGGAAGTCGGCCTTTCCCGCGCCGAACAGCCCGGCGACCGCGTTCACCATCCCGTTCCTGTCGAACAGGAGCGCCCATACGCCGCCGATCACCGCCCAGGAGAAGAGGTAGGGGATGAAGGCCACGGTCTGCACGAACCGCCGGAAGAAACGGACGGAGATCTCATTGATGCAGAGCGCGAGGAGGAGGGAGGCGCAGAAGTAAAGCGCCATGTCGGCCAGTCCGATGACGAGCGAATTGACGAGGGCGCTCCAGAAGTCGGGATCCGCCATGACGGCCGCGTAGTTCTCGACTCCCACGAACGGCCTGGGAGGGATGATGCGGTTGGCCTGGAAGCTCATGAGGATGCCTTTGAAGAAGGGGTAGTAGGAAAAGAGCAGGAAATAGACCGCCACGGGAGCGAACAGGACGTAGAACGGCCCGTACTTCGCGAATTTCGCGATCGACCTTCGAATCTCCCTTTTCCCCTTGCCGCCCATCGACGTTCATTCTACGGCGTGGCGGCTTGATCCGAAATGGACGTAGCGGACATCCTTATGTCCGTTTTGGACAAAGGGGATGTCCGAAACGCATCATGGGAGGCGTTCAGGATCGGGGAGAACGTCTCAGGAGAGCAGCGGCGCGAGGACCCCGACGGCCTCCCGCGCATCGGCCACGAGCCCTTCCTTGATGTTGCCTTCGATGGCGAAGAAGCCCTTCCAGCCGATCCCGTTCAGCGTGTCGATGACCGTGGAGAAGGGGATGGCCCCGTAGCCCGGGAAGAAGCGGTTGTTGTCCGACAGGTGGACGGAGGAATAGAGCGCCGCATGGCGCCGCAGCGGGGCGGCCATGTCGGATTCCTCGATGTTCATGTGGAACGTGTCCGGGAGGATCTGCACCCAGCGGCCCTTGATCGCCGGGGAAGGGGGCAGCAGGGAAACCGCGTCGTCGAGGGAGTTGGCGACGGCGGACTCGTACCGGTTCGTCGCTTCCACGACAAGGGGGATTTTCATGTCGGCGGCATCGGGCGCCAGTTCCGCCAGCGACCGGGCGAAACGGCCCCGGGCGGCTTCCCTGTCGGAAGCGGTGGGGCCCTTGAGGAACCCTATGATGATCCCGATCCCCGTCCCGCGGAGGGCCTGAACCATCCTGCGGCAGGTGAGCACGGACCTCTGCCTGACATCCTCGTCGGCCGCGGAGAGCGAAAGGGAGAGGGTCTTGGCAGTGAGGCCGGAGGCAAAACGGAAAAGGGAAAGGTCGTGTTTCCTGAGCAGCTCGAAGAGGTCCGCCCAGTCGAGGCTGAAGGGATCCGCGATGTTGAGCTCCACGCCCGTGATGCCGGTTTCGCGGAGTCCCGCGAGGACGTCCTCGAAACCCTTGTCCTCCCTGTAGTTCCGGGGAAGGGCGAACTGCACGGCGAGGGGGTGGGTGAATGTCCGGTTTCCGTTTGCCATGGCGTATGTCGGAAGCGGGACGGCGTTTCCGCCGCCCCGCCTCCTGTTTCTCCTAGAGCTTCGTGAAAGGCCCGATGATGGGCATTTCGTAGACGGACTTCCATCCGGGGCTGAACGGCTCCTTCAGGAAGGGTTCCATCGCCTTCGGGTCGCGCAGCGTCACCTTGTCAACCGGCGGCACGGTGCCCGCGGGGAACTTGTCGAGGATCTGGTCGTTCAGGAGGGTGAGGTACTTCAGGATGGCCGCGATGGGCCTCTTGGCCTTGGCGGCGGTCCCGCGGCTGGGCTTGCCGACCACGCCCTGGGGGGTCGCCTTGATCTCGATGGCGAAGTGTCCCTCGCCCTCGGACCACCGGTGCGGCCTGCGGTAGGGCTCCACCGAGGTGTCGAAATGGCCCGGGGGCAGGAACTGCTCGCCCTCGGCGTCCTCGACGACGCTCATGTCGATCATGTCCTTGAACATGAGGAGCGCGACCGAAGTTTCGGCCTCGTCGGCATGGACGAAGTTGGTGGTCATGCCGTCCTTGCGGCCGTCCACGGGGTAGAAGAACTCGCGGACCGCGCGGTGCCAGTCCAGGATCTGGAAGATGCCCGGCAGCTGGAAGCGCTTCATGAACTCCTGCACCGCCGATTCCAGCATCCACAGGTGGCCGTGGTTGTTGATCATGACGATCTTGCGGAAGCCGTCGTTCCACAGGCCCAGCATCATGTAGATGATGGTCTCCTCCACCACTTCCTTGGGCATGATCACCGTTCCCGGCATGCCGACGTGGTGGTAGGGGTGCCCGCCGTAGTTCAGCGGGGGGAAGGCCAGGTTGATCTCCCGGCCCTGCTTGGCCGTGTAGCGCCGTACGCCCTCGAGGATCTGGGTGACCATGAAGGTGTCCAGTCCCGTGTTGGCGTGCCGGCCGTGGTTTTCCGTGCACCCGATGGGAACGAACACGATGTCGTTCTTCCTGCGCTTCTCAATGACCTTCACCCTCGGGGTGTTCTGGATGTAGGTTCCGGCCTTGCCCAGCTCCGAAGGGGAGGGGATGCCGTACTCGGCGAGGATTCCGTCGATCTCCTTCTCCGAGGCGTCCCAGATCTTCTTCTTCAGCTGCCCGACGGTGTTGTCCTCGAAGACGATCGCCGGGCTCTCCGTTGTAAGCCATTTATCAGCCATGGATTGCTCCTTTGTCTGGCGTACCCGCATCACTTCATGATGCAGGTGATCTTGCTTTCCTTCTTGTCGGTGCGCAGCTGCACGATGTTCTCGGGGACCTGGTCGATGGTGATCTCCTTGGTGATCATGGGCAGCATGTTCATGCCGCCGGCCATGGACTGGATGACGCGGGGGAAGTTGCCGTGCCCCGAGTGTCCCTGCGTGCCGACGATGCGGGCCATGCGGACCTGCAGCACCTCACCGGTGACCTGGATCTTGGCGTCCGCGCGCGCCACGACGACGACGGTGGAGTTCAGGGTGCGTCCCTCCCAGATCGCCTTCTCGACCTCGGGATAGACGACGCCGGGAAGGCCCGTGGCCTCCAGGTACAGCGTGGCGCCCATGCCGTGGGTGATCTCCAGGAGGCGCTCTGAGAAGCTCTCCTTCAGCGGGTTGATGATGTGCTCGATGCCCAGCTTCTTGGCGATCGCCACGCGCTCCGGGGCCGGCTCGGACAGGATCACCTTGGCGGCTCCCTGCCTCTTGAGGATGGCGCAGGCCGCAAGCCCGATGGGCCCGCCGCCCAGGATGGCCACCGTGTCGCCCGGCCGGATGCCGCCGCCGCGCTGGATGACCGCGTGGTAGGCGACGCAGGTGGGCTCGCAGAGGCTGCCCAGCTTGAAGACCTGGTCGGCCGGATAGGCCTCCTGCAGGGGCTGCAGGCTCCAGAGCACCTTGGCGGGCAGCACGATGTACTTCGCGAAGGCCCCGTCGACGTTGAAGCCGATCTCGTCGAGCCTCTCGCAGTGGTTGGGCCATCCGTCGGCGCAGGGCTTGCAGGTGCCGCACCAAAGCATTTCCTCGGCGCAGACCGCCTCTCCTCCCTTGAAGGGCTTGTTGGTGTTCTTGTCGACGGCCCCGGGGCCGGCCTCCAGCACGATGCCGGAAAGCTCGTGGCCGAGGGTGCAGGGGAAGCCGGTGAGGCCGGGATACAGGATGTAGCCCTGGTCGTCGGACTGCGCCATGTGTACGTCGCTGCCGCAGATGCCGCAGGCCTTCACCTCGATGAGGACCTGGCCCGGACCGGGCTTGGGCACCGGAACGCTCTCGATGGAAAGGCGCGGGTCGTGCCACACCCTGCTGCCCAGATAGGTCTGACGCTTCTCGATGTCCTTGGAGCCGAGCTTGAACCCGGGCCGGGGCTTCCAGTCCGCGCTCAAACGCACCGCCTTCATCGTATTCGCCATGGGAAACACCTCCTCATGCAATGGATGACGGAATTGTAAACGTTTGTAGTCCAGCTGTCAAGCGATTGCACGTCCCGCCTCTTTCCGCTATCCTGGGAGCCCAGGGGGATGCCGTGGACCCGCATGACGTCACGATCAAGGACATAGCGAGCAAGGTCGGGATTTCCTACGCCACCGTCTCCCGGGCACTGAACGGAAAGTACGGCGTGAAGGCGGACACCCGGGAGAAGGTCCTCAAGGCCGCCAAACGCCTCGGATACCGCCCCAATGCGATCGCCCGGGGACTGGTCACCCGGCGCACCATGACCATCGGCCTCATCGTCCCCGACATCAAGAACCCCTTCTACCCGGAGGTGGCCGGGGGCGTGGAGGACGCGGCCCACGAGGCGAACTACGGGGTGCTGCTGTGCAACTCCAACTGGAGGGAGGAAAGCGAGCGCCAGTACGTCTCCCTGCTCCTGGAACGGAGGGTGGACGGCATCATCGTCGCCCCGATCTCGAACGGCGCCGAGTTCATCGACGCGCGGATGCGGGGCCGGACCCCCGTGGTCTACGTGAGCAACCGGCCGCACAGGACGGAGTCGAGTTACGTGATCATCGACAATGCCCGCGGCGGATTCCTGGCCACGCGGCACCTGCTGGAAGCCGGCTACGCCCCCGTCGGCTTCCTCGGTTCCGCGGAGGGATCCGAGACCGGCAAGGGGAGGTTCAACGGCTACCGCCGGGCGCTGTCCCGCCACGGCCAGGCCTACGACGCGCGCTACGTGCGCGTCGGGGACATGATGCAGGTGAGCGGCTACCGGATGTTCCGGGAGATGTTCGACGCCGGAGACCTGCCCCGCGCCGTCTTCGTGGAAAACGACCTCATGGCCCTGGGCTGCATCCAGGCGGCCCGCGAGTGCGGCCTCAAGGTGCCGGAGGACGTGGCCATCGTCGGCTTCGACGACATCCCGTTCGCCTCCTTCCCCGAGGTGCAGCTCACCACGGTCCGCCAGCCGACCTACGACATGGGCCGGACCGCCGTGGAGATCCTGCTGGAAAGCATCGGCCATGGAAAGGAACGCGTCGAGGACCGCGCCAAGCCGCGCCAGGTGGTCCTCAAGCCGCAGCTGGTGGTCCGTCGGACCACGTAGGGGAGGGCTCCCCGGTCGCGGGGGCCCTCCCCGACTTCACTATCCCTTGATCTCCTCGATCTTCACGGGGCGCCCTTCGGCCAGGGACTTCTTGGCGGCCAGGCCGATGAGAAGCGGCTTCAGGCCGTCCATGCCGCCCACCGCGACCGGCTTCCCGTCCAGCACCGCGTCGAAGAACGCGTTCATCTCGTCGATGTAGGCCTGGCGGTAGCGCTCCAGGAAGAAGTACAGGGGCTTGTCGCTGGTCACGCAGGTCTCCGTGGAAAGGCTCACCGAGGAGGGCGTGTCGTTCTCGCATGCCGCGCTGCCCTTGGAGCCGAAGACCTCCACCCGCTGGTCGTAGCCGTAGACGGCCTTGCGGGAGTTGTCGATGATCCCCAGGCAGCCGTTCTCGAAGACCAGGGTCACCACCGCGGTGTCCACGTCCCCGGCCGCGCCGATGGCCGGATCCACCAGGACCGCGCCCTTGGCGTAGACCTCCGTCACCTCGGAACCGGAGAGGAAGCGGGCCATGTCGAAGTCGTGGATGGTCATGTCCAGGAAGATGCCTCCCGAGACCTTCACGTATTCCGCGGGCGGTGGGGCCGGATCGCGGGAGCTGATGCGCACCAGGTGCGGTTTCCCGATGGCGCCGTCCTTGACCAGCTTCTGGACCCTGGCGAAGTTGTGGTCGAAGCGGCGGTTGAAGCCTACCTGGAGCTTCACGCCCGCCTTGTCCACGGCCGACAGGGCCTTCTTCACCCTGGCCACGGTAAGGTCCACGGGCTTCTCGCAGAAGACGTGCTTTCCCTTCTCCGCCGCCGCCACGATCATATCCGCGTGCGTGTCCGTGGAGCTGCACACGATGACCGCTCCGATGGAGGGGTCGTTCATGACGTCCCTGTAGTCCGCGGACGCCTTTTCGATGCCCAGCTCCTTGGCCAGGTCCTTGGCGCGCGGCCCGTCGACGTCGACGATCCGCGCGATGCGGGCGCGCGGAACGTTCTGCGCGATGTTGCGCGCGTGCAGCTTGCCGATCCGCCCGGCCCCGATCAAACCAATGTCCATGCCTGCCTCCTTCAACCCGTTTCGCGAATGACGATTCTGGGCCGAAGCGCGGTCCTCCCGCCTTTGGCGGGGGCCCCTCCGGCCCGTCGTTGCATGATCCGTTCGAGCAGCCGCGTGCATGTGGCCAGAGACAGCTCCTCGCGCGGCTGGTGGATGGTCGTCAAGGGCGGCCGGATCTCGGCCGCCAGGTCGGTGTCGTCGTAGCCGATCACGGCGACGTCCTCGGGCACGCGCCGTCCCATCTCCCGCAGCGCCTCGACGGCCCCGATGGCCAGGAGATCGTTCAGCGCGAACAGGGCGTCATGCCTTGCGACCCTGTCCCCCATCTTCCGCACCGCCTTGTAGCCCGACTCCATGGTGAGGTCCCCCGCGGCGAGGTCCAGGGGCTTCGCCCTGATCCCGGCCTCCGCGAGGCCCCGCCGGAACCCGGCCCTCCGCAGCTGGTATTCCGGTCCCTGCCCCTCCCCCGGGCTCATGACGAGCGGGCGGCCGCGGCCCAGGTCCGCGAAGCGGTGCGCCGCGAGCATGCCCCCGTGCTCGTTGTCCGGATAGAGGATGTCGATGTCGGACGGGAATCCGGAGGGCGGCGGGAAATGGGTGAAGACGAAGGGCATGCCGGCGCCGCGGAGGAACCGGATCAGCTCCCTGTCGGCGGCGGGCTGCACGACGATGAGCCCGTCGATCTTCTTGCGGGTCGTCAGTTTCCTCACGTTGTCCCTGCCCGTGAAGCGGTTGTGCAGGAAGGTCACCAGGAGGTCCAGGTCGTTGCGTTCCAGCACGTCGCGCAGGGAGTTGTGCAGCGTGCCATGGTAGAGGTTCACGCAGAAACGGTCGTAGTCGGGCGGGAGGATCAGGCCGATGGTCCCCACCCGGTTGGTGGCCAGGCTGCGGGCATGGGCGTTGAACTCGAAGCCGCTTTTTTCCGCGATCCGGCGGATGCGGGCGCGCGTGTGCTCTGGGATGAGGGGGGAGTCGTTGAGACTGCGGGACACGGTGGAGACGCTCACCTGGGCCATCCGCGCCACGTCGCGCAGCGTCAGTTCTTTGCAAACGCTTGCACGCACCGCCGCACTATAGCCGTTTGCCGCTTCGCCTGTCAACCGCCGGTCCGGGTCGGGGAGTCTTGCCGGGATGCCGCGCAGCGGTTACCATCGAACCGTGGAACGTGACCTGATCAAGGCGTCGCAGCGCCTTTCGGAGCTGGACATCCGGATCCACGAGGACGGCTACCTCATCGTGGTGCAGTGGTTCCGCATGATGTTCAAGCAGGGCGACTGGCTGATCCGCCGCCATGCGCATTCGACCTTCGAGTTCCACTTCATCGCCAGCGGGGATTGCCTGGTGGAGGTGGAGGGGCGGTCCTTCGATGCCGGGGCGGGATGCTTCTTCCTCACCGGGCCCGGGGTCTACCACGCACAGAAGCCGGGGCGTTCCCCGGAGCTTGTGGAATACAGCCTGAACTGCGAGATCCGCAGGCCGGCCGCGGCGGCGGAAGGCGGGTCGGGGGGGATCGGCTGGCTCCATGAGGTCCTGCTGGAAGCCCCTTGCGCCCCGACGCCCGATTCCTACGGGGCCTTCCCCCTCTTCGAGACGGCCCTGCGCGAGGCGGACCGGCGCCTCCCGGGCTTCGAGACGGAGGTCCGGCACCTGGTGGTCCTGCTCCTCGTGTCGGCGGCGCGCGCCCTGCGCACGCAGCGGGCGCAGCTGCGGGAGGAGCCGGACGAGGCGGTCTACGACGACCTGCGCATGGGTCGCATGGAGCGGTTCGTCGCGGACAACCTGAAGGCCGACATCGGACCCGCGGACCTGGCCGCGCTGCTCAACCTGAGCGAACGGCAGGTGGGCCGGATCGTGCGGCGCTGCAAGGGCTACGCCACGAAGAAGTTCATCACCCGTACCAAGCTGAAAGCCGCCAAACACCTGCTTGCCACGACGGATCTCGTGCTGAAGGAGATCGCGGAGCGGCTGGGGTTCTCCAATGAAAACCATTTCAGCAGCGTGTTCAAGAAGCACGAGGGGTATCCGCCCGGGCTGTTCCGCAGGAGCATGCGCCCCGAGTCGGCCGTCGTCGGCCCCGAAGCCGTGGAGCGCCGCAGCTGAGACCGCGGGTTACCGTGTCTGAGGCCACGGGTTACCGTGTCTGAGGCCACGGGTTACCGTGTCTGAGGCCACGGGTTACCGTGTCTGGGGCGCCCTGCGGACCGACGCGATGGACAGAAGCGAACGTGCCGTCACGGCGGACAGGATGACGACCGCGCCCACCAGGGAAAGGGGGGCGGGCATCTCCCCAAGCGCCAGGAAGACCCAGACGGGATTGAAGATGGGTTCCAGGACGGTGGTCAGGAGGGACTCCAGCGCCGTCACGTGCCGGATGCCGTAGGAGAAGAGGATGGAGGAGATCCCGATCTGGAACACGCCCAGCACGGCGATGCCCGCCCAGGAACCCGCGGTGGGAGCCGGGGACAGGAAGAAGAAGGGAATGGCCGCCAGGACCGTGAAGCCGTGGCCCAGGAGCAGGGATTCCAGCGGCGAGCCGTCCTTCTGCATGCGCAGGAACAGGGTGGAGAGGGCGAAGAGGACGCCGCTCGCGACGGCCAGGACATTGCCCCACAGGTTGCCGGGGCTCAGGCGGCCGACGAAGAACAGGACCATGCCCCCCAGAACGACGGCGATCGTGATCCAGTCGTACCAGTGCGTGCGCTCCTTGAGGAACCAGGCGCCGAGGAATGCCAGGTACACGGGGGCCATGTACTGGAGCACGATGACGTTGGCCGCCGCCGTGAGCTTGTTGGCCGCCACGAAGCAGATCATGGTGGCCGCATAGGCCAGGGCGCCCGCGATCTGCGGGAAGGACCACGTGAAGCGGGGCCGCCGCATGTAGGCCAGGATCAGGAGCCCGCCGATGAGGCTGCGCATGCCGGCCAGGGCCAGGGGGTTCCAGGCCACGATCTTGATGAAGAGGCCGCCGATGCTCCAGAGAAGCGCCGTGCCGATGAGGGCCGCGATGGCCGGGCCCTTGCGCGTGTCCGCCGCATGATGTGTCATCATTGGAAGAAACAGGATGCCTTGTACCTTCGGGAATGGCAAGGGGTGGGGGAGGATCCATGGAAGCGCGGGAGTTTTACGACGGCCTGGTCGGGACCTACGACCTGATGATTCCCTGGGAGAAGCGCATCGCGCGGGAGGAGGGATTCTTCCGGCGGATTTTCGAGGCTGCGGGCGCGCGGCGCGTCCTGGACGCGGCCTGCGGCACGGGCCGGCACGCCGTGGCCTTCGCGCGGATGGGCTTCGAGGCCGCGGGCGCGGACGTGAGCCCGGCCATGGTGGAGAAGGCGCGCGCGCACGCGTCGGAAACGGGGACGCGCGCGGAGTTCCGCGTCGCGGGATTCGGGGGGCTCGCGGACGCCTTCCGCGCGCCGTTCGACGCGGTCACCTGCCTGGGCAACTCGCTGCCGCACCTGGGCGGCGAGGCGGCGCTGCGGGCGACCCTGGCCGACTTCCGCGCGGTCCTGCGCCCCGGCGGGGTGCTCGTGGTCCAGAACCGCAACTACGACAGGCTGCTGCGGGAGCGCGCCCGCTTCCAGCCTCCCGGCGGCCACGGGACGCCGGACGGCGAGGTCGTGTTCCTCCGCATCACGGACTACATCTGCGAGGAGCGCGTCGATTTCACGATCCTCACCCTCACCCGCAGCGGGGGCCGTTGGGACCTGGAAGCCCGCACCACGCCGCTTCGACCCCTGCGGCGCTCCGTTCTCGAAGCGGCCCTGTCGGAGGCGGGTTTTCGGGAGATCGGGATCTTCGGAGGCTATGGGGGGGAGCCCTATGATGCGCCCGGTACGCAGGACCTCGTGGCCGTGGCCAGGGCCTAACGCTGCTTGGTAAGCTCCTGGATCCTGGAGAGGAGGAGCGCGATGGTGAAGGGCTTCTGGAGGAAGGCCGCCTCTCCCTCCCATCCATCGGGAACCAGCATGTCCTCCGCATAGCCGGTGATGAACAGGATCCGCGTGCGGGGCCTCTCGGCGCGTACGCGGCGCGCCAGTTCCCCGCCGCTCATCCGGGGCATCACCACGTCGGTGATGAGAAGGTGGACCTCCTCTTCCGCCCGGCCGAGCCGTTCCAGGGCTTCCGACCCGTCACACGCCTCGAGGACGCCGTAACCGTTCTTCTCCAGGCCCGCGCGGATGAAGTTCCGTACGGCGTCCTCGTCCTCGACCAGGAGGATGGTGCCGCTGCCCCTTGCGCCGGCCGCCGTCTCCCCGGTGTCGGGCCGGGAGCCGGCCCCGTCGGCCGCCGGCAGGAAGATGGTGAAGGTGGTGCCGCGGTCCGGAACGCTCTCGCAGAAGACGTATCCGCCGCTCTGCCTCACGATCCCGTAGACCGTTGCCAGTCCCAGGCCCGTGCCCTTTCCCTTCTCCTTCGTCGTGAAGAAGGGCTCGAAGATCCGCGATATGGTCTGCGCGTCCATGCCCACCCCCGTGTCCGAGACCTTGAGCAGGATCCAGCGGCCTGCCGGGACCTGGGGATGGGGCGATACGGGCCGGCCGGCCTCTCCCGCCTGCTCCGTGCGCAGCGTGAGCCTCCCGCCGCGGGGCATCGCGTCCCTCGCGTTCACCACGAGGTTCATCACGACCTGCTCGATCTTGCCCGGATCCGCGAGGATCCGTTCCAGGCCGGGCTGCAGCAGGGAGACGAGCTCTATGTTCTCCCCGATCAGCCGGCGGAGCATTTTCTCCATGTCCGTCACGAGGGTGCCGAGGTCCAGGAGACGGGGCTCCATGACCTGCTTCCGGCCGAAGGCCAGGAGCTGGGCCGTGAGGCCAGCGGCCTTCGCGGCGGCCCCGCGGATCTCCCCGGCGTCCCCGCGGATGGGGGAATCGGACGGAAGGGACTGCTCCAGGACTTCCGCGTAGCCGCCGATCACGGTGAGCAGGTTGTTGAAGTCGTGCGCGATGCCGCCCGCCAGGCGTCCGATGGCCTCCATCTTCTGCGCCTGGGCCAGGTCCTCCTGGCTGCGGCGCAGCGCCTCCTCCGTGCTCTTGATGCCCGTGATGTCATTGAAAACCAGTCCCAGCCGCCAGCCCTTGTCCGTGCGGATGGGGAAGGCGGTCTGCCTGAAATCCCGCATGGAGCCGTCCAACCGCGCCATGCGGCCTTCACGGAGCCTGTTCAGCCCGGAGGTGTCCCCCGTCCGCAGGGCCTCCCGGATCAGGGCCTGGGCCTTCTCCTTCCATCCGGCCTGCGGGACGGAGGGGGGCAGGTGGACTGCCTGCAGCTCGATGACCCCGCTTCCCAGTGCATCGATGCGGGCGCGGCCGGTCAGGCGTTCCGCCGCGGGATTGAACTCGATGATGACGCCCTGCTCGTCGGTCAGGACGATCGCCTCCGAGGACTGCTCGATGAGGCCGCGGAAACGGCCTTCGCTCATGCGCAACTCGTTCTCCGCCTTCTTGCGCGCGCTGATGTCGTGCATGACGATCATCCGTCCCATGTGGATGTCGTCCTTTCCGACGATCGGGGCGACGCTGAGGTCGAAGGTCCTGCCGTCCGGCCCTTCCTCACCGATCTCCCGGCGGATCGTCTCCGACTCGTCCCGCCCATCCAGCACCGTCGCCCAGGAGCCGAGGAGGGCCTTCGCGGGTCTTCCCATGTCGCGGGAGGGAAGGATCTCCAGCGCCTTCTCCGCGGCCGGATTGCAGTCGACCAGCCTTCCCTGCTCGTCCAGGACGAGCATGAGGTCCTCCATGTTCTCCACGACGATGCTGCGCGCGATGGGCGCGATCGAGAGGAGCCTGTAGCGGAACATGGCGTAGGCGATCAGGCTCCCTGAAACGGCCATGACGGGCGTGGACAGATTGTATCCGGGAACGGGCGTCAGTCCGGCCTGGAAGATGGCGTCCGTGATCAGGGGAAGCAGCGTGCCGATGATGACCGTGACCGTCTGGCGCCGGTACCAGGGTCGGCACCCGCGCAGGGATCGGACAAGAAGGCCGACGATCGTGGCGAAGACCGCCGCCATGTAGGCGTAGTGGATCCAGAAGAAGGGGCCGTTGGTGTAGGTCAGCATGGGGATCGGCCCCGTATCGCTCATGCGGAAGTCGTAGCGGAAGAGGCGATGCATGGAGCCGGTCAGGGAGAGGACGGCCGTGAGGACGGGCTCGATGGCCAGGAGAGCGAAGACTCCTTTCCGGTCCTGCCTGCGGTATCCCATGTGGTACAGGGCCATGACCAGCCAGGAAGCCGTCATGGGGCCGATACCGACAAAGCGCAGTTGGGCCATGAGGATCTTGGTTCCCGGGTTCAGGCTCGAAATTTCCAGGGAATAGACGAGGGCCCAGAAGGCAATGGAGATCATGGTCAGGCCGAAGGGAAGGGCGGACGGGGCCTTGCGGAACTGCAGGGCCGATACGGCGAGGACGAAAAGGAGCAAGCCGGCCGCTGCGGAGGGAAGCATGTAAGGGGTGAAACGCATCCTCCGGAAATTTAGTGCATCCGCCATGGGCTGTCCATACCGGATGGGTAAAAATGTGCGATGAACGGGTCATCCTGCCCGTTTCGTCGGAAACCGCGAACGGTTTTCCCCCTTGCGCACCCGGCCCGGAGCCGGGCCGGGCCCCGCAGGTCACCCGCCGCGCTTGACCTCCGTGGCGGATCGTCGTATCTATGGAGGCATGGCGGTTCGGATTCGGCAGATGACCTCGGGCGACTATCAGGCGGTCATGGGCCTCTGGCGGTCCACGCCGGGGATCGGCCTGGGAGACGCGGACACGACGGACGGGATCGCATCCTACCTGATGCGCAACCCCGGGATGAGCTTCGTGGCGCAGGCGGACGCGGAGCTGGCGGGGGCCGTCCTGTGCGGGACGGACGGCAGGCGGGGCTACCTGCACCACCTGGCCGTGCACGCGGCCTACCGCAGGCAGGGGATCGGCCGCGCGCTGGTGGACCGCAGCATGGAGGCCCTCAGGGCGGCCGGCGTGAGGAAATGCCACATCTTCGTGTTCGCCGACAATGCGGAGGGCGCGCTGTTCTGGGAACGGGTCGGCTGGAAGTCGCGGACGGACCTCCGCATCATGTCGAGGGAAGTGTAGGGCGCAGCCCCGGGGGCGCTACGGCGCAGCCCCGGGGGCGCTACGGCGCAGCCCCGGGGGCGGTCACCCGACGCGCGGCAGCTCTTTCTAGACCGCGGCCCCGGCCTTCTCCTTGGCCGCGACGCCTCCATTGGTCTTCGCGATCCTCCTGATGGACTTCTGCGGGCACTTCTCCACGCAGGTGCCGCATTGGGTGCATTTGGCGTAATCGATGACGGACAGGCCGTCCGGGACCACGATGCACTTGGCGGGGCAGTTCTTCTCGCAGATCCTGCAGGCCGTACAGGCGATCTCGCAGACCTCCTTGGCCCTCCTGCCCTTGTCGTGATTCGCGCAGGCCACGAGGACTTCCTGCGTCTTGGCCACCATGGCGATGAGCTTGCGCGGGCAGGCGGCCACGCATTTCCTGCAGGAGCGGCACTTCGCGCGGTCCACCACGGCCAGGCCCTCCGCGTTCACCCGGATGGCGCCGAAGGGGCAGGCGCGTGCGCAGCTTCCCAGGCCCAGGCAGCCGTAGGAGCACAGCTTGTCCCCGCCGAACAGCAGATTGGCCGCCTGGCAGTTGTCCACCCCCTCGTAGGAGTAGAGCTTCCTCGCCTGGCCGCGGCCCGCGCGGCAGGCCACGAAGGCCACCGTCTCCGACGTCGGGTTGAGGGACACGCCCATGAGCTCCGCCACCTTGGCCGCGACGGCATTGCCTCCGGCCACGCAGCCGCCCGCCTCCGCCTTGCCGGCCACGATCGCCTCGGCCAGGCCGATGCATCCGGCGTAGCCGCAGGCGCCGCAGTTGGCGCCGGGAAGGACGGCCTGGACCTGTTCCACGCGCGGGTCCACCTTCACGGCGAACCGCTTGAAGGAGTATGCCAGGAGGATGGAGAACGCCACGCCGAGAAGGCCCAGCGTGAGGACCGCAACAAGGATACTCATAGGCCGAACAACCCCTTGAATCCCAGGAAGGCGAGCGACATGAGGCTCGCGGTGATGAACGCGATGGGATAGCCCTGGAAGGACCTGGAGACGGGGGCCATCGAGATGCGCTCCCGGATGCCGGCGAACAGGACGATGGCCAGGAAGTAGCCGCCGCCCACGCCGATCGTGTAGACGATGCTGGGGATGTAGTCCAGGTTGTAGTCGATGACCAGGAACGAGGCGGCAAGCACCGCGCAGTTGACCACGATCAGCGGCAGGTAGATCCCCATGGCCCGATAGAGGGCCGGGAACGTCTTCCTGATGAACATCTCCTCGAACTGCACGAACGTCGCGATGGTCAGGATGAAGGCGGCGGTGCGCAGGAACTCCAGGTGGAACGGCACGAGGAGGAAGTGGAAGATCAGCCAGGAGACCGTGGTGGCCATCACCATGACGAAGATGACGGCCATGCCCATGCCGATGGACGTCTGCATGTTGTTGGAGATGCCGAAGAAGGAGCACAGCGCGATGAAGCGGATGAGCAGGATGTTGTTCACCACCATGGCGCTGAAAAAGATGAGGAACAGGTTCATGTTGTTGGAAATCATGCCGCTCCCCCCTTCCTGTTCGTGATGCGCTTGTGCGCCGCCATGAAGAATCCCAGGACGAGGAACGCGCCCGGCGGCAGGATGAAGATGAGGATCGGCTGGTAGACGGAGGGCATCACCTGGAAGCCGAACACCGTACCGTTGCCCAGGATCTCCCGGATGGAACCGATGAGGGTGATCACGGCCGTGAAGCCCACGCTCATCCCGATGCCGTCCATCAGCGAAGCCAGGACCCCGTTCTTGCCGGCGAAGGCCTCAGCGCGCCCCATGACGATGCAGTTGACCACGATGAGGGGTACGAACACGCCGAGGGAGCGGGAAAGCGCCGGAGCCCATGCCTTCATGGAGTAGTCGATGATGGTGACGAACGTGGAGATGACCACGATGTAGAGGGGGATGCGGATCTGGTTCGGCACCAGCTTCCGGATGGACGAGATCACCACGTTGGAGCCGATCATCACGAAGGTGAAGGCGGCGCCCATGCCCAGGGCGTCGGTGGCGCTCGTGGAGCAGGCGAGGGTGGCGCACAGCCCCAGCATGATGATCAGGATGGGGTTTTCCTTGAAGAATCCCTTTGTCAGTTCCTGCGTCAGTTTCATTTCGTGCCTCCCTGCGCGGCCGCGCCCGCCCGGACCGCCCTGGTCACGGCGCGTGAGGAGACGGTGGCCGCCGCGATGGCGTCGATGGCGCCCTTGGCCGCGTCGTCCTTCTTCAGGGCGATCTGGTCGATCGTCTTGCCCTTGAACTGGTCCTGGAAGGCGGCCGTCGTGATCTTTGCGCCCAGGCCCGCCGTTTCCGTGTGGGACAGGACGCGCATGCCGGTGATCCGGCCTTCCTTGTCCAGGCCGCAGACGGCGGTGATCTGGCCGCTGTAGCCCATGGGGGACACCTGGAAGACCGTGCCGATCCTGTCCTGCCCCTTCATCGCGTCCCAGCGCCTGCCGGGTTCCGTCTCCGGGAAACTGTCGGCGTCGGGGAAGACCGTCCGCAGCGCCTCGGCCTTTTCGCTCAGGGCCTGTCCTTCGATGCGCTCCCTCGTGAACTGGTTGAAGAACGCCAGGAGCCCCGCGGAGATTCCGCAGAAGAGGAAGAGGATGAGCGCCAAGCGCAGGAAATCCTTCATCGTGCGCCTCCCTTCACGGGCTTGCGCGCCCCGAACTTCCGGGGCTTGGTGGCGTTCTCGATGAGGGGGCCCACGCAGTTCATGAGCAGGATGGCGTAGCAGACGCCCTCCGGGAACCCTCCATAGACGCGGATGAGGAAGGTGAGCAGGCCGCATCCGGCGCCGAAGATCAGGCGGCCCACGGGCGTCGTCGGGGAGGTCACGTAGTCCGTGGCCATGAAGAACGCGCCCAGGATGAGGCCTCCGGACAGGAGGTCGAACAGCGGGTCGCGGCCCACGACGAGGGAGAGGACGGCCACGGTGCCCAGGTAGGCCGCGGGGATGCGCCAGTGCAGGATGCCCTTGGCGATCAGGAGCGCCGCCCCGATGAGGAGGGCGATCTTGCACGTCTCCCCGAGGGATCCGGGCACGGTTCCCAGAAGCAGGTTCATGTACCCGTAGGGCATGGAGGCGGCCGCGCCCGTCTTGGCCGCCTCCTTCATGATCCCCAGCGCCGAGGCCGTGCCGACGGCGTCCACCGCGGTGGCCGCGCCGACGGAGTCCACCGCCTGGAAGTACCATCCGGGGGCGGACCATGTCGTGATGGCCACGGGGAAGGAGGACAGGAGGATCGCGCGGGCCGCCAGGGCCGGGTTGAACACGTTCCAGCCCAGGCCGCCGAACAGCTGCTTTACGAGGAAGATGGCCGCGAAGCTCCCGATGACGCACATCCAGATGGGGGTGGCCGGCGGCAGGGTGAAGGCCAGGAGGATGCCCGTGACCGTGGCGCTTCCGTCTGCCACCGTGACGGGCCGCTTGAAGGCCAGCTGGGTCAACGCCTCGGTCAACACGGCCGTGCCCACGCAGACGGCGATGAGCAGGAGCGCGCGGAGCCCGAAGATCCAGGCGGAAGCCGCGGCCGCGGGGGCCAGCGCGATGCACACCCACCACATGACGCTGCTGGATTTTCCAGGGTCCTTCAGGTGGGGGGACGCGGATACTATGAAACGGTTGTCCATGTTCGGTTCCCCCTCAGGCCTTCTTCGCCGGCTTGGCGAGGTTCAGCTTGGCGTACTTGATCAGGTGCACCATGGGCCGTTTGGCGTCGCAGATGTAGCCGCAGGCCCCGCATTCGATGCAGTCCCGCACGTCGAACTTCTCCGTCATGGCGAAGTTGTCCTTCTCCGCGTAGTCGGCGATGCGGTTGGGCATGAGGCCCATCGGGCAGATCTCCACGCAGCGGCCGCACTTGATGCACGTCGTGTCCTTCTCCTGGTGCGCGCCCTTGGAAAGCACCAGGATGCCGCTCGTGCCCTTGACCACGGGCACGTCCGTGGTGTATTGGGCCAGGCCCATCATCGGGCCCCCCATGAGGACCTTCACGTCGGCGCCGGCCACGGTCCCGCAGGCGGCGAGGACCTCGGAGAACAGGGTCCCGATGCGCACGCGCAGGTTGCGCGCCTCCTTCACCCCGTCCCCGCTCACGGTGAGCACGCGTTCGATCAGCGGCTTGGAGAGCGCCACGGCCTCGTAGACGGCCAGCGCGGTGCCCACGTTCTGCACCACGGCGCCGACGTCGATGGGAAGGCCGCCGCTGGGCACCTCCCGGTTCAGGATGCTCTTGATGAGCTGCTTTTCCGCGCCCTGGGGATACTTCACCTTCAGGGGCACGACCTCCACCGGGAGGCTGCCCTTGCGGCACAGGTCCGTCATGAGGCAGATGGCGTCCGGCTTGTTCCTCTCGATGCCGAGGTACGCGCGTTGGATGCCGAGGACCTTCAACAGGATCTGTGC
>Ga0153915_10000203_pt1 | contig 53481 bp, 48 predicted proteins | sample Opewatmetagenome_2_FD_107003 | JGI IMG/M metagenome (GOLD analysis project Ga0153915, IMG submission 107003) | Freshwater wetland microbial communities from Ohio, USA - Open water 3 Core 3 Depth 3 metaG | ecosystem: Environmental > Aquatic > Freshwater > Wetlands | place: USA: Ohio, Lake Erie...
CGTGCGCCGCGAGCCCGCGCCATCCCGCGTGCGCTGCGGCCACGGCGTGCGTCCGCCGATCGGCGACAAGAATCGGCAGACAATCCGCGGTCTGGACGGCGACGGCCACGGCAGGATCGTCTGTGAGCACGACGTCCGCGCGCGGCATCGGCCCGCCCGGACCGGGCTCACCTTTCTTATATGTGACGACGTCGGCGCCGTGGACCTGATGCAGGCGCCCCAGGTGCTCAACGCCGCGCTCGACGCCGACTCCTGCGGCCCGCGCGACGTCCTTCCAGCCATCCGACGACTCGGGAGTACGCTCGCCGATTTGCCAGGCTCGTGTCGTGAAGAAGTGCGCCGCCAGCGGTTCGAGCGCATCGCACACGAGCGCTGGACCGGCCGGAAGTTGCGCCCAGCGGAAACCACGGTTAGGCTGTGGAAACGTGACCGGCCTCACCATCATCGGCCTCGGACTCGACGCCACCGACATTCCACGAATCGCCGCCACCATCGAACGGTACGGCGAGCGCTTCACACACCGCATCTTCACCGAAGGCGAAGTCGCGTATTGCATGCGGCGACGCGACCCGGCGATTCACTTTGCCGGCCGCTTCGCCTCGAAAGAAGCCGCGATGAAAGCCCTCGGCACCGGCCACTCGCAAGGCGTCCTCTGGCGCGACGTCGAGGTCGTCCGTCGTCCCGGCGGGCCACCGCAACTGCAGTTGCACGGCGGCGCCGCGCGGCGCTTCGAGAAAATCGGCGGCCGGTCGTCGCAACTGACGATCACTCATTCGGATGCGCTCGCGTTCGCGCAGGTAATCATCATCGGCGGGTGACCTCGGTTGTCGTTTCCGGCACCACGATCGCCCGTCAGTACCGCAGCTCGCACACCATCACGCTAACAACGGCGCTCGCAACACGTTGCGGCGACGCTCGCCTTCGCGCGCTCCGGCATCCCCCTTGAAGACGTGCACGGCGTTCGATCCCCCAGCGAACAAGGAGCAGTCGCCGTGACCGTCAAGATTACGCCAAACGACAGAGGCAACCCGCCAGGCAAGCTCGCCGACGCCGAGCTTCACTTCAGTGAAGGGCCTCTCGAAGGACTCAAGCTGATTGGGTTTTCGATCTGGGAACAGCGGCGCGGAGGCGGCGGTGGCCGTAACGTCACGTTCCCCGCGCGCCAGTACAACGTCAACGGCGAACGCCGCAGCTTCGCGCTGCTCCGCCCGATCGTCGATACGACGGCCCAGGGCAAACTCCGGGAGCTGATTCTCGATGCGTACGCGGAGTGGGAGGCGCAAGCGGCGGTCGCTAGCTGATGACGGGCAGCAGCCTGGCGTTTTCCTGTACGCGCTTCGGCGGCAGCGTCCACTCTTCGCGGAGCGATTTGTCGTACTCCGCGTGGAAGAACGACGACTTCATGCCGCCGTCGATGATGTCCCACGGCAGCACGGCGTCCTTGCTGCGGTCGCGGAAGATGTAGAAGTCGGCATCGACGCCAGTTTCGGCCACTGCCGCGCGCCAGTTCTGGCCGTTGCGTTCGGCGGCGGCAATGACGGGCGCGACGCGCCGATCGCCCAGCGAGAGCAGAGCCTGGTAATAGGAGTGCCGCTCCGACTTGATGTTGAAGTAGACGTTGTCGATGTCGGCGGTCAGTGAGCGCAGCCGCTTGATTTTCTTGTCGATCAGCGCGTCCGCTTGCATCGGGAGCCACTGATACGCGGTGCCGGGCTTGGGAATGAGCGGGTTGACGCTCCCGATGATCCGGCCGATGGTGCCGCGAGGCTTCGCGTACTTGAGCATGCGATCCCGCATCTCGAGCGTCAGATCGCGAATCGCCACGAGGTCGTCGTCTGTTTCCGTCGGGAGGCCGAGCATGTAATACAGCTTCAGATTCTCGATCCCGTTGGCGAAGATCAGCTCCGCGCGATCGAGGATCTCGTCGTTCGTCACGGTCTTGTTGATGACGCGGCGGAGCCGATCCGATCCGGTTTCAGGCGCGATGGTGATCGTCTTCTCGCCGCTCGCGCGCAGGATCTTGACGATGGGGTCGGTGAGGTCGTCGAGGCGCAGCGAGGCGGGGCTGATGCCGTAGCCCATCTCGTGCAGCCGCGCGAGGATGCGTTCGATGTCCGGGTGATCGCAGAGCGCGATGGACACGAGCCCGACGCGACTGGCGTGTCTGCGCGCCTCTTCGGCGAGCTGCAGGATGCGGTCGGTCGGGAACGCGCGGACCGGCAGGTAGTTGTATCCGGCCCAGCAGAACCGGCACAGGTTCGCGCAGCCGCGGACGACTTCCACGAGGAATCGCGAGCCGAACTCGGTGTCGGGTGTGAAGACGCTCGTCGCCGGCGGGTCGACAGCCTCGGTGGTCTTGAGCGCGGCCTTGCGGACGGGCACGGCTGCATCGGTGCCGGCCCCGGTGGTCGTCAACGTGTAGCCGCTCAGGCTGCCGTCCGAAGCGTACTCCGGTTCGTAGAACGATGGGATATAGAAACCGCGCTCGCGTGACAAGGCACGGAGGAGCTCGCGTCGATCGCTCGAGCCGGCGAACGCGCGTGCGAGCCCGGGGACGAGCACTTCGCCCTCGCCGGCGGCGATGACGTCGGCAAACGGGGCAAGCGGCTCCGGATTCACGAACGTCACGGCGCCGCCGATGACGATCAGTGGATGGCGCTCGGTGCGCTCGGCGGCATGAATGGGAATACCCGCGAGCCGCAGGAGCGTGAGCACGTTGACGTAGTCCCACTCGAACGACACGGAAAACGCGAGGACGTCGAACTCGCCCGCCGGCGACTGCGATTCGATCGTCAGAAGCGGCGTCCGGCTCGCGACGAGCTCGGCGAGCTCCTGCTTCGGCGGCAGGAACACTCGCTCGCACACCACATCGTCCTGCGCGTTGAACAGGCGATACATGGTCTGAAAGCCGAGGTTCGACATCCCGACCCAGTACGTGTTGGGAAACGCGAGGGCCACGCGCAGCCGGTCGCCGTGCGGCTTGATGACGTAGCCGGTTTCTTTGGAGAGGGTGAGACGTGCGCGTTCGCGCTGTTGCCAGACGTTCATGGGTCGGTCGCGAGATCGTTCGGCCGCTGCTGCTCAACCGGCGGCGATCCCGCGTGCCGTGGATCTACTTACTTTACCATCGCGCCCTGCGCGTTCCTGTTGAGTAGTCCGACCTCGACTAGCCCTCCTGCCGTCTCAGAAACGCAGGCACGTCGAACGTCGAGTGGAGGTCGAAATCCGGCTCGACCGCGTTGGCGTCCGTTGCCGGGCTGGCTGCCGATGCGGTGAACGGCAGATCGAACGCCGCGCGGCGAGCTGTCGAAATCGCCGCCGCCGGCGCGGGCGCCGGCGCGGGCGCGGGCGCGGCAGGAGGCTGTTCTGCTCTCATGCGCGCCGCCTCGCCGTACGCGGACAGATCCACGGGTGTCGCTCCGGGCGCCGCGGGCAGTCGTGTCGTCCCGACCTGCGGCCCGAAGCCGGTCGCGATGACGGTGATCTTGACCTTGCCCTTGAGCGCGGGATCGACGACGGCGCCGAAGATGATGTTGGCGTCTTCGTCGGCCGCTTCCTGCACGATGGACGAGGCCTCGCTCACTTCAACGAGCGACAGATCCGGACCGCCGGTCACGTTGATGATGACGCCCCGCGATCCGTTCACCGATGCCCCTTCGAGCAGCGGGCTCGAGATCGCCCTCCGCGCCGCTTCCATCGCGCGGTCCGGGCCTTCGGCGATGCCGGTGCCCATCATCGCGAGGCCCATGCCCGACATGATCGTCTTCACGTCCGCGAAATCGAGGTTGATGAGCCCGGGCACGAGGATCAGATCCGAGATGCCCTGAATCGCCTGCCTGAGCACGTCATCGGCCGTGGCGAAGGCCTCGATCAGCGGCGTGTTGCGATCGATGATCGTCAGCAGCCGCTCGTTGGGAATCGTGATGATGGTATCGACGCAGTCCTTCAGCGCCTCGAGCCCGCGCTCGGCCTGGAGCAGCCGCTTCTTCCCTTCGAACTTGAACGGCTTGGTGACAACGGCAATCGTCAGCGCGCCGAGCTCGCTCGCCAGGCTCGCAATCACCGGGGCGGCGCCCGTGCCCGTGCCGCCGCCGAGACCCGTCGTCACGAAGATCATGTCGGCGCCGCCGAGCGCCTGGATGATCGCGTCGGTGTCCTCGAGCGCGGCCTGGCGGCCGACATTCGGATCGGCGCCCGCGCCGAGGCCCTTCGTCAGCTTGCCGCCGATCTGGAGCTTGGTGGCCGCCGGGCTGATGCGCAGCGCCTGTTGATCCGTGTTGGCGACGACGAACTCGACGCCGTCGACGCGGGCCTGCACCATGCGGTTGACGGCGTTGCTGCCGCCGCCGCCGACACCGATGACCTTGATCTTCGCGCCCACATGTTCTTCGTCCATCTCGCCGAGCCGCAGGCGGAGGGCGTCGTCGTTCGACTTGTTGCGATCAGACATTGTGATCTCCCTAGAAAAATTCCCTGAAGAGTCCGCGCAGCCGCCCCGCGACCCGCACGAGCGCGCCCGCGCCGACCGGCGCGCGCGCGGGATCTCCCACTGTGTTGCGATAGCCGTAAAGCACGAGGCCCACGCCCGTCGCGAACGTCGGGCTGTTCACGTGATCGGCGAGGCCGCCGACGCCCACCGGGCATCCGCGGCGGATCGGCAGATCGAAGATCTGCTCGGCGATTTCCGGAATGCCGTCGAGAATCGCGCCGCCGCCCGTCAGCACGATGCCCGAGTTGAGGCTCTTCTCGTACCCGGCGCGGCGGATTTCGTCCCACACGAGATGGAAAATCTCTTCGGCGCGCGGCTGGAGAATTTCCGACAGGATGCGGCGGGCCATCACGCGCGGCTTCCGGCCTCCGACGCTCGCCACCTCCATCGTGTCGTCTTCGTCGACCATGCCCGAGAGCGCGCAGCCGCACTTGCGTTTGATCTTCTCCGCGTCCGGCAGCGGCGTCCGCAGGCCGACGGCGATGTCGTTGGTGAAGTGATCGCCGCCGATGCCGATGACGGCGGTGTGCCAGAGGCTGCCCCGCTCGTAGATCGCGATGTCGGTCGTGCCGCCGCCGATGTCGACCAGCGCGACACCGAGCTCCTTCTCGTCCTCGGTCAGCACGGCGTCGCTGGCGGCCAGCTGCTCGACGACTGTCTCGCTGACGGTGACGCCGGCGCGGTTCACGCACGCGACGATGTTCTGCGTCGACGTCTGGCTGCCGGTGACGATGTGGACGTTGACCTCGAGGCGGGTGCCGGTCATGCCGACGGGCGCGCCGATGCCGTCCTGCTCGTCGACGACGAAGTCCTGCGGCAGCACGTGGAGGATTTCCCGGCCGGTCGGCAGCGAGACGGCCTTGGCGGCGTCAATCGCGCGCTTGACGTCCTCGCGCGTGATCTCGCGGTTCTTGCCGGCGACGGCGATGACGCCGCGGCTGTTGAAGCCCTTGATGTGCGGACCCGACAGCGCGAGATGGACCGAGTCGATCTCGATGCCGGCCATCAGCTCGGCCTCTTCGATCGCCTTCTTGATCGACTCGACCGCGAGCTCGAGGTTGACGACGACGCCGCGCTTGATGCCGCGCGACTCGGCCACGCCGAGACCCACGATGTCGAGGCCGACGCCATCCAGCATTTCGCCCACGACCGCCGTCACCTTCGACGTCCCGACGTCCAGTCCCACCAGGTATCGCTCTCTACGTCCCACTCTGCCTCCGCGTCACTGCCGCTTCTTCTGCGGCTTTGCTTTCGGAATCTCGCTCACCTTCGTGCCGCCTGTCGGGCGCACGTAAATGCGATCGTCGAAACGCAGGTCGACGTAGTCGATGCCCGGGACGCGCTCGCGCAGCGCCGCCGCGAGATCGACGTACTGCTGCAGCCGCTGCGCGAACTGGTCGTCGCCGAGGTAGATGACCGCCGGATCGCCGCTCAGAATCACCGACGCGTTGTGCAGGTCGCTGACGTCGATCTGCGACAGCTTCTTCGCCAGTTCCGGCTTCATCCGGACCGACGTGATGATTCGCGACGCGAGCTCGGCGCGCGCCGTGTCGGCGGCGGTGCCGTCCGACGACGGCATCGCCAGGCCGTCGATGATCGGCAGATCGAGATCCGCGTACTGCGGGCCGTACTGATCGATGAGAATCCCCCGCTCGTCGACGAGATACATCTCCTCACCAACGCGGCTGACGCCGACGGGCGTCCGCTCGGAGATCGCGACGTCGACGGTCGACGGCAGCGATCGGCGCAGCGCCGCGTCACGCACCCACGGCGACGCCATCAGCCGCCGCCGCCAGCGATCGAGGTCGGTCCCGAAGAGGCTCTCGCCGCGCAGGCCGTCGAGCATGCCCATCACTTCGCCCCTCGACAGCCGCTCGTTGCCGTGCACGACGATGTGATCGACCTGCAGCACGCCGGCGCGCGCGATGACCGATCGGCCGCGGACGAGCACGAACGCCGCGACGACGACCACGGCCGCGACGATCGCGGGCGCGATGAACGACCGCCACGTCCGGCGATGCCGCGCGGGCTTGACGTGGTGACGGCGGAAGCGCCGATCGGACGGCGCGGCAACCTGGCTCACGCCTTCGCTCCTGTCATCTTCTCGAGCGCGTTCACGAGCTTCGCGGCCACCGAGCCGATCGAGCCGGCGCCAAGCGTCAGGACGAGATCGCCGCGACGGGCGACCTTCGCGAGCGCCGGAGCCACGTCATCGACCATCCGCACCACGTCGACCGGCACCTTCGTGCTGCGCCGCACCTCTGCCGCGAGCGCATCGATGGTCACGCCCGGCATCGGATCTTCACCGGCGCTGTAGATGTCCGTGAGGACGATGTAGTCGGCGCCGGCAAGCGAGGGACCGAACGCCGTCATGAGCGCCGCGGTCCGTGTGTAGCGATGCGGCTGGAACGCGATGACGATCCGCCGGTTCAGCGTCTTCGCGGCCGCGATCACGGCGGCGATCTCCGTCGGATGATGGCCGTAGTCGTCCACGACGAGAATGCCGTTCGGCTCGCCCTTCACTTCGAACCGCCGTTCGGCGCCACGGAACTCGGCCAGTCCGGCGGCGATGCGTTCAAACGGCAGCCCGAGTTCCAGTCCGACGGCCACGGCGGCCAGCGCGTTCTGCAGGTTGTGACGTCCGGGCACGTTGAGGACCAGCTCTCCGTATCGGGCGACGGTCGCCCTGGCCGAAAACGGCCCGAGCTCGATCTGGCTCGCCGAAATATCCGCCGCGGCATCCAGGGCGTACGTCGTCACTCGCCGCGTGATGCGAGGCAGCACGGCGGCGAGGTTCGGATCGTTCACGCACGCGATGACGCCACCGTAGAACGGCACCTTGTTGGCGAAATCGACGAACGCCTGCTGCAGGTCGTCGAAGCCGCCGTAGTTTTCGAGGTGCTCGTGGTCGATGTTCGTCATCACCGCAATCGTCGGAAACAATTTCAAAAATGACCTGTCGCTCTCGTCCGCTTCCGCGACCATCAGCTCGCCGCGGCCCAGCCGCGCGTTGCTGCCGAACGCGCTCAGCCGTCCGCCGATGACCGCCGTCGGATCGAGCCCCGCCCTCTCCAGCACCAGCGCAATCATCGACGTCGTGGTGGTCTTGCCGTGCGAGCCGGCGACCGCGATGCTGAACCGCAGCCGCATCAGCTCGGCGAGCATCTCGGCCCGCGGGATCACCGGAATCTGCCGCCGCTCCGCTTCGCGAACTTCCGGATTCGACGCCCGCACCGCCGACGACATCACCACGACGTCCGCATCGCCGACATTCGCCGCGCTGTGTCCCTGCGCGACGCGAATGCCGAGCCCTTCGAGCCTGTCGGTCACGGGCGACGTCTTCTCGTCCGACCCGCTGACCGCGTAGCCGAGATTGGCCAGCAGCTCGGCAATGCCGCTCATGCCGATGCCCCCGATCCCGATGAAGTGCACTCGCCGCGTCTTACCCAGCACGGCGGATCAATTCCAGAGCGCGATCGACAATCACCTTCGCGGCATCGGGCCTGGCGAGCGCCCGCGCGGCGGTCGCCATCCGCTGTCGCGCCGCCGCATCGCCGGCGAGCGAAAGAATCCGTTTCGCCAGCGCCGGCCCCGTCGCGTCACGCTGCAGCAGCATTTCGGCCGCGCCCGCCGCCGCCAGCGCTTCGGCGTTTCGGCGCTGATGGTCGTCGGTCGCCGTCGGCAGCGGAATCAGAATCGCCGCCCTGCCGGCTGCCGCGATTTCCGCCAGCGTCGTCGCGCCGGCGCGGCAGACGATCAGATCTGCGCCGGCGAGCAGCCGTCCCATGTCGTAGAAAAACGGCTCGACGTCGGCCTGAATCCCCGCCGCCCGATAACCGGCTCGGACCATTTCCACATCTCGTTCGCCCGTCTGGTGGGTGATACGTAGATGCGGACGGCCGGCCGCCAGCTCCGCCGCTGCCTCCACCATGGCCACGTTGACGGCGTGCGCGCCCTGAGAGCCGCCAAAAACTAGAACCCTGACGACCGCTGAACCGCCATCCGCGCCCGCCTCCGTCGCAGAAGGACCGGCCGCTCGAAAGAACTCCGGCCGGACCGGATTACCGCTGACGACTGCCTTCGAACCGAAAAACGATCGCGTCGACTCGTACGTCACCGCCGCCGCCCGCACGACGGGCGCGAGCAGCCTGTTGGTCAAACCCGGCACCGCGTTCTGCTCGAGCACCATCGTCGCGACGCCGCGAAGCGCCGCGACGAGGACGACCGGGCCGGAGCTGTAGCCGCCGACGCCGATCACGAGCTGCGGACGCCGTTTCGACACCACGCGCCATGCGTCGGCCAGGCCGAGCGGCAGCAGCCACGCGCCGCGCAGGCGATCGGCGATCGACTTTCCTTTCAGCCCGCTGCTGCGAATCAGGTCGAGCGCCAGTCCCTCTCGCGGCAGTACCCGCGACTCGATGCCACTTGCCGTGCCCGCGAACGACACCTGCGCCGTGCTGTCGCGCGCCAGCAGCTCGCGCGCCACCGCGATGCCGGGATACAGATGCCCGCCGGTTCCGCCGCCCGCAATCACTACGCGCGTCATGACTTGAGAGCATCAACACTCACGCCGTCGACGAGGACTGCTGCGAGACATTGAGCAGAATGCCCATGCCGAGCAGGTTGATCAGCAGCGACGATCCGCCAAAGCTCAGGAACGGCAGCGGAATGCCCTTCGTCGGCAACAGGCCCAGCGCGACGCTGATGTTGAAAAACGCCTGCACGGCCATCATCGTCGTCAGGCCGAGCGCGAGAAACGCGCCGAACGTGTCCGGCGCGCGCAATGAGACCCGCAATCCCCGCCAGGCAATCACGGCGAAGCAGATCACGACCGCGGTCGCACCGACGAGCCCGAGCTCCTCGGCAATCACCGAGTAGATGAAATCGGTGTGCGGCTCCGGCAGATAGAACAGCTTCTGCACGCCGTTCATCAGCCCCTTGCCCCACACACCGCCGGTGCCGACCGCGATAATCGACTGAATGATCTGGAAACCGGCACCCAGCGGATCGCGCCACGGATCGAGAAACGTCAGCACGCGCTGCCTCCGGTATGCCGTGCCCATCACGAGAAAGGCCACGGCCGGCAGCGCGCACAGGAAGACGCCGGCGACGTAGCGGTAGTTGATGCCGGCGGCAAAGATCATCACGGCCGCGATCAGCAGCAGCGACATCGACGTGCCGAAATCCGGCTCCAGCAGAATCAGGCCGACGATTCCGCCGACGACGACGGCGATCGGGAGGAGCGAGTAGTTCAACTCGTTGATCCGATGCATCCGCCGGTCGAGGGTGTCGGCGATGAAGAAGATCGCCGCGAGCTTCGCGAGCTCCGACGGCTGAATTCCCAGTCCCCCGATCGCGAACCAGCGGCGCGCGTTGTTGACGGGCGGCGAAAACAGGACCGCGACGAGTGCAAGCGCCACGCATCCGAGGCAGGCCCAGATCAGAATCGGCTGCTTGTAGTTGTGATAGTCGACGCGCATCACGACCCCGAGCAGGACGACGCCGAGCGCGGCCCACATCGCCTGTTTGGTGAGAAACAGGTAGGGGCGCTGAAAGCGCTCCATCATCACGACCGCCGACGCGCTGTACACCATCACGACGCTGAGACCGACCAGCAGGATGGTCGCGATGAACAGCACTCGATCCGACTTGAGCTTACGGGCCAAAAGGCCCCCTACAGTTCAGATCCATATCTCCCGAAATACACGGCAGGCCCGAAGGCCTGCACTACTACCATTTGGTGAGCGGTCAGCAGTCATCAGTCGGCCGCGGACGAAGGCACCAGCCTCACAAGCCGGGGCGGCTTGTGTTCCCAGCGGCCCGGTCCTTCAACGCAACGACCGACTGACGACAGCTCACCGCTCACCACTTCAGCAGGCCTGACGGCCTGCACTACGCAAGCTTCCGGACCTCCTCCTTGAACCGTCGTCCACGCTCCGCGTAATCGCGGAACATGTCGAAGCTCGCGCACGCCGGCGCGAGCAGCACGATGCCGCCCGGCTTCGCCAGCGCAAACGCGTCTGCCACCGCGCTCTCGAACGTCCTGGCTTCGCGGACGTCAACCGCGCCCGCAAGCGCATCCTTCACGAGCGGCGCCGCTTCCCCGATGGCGACCACCGCGCGCGCCCGCTTCTTCAGCGGCTCCCGCAGGAGGCGCAGATCGCCGCCCTTGAACCTGCCGCCGATAATCGGCACGAGCCCCGACTCGAAGCTCTCGATCGAATGCAGCGCCGCATCGACGTTCGTCGCCTTCGAGTCGTTGACGAAGCGCACGCCGCCGACCTCGGCCACCAGCTCCATCGCGTGCTCGAGGCCGTGAAACGCATCCACGGCCGCCGTCATCGCCGCCGGCGCCGCGCCGGCAATCGCGCCGACAGTGGCCGCCGCCATGACGTCGTTCACCAGATGCGGGCCGAGCAGGTGAATCGCATCGAGCGGCACGAGCTTCGTCGTCTGCTGCTTCGCGCGATCGACGATCCAGTCGCCCTCGATGGCCGTGCCCGACTCGATCGCGCCGCGCATGGAGAACAGCCGCGTCTGCGCGCGTCCCTTGCGTGCGAGCTCGAGCACCGCCGGATCGTCCGCGTTGATCACCTTCCAGTCGTTCGCGTCCTGGTTCTCGAAGACCCGGGCCTTCGCCGCCCCGTACGCGGCGACGGTCGGATGCCGATCGAGGTGGTCCGGCGAGAAATTCAGCATCACCGCGATCCACGGATGGAACGTCTCGATCTGCTCGAGCTGAAAACTGCTCGCCTCGATGACGTGCACGCTCTCCGGTGTCGATTCGGCCACCTGCGCGCTCAGCGGCGCGCCGATGTTGCCGCCGACGGTCACCCTGAATCCCGCCGCCTCGAGAATCCGCCCCGTCAGCGCGGTCGTCGTCGACTTCCCTTTCGTGCCGGTGATGGCGACCATGCGGCCGCGCAGCCAGCGCGCCGCGAGCTCCAGCTCCCCGATGACCGGAACGCCGTGCGCGCGCGCACTGGCGACCACCGGCTGCTCCGGCGGCACGCCCGGGCTCATGACGATGAGATCCGCGCCGCTGAACGTCTCCGTGCGATGTCCTCCCAGCTCCAGCTCCACGCCCAGCTTTCTGAGCGGCTCCGCCTCGTTTACCTGCGCACGCGTGTCAGAGAGCGTCACTCTGGCTCCCCGCCGCGCGAGCAGCTCCGACGCCGCGATTCCGCTTCTCGCCGCTCCCGCGACCGTCACGCGCTTTCCGCTGACATCAAAGCCACTCACCGCAACTTCAGCGTCGTGAGCGAGAGCAACGCGAACAGGATTCCGATGATCACGAACCGGCTGATGACCTTCGGCTCACTCCACCCGCTTTTCTCGAAATGGTGATGAATGGGCGCCATCTTGAACACGCGCCGGCCGGTCATCTTGAACGACGCCACCTGGATGAGGACCGACAACGCTTCCATCACGAAGACGCCGCCGACGATCCCCAGCAGCAATTCCTGCTTGATCAGAATCGCGATCGTGGCGAGCGCGGCGCCAAGCCCCAGCGAGCCGACGTCGCCCATGAAAATATCGGCGGGGTACGAGTTGTACCAAAGGAAACCCAGCGAGGCCCCGACGAGCGATCCGCCGAACACGGTCAACTCCGCGACCGGCGGAAAGTGCAGCAGGTACAGATAGTCGGCGAGCACGCGGTTGCCGATGATGTATGTGAGCGCGGTGTACGTCGCCGCGGCAATCGCGACGGTGCTGATCGCGAGGCCGTCGAGTCCGTCAGTGAGGTTCACCGCGTTCGACGACGCCACGAGAATGAAGATCGCAAACAACGGATAGGCGGCGCCGAGGTCCGGGATGATCCGTTTGAAGAACGGAAAGATCACGCGCGTGTTGTAGAGGCCGTGGTTCTGCAGCACCAGCAGCGCGATGCCGACCGCGGCGCCCACCACGATCTGATTCGCCATCTTGTAGCGGGGCCGCAGACCGTAATGCGACTTGCGGACGATCTTCAGATAGTCATCCGCGAACCCGATAGCGCCGTACGCCAGTGTCGTGAGCACGGCAATCCAGACGTACGGATTCGTGAGGTTCGTCCACAGCAGCGTCGGCACGAGCGTCGCCGCCAGAATCAGCAGTCCGCCCATCGTCGGCGTGCCGGCTTTCGCGCGATGCGACTCCGGGCCTTCCTGCCGGATGATCTGGCCGATCTGAAATTCGCGGAGCTTGCGAATCAGCCACGGACCGAGCACCAGGCTCAGGGCGAGCGCCGTGACGGCCGCCGCCGCGGTGCGCACCGTGATGTAGCGCACGACGTTGAGGGCGGACATCTGCGTCCGCAGCCACGGCAGCTCGTAGAGGAGGTAGTACAGCATCAGGCGAACTCCGCCTTCAGCCGCTCCACGACGGTATCCGTGCGAACACCACGCGACCCTTTTACGAGCACGAGATCGCCGTCGCGCACGTACGACGCAAACGCGTCCGCCGCTTCGTCGCTCGTCCCGAAGCAGTGCGTGCGCCCCCTGGGCATCCCTCCCGTCACGGCTCCAGCCACAATCGCGGTCGCGTTCCTGCCGCCGACGGCAACCAGTTCATCGACGCCTGCTCTGGCCGCCGCTTCGCCCACCTGCGCGTGCAGTGCCTCGCCCTGCGCCCCGAGCTCGAGCATTTCGCCGAGTACGGCGACGCGCCGTCCCTTGGTCTCGCTGCTTCGGAGCACGTCGATGGCGCGACGGGTGGCCGTGGGATTGGCGTTGTAGCTGTCGTCGACGACGACGACGCCGCGACCGAGGCGCAGGACATCGCCGCGGTGATGCGCGGGCTTCAGCGTGGCCGCGCGCTCGGCCATCGCCGAGAGCGGCACGTCGAAATGGATGCCGACAGCAGTCGCCGCCAGAATGTTCGCGAGATTGCCGCGTCCGATGAGCGGCGTCCTGAGATCGAAGGATCCCCGCGGCGTGGTCACACGCGCCGCGGTGCCGTCGATGCCGCGATCGACGACGCGGTCCGCGCGGACGTCGGCGGCGCGCTCGATGCCGAAGCTGACGACGCGGCCCGCGAACGCCTTCGCCCGCGACGCCACGCGCTCGTCGTCCGCATTGGCGACCAGCACCGAGTCGGGCGTCGCGCGTTCGAGGATCTCGGCCTTCGCATCGGCAATCGCGTCAATGGAGGCGAAGTAGCCGAGATGCGCTTCGCCAACATTCGTCCACACACGCACGTCCGGTTCCGCAATGCGCACGAGCGTGCTGATCTCGCCGGCGTGATTCATGCCGAGCTCGACGACGGCAACATCCGGCCGTGCCGTCAGCTCCATGAGCGACAGCGGCAGCCCGATGTGGTTGTTCAAATTGCCCCGGTTTCGAATCACTCGATATGCCGCCCCGAGAAACTCCGCCGTCACTTCCTTTGTCGTCGTCTTGCCGGCGCTGCCGGTGATGGCGACGACCCTGGTGCCCGATGCCCGTCGCGTCGCGTGCGCCAGTGCCTGCAGCGCGACGATCGTGTCGTCCACCTCGATGACCACGACGTTCGCGCCGCCGGCGGACAGTCCGCGTCCGCGCGGCACCACGATGCCTGCCGCCCCCGCCGCGACGGCCGCGGCTGAGAAATCCGCGCCGTCGAATCTGTCGCCGCGGATACCGATGTACAGCTCACCGGCCCTCAGCGTGCGCGTGTCAATCGACACGCCCGAAAACTCGCGGCGGCCGCCCGCCGCGACAATGCTTCCTGCCATGGCGGCGGCAACCCATTCGGCCGTCAGCCGGATTTCTGACGCCATGGCCCGGCTCCTACACGACGCCCGAATTCGTCCGGCGCCGGCCCAGAAGCTCCCGTGCGATGGCCGCGTCGTCGAACGGCACGTGCTCGTCGCCGAGAATCTGGTACTTCTCGTGTCCCTTGCCGGCCAGCAGCACCATGTCGCCGGGCCGCGCGATGTCGATGGCCTTCGCGATCGCCGCCCGGCGGTCCGCGATGGCAAACAGGGGCGCGTCTTCCCGTCGCGTGTCCGGCGTGATGCCCCGCTGGATCTCTTCGATGATGCGCGCCGGATTCTCGTGACGCGGGTTATCCGACGTGATCACGAGCACGTCCGACAGCCGGCTCGCCACTGCGCCCATCAGCGGACGCTTCGTGCGATCGCGATCGCCGCCGCAGCCAAACAGCGTGATGAGCCGGCCGCGCGCCATCGGCCGGGCGGTCTCGAGGAGGTTCCGCAGCGCATCGTCCGTATGCGCGTAGTCGACGACGACGGTGATGCCGTCTTTCGGACCGGAGACCACTTCAAACCGGCCGGGCACCGCGTCGAGCGCCTGCAGTCCCTTCTCGATCGCGTCAAACGGCAGATCCAGCGCGACCGCCGTCGAAACCGCCGCGAGGATGTTGTAGACGTTGGGCCGGCCGACCAGCTTCGAGCGCGCGTGCAGCGTGCCGCGGGGCGTGCGGATGTCGAACGCCAGCCCGTCGATCGAGAACGACAGCGGCCCCGGCGTGATGTCCGCCGCGCGGTTGACGGCGTACGTCACCGGCTTCGCGCTGGCCTCGACCACCGCGGCGCCTTTCGGATCGTCGATGTTGATCAACGCCGGCGCGCCCGGCGGCAGCATCTCGAACAGGCGGCGCTTGGCCTGGAAGTAGGCTTCCATGTTTACGTGGAAGTCGAGATGGTCGCGCGTCAGGTTCGTGAAGACGCCGGCCGAGAACGTCATCGCGTCGACGCGACGCAGCGCCAGGGCGTGCGAGGACACTTCCATCGCGCAGGCGGCGCAGCCGCGATCGGCCATCTCGTGCAGCAGCTCCTGCACGTCGGGGGCTTCCGGCGTCGTGTGCGTCGAGGCGCGCTCTTCCTTGCCGATCCGATGCGCGACCGTGCCGATGACGCCGCACTTCATGCCGCCGGCCTCGAAGATCGCCGCCGTCAGATGCGCCGTCGTCGTCTTGCCGTTAGTGCCCGTGATGCCGACGACGCGCATGCGTTCGCTGGGGTGGCCGTGGAAATCGGCGGCGAGTTCGGCGAGCGCCAGACGGGCATCGGTGACCTGCAGCACCGGGACGCCGGCGTCAGGCAGCGGCTGCTCCGAGACAAGAGCGACCGCTCCGCGCTCGACGGCCTGACGGGCGAACGTCGCGCCGTCGGCGTGGACGCCCTTGAGCGCGACGAACACGTAGCCGGGAAACACGGCGCGTGAGTCGTACGCGACGCCGGTGATCGGCTGTCCCTGCCCTGAGCCTGTCGAAGGGCGAGTCGCAATCGCCTGCTGAACGTCGGCGAGCCTCATGGACGCGCCTGTTCCTGATGCGCGCCGGACGTGCGCGCGAGCGTGACGCGGCCGACGCTCACCGCATCGAGCGCCGCGCCGGCCGGCGGGTCCTGCGACACGACGAAGCCGCTGCCGTCGACGCGCGCCGTGAGGCCGAGGCGCATCATCCTGCGCAATGCTTCACGCGCGCTCAGGCCGCGAAGGTCCGGCATCGTGCCGGGAGGGCCGTCGGACACGAGGCTGACAGTCGGAGCGTCGGCGCCTTCCGTCACCGACGCGCTCGGCACGTGGCTCGCCCCGTTTGTGCCCTCGTCATGGCGCGCGACCAGCACGGGCGGCATCGGGTTGATCGTCTGACCGATGCCCAGGTATCGCAGCGTCGCCTCGGCGATGCGCTTGAAGATCGGCGCCGACACGGTGCCGCCGAAATAGCGGTTGGGCCCGTGCGGCGAATCGATCACGACGACGATCGCGACCGCCGGATCGCGCGACGGAAGGAAGCCGACAAACGACGCGTTGTATTCGGAGTGCGAGTAGCGGCCGCCGACGAGTTTCGCCGCCGTCCCGGTCTTGCCGGCGATCGTGAAACCCGGAATCTGCGCCGCACGCGCGGTGCCGTGCTCCGCCGAGACGACGCCTTCCATGATTCCCGTCATCGCGGCCGCCGTCTCCGGGCTGATGATTCGCCGCTGGATGTGTGGCTGAATCACAAAGCGGCGGTTGTCGCGATAGACCGCGTGAATGACTCGCGGCTCGACGTACTGTCCGCCGTTGGCGACCGAGCTCACCGCGGCCACGATCTGCAGCGGCGTGACGCCCACCTGGTACCCCATGGACACGGACGCGAGTCCGCCGTCGTTCAACTTCGCGGGGTTCCAGACGATGCCCGGGCTCTCGCCCGGAAAATCCCGCGAGACCGGATGGCCGAAGCCATACAGCCCGACATACTTGCCCATCCGCTCGGCGCCGACCTTGAACCCGATCTTGATCGCGCCGACGTTGCTCGACTCGACGATCACCTGGCTGAGCGGGATGACGCCGTAATTGTGATTTTCGTTTTCCTTGACGACGCGGCCGGGCGCGACCTGAATGCGGCCGGGATTGGTGTCGATGATCGTGTCGGGCGTCATGATCTTTTCTTCGAGCGCCGCGGACACAGTGACCACTTTGAACGTGGAGCCTGGCTCGTACAGATCCTGCACCGCGCGATTCCGGCGCAGGTTCTCATCGAACTCGCGATACGCGTTCGGATTGAACGTCGGCTCGTTCGCCATCGCGAGAATCTCGCCCGTGTGCGGATTCATGATGACGGCGGTGCCGCCCGCCGCGCTGTTCTCGATCACGCCGGCATGGAGCTCGCGCTCCGCGATGTGCTGCAGGTACTCGTCAATCGTCAGCTCGACCGTCGAACCGGTCGTCGGCGGACGCTCGAAGCGCGCGAACGCGCGGTTGCGCGCGTCGGTCTGCACGAGGACGGTGCCCGCCTTGCCGCGGATCTGCGAGTCGTACGTGAACTCGAGCCCGTTGAGGCCGCGGTTGTCGACGCCGACGTACCCGAGCAGATGCGCCGCCAGCTCCTTGTTGGGATAGAAACGGCGATCTTCCTTGATCGATCCGATGCCTTCGAGATTCAGGGCGGCGACGCGTTTCGCCTGATCCGGCGAGACCCGCCGGCGGACGTAGGCGAACGCGCGCATCTTGCCCAGGCGCTCGACGAGCGCGTCGCGCTCCTTGCCCGTGCAGTCTCCGAACGCGTTGCACAACGCCGCGACGACGCCTTTCGGATCTTCGATGGCGGACGGCACGGCGTAGATCGAATCCGCGCTGGCGCTCGTCGCGAGCACCTGTCCTCTGCGGTCGAGGATGTCGCCGCGCTTGGCCGCCGCGTCCATCGTCCGCATCTGCTGGCGGGTCGCGCGGGCGACCAGATCCCGGTGCTCGACGAGCTGCAGCACGACCAGCCGCGCTTCGATGCCGACGATCCACGCGCCGATGAACACGGCCGTGATCATCGTCCGCTTGCGGAGCGTGTCGCGCCAGTGGGTCGGGGCTGTGTCCTTCACGGCGATCACCGGCTCGCGACGATGGACGAGGCCGGCAGCTCGGCCGGCACGACGCGTTCAAGGACGATGGCTTCGTCCTGTTTCGGGGCGACGAGATGCAGACGCGTCGTCGCGAGCGTCTCGATGCGCCTGGGCGACCGCAGCGTCTCTATCTCCAGACGAAGCTGCCGCGTCATTTCCTCTTCGGCGTCCTTCTCCTTCTGGAGCTGCTCGATGCGGTAGCCGTTCACCATGAGCTCGAAATGCGGCCAGGCGGAGAACAGGCCGAGCAGCACGAGCGCGGCCGTGAACCCGACCGATTTCCACAGCTCGCGCTGGCGCGCCTCGTCGACTTCGCGGACGATCGGGTTGTTGCGGACGTCTTTGCGGATCGCGTACTCGAAGGATTCGGCCATGGGTTACGCCAGCTTTTCCGCCGCGCGGAGCTTCGCGCTCCGCGCCCTGGGGTTGAGAGCAATCTCCTCGTCTCCCGCCACGAGGGGTTTTTTCGTCAGCACTTTCAATGCCACATCGGCGCTCTTCTCGAGCGCGCGCAGCGTGTGCTTCACGATGCGATCCTCGAGCGAGTGGAACGAGATGACCACCAGCCGCGCGCCGACACGCAGCCGCTTCGCCATCGCGCCGAGGAACACGTCGAGACCGTCGAGCTCGCGATTCACCCAGATGCGAAGCGCCTGAAACGTCCGGGTCGCCGGATCGATGCGCTGATACCCGCGCGTGGGGATGGCGCGGCGGACGATCGTCGCCAGCCGCAATGTCGTGTCGATGGGCGCTTCGCGGCGCGCTTCGACGATGGCGCGGGCGATGCGGCGCGAAAACCGCTCCTCGCCGTAGGCATAGATCGTGTCGGCGAGCTCGCGTTCGGCGGTGATGGCGATGAGCTCGGCAGCGGTCTGGCCGGTCGATCGGTCCATCCGCATGTCCAGCGGTTCGTCGCGCTGAAAGCTGAAACCACGGCCGGGCTCGTCAAACTGCATCGACGACACGCCGAGGTCGGCCAGCGCGCCGTCGACCAGCGTGATGTTGAGCCCGTCAAGTACCGAGTCGATCGCCCGATAGTCCGAATGGACGAGCTCTACCTTCGCGGCCCATGGCGCGAGCGTGACGCGCGCCTGGGCGAGTGCGTCGAGATCGCGATCGATGCCGATCACCCGCGTCGCGCCGGCCTCGAGCATCGCGCGAGAATGGCCGCCAAGCCCGACCGTGCAGTCCACGAAGACGCCGCCGCGCTCCGGCTGCAGATACCGCATCGCTTCGGCCGTCATCACCGGCACGTGGCCCGCCCTCATACGCCGAACTCCGACAGCGCGCGCGCGTCGTCGTCTGTGAACGGCTCGCGCTGCAGCTTCGAGAGGAAGCGATCGTGGTTCCAGACGTCGAGATAGTTGACCTGGCCGAGCACATCGACATCGCCGGTCATCGTCGCGGCCTCGCGCAGGCGCGCGGGGATGATCACGCGGCCTTGCGCGTCGAGCTCGCCGTCGGATCCGAAGTAGTTGATGCGGTCGAGATAGCGCAGCTTCGACGGATGCGTTGACGGCATGGCCGCGAGCTTTTCTTCGACCTCGAGCCAGACGGGCATCGGGTAGATCCGCACGTACTCGCCCGTGAGGCTCGTCAGAAAGAGCTCCCGGCCGTGCTTTTGCTCGACAAGGCGGCGAAAGGTGTTCGGAACCTTGAGCCTCCCCTTATCATCGATGCGGGCGGAAGTACTACCCCTAAGCACGCGACACTACTCCACTCTTATCCACAAAATTCCACGACGATAGTAGGGTTGTGGCTTTGCGAAGTCAACCGCAAAATGTTGTGTGGTCAACAAGTTACGCCAAATGTTCGCCTTTTAATCGCCCCTGCGGTCGTACACCAGAAGCGCACGCCAAGACCGCCACGGTGCCCGTGTTAGGATGCGGGCTTCAACCCATGCTCCGCGCGGCGCTTATCGGATTCGGACAGGTCGGAAAAACCACTCTTTTTCAGCTCATGACCAGCGCCCGGGAGCCTTCGCGGGCGGCACACGGCAAAGCGGAGGCGACAATCGGCATTTCGAAGGTGCCCGACGCCCGTCTCGATCGCCTGACGGCGATGTACAACCCCAGGAAACGCACCGCCGCGACCATTGAGTTCGCGGATCTCGCGATGCCCGTACAGGCCGGCGCCGCGCAGGCCCTCGTCGACGTCGCCGCGTTCAAGAACGCCGACGCGCTCGTGCACGTGCTGCGCGCCTTCGACGATCCGGCCGTGCCGCATCCTGCCGGCTCCATCAACCCGGCGAGAGATGCGCAGGCAATGGAGGACGAGCTCATCCTCGCCGATCTGGGTCTGACCGAGCGGCGTCTCGAGCGCGTGGAAAAAGATCTCAAGAAGGGAAAGTCTCCCGAGCTCGAGCGCGAGAAGGCGGTCCTCACGCAGTGCAAGGCAACGCTCGAAGAGGGACGTCCGCTTCGATCGCTCGAACTGCAGGGCGACGATCTCAAGCGGCTCCGGGGGTTTCAATTTCTGTCGGCGAAGCCCCTGCTGATCGTCATCAACGTCGGCGAGTCGCAGGTCTCGGCCGACCTCCAGCAGGCCGTCACCGCCGCGGGCCTCACGGAGTTTCTGTCGCGGGCGGCAACGGGGGCCGTCGCGGTCTGCGCCAAGATCGAGCTCGAGATCGCGCAGCTCGACGCCGCCGACGCCGCCGCGTTTCTCGCGGACCTGGGCCTGAAGGAATCGGGGCTCGATCGCGTCATCCGCGCGAGCTACGAGCTGCTCGGCTACATTTCGTTTTTCACGGTCGGCGAAGACGAATGCCGCGCGTGGTCGATTCCGCGAAATCTCACCGCTCCGCTCGCCGCCGGTGAAATCCACAGCGACATCCAGCGGGGATTCATTCGCGCCGAAGTGGTCAGGTACGACGCGTTAATCAGCCGCGGCTCGATGGCCGCGTGCCGCGATCACGGCGAAGTGCGCCTCGAAGGCAAGGACTACATCATCCTCGACGGCGACATCATCAACTTCCGTCACGCCACATGATCAGGACCGTCGTCGTCTGTGAGGCACAAGTGCCTTTCGTGCACGGCGGCGCGGAACTGCACGTCCGCGGTCTCGTCGAGAACCTCCGTCGGCGCGGATACAGGGCCGAGCGCGTCTCGGTGCCGTTCAAGTGGTATCCGAAAGACGAACTGCTCACGCAGATCGCCGCATGGCGCATGATCGACATCAGCGAGTCGAACCACGAGCGCATCGATCTCGCGATCGGCACGAAGTTCCCGACATATTTCGTCCGGCATCCGAACAAGATCACCTGGCTGTTTCACCAGTACCGCGCGATTTACGATCTGTGCGGCACGCCGTACAGCGAGTTCACGCACGCCGAAGGTGACGTCCGCCTGCGCGACCGGCTGATCGAGCTTGACGGGAACGCCCTCCGCGAATCGCGCGCGATCTTCAGCAACGCGCGCAACACCGCCGAGCGCCTCTCGCACTACAACGGGCTGAAGGCCGAGCCGCTCTACCATCCGCCGCCGCTCGCGGGAAAACTGAAAACCGGATCGTCAGGCGACTACTTCCTGTCCGTCGGCCGGCTCGAAGGCAACAAGCGCGTCGACCTCATCATCCGCGCGCTTCAACACGTCGATCGCCGCTGGCGCCTTGTGGTCGTTGGCGAAGGACCGCTGCGACGCGATCTCGAAGCACTGGCGTCCGGCACGGGCGTCGCGAATCGCGTGACGTTCGCCGGCGGCGTGGACGAAGCGGCACTGGTGAACCTGTACGCGGGCGCCGCGGCCGTCGTGTTTCCGCCGTACGACGAAGACTACGGCTACATCACGCTCGAAGCGTGTCTGTCGCGCAAGCCGGTCGTCACCACCAGCGACGCCGGCGGCCCCCTGGAATTCGTCTCCGACGGCGTCACCGGACTGGTGGCCGCGCCGGATCCCGAAAGCCTCGGCGCCGCGATGTCCAGGGCGGTCGCCGACGCGAAACGCGCCGCCGCGATGGGCGACGCCGGCTACGAGCGCGTCCGTGGCATCTCCTGGGACGACGCGATCGACAAGTTGATCCAGGCTGCGGAACGATGACTGACCGGGTGTCGATCGTGGTGCCGGCGTACAACGAAGGCGCGTCGATCGGCACGCTCGTCTCCGGGCTTCGCAGCGCCGGGCCCTGGCGCGAGATCATCGTCGTGGACGACGGCTCGAGCGACGAGACGGGCCGGCGCGCGGCCGACGCGGGCGCGCGGGTCGTGCGTCATCCGTACAACAAAGGCAACGGCGCGTCGGTGAAGACCGGCATTCGACACGCCGTCGGTGATTTCGTGCTCATCCTCGACGCCGACGGACAGCATCGGCCGGCCGATGCCGGACGGCTCGTCGCCAGGCTCGGCGAATACGAGCTCGTCGTCGGCGCGCGATCGCGTGCGACGCAGGCGAGCCTCGCCCGGCGGCTCGGCAACGGCGCGCTGAACGTCATCGCAGGCTATCTGACCGGACAACGCATTCCGGATCTGACGTCGGGATTCCGCGCCGCGCGGCGCGAGCACCTACTCGAATTCCTGCATCTCCTTCCCAACGGCTTCTCCACGCCGACAACGACCACGCTGGCGTTCATGAAGGCGGGATACAGCGTCTGGTTCGAGCCGATCGAAGCCGGAACGCGCGACGGCCGATCGAAGATCCGGTTCGGTCCCGACGGCGTGCAGTTCTTCGTCATCCTGCTGAAAGTGATCACGATCTTCAGTCCGATGCGCGTGTTCCTGCCGCTCAGCCTGGCCTCGTTCGTCCTCGGCGGCGCCTACGCCGTGTGGACGATCCTCACGCAGTCGCACGTGACGAATTCGTCGGTCCTGCTGATTCTCCTGAGCGTGATCATCTTCCTCGTCGGACTCGTGTCCGAGCAGATCTCCTCGCTGCGCTTCGAGCGGCGCGACCAATGACGGGCGCTCCGGCATCGCCCAGCGCGCTTGTCGTCGTGCCGACGTACAACGAACGCGAGAACCTGCCCATTCTTGTCGCGGGTCTGCTGCAGCATCCGAACGTCAGGGTGCTGATCGTCGACGACGACTCGCCCGACGGAACAGGATCGCTTGCGCACGAGCTGGCCGAAAAACATCCCGGCCGCGTGCGCGTTCTGCACCGTCGCGGAGTCCGCGGGCTCGGCCGTTCGTACGTCGACGGACTCAAGCTCGCGCTCGGCGAGCCGGTGGATCTGATTTGCCAGATGGACGCCGATCTCTCCCACGATCCGGCGCAGCTGCCCGTCCTCATGGCCGCCGCCGCACACGCGGACGTCGTGATCGGGTCGCGCTACGTCTCCGGCGGGAAGATCGTCAACTGGCCGATTCGCCGGAAGCTGCTCAGCCGGTTCGCCAACATGTACGTACGTACTGTTACGCGGCTGAGTGCACGCGATTGCACCAGCGGCTATCGCTGCTGGAGGCGGGACGCCCTGGCATCGATGCCGCTCGATCGGTTCATCTCCGACGGCTATTCGTTTCTGGTCGAAATGCTTTACGTGGCATCACGGCGGGGCAGCCGCATCGCGGAAGTGCCGATCACGTTCGTCGAGCGGCGTCTGGGCGAATCGAAGCTGTCCCGCGCCGTGCTGATTGAGTCGGCGATTGCGCCCTGGCGGCTCATCGGGCGGGAGCCCTAATTCGAAGCCTCGCGAGTCATAAAACTCGCGTATGCTATCGATTCGGGATCCTTAACAAATGTCATACACGCCGCCCGCGTCACCCGCGAGCCTGAGCGTCTTTTTCCCGGCTTACAACGACAGCGGCACCATCGCCAGCATGGTGATTCGGGCGGTCTCTGCTGCGTCCGAGCTCACCGCCGATTACGAAGTCATCGTCGTCAACGACGGCAGTGAAGACGCCACTGCGGCCATCGCCGACGAGCTCGCGCTCAAGTACCCGCACGTCCGCGTCGTTCACCATCCGAAGAACCGGGGGTACGGCGGTGCGCTCCAGACCGGCATCCGCTCGGCGACCAAGGATCTGATCTTCTACACGGACGGCGACGCGCAGTACGACCCGGCGGAGCTGAAGCTGCTGTGGGCGAAGATGACGACGGAGACCGACCTGGTCAACGGCTACAAGATCAGCCGATCCGATCCGCTGCATCGCATCCTCATCGGCCGCCTGTATCACCACATCGTCTCGGTCCTGTTCGGCCTGAAGCTGCGCGACGTGGATTGCGATTTCCGGCTCATGCGGCGTTCGATGTTCGAGCGCGTCGATCTCCGCCAGACGAGCGGCGTCATCTGCCTCGAGATGATGAAGAAGATCCAGGACGCCGGCTTCCGCGTCGTCGAAGTGCCGGTGCATCACTACCATCGCGCGTTCGGCAAATCGCAGTTCTTCAACTTTCCCCGGATCTTCAAGACCGGCGTCGGCGTGCTGCGTCTCTGGATCGAGCTGGTGGTGCGGCGCCAGCATCGCCGCGCGCACGCGGCCGTCGCCACACGCCACCCGTGAGCAGCGCCTACCTGCAGTTCTACCGCGGCCGCCGCGTCATGGTGACCGGCGGTCTCGGCTTCATCGGCAGCAACCTTGCGCGCCGGCTCGTCGATCTGGGCGCCGACGTGCTGCTCGTCGACTCGCTGATTCCCGCCTACGGCGGCAACCTGTTCAACATCGACGGCATCGCCGACCGCGTCCGTGTGAACGTGGCCGACATCCGGCAGCAGAGCACGATGAACTACCTCGTGCAGGATCGCGCGGTCATCTTCAACCTCGCGGGCCAGGTCAGTCACATCGACAGCATTCGCGATCCGTACACCGATCTCGACGTGAACTGCCGCAGCCAGCTCACGATTCTCGAGGCATGCCGCAATCACAATCCGTCGGTGAAAGTCGTGTACGCCGGCACGCGGCAGGTGTACGGCAGGCCCGACTCGCTGCCGGTCAGCGAATCGCAGCTCGTGCGGCCGACCGACGTCAACGGCATCAACAAGGCCGCCGGCGAGTATTACCACCTGGTCTACAACAACGTCTTCGGGGTGCGCGGGTGTTCGCTGCGCCTGACGAACGTGTACGGCCCGCGTCAGCTGATCAAGCACAACCGCCAGGGCTTCATCGGCTGGTTCATCCGCAGCGCGATCGAGAACGCGACGATTCAGCTCTACGGCGACGGCTCGCAGCTCCGCGATCTCGTCTACGTGGACGACGCGGCGGACGCGTTTCTGCGTGCCGGCGCATCCGACGCCTGCAACGGCGAAGTGTTCAACGTCGGCGGGACCGAGCCGATCAGCCTGAAGGATCTCGCGTCGAAGCTCGTGAGCATTGCGGGCGGCGGCCGTGTCGAGTGCATCGCGTGGCCTGAAGACAAGAAAGCCATCGACATCGGCAGCTTCTACGCGGACTCGGGCAAGTTCACGCGCGCGACCGGCTGGACGCCGTCGGTCCTGCTGGACGATGGGCTGCGGCGGACGGTCGAGTTCTATCGCGCCAACCTTGCGCACTACGTGGACGACGCGCAGGCGATGGAGCGTGCATGATCGCGACGCGGATTCCGTTCATGTCGCTCGCGCCAGGGGAAGATGCGCAGGACGTCCGCGGGGCGATCGATCGCGTCATCGCGCGCGGCTGGTTCGTGCTCGGGCCCGAAGTCGACGCCTTTGAAACTGAATTCGCCGCCGCCATGCGGGCGCCACATGCGGTGGGCGTCGGCACGGGAACGGACGCGATCGCGCTCGTCCTGCGGGCTCTCGGCATCGGGCCCGGCGACGAAGTCATTACGACGCCGTTGTCGGCCGCGTACACGGCGCTGGCGGTGATGATGACCGGCGCGCGGCCGGTGTTCGCCGACATCGACCCCGTTCGTCTGACGATCGATCCCGGACAGGTGTCACGCGCCATCGGTCCCCGCACGCGCGCGATTCTTCCCGTCCATCTGTACGGACAGCCCGCCGACATGGCCGCCATCGAGCAGCTGGCCGCGAGGCACAACCTCGCGGTGGTCGAAGACTGCTGCCAGGCGCACCTCGCGACGGCCGCGGGCCGGCCGGTCGGGACGATTGGCGTCGCCGGAGCGTTCAGCTTTTATCCGACGAAGAATCTCGGCGCCTTCGGTGACGGCGGCGCCGTGATCACGCGCGACGCCGCGCTGGCCGATCGCGTCCGCCGGCTGCGCAACGGCGGCCAGACCGATCGCTACCGGCACGAGAGCTTCGGGGTGAACTCGCGTCTGGACGAGATGCAGGCCGCGATCCTTCGCGCGCGCCTGCCGCGCCTCGCGTCCTGGACCTCACGCCGGCGCGCCCTTGCGGCCGCGTATCGCCACGCGCTCGCCGGCGCGCCCGTCGAAGTGTCCAAGGAATGCGACGCCGGACACGTGTATCATCTGTTTGTCGTCCGCAGCCGCGACAACCGCGCCAGGGCCGCCCTTCAGGCGCGGCTCGCCGCGAGCGGCATCGAGACGCTCATCCATTATCCCGTGCCCATTCCACGCCAACCTGCGCTCGCCGGAACCGAACCCGCCGACTGTCCCGTCGCCGCACGCGTGTGCGACGAGGTGCTGTCGCTGCCGTTATATCCATCGTTGACGGACGCTGAACTCGCTCGCGTCGCCTCGGCGATCAAAGGAACGAACTGATGCGCGCGCTGATTACCGGAGGCGCCGGCTTCATCGGTTCGCACCTCGCTGAAGCACTGCTCGACGCCGGACACCAGGTGCTCATCATCGACAACCTGTCCACGGGCTCGATGGAGAACATCTCGCACCTCAAAGGCCGCGCCGGCTTCGAGTACTTCATCGACACGGTCGAAAACGAAGGGCTGCTCGCGGAACTGATCGATCGCAGCGAGGTCGTGTTTCACTTCGCCGCCGCGGTCGGCGTCAAGCTCATCGTCGAGCAGCCGGTCTACACGATCGAAACCAACGTGCACGGCACGGAGGTTGTGCTCAAGCACGCGAACAAGAAAAAGAAGCTGGTCGTCATCGCGTCGACCTCCGAGGTGTACGGCAAGAGCGAGCAGGTGCCGTTCCGCGAGGACTCGGACCTCGTGATGGGCCCGACGCCGAAGCATCGCTGGGCGTACGCGTGCAGCAAAGCCATCGACGAATTCCTGGCGCTCGCGTACTGGAAAGAACGCAAGCTCCCGGTCATCATCGTCCGCTTCTTCAATACCGTCGGTCCGCGTCAGACGGGCCAGTACGGCATGGTGATCCCGAACTTCGTCCGCCAGGCGCTCGCGGGCGAGCCGATCACCGTCTTCGGCGACGGCACCCAGTCGCGGTCGTTCACGCACGTCGCGGACGTCGTCGGCGCGCTGTTGAAGCTGGTGGTCGAGCCCAGGGCGATCGGCCAGGTCATCAACATCGGGAACACCGAGGAAGTGACAATCCGTCAACTTGCGGAACGCGTGCGCCAGATCAGCGGATCGAACTCGTCCATCAAGCTCGTCCCGTACGATGAAGCCTACGAATCAGGCTTCGAGGACATGCCGCGCCGCGTTCCGGATTTGTCCAAAGCCGCGCAGATGATCGGGTACGAGCCAAAGCTGACGCTGGACGACATCCTCACCCAGGTCATCGACTATTTCCGCCGGAAGTAGGTCTATACTTTCAGCAATGAAGCTGTTCGCGCTGGCCGTCTGCGCCTGGCTCGCCGTGGCGCCCGCCGCCCGGGCCGATGTGCAGCTGTCGATCCGCAACGGCCGCGTGACGATTGTCGCGAAGGACGCGACCGTCCGGCAGATCCTGACCGAATGGGCGCGCGTCGGCAAAACGAAAATCGTGAACGGTGAACGCATTCCGGGCGGACCGGTCACGCTCGAACTCAAGGACGTGCCCGAAGCGGAAGCCCTCGATGTGCTGCTGCGCAGCCTGAGCGGCTACATCGCGGCGCCGCGCCTCACGTTCACGGCGGATGCGTCGGTCTACGATTCGATCGCCGTGATGCCGACCGTGGCTGCCGCGGCACCGCGGACTACATTGTCCTCTGGGCCGTCGAATGCGCCCGCGCCGTTCTCGCCGCCACCGCCGTTCAACCAGACTGAAGACGACCAGGACAACGGCAACGCGCCCGTGCGCCCCGGCGGCGCTCCGCCTGCGCGCGGCCCGATCTTCTCGACGTTCCCGACGCCGCAGGCCGGTCCCGGCAACGCCAACGCCCCGCGCCCGATGCTGCCGGTCGTCAGGCCCGGCATGTCGGCGCCTCAGCCCGCTCCGAACAACAACCCGAACGACGGTCAGCCCCAGCAGCAGCCGGTGGCAGCGCCTGTCGCGAATCCGTCCGGCCAGCAATCCGCACCGGGCATCATCGGCGTCTCGGCGCCGGGGATGATTGCGCCGGCGCCCGGAGCGTCGCAGCCCGGTCAGATTCAGCCTCAGCGTCCGAACGGCCAGTAATGTCACTGTTCAACGACGTCAGCGCTGCGATCGCAGACGCGATGCGCAAGCAGGATCCCGCGCGTCTTGCGCCGCTCCGCATGCTCAAAGCGGCCTTCATGAACAAGAGCGTCGAGAAGGGACGCGATCTCGACGAGGCCGAAGAACGGCAGGTCGTCAGCTCGCTCGTCAAGCAGCGGCGCGACTCCATCGAGCAGTTCGCGAAAGGCGGACGCCAGGATCTCGTCGACAAGGAAACGGCGGAGATCGCCGTCCTCGAAGCCTATCTGCCGCCGGCCGTCGATCCGGCGGTGCTCGACAAGGCCGTGGCTGACGCGATTGCCGAAACGGGCGCGACGTCCGCGAAAGACATGGGCCGCGTGATGAAAGCGGCGATGGCGAAACTCGCCGGACAAACCGTGGACGGCAAGGCCGTCAACGAGCTCGTACGCCGCAAGCTCGGCGCTTGACGCTCGCCCGCTCCGCCGGCGTCACCGGCGTCGCCACGCTCACCAGCCGGATCCTCGGGCTCGTCCGCGATCAGGTGCTCGCCGCGCTCTTCGGGGCCGGCAGCGACATGGACGCCTTCATCGTCGCGTTCCGGATTCCCAACCTCGTCCGCGATCTGTTCGCCGAAGGCGCGATGAGCGCGGCCTTCGTGCCGACGTTCACGCGACGGCTGACGATCGACGGCAAAGACGACGCGTGGCGGCTGGGCAACAACCTGATCAACGCGCTCATCGTCGTGACGGGCGCGCTCGTGATCGCCGGGCTGGTGTTCGCCGCGCCGCTCGTCGGCGCGTATGCGCGCGACTTCAGCAGCGTTCCCGGCAAACTCGAGCTCACCATCACGCTGACGCGCGTCATGCTTCCGTTTCTCACGATGGTCGCGGTGGCGGCGGCGGTGATGGGGATGCTCAACTCGCTGCATCACTACTTCATTCCGGCGGTGTCACCGGCGCTCTTCAACGTCGCGACGATTGCCGGCGCGTTTGCGCTGGCGCCCGTCATGCCGGCGCTTGGACTGCCGCGCATCACCGCCATCGCGATTGCGGCGCTCGCCGGCGGGGCGCTTCAGGTGCTCGTGCAGTGGCCGTCGCTGCACGCCGAAGGTTTTCGATACCAGCCGCGGCTTGATTTCAAGGATCCGGGCCTGCACCAGGTGCTGATCCTCATGGGGCCCGGCACGGTCGGGCTCGCGGCCACGCAAGTGAATCTGTTCGTCAACACACTGCTGGCGACGAGTCAGGGCACCGGCGCCGTGTCGTGGCTGTCCTATGCGTTCCGGCTGATGTATCTGCCGATCGGCCTGTTTGGCGTGTCAATCGCCACGGCGACGCTGCCCGCAGTGTCACGACATGCTGCGATCGACGATCGCACGGGCATCCGGCACACGGTCGCCGACGCGATGGCGATGATGATGGTGCTCAACGTTCCGGCGACGCTTGGCCTCGCCGTCCTCGCCGAGCCGATTGTGCGTCTATTGTTCGAGCGCGGACGGTTTCTTGCATCGGACACGGCAGCGACCGCCGCCGCGCTCAGGTTCTACGCCGTGGGACTGGTCGGCTATGCCACGGCGCGCATTGCATCGCCCGTGTTCTATGCGCTGCGACGAAGCCGCGTCCCGGTCATCGTGAGTATCACGACTGTCGCCGTGAACATCGCCATGAACGTCGCTCTTGTTCGCGTGCTCGGGTTCCGCGGCCTCGCGCTCGGCACGTCAATCGCCATGATCGCCAACGGAGCGGCCCTGCTCGTCCTGCTGCGACGTCACCTCGAGGGCCTCGATGAACGGCGGCTCACGGCGACGCTCGCGAAAATCATCGTCGCGTCGTGCCTGATGGCCGCGGCATCGTTCGGCGTCGAGCGTGTGTTGAGCGCGACCATGCCGGGACCTCAGCTGCTCACCCAGGCCGTCCGTCTCTTTGCCGCCATCGGCGCGGGACTGGTCGTTCTCGGCGTCTCGGCGAAGCTGCTGCGAGTTCATGAGTTCGACGAAGCGCTGTCGGGCATCAAAGCTCGGCTGATTCACTTGTAGTACGATTCGACTCGGGAACGTCATGCCCCGTTATCCATCCCGCTCAAGCCCGCCTTCATCGTTCTCGTTCGGTCCCGGCCCGATCTCCACCGCCCTGAAAGCGATCATCGGCGTCAACGTCGTGATGTTTCTCGCGACGACGTTCGTGCCGGCGCTGCAGATCCAGCTCGGCCTCGTACCGATGTGGGTGCTGCGCGAGAAGCGCGTGTGGCAGCTCGTGACCTACATGTTCATTCACGCCGGGCTGTTCCACATCATCTTCAACATGCTGGCGTTGTGGATGTTCGGCACCGAGCTCGAACGGATCTGGGGCACGCGGTTCTTTCTCAAGTTCTATTTCGTCACCGGCATCGGCGCGGCGGTCCTGACGACGCTCGTCTCGCTGCTGCCGTTCACCGCGGCGCGGCAGCTCTATGCGTCGGACGTCGTCGGCGCGTCCGGCGCGATCTACGGCGTGCTGCTCGCGTACGCGCTCTATTTTCCGGATCGCCGCATCTATTACATGATGCTGTTTCCGATTCCGGCGCGCGTCTTCGTCCTCATCATGGGGGCGATCGCGTTCTTCTCGTCGCTGTCGGAAAGCGGCGGCGTCGCCAACGCCACGCATCTCGGCGGGCTGCTGGTCGCGTGGGTGTATCTGACGACGCTGCACAAGGGCCCGCGCATCCAGCTCAATCCGTGGGCGGAAGTGAAGTACCGCTGGGTGAAGTGGCGCCTTTCAAATGCGCGGAAGAAGTTCGACGTCTACACCGGCGGCCGGAACAACGGGCCGGACCGCTGGGACGGGCGCGTTCACTGAAGTTAGAAGTGAGAACTCAGAAGTTAGAACTACTGAGGTCTCGGTTCTTACTTCTTACTTCTAACTTCGAAGGTAATCGTCGGTGTGATCGAGCCAGTCCTGGCGGATGGGACTGAAGATGTCGAGCTCGAAGGTGTCTTCGAGCGCTTCGGCCTGATGCGGGACGCGTGACGGGATGTGCAGCACCTCGCCCTCGCGAAGCGTGATCTCTTCGCCGCCGACCATCAATTTCAGCGCGCCCTGCAGGACGTACGTCATCTGCTCGCTCTCGTGCGAATGCATCGGCACGAGGCACCCGCGTTTCAGATAGACCTGCGCGAGCATCTCGCGCTCGCCGGTGACGATCTTCCGCGACAGCATCTCCGTCACTTTTTCGAGGGCGATTTCGTCCCACCGGTGCAGCCTGACCGTCGCAGCGCTCATGGACGGCATCCTATCCTATAATTCAGGTCGTCATGGCGGTGACGGCGCCCGCGGCCGCGAGTCAGTCGAGCGGATCCGCGAGTCAATCGAGCGGTGTGGACGGTGCCCTGCTGCGGGCCGCCTACCGCTGCATGCTTCTCTCCCGCAGGCTCGACGACAAGGAAATCCAGCTCAAACGTCAGAGCCACATCTTCTTTCAGATCAGCGGCGCCGGCCACGAAGCGATTCTCGTCGCCGCCGGCATGGCGCTGAAGCCCGCCTACGACTGGTTCTATCCGTACTACCGCGATCGCGCGCTCTGCCTGCAGCTCGGCATGACGCCGCTCGACATGCTGCTGTCGGCCGTGGGCTCGAAAGACGACCCGAACTCCGGCGGCCGCCAGATGCCGTCGCACTGGGGCATGAAGGCGCTGCACATCGTCTCGGGATCGAGCGCGACCGGCATGAAGGCGCTGCACGCCGTCGGATCGGCCGACGCAAGCGTGATCTTCGACCGCGTCACGGCGATTCCCGATCGCGACACGAAGTACCACAACGACGAAGTCGTCTACGTCTCGGTCGGCGACGGCACGACGAGCGAAGGCGAGTTCTGGGAATCGATCAACGCCGCGTGCACGAGGCGCCTTCCTGTGCTCTTCCTGATCGAAGACAACGGTTACGCGATTTCCGTCCCCGTCGAGTTCCAGACGCCCGGCGGCGACATCTCGCGGCTGCTGCGGTCCTTTCCGGGCCTCCACGTCGACTCCATCGACGGCACCGACTTCCTCGCCAGCCTGACCGCGATGCGCGAAGCCGTCGCGTACGTGCGCGCCCGCAAAGGTCCGGCGGTCGTCCACGCACACGTCACGCGCCCGTATTCGCACTCGTACTCGGACGATGAGACGTTGTACAAGACGAAGGCAGAGCGCGATGCCGAGGCGGCGAAGGATCCGATCAAGAAGATGGCGGAGTACCTTGTCGCCAATGCCGTGGCGACTGAGGCCGATCTGAACGCGATTCTCGAGAGCGTCGACGCCGAAATCAACGACGCCGCCGACAAAGCGCTCCGCGCGCCGAAACCCGCCAAGAGCACGGCCGCGCAGTGGGTGTACTCGCCGGACGTCGATCCGACGTCGGCGGCGTTCGACACGCCCGCCCGTCCCGAAGGCAAGCCCGACACGATGGTCGCGGCCATCAACCGCACGCTCCACGACGAAATGGCGCGCAACCCGCGCATCGTCGTCTTCGGCGAAGACGTCGCGGACGCGAGCCGCCATGAGGCGCTCAACATCGTGCCCGGCAAAGGCGGCGTCTTCAAGCTCACGCACGGGCTGCAGAAGCAGTTCGGCGACGACCGGGTCTTCAACGCACCGATTGCCGAAGCGGCCATCATCGGCCGCGCCGTCGGCATGGCCGTGCGCGGCCTCAAGCCGGTCGTCGAAATCCAGTTCTTCGATTACATCTGGCCGGCGATGATGCAGCTGCGCGACGAGCTGTCGATGATGCGCTATCGCTCGGGCAACCACTTCTCGTGCCCGGTCGTCGTGCGCGTCCCGATCGGCGGATACCTCAAGGGCGGCGGCCCGTACCACAGCCAGTCGGGCGAGAGCATCTTCGCGCATTGCCCCGGGCTGCGCATTGCGTTCCCGTCGACGGCGTCAGACGCCGCCGGGCTCCTGCGCACGGCGATTCGCTGCGACGACCCGGTGCTGTTTCTCGAGCACAAACATCTGTACCGGCAGACGTATACGAAGAGCGAGTATCCGGGCAGCGACTTCATGCTGCCGTTCGGCAAGGCCAACCTCCGCCACGAAGGCTCGGACGTCGTCGTCATCACGTGGGGCGCGCTCGTGCAGCGGACGCTGGTCGCCGCGCACCAGGCCGAGAAAGAAGGCATCACGACGGCCGTCCTCGATCTGCGCACCATCGCGCCGTACGACTGGGAAGCGATCGCGGCGCTCGTGAAGAAGACGAGCCGCGTGGTCATCGCGCACGAGGATCAGCTGACCTGCGGCTTCGGCGCGGAGATTGCCGCCCGCATCGCGGGCGAGCTGTTCCAGTATCTCGACGCGCCCATCCGCCGCGTCGGCGCGCTCGATGCGCCGGTCGCGTACGCGCCTGAGCTCGAAGAAGCCATCCTGCCCCAGATCCACGACATCCTGAAGGCCATCAAAGACACCGTCCGCTACTGAGTTTGAAGAGCTGGTTCGCGGCCTCGCTCGTGGTGCTCGCGCTCGGGCCCGATTCACGCGGCGGGTTCTTTTTCGTCTTCCAGACCGGCGAGCCGATGTTCAGAAAGTACGACGCCGGCGGACGCCTGGTCTTTGAACGCCGCATCCAGGGGCGAGAGATCGACGATTTCGTCAGCCGGCTTCCGTCGCTCTGGCCGAGGCGGACATCGACAGGCGGCGAAATTCCATTCGTGACGCCGACGATTCGCGCCGCGGCCGTCGATCCGTCGGGCCATCTGTGGGTGAGCTTCGCCGAGCCGGTGACGTACGAGTTCGGCGCGGACGGCGACAAGATCCGCGCGGTGCAGTTCCGCGCCGCGGGACCCGTGTCACCGAATCACATGTCGTTTGATGAAAAAGGCCGGATGCTCGTCACACCCGGCCTCTTCGTGTTCGACGTTGTGTCGAAGTGACGTAAGCGTTACGAACGGACGCGCACTTCGAAGACGACCATCCGCTTCAGGATGTCGCCGAAGATGTGCTGCTGGATGTCCTCGTTGAACAGGTTCGTCACCTTCACGCTCGTCGTCAGCTTGTTGTTCATCCACCGTGCGCCGACGCCGCCGTTCACCATCGTGTACGAATCGGTGTAGCCGAAGTACGGGCCCGTGAGGACGTCACTCCAGAACGCCTTGTCGGAGTAATTCACCGACAGGTTCCCCAGGAAATGTCCGCGATCCACGTTGAAGCCGGCGTTGAAGCGGCTGGTCGGCGGAAAGGACAGCTCCGCGGTCGGGTACGGATTCGGATCGGAGAGAATCTGCGGCTGACCCTGCCACGAATAGTTCGCGAAGATCGACAGGTTTTCATCCACGCGGTGATCGACCGACAGCTCGATGCCCTTCTGGCGCAGCGGACCGAGATTCTGATAGGTGAACGCCGTCCTCGGCAGGAAGATCCCGAGCTGAGCCATGGCCGCGAGGATCGGCGGCGGGAGCCGCCAGCCTGGTGGCGGGTTCGCCGCGGTGTAGGGATCGAGGTTCGTCGGGAGCTGGACGAAATTGATGCTGTGAGTGAGATCGTTCACGTAGAACGACGCGCCGATCGTCGTCTTCGCCATCAACGTGCCCGTGTACGCGACTTCGTACGCCGTCAGCGATTCTTCTGTCAGCTTCGGCTGCGGCGTCGCGCCAATGGGCAACTCGCTGCCAACGGCATGAACCACGAGCGGGAACGGGGTGGTGACGAATGGACGGAGCGGCGCCGGAAGAATCGGCGCGAGCCTGCTCAAGTCCTGCGGCGAGATGATCGTCGCGCTCAGGAAGTTGTTGACGACCGACGGCGAGCGGAACGCGCGGTTGAACGACACGCGCAGCGAGTGCTCGGGCGCCACCTTGAAGATGGCCGAGAGCCGCGGCGAAAAGAACGTGCTGTCGAGGTTGCCGAACTTGTCGACGCGGCCGCCGACGTTGAGGCGCACGCGATCGAGGAAGATCTCGTCCTGCACGTACGCGCCAAGCTCGTTGCGATCCTCGGCGGTCGGCGCCAGCGTGATGGCGAAGTTGTTGCGGCGGATGTTGCCGCCGGCTGAGATGACCTGGCGAGCGCCGAGAGCTTTCGCATCGCCGACTTCGAAGTCGTACGTCTTCGTCGTCAGCGTCATCTGCAGTGGCTTGCCCGTCGTCGCATCGGGGAACAGAAGGTTCGGTGCCTCGGCGTGCAGCACGTTGGTGAAGAAGTTCACCTTCAGCGCGGCGCGCGAGTAGTTGACGCGGCCGAAACTGAGGTACGAACCCGACTGGATGTCGAACGGGCCGACGCCCGTGTAGATGACGCCCTGCGTGCCCGCGATGCCGCCCTCGTAGGTGACTCTTCCGTTCTTCCCGAGTTCCTGATCGACGCGCGCGTCGAACTTCGGCTCGTTGGCGCCGCGATTCGCAAACGCGGTCCCGACCGGACCGGTGCCGTCAGCCGGATATGTCGCGCCACCGACGGTCAGCGCCGAGTTGCGCGGGTCGGTGATGAGAGGAATCGTGCCGGCCGGCCGTGGAAACGCCGCGGAATTGAAATAGCCGGCGGCAATGCGGTACGACCACGTGTCGTTCGGCGCGTCGGCGAAGCTTGCGCTCGCGCCGCCGAGCCCGCCGGCGCCCTGCCCCGCCTTCGATCCCGCGTCGCGGCTCATGAAGCCGCCGGTGAACGTCACTTCCGCGCCCTTCGCTTCGCGCGGCGTCTTCGTGATGATGTTGACGACGCCGGTCAGCGCGTTCGCGCCCCACACGGCCGCCGCGGGTCCGCGGATGACTTCGATCTGCTTGATGTCGCTGAGATTGGTCGGCAGCAGATCCCACAGGACGACGCCGAAGAAATCCAGATACACCGACCGGCCGTCGAGTAGCACGAGCTGCGTGTTCGACAGCGTCCCCGTGGCCTGGCGGCTCGTGATGTTGACGTCGCGCGCGGACAACTGAATGACGTTGAGCCCGGGGACGCTGCGGAGCAGATCGCCGTAGTTCTGCGCGGGCGACGCCTGGAGCTGCGCGCTCGTCAGCACGCTCATCGTCGCCGGCGCGTCCCCGAGCGCCACGTCGGATTTGGTCGCCGAGACGACGACCGTCTCGGAGATCGACGCGAGCTTCAACGTGAGCGCGGGCGCTGTCACGGTGGCCTCGCTGCCGACAACGACGTTGACGACGGCAGCGGGTGCAAAGCCGACGATCGTCGCCGTCAGCTGATACGTGCCTGGAGCGACATTCGCGAACTGGTAGGTGCCGGCCTGACCCGACGTCGCGAGCTCGCGGTTCGACCTCCCGGCGAGCGAAACGGTCGCGCCCGGAACACCGGCACCCGACTCATCGACCACCGTGCCCGTCACCTGCGCCGTTTGCGCCCGGGCGGACGCGGCGAATGACAGCACGAGGCACGCGGCAGTCAACCAACGGACCATTCGTCCCTCCATCGATTTTGGGGGAAGCGGCGCATTGTAACATGTGGGTGATGTCGTCCTTTCGAACAGTCGCCGTGCTTGGCGCGGGCACGATGGGCGCGCAGATCGCCGCGCACTTCGCCAACGCGGGCGTCCCGGTTTTGTTGCTCGACGTCACCGCTGATGCGGCGCGCGATGGACTGAAACGCGCGCGCGCGCTCAAGCCGGATCCGTTCTTCGTTCCTGACGGCGCCAGCCTGATCACCACTGGGGGTTTTGACACCGACCTCGCGAAGCTCGAGGACGTCGACTGGATCGTCGAAGCCGTCATCGAGCAGCTCGACGCGAAACGTGCGTTGCTCGAACGCATCGAACCGGTCCGGCGCCCGGGCGCCGTCGTGTCGTCGAATACCTCGGGCATTCCGATTCGGTCCATTGCCGAGGGACGAAGCGACGAGTTCCGCCGTCACTGGCTCGGCACGCACTTCTTCAATCCGCCACGCTATCTGCCGCTCGTCGAAGTCATCCCCACCGCCGACAGTGATCCCGCCGTCATCGATCGCGTGTCGCGGTTTCTGGATCTTCGTCTCGGCAAAGGCGTGGTCGTCGCGAAGGACACGCCGAACTTCATCGCGAATCGCATCGGGCTGTACGGCGTCATCCAGGTGCTGCGGACGCTCGAAAGCGGGCCGTTCACGATCGAAGAGATCGACGCGATTACCGGGCCGGCGCTCGGCCGTCCGAAGAGCGCGACGTTCCGGACGATGGACATTGCCGGGCTCGATGTCCTCGGCCACGTCGTGCGGAATCTCAAGACACAGCTGCCCGCGGCCGAGGCAGACGAGTTCGCGCTGCCGCCTGTCGTCGAGAAACTGATTGCCCGCGGTTCCGCAGGTGAAAAAAGCGGGGAAGGTTTCTACAAGCGCCAGAAGGCCGCCGGCGGATCGGAAATCCTGACGCTCGATCCGGCAACACTCACCTATCGCGCGCGTCAGTCGCCGAGGCTGGCCGCGCTCGACGCCGCCAAGCCGATCGAGAATCTGGCCGAGCGCACGAAAGCGCTCTTCCTGGGGAAAGACAAGGTCGGGGAGTTCCTGCGGTCGACCCTCGGTCCCCTCCTTATATATGCGGCGCGCGTCGCGGTCGACGTCGCCAGCTCGATAGACGACGTCGACCGCGCCATGCGATGGGGGTTCGGCTGGGAGCTTGGCCCCTTCGAAATCTGGGACGCGATCGGTGTCCGCGAAATGCTCGAGGCCACCGGCGTTGCCAGTCCTCCCCCGCTTGTTGCCGATCTGCTGAAGCGCGGACGCAACGGCTTCCGCGACGGCTCGCTGCCGCCGGCCGCTCCGGGGCTGCAGCTGCTGAAGTCGGCGAAAGAGCGCAGCGCGGTCGTGAAGAAGAATCCCGGCGCCAGTCTCGTCGATCTCGGCGACGGCGTCCTCGCGCTCGAGTTCCACTCGAAGATGAACACGGTCGGCGGCGACACGCTCGAGATGATTCATGCGGGCGTGCGTGAAGCGTCTGCGAATTTCACCGCGCTCGTCGTCGGCAACGACGCGCCGAATTTCTCGGCCGGCGCCAACCTGATGCTCCTGCTCATGGAAGCGCAGGAAGGCAATTTCGACGACATCGAGCTGATGATTCGCACGTTCCAGGGCGCCACGCAGGCGCTGCGCCACGCCGACGTGCCGGTCGTCTCATGCCCGGCGGGACTGACGCTCGGCGGCGGATGTGAGATCGTGCTGCACAGCGATCGCGTGCAGGCGGCGGCTGAGACGTACATCGGCCTCGTCGAGGTCGGCGTCGGGTTGATTCCGGCCGCGGGGGGCACCAAAGAGATGCTCGCTCGCGCGGTGGAGAACGTGCCGGATCCGCGCGCGGACCTCATGCCGTACGTCCAGCGCGTGTTCGAGACGATTGGCTTCGCGAAAGTCTCGACGAGCGGACCCGACGCGATGCGGCTGGGATTTCTGCGGCCGTATGACGCCGTCACGATGAACCGCGAGCGTCAGATCGCGGACGCCAAGGCCGTGGCGCTCGAGCGCGCGCGCGAGGGCTACCGTCCGCTCAAGCCCAGGACTGCGATTCCCGTCGGCGGCGACAGCCTGCAGGCCGCGCTCAAGCTCGGCGTGCACCTCGCGTGGCGCGCCGGACGGATCAGCGATCACGACGCGCTGCTCGGGCGGACGCTCGCGTGGATTCTTTCGGGCGGCTCGCTGCCGCATCAGACGACCGTAACGGAGCAGTACCTGCTCGATCTCGAGCGCGAAGCGTTTCTCAAGCTGTGCGGCGAGCGCAAGACGCTCGAACGCATTCAGCACACGCTCAAAACCGGAAAGCCGCTGCGGAACTAGAGCGAGCCATGTTTGAACGCGGCAGCGGTCCCGCACTCGTCGTCATTCCCGGATTCCCGGGTCCGTGGCAGTTCGCAGCGCCGGCGGTTCATGCGCTGTCCGCACATTTCCACGTGCTCGCGATGTCACTCGGCGCCGAGGGCACGCTCGAGGGCGAAGTGAACCGGATTGTGGCCTGTCTTGATCAACGCGGCATCGATCGCGCCGTCATCTGCGGCATCTCGTTTGGCGGCCTGATTGCCGCGCGGTTGGCGGCCACCCATCCGGAGCGGACATCGGCGCTCGTCCTCGTGTCGTCGCCCGGCCCCGGCACCCGGCTGCGCGCGCGTCATCGCTTCTACCTCCGCCTGCCGTGGCTCTTCGGCCCGCTCTTCCTGATCGAAACACCGTTCAGGCTGCGGCGGGAGCTGCACTGGTCGCAGATCGCCGCGCTGCTGACGACGCGAATCTCCCTCTCGGCAATGGCTCGCCGCGCCCGGGTGATCGAATCGACCGACATCGCCGCCGACTGCAGGCGCATCGTCGCGCCGACGCTGGTAGTGACCGGCGAAGCGCGGCTGGACCCCGTGGTGCCAGTCGCAAACACTCTCGAATATCTGCGCGCGATTCCCGGTGCGCAGCACGCGGTGCTTCAGGGGACAGGGCATCTGGGATCGGTCACACGGTCAGCGGAGTTTGCAGAGGTCGTCAGGACGTTCGTCGCGCGGTCCGCGCCGCACAAAGAGGTCGCGTGACGCGCATTCGCGAAATCGCCGGGCCCGCCGGGCGGCTCGAAGCGATTCTCGAGGAGCCGCCGCCGACAGGCGGCGTCAACGAGGAAGGACTCGTCGAGCGCGGGCGATCGAACGGCCTGCGTGCCGCCGTCGTCCTCGCGCATCCGCACCCGCAGTACGGCGGCACGATGCACACCAAGGTCGTGTATCAGGCCGCGAAGGCATTCGTGCGCATCGGCTGCGCCGTCCTGCGGTTCAATTTCCGCGGTGTCGGCACGAGTGAAGGATCGTGGGACGAGGGACGCGGCGAGATGGACGACTTCCGCGCCGGCGTGACGTTCATGCGCGATCGCTACCCGGATATTCCGATGTGGGCGGCCGGTATGTCATTCGGCTCGTGGATCGCGCTCACCGTCGGCGCCGAAGATGCGCGCATCTCCACGCTCCTCGGCATCGCGCCTCCGCTGGCGCAATACGACTTCGAGCCGGTGCGCACGAGCGGGAAGCCGAAGTTCTTCATTCAGGGCGAACGCGACGAGCTGTGCCCGCTGAAAGGGATGCAGGAGTTCTACGCGCGCGCGCACGATCCGAAGGAGCTCATCGTCATCGACGCGGCCGATCATCTGTTTGACGGCAAGGTGCTTGAGGTCGGCGATGCGATTGAAGACTTGTTAGGAGACTGGAATGGCTGACGCGGTCATCGTTTCTGCTGTGCGCACCGCCATCGGCAAGGCGCCGAACGGGACGCTGCGCGGCACCCGGCCCGACGAGCTGGCGGCGACGGTGATTGCCGAAGCGCTTCGACGCGCTCCTGGCATCGACCCGGCCGAGGTCGAGGACGTCATCATCGGCTGCGCGATGCCCGAGGCCGAGCAGGGCCTGAACGTCGCGCGCATTGCCAGCCTGCGCGCGGGCGTTCCCGTGAGCGCGGCGGCGGTGACGGTCAACCGCTTCTGCGCGTCTGGACTTCAGGCCATCGCCTACGCGGCCGAGCGCGTGATGAGCGGCATGAGCTCGACGATCATCGCCGGCGGCGCCGAGTCGATGAGCATGGTGCCCCTCGGCGGCAACAAGGTGTCGCCGAATCCTGCGCTCGTCGACTCGTATCCGGACGTCTATCTGACCACGGGCCTCGTCGCTGAAAATCACGCGCGCGAGTCGTCCATCTCCCGCGCCGATCAGGACGCGTTCGCGCTGCGCAGCCACCAGCGCGCGCTCGCGGCGATCGACGCCGGCAGCTTTGCCGACGAGATCATTCCCGTCACCGCCAGACTCGTCGGAGTTCCCGACAGCTCCTTTGCCGTCGACGAAGGCCCGCGGCGCGACACGTCGCTCGAAGCGCTCGGCAAGCTGCGTCCGGCTTTTCACGTCGCCGGCACGGTGACGGCCGGCAACTCCTCGCAGACAAGCGACGGCGCCTCCGCGGTCGTCGTCACCTCGGCCGACCGCGCGCGAGAGCGCGGCCTGACGCCGCTTGGTCGCTTCGTCGCGTTCGCGACCGCGGGCGTTGAGCCCGAGCGATTCGGCATCGGTCCAGTACCCGCAATTCAGAAAGTCCTCAAGCTCGCCGGGCTGAAGCTGGAACAAATGGATCTCGTCGAACTCAACGAGGCGTTCGCCGCGCAAGTGCTCGCCTGCCTGAAGGAGCTGCCGATCGATCCAGAAAAGCTGAACGTCAACGGCGGCGCGATCGCGCTCGGACACCCCCTCGGCTGCACCGGCGCCAAGCTGACGACGACGATTCTTTACGAAATGCGGCGCCGAAAAGCGAAATACGGGCTGGTGAGCATGTGCGTTGGCGGCGGAATGGGCGCGGCCGGTATCTTTGAGAGAATGTAGGCATGGCCATCACCGAGGCGCCAGCCGGCAAGCTGCTTAACGGCGGCGCATGGCTCATCGAGCCGACGCAGCCCGAGAGCGTGCTGACGCCCGAGAAGCTGACGGACGAGCACAGGCTGATTGCCCGGACCGTCGAGCAGTTCGTCGAGCAGGAAGCGATACCGGCGCTCGACCGGCTCGAGAAGCATGAGTGGCAGGTCGCGCGCGATCTGCTCAAGCGCTGCGGGACCCTCGGCCTGCTCGGCATCGACGTCCCCGAAGAATACGGCGGCGTCGCGCTCGACAAAGTCACGTCGCTCGTCGTGTCCGAGCGGATGTCGAAGTCCGCGTCGTTCGCCGCGGCGTTCGGCGGGCAGGCGAACCTCACGGTGCTGCCGTTGATGCTCTTCGGCACGCCCGCCCAGAAGCAGAAGTACCTGCCGAAGCTCCTCACGGGTGAACTTGTCGGCGCGTACTGCCTCAGCGAAACCGGATCGGGATCGGACGCGCTCGGCGCCAGGACCAGGGCGACGCGTCAGGCGGACGGATCGTTTGTACTCAACGGCGAGAAGATGTGGATCACCAACGGCGGCTTCGCCGACATCTTCATTGTCTTTGCGAAGGTCGACGGCGAACACTTCTCGGCCTTCATCGTCGAACGCGCGTTCGGCGGCGTGTCGAGCGGCAAAGAAGAACACAAGATGGGGCTGCACGGGTCGTCGACTACTGCGGTGATCTTCCAGGATGTGAAAGTCCCTTCGGAGAATCTGCTCGGCGAGGTCGGCAGGGGCCACAAGGTCGCGTTCAACGTCCTCAACTTCGGCCGGTTCAAGCTCGGCGGGATGTGCATCGGCGGCGCGCGCGATGCGATCGGCGAGTCGGCGAAGTATGCGGCCGAGCGCAAGCAGTTCGGGCAGCCGATTGCGAACTTCGGCGCGATCAAGCACAAGCTCGGCGACATGATCGCGCGGACCTATGCCGGCGAAAGCCTGCTGTACCGCACCGTGGGCATGATCGACGAGCGCATTGGCGACGCCAAGGACGGGGCGACGGCCGCCGCCGTGCTCGAGGAGTACGCAGTCGAAGCGTCGATCGCAAAAGTGGCCGGCAGCGAGACGCTGAACTTCGTCCTCGACGAGAACATCCAGATTCACGGCGGCAACGGGTACGTCCGCGACTATCCGGCCGAACGCCACTACCGCGATGCGCGCGTCAACCGGATTTTCGAAGGCACCAACGAAATCAACCGGCTGCTGATTCCAGGCATGCTCGCGCGGCGCGCCGTCAAAGGCGAGCTGGGCATCATTCCGGCGGCCAAGGCGCTGCAGGACGAGTTGCTCGGTCCGGCATCGATGCCGTCGGGCGGCGACACGCCCTTTGCCGCAGAGCGAAGCGCGATCGAGGCTTTCAAGAAGACCGCGCTGATGGTGTTCGGCGTCGCGATGCAGACGTACGGCGCGAAGCTCGCGGACGAGCAGGAAGTGCTGATGGCGATTGCCGACCTCCTCATCGACGTCTACAGCGCCGAAAGCGCGCTGCTTCGCGCCATCGCGGCGCACGGCGGACCGCGCGGCTCGCTTCATGCAGACGCCGCTCGCACGTTTCTCAACGACGCGGCCGCGCGCATCGAAATCGGCGCCCGCCAGGCGCTCGCCGCGATGACGGCCGGCGACACGCTGCGGACGATGCTCGCGGGATTGCGGCGGCTGTCGAAGTTCGTGCCGCTTGACACCGTCACGCTCCGGCGGCGCCTGGCCGACGAAGCCGTCTCGCGCGGAGGTTACATATTTTGATGGGCGATAGACCGTACGTAGGGCGACTCTTTCAGGCCCGCCGAGGCGACCCTAAAAGGGTCGCACTACTGGTGGTGCTGCTACTGTCCACTGCCTGCGGCAGCAAACCGCCGGAGGACACGCGCGACTACGCCCAGCGAATCGCGGGCGACCGCGCGGCGAAAGACGACCTGTTCAAGCGCGGCAACGATCCGATTCCTGATGCCAAGAAGGCAGATCTTCTGCCGCTCGCGTACTTTCCGATCGATCCGTCGTACGACGTGCCGGCGTCGCTGACGCCGATCGACGACAAGACGATCATCGACATGCCGACCTCGACCGGCGCGCCCCGCAAGATGCGCAAGGCCGGCACGCTGACGTTTTCGCTGAAAGGCCAGCCGCTGTCGATCACGGCGTTCTACGATCTGACCGGGACGCCCGAACATCTCTCGGTGATGTTCAGCGACATGACGAGCGGCACCGAGACGTACGCGGCCGGCCGCTATCTCGATCTCGATCGCAACCCCACCGGCATCTACGAGCTCGATTTCAACCGCGCCTACCATCCGTACTGCTACTACAACGCCACCTACGAGTGTCCGTACCCGCCGCCGGAGAACCGCCTGAAGATTCCGATCCGCGCCGGCGAACGGATGCGGCGCGCCATCTCGTAACTCAATCCTGTGGCGCTTCGCGCGATCGTTTTCGACTTCGACGGCGTCATCGCCAACAGCGAGCCGCTTCACTTCCGCGCCTTTCGCGACGTCCTCGCGAGTTCCGGCGTCGATCTGACCGAGCGGGACTACTACGCGCGCTATCTCGGGTTCGACGATGTCGGTGTGTTCACGACGGTGGGCGGTGACCGCGGAAAAATATGGACGGCCCGGGAGATCGCGGACTTCGTCGCGGACAAAGCACTCCGGCTCGAGGAACTCGAGCGCGACGTCTCGGTGCTGTTTCCCGGCGCCGCCGATGCCATTCGGCGAGCCGCTGCGGCGATGCCGCTTGCCATTGCCTCTGGGGCCCTTGGCCCTGAGATCCGGCGCATTCTGAATCGCGCGGACCTGACGCGCCACTTCGCCGCCATCGTGTCTGCCGAGGACACGCCGGCGAGCAAGCCCGCGCCCGATCCGTACATCCGGGCCGTCGAGCTGCTGCGCGAGCAGATCTCCGGGCCGTCGTTGCAGCCGTCCGAGTGCATTGCGATTGAAGATTCGCGCTGGGGTCTCGAGTCGGCCCGCGCGGCGGGCCTGCGGACCGTCGGCGTGACGAACAGCTACGATGCCGCAGAACTGGGCCTGGCCGACCTCGTCATCGGCTCCCTCACCGACCTCAACCTTGACGACTTGCGTCGGCTGGTACACTGAAGGGGCGTGAGGTCAGAACAACTGCTTCACAGCTTTTCGCACGCCGCGCTCAGCGGCGACTCGGATCTCGCGATGCCGGCGCTGCTCATCGCGCGCATCGAATATCCCACGCTCGACGTTCGCCCCTATCTCAACCAGCTCGACACGCTTGGCCGCGAGGCCTGCCTCCGCGTGGGCGCCGCGCCTGTGTCTCTCCGGGTTCAGGCGCTCAATCGTCTGCTGTTCGACGAGATGCACTTCACGGGCAACAGCGACAACTACGCCGACCCCCGCAACAGCTTTCTGAACGAAGTGCTCGAGCGCCGCACCGGCATTCCCATTTCTCTGGCCGTGGTCTACATGGAGGTTGCGCGCCGGGCCGGGCTGCACGTCGAAGGCGTCAACTTCCCCGGACATTTTCTCGTGCGCTGCCAGGGGCTGATCATCGACGCCTTCCACGGCGGGGCGATCCTGTCCGAGGATGCCTGTCGCGTGCTGCTGCGCCGCCACGAAGGCGAGGACGCGACACTCGAGCCGCACCTGGCCGGCCACGCCAGCAAGCGGCAGATTCTCGCGCGGATGCTCGTCAACCTGAAGCGGATTTACGTGCAGATGAACTCGTTCCCGCAGGCGCGCGATGTCACCGAGCTCCTGCTCGCGATCGACCCCACGGCCACCCACGAGCTGCGCGACCGGGGCCTGCTCGCCTATCACCTCAACGACTTCTCATCCGCGCTGCGCGATCTCCAGACGTACCTCGCGCTCTCGCCGGCCACACCCGCAGACGACGAAGCCCGCAAAGATCACGACCGCATCGTCGAACACGTGAAGACGCTGCGCCGTCGCGTGGCGACGTTCAACTAGAAGCTGTCACGAATACCGCAGCGCACGCAGCGATCGCGGCGATATATAGACACTCGTAGTGCAGACCTTCAGGTCTGCCTTGCTATCAAAGGCCTCTTCGTCAGAAATCTGCGAGGCGAGAGATCAATAGCGAGAAGATTCCGACCAGCAACAGCAGACCGGTCCCCAGCTCCCATATCACGAGCCTTCGCGCCGATTTCGCCACTGGCACGAAATCACCATATCCGAGAGTGGTGATCGTCACCGCACTGTAGTAAGCATACAAGGCGACTCCACTCAGTACGGCACCGATGAGTCCGGGCGCGAGATGGAAGATGGTTGACCTATTCATGGTTCGACAGCCAGCTTGCTGCTAACCGCCTTCGTCCAGGAGCGACACAATAATCTGCAACGTGCTGAAGGCGGATACTACACGCTCGCCGCAGACAAGAACGCCCTCGCGATCAGCTGCAAGCGCTGCGGCTGCGTAGGAAGAGGGCCGACACTTTGTCTCTGCGTGCTCTGCGATCCCTGCGTTGATCGTCGTTTCGCCGCGTTCACAACGTGCGCCGCGGTTTGTGTGTTTCCGAGGCTGGTCGACCTGAAGGCGGACACTACGTACGAATGTTAAGCACGAATTCAGTCCGTGCGAATTTACCCGGCGCGGGTTTGTGACGCGGAGATTGGCTATTGCGGACTCTGCTGCGAGAGATACTCGCTGATCCATCGTTCCCAGCGCTTCATCTTCTCGGCATATGACTCGCCGGTCATCGCCGCGATCACATCGTTCCCCTCGGCAGTCAAGCCGATGAAGCCGTACGACGTGGACACTTCCGTCCGCTGATCGACTGTCGCCGTGCATTTGACGCGGACCCTGGCGACATAGCGGCGCGATTCCACTCTGTGGTACTCCACCTCGTGCTCGTCACGCCTCAGCGTTGTCACAATCCACACGGCGTCCCCGGCTTCCTCCTGCGTCCGGAAGATCTGCCCGCGCACCCACGGTTCACCGGGTGGATGCAGCAGCTCCGGATTCCAGCCGGGAACCCAGCGTCGCTCGCCTAGCGGTGAGAAGAGATCGAACGCTGTCTCGATCGGCGCAGGGACGACGAAGCGCCCGGTGAATTCGACCGAGCGCGCAATGAAATCGCTCATTCGTTTCCCACTCGTGGCCGGTACACGCTGGAACGGCCCGGATACTAGCACGCCGACAGATTCTCTCTGCGTGCTCTGCGATCTCTGCGTTGATCGTCGTGACGTGTCGCTACGTTCGCAGCGTGCCATGGCATGCAGAACGACGTCCGGCTGAAGCCGGACGCTACGCGGACGGTAACGTTCGGTCCGCCTGAAGGCGGACACTACGTACGAATGTTACGCACGAATTCGTCCGTACGAATTTCTCTGCGTGCTCTGCGACTCTGCGTTGATCGTCGTGAGGGGTTTCGCTGCGTGCGCGGCGGTTATCGCGACTCGCCGTACGGACAATCGCTCTTCAACGGACAGACACCGCAGTGCGGCTCCTTGTCGTCGCAGGTAACGGCAGCGTGGTGGCTGAGATATACGGACGCGCGCTTCCAGGCGTCGAGTGACTCTGGAAGCTCCTTGTCGGGCACCTCGTCGTACCCGAGGCGCCGGACGAGACGCCGGACCGCGGTATCCATCGGGAGCACGCGATGGTCGCCGGCAAACAGCAGCATGCGATCGGCGCCGCCCTCGCCCATCTGCGGCAGCGTGCTCAACGCCTCCTGCGCCGCGGGCACAGGGCCCTTGATCGCGGCCGGCAGATCGGGATCGCGCTGAAACACCGTGGTCCCGGTCTTGAGCGCGCGCAGCCGCTGCTCGAAATATGAGCCGGCGAGCTTGACGCTCTCTTCGAGCTTCTTCGGCGCGACCTTCGACATCGAGTCCGGCGTCAGCGACAGGTTCCGCTTGAGCGCGCCGAACGCCGCGTCCCGCTTGAGGGGCGGCGCCTGAAACGACAGCACTTCCCAGACAAACAGCATGAAAGCGTCTGAGGGCGGTGTCGGCAGCAGGCCGTAGAACTCCTTCAGCTTGCCGACGAGGCGCTCGAGGCGTGAGACTTCGCTCACCGGACTACTACGCGGGCACTGCAATGCGCGCGATCTCGTCGTAGAGGTACGCCGCCGAGATGATGCCGCCCTGGAAGTTGCCGACGTCGAGCTTCTCGTTCGGTGCGTGCGCGTTCTCGTCCGGCAGCCCGACGCCGAAGAGCACCGACGGCAGGCCCAGCACCTCCTGGAACGTCGAGACTACCGGAATCGACCCGCCTTCTCGCGTCAGCACCGGCGTCTGGTTGAAGCCTTTTTCGATCGCCCGGCTCGCCGCCTGCACGAACGGGTTGTCGAAGGTCGTCATCCACGGCTTGCCGCCGTGCATGTTGGTGAACTTCAACTCCACGGTTTTCGGCGCGAGCTTCCTGACGTAGTCTTCGAACAGCTTCGCGATCTTCTCCGGATCCTGATTCGGCACGAGCCGCATGCTGATCTTCGCCATGGCGACGGCCGGCAGCACGGTCTTCGCGCCTTCGCCGGTGAATCCCGACAACAGGCCGTTGACTTCGAGCGTCGGCCGCGCCCACGTGCGCTCGAGCGTCGTGTAATCACTCTCGCCCTGCAGCTTCGGGATCCCGAAATCCTTGCGGTACTGCTTCTCGTTGAACGGCAGCTTCGCCCAGGCGTCCCGCTCCTCCTGCGTCAACGGCACCACATCGTCATAGAAGCCGGGCACCTTGATGTGGCCGCCGCGATCCTTCATCTGCGCGATCATCTGCGCGAGCACGAACGCGGGATTCGCGACCGCGCCGCCAAACGATCCTGAGTGCAGGTCGGTGCTGCTCCCACGCAGATCAATCTGCGTATACACGAGTCCACGCAGGCCGTAGCAGATCGACGGCACTCCACGTGCGAACATCGGCGAATCCGAAATCACGACGACGTCGGCTTTGAGATCGGCTTTGTTGGCGATGATGAAGTTGTCGAGGTTGACGCTGCCGACTTCTTCTTCGCCCTCAAGGATGATCTTGATATTGATCGGGAGCTTCCCGTTCTGCTTCAAGTGCGCCTCGATCGCCTTGAAGTGCATGAAGACCTGGCCCTTGTCGTCGGCCGCGCCGCGCGCGTAGATCTCGCCGTCCCGAATCGTCGCCTCGAACGGCGGCGTCTCCCAGAGATTCAGCGGATCCACGGGCTGCACGTCGTAGTGCCCGTAAAACAGCATCGTCGGCGCGCCGGCCGCGCCGAGCCAGTCGCCGTAGACGACGGGGTTGCCGGGCGTTGGAATCAGCTTCACGTTCTGCATGCCGATGCGCCGCATCTCGTCGGCGCACCATTCGGCGCAGCGCTTCACGTCGTCGGCGTACTCGGGCAGCGCGCTGACGCTCGGAATGGCGAGCAGCGCTTTCAGCTCGTCGAGATATTTGTCGCGGTTGACGTTGATGAAATCGATGACCTTGTTCATGTCGCTTGGTTCTCCACGAGTTCGGTGACGGGCAGCTCCAGATGAAAGCGCAACACGCCGGCCTGATGCTCGACCTCGAGCGATCCTCCGTGCGCTTCCAACACGCGCCGGCAGGCGTCGAGATCGGCCGACCACACCGCCTCGTCATCTGCGTGCGGCGCCGCGGGCTCGTCGATGTCGATGACCAGATGATCCTCAGGCGCCGCCACTCTTCGCGTGTTGACGGCCACGCCGTGACGGCCGGTATGACCGAGGAGGGTCGCGAGGACCTTCTCGATCTGACGCCCGTCGATGTAGACGAGCTGCAGGCGCGACGTCCCGTGGAACGTCGCGCGGTCCGCGCTTTCACCGTTACTGCGGTGCTGCTGAACGGCGCGGGCGACGATCTCGTTCAGATCGTGCCAGCGGCGATCGAGCTCGCTGGTTTCGGTGAATGCGAGCAGGTGGCGGACGATGCCGACCGCACGCGACACGTTGTCGCGGATTTCCTGCAGCTCCTGGGCCGCGCCGGCGTCGGACGGATCGGAGGCCGCGAGCAGCTCGGCGCTTCCGAGCATGCCCTGGAGCGGGCTCTTGAGATCCTGGGCGAGGCCCGACACGAGCTGGCCGACGTTGGCGAGGCGATCGTTGTCCTTGAGCTGCGCGCGCAGCGCCTGCAGCTCATCAAGGAGCTGGCGTTCCCGGCGGCGCGCGGCGACCTCACGAACGACGAGCAGCACGGCCAGGATGAGTGCGATAAGGGGGGCAATCACGGGTCTCGGGGCTCGGGCTAATGGGGCTCGGCTAGAAACTATACCGAACGGCGACCGTCAGGTGTGAGTTGAGTCGGTACTGGCCGATGAAGTCGTCGGGCTCGCCTCGAATCAGTGCGCCGCTGATGGTCGCGCGCCAATGCGCGCCACGGGCCTGGGAATATTCGGCCTTCACGTAGGCGCCGTCGCCGTTCTGACGGATTGCCGTCTCAAACGCGAGGCTGCGATTGACGTCGAGCGTGTACGCCGCGCGGCCTATCAGCGCCTGCGTGAGCCCGCGATCCGGTGCGAACGACGCCACCGCCTGCTGCTTCGTCACGTGGTCGCCGGCGTATCCGCCGACGAACGACCACTCGCCCGTCTGCCGCTCGAGCTGGAACACGTAGAGCACATATTCATCCGTGAGCGGCGTCGACGACGTGAGGTAGGCCGCCTCGGCTTTGAGCGTGAACCATCGCGTCGGCACGGCGACGTCCCCGCCGTAGCTGCGGAGCGACGGATAACGGGCGACGATCGCCAGCTGATCCGGCCGCGATGTTGCCGACGGCGGAAGCGCCTCGAAGTTCGGCAGGTAGTTGAAGCCGTCGAAAAACATCAGCGCGTATTCGATGCGCGAGCCGGTGTGGCTCCAGCGGACACCTGCCTGCGAGCCTCCCGGCAAATCAGGCGCGGCCTGAACGATGTTCTGCGGCGCGCCGGCGGGAAGCACAGCCCAGCGCTGATCGAGCAGCGGAATCCGGCTCGGCGTGAAGATCGGAACCCACACGACCTCGATGTCATCATTGCCCGCGCGGACGTTGCCGCGAACGCCGGTCACGGGCAGGAGCTCCGTGTCGATGACGTTGAGAAAGTCGCGCGGGGCAAATCGGTCCGTGGGCGTGAGAATGTCCGTCTTGCCCCAGCGGATGAACTGCTTGCCGACATCAAGAGTGAAGGCGCCACGATTCAACGTCGCGCTCAGGCGGCGGATCGACAGCGCCGGCCGTTTGAGATCGCGGTCGTCGATGTTGACGCTCGCATCAACCTGATCGTGCGTGTTCGCCCGGACGTCGGCGCCTGCCGCGAACTGCAGAAACGGCGACGGCTTCACGAAGACTTCCTCGCGTATCAGCAGGTCGCCGATGTTGTTGACGTCGTCGTTCGGCGCGTCCTGGGGAAACGACGTCAGCGCCACGTCCACGAAGCCGCGTTGCGAGACGACTTGCGCGCCAGCCAGGCGCGGGAGGATCAGAAGGACGGCGAGCGCGGCGATCCGCGACCGTGCGATCGTCATTACTGCCGGCGAATCGCCTGCAGGGTGAAGTCGTCTTCTTTCATCGGGACGTTGTATTGCAGCTTGTCGAGCGTGAGGCGCGTGTGGCTGCCCCGCCGCAGATCGGACATCTCGAGCTGGCGCGCGCTCCAGATGCCCTGCACGTTTTCGATGTTCGAGTACACCAGCCGGCGGACCACCTGGTCCCTGATGAAGTTCTCGATGCGCGCGAACGCATAGTTGTCCTTGCGGACCCAGACGATCGACCGCGTGTACTGCGACGACTTCGCTTCCTTCGGCTGCGACTGAATCTTCCAGCACGCCACGCCGTCCACGGTGTCGTCACCGAGCAGCGAGTAGTCGTACTGGTTGACGTCGCGCTCTTCGAGATCTTCGAAGCTGAAGTCGGTGCCGAAGAACCGCGTCGACCGGTCCTGAAGGGCGATGCGCCGGTCGCGCTCGATCGCCGGCGTCCACATCCACTGGTCCGACGCGCGATCGGGATGGTTGACGACGAGCAGCGCGACGCCTTTCACTTCGGCCGGCGCCGTGAACCGGAGCACGGATTTGCTGTCGCCGTGCGACCCGATCCGATCGAAGCTCCAGCGCTTGTCGCTGATCTTGCCCTTCGCGTCGAACACCTGCAGCAGCCCTTCGTAGCGCTGCGACTTCGCGTCGGTCCGCTTCTGCGCCTCCTCGACGATCTGGCGCGCGTTATCAGCGGCGTCTACGCTGACTCGAAGGCCTGTATATCGCGAAGGCACGAAGAAGAACACGAAGAACACGAAACACAGTTTGTACAAAGAGTTCTTCGTGTTCCTTCGTGTTCTTCGTGTCTCCGTGATGAGCAAGCGTTGACTACTCATATTCCAGCGCCTCCACGAGCGATCCGCGGACGGCGGATTCGGCCGGCCAGATGGCCGCGATGAACGCGGCGATGAGAATCGTCGGCACCAGCGCCGCGACCACGGTCGTCGGAAACTGGTACTCGAGACGCATGCCGGCGATGTCGCGGTGGACGATCTGCAGGATGTAGTACAGGTTGACGGCGCCAAGGGCGAACCCGAGGATCAGCCCCAGCGTGCCGATGCTCAGCGCTTCGATCCAGATCGTGCGGCGAATCTGTCCGTGCAGTCCTCCGACCGCCTGCAGTACGCCAAGCTCACGGCGTCTGTCGGTGATGGACACGGTCAGCGTGTTCACGATGCCGAGAATCGCGACGAGGACCGCGACGGCAATCTGCACTGACGTGAGACCGAACCACTGATCCGTGATTTTCAGAATGTAGCCCTTGAGGTCCGCGTTCGTCAGCACGAACACCTGCCGTCGCCCGCTGTACCGCTCGAGAATCCGCTGCCGCACCTCAGGCATCTGGACGCCAGGCTTGAGATAGACGCGGAAGATGTTGACCGTGTCGTCGTGCCAGTACCGCTCGAACAGCGTCCGGTCCATCAGGATGGTGCCCTGCTGATCGGAGTAGTCGAGGACGACGCCGGCGATGGGCAGTCGAATGGTGCCGTACGGCGCGGGCACCTCGAGACTCTCGCCGACCTTCAGATGCTGAAGCTGCGCGAGGTTGTCCGACACCATCAGCGCCTCACCGGCCGCCGTCCGGCGGTACATGTCGTTTGCGTCGCCCTCGATTGGCTCGCGCCTGGCCGTCTCCGACACGCTCTTCACGTCGACGGCGACGACCATGATCGGCGTCTTGCGGAAGACGATTCGCGCGTCGCGGACCGACTGCACGCGCTCGACGCCGGCCACCGACGACAGCTCGCCGTACATGGACTCGGGGAAGCGAATCGTTCTGATGACGATGCTCTGTGACGGCGTCACGAACAGATCGGGATTGAGCGCCGTGTTCATCCATCCGATGATCGAGTCGTAGCTGGCGCGCGCCATGCCTGCAAACGCCACGACAAGCGCGAGCGACAGCATCACGGCGGCGACGCTCGCCGACGTCCGTCGCGGCGCCTGAATCAGGCTGTCCGCCGCCAGCGCGCCTTCAACCGGACGAATCCACTTGAGCAGCGGCCGGAGCGCCCGCGCAAGCGCGACGGAGAGAATCGGACTGAGCAGCAGCGCGACAACGACAGCGAGGGCATAACCGAGATAGAACGCCGATCGAATGTTGGAAAACACCAGGCATCCGACCGAAGCGACACCGCCAATCGCGGCGAGCACCACGCGCCAGCGGCTCTCCGAGGCTGACAGCGCCTGATACTTTCCCTTCTGCAGCGCCTGGACCGGATCGACGCGTGCGGCATTTTGCGCCGGAATCAGTGCCGCGACGATGCTCGTGGCGACGCCGATGGCGAGCGCCGTCAAGAGAAGCGCCGGGCTGGTCGCGACCTCGTCGGCTCGCTGCGAGACGCCGTACACGTCGGTGATGAGCGTGCCGATCGACGCGGCGATGCCGCGCGCGATGAGCATGCCGAACAGCAGCCCGCCGATCGAGCCGATGACGCCGGTCACCGCGCTTTCGCCGAGGAACAGCCAGCGGATCTGCGCGCGTGTCGCGCCGAGCGCGCGCAGGATGCCGATTTCCGAGCGGCGCTGCGTGACGGCAATCGCGAACGAGTTGTAGATGATGAACATCCCGATGAAGAGTGCGAACAGGCTCGAGACGCTCACCATCATCGAATAGGCCGACAGCATCGCTTCGAACTGCTGTCCACGTCCAGACGGCGGCTCGATCTGAAACCCGCTACCGAGCGCCGTCTGCAGCTCGCGC
>Ga0153915_10000205_pt1 | contig 53418 bp, 60 predicted proteins | sample Opewatmetagenome_2_FD_107003 | JGI IMG/M metagenome (GOLD analysis project Ga0153915, IMG submission 107003) | Freshwater wetland microbial communities from Ohio, USA - Open water 3 Core 3 Depth 3 metaG | ecosystem: Environmental > Aquatic > Freshwater > Wetlands | place: USA: Ohio, Lake Erie...
GTGATTCAGTTACAATTTCTTGGGATACAGAAAATTGTACAACAGTAAATATTTCTAATGTTGGAACAAGTCTTGCAACATCTGGTGAAAAAACTGTATATCCAACTGAAACAACAACTTATACAATAACTGGTAATACATCGACTGGAACAAAACCAACAAGATCAATAAAAGTTACTGTTTCAGAACAAGAATCATATTCTTGTTCCATAGATAGTTTTACTGCATCAGATACTTCTATTAGTGAAGGTGATGGAACAAAATTAAAATGGAGTACTAGTGATTGTGATTATGTAAAAATTACTGATTTAGGAAGTGTTGATGATGATGGTTATGATTATGTATACCCAGATGAAGATACAACTTATAAAATAATTGCTTACAATTCTGGATCTTCAAAACATACAGAAACTATAAAAATTTATGTTGATGAAGATGATGAAGTTGCTGAAGATGACGAAGATGACGTCGTTGTTTATAACACAACGATTGTTACAACTATTGCAACAAATATTTCTCAAACAGGCGCTTCTTTAAATGGTTTAGTTACAACAAACTTAAAAGGAAATACAATTACATATTTTGAGTATGGTCCAACACAAAATTTAGGATATAAAACTTCTTCGACTTCTGTAAATACAAGTTCAAATATAAGCCAATATGTTTCTGGTCTTAGTCCAAACACAATTTATTATTTCCGTGCTGTATCAAGTAATTCAAGTGGTGTAGCAAAAGGAGCTATTTCTGTGTTCCAAACACCAAGTTATTCAACAAACACAAATCAAACAATAAAGTATGTTTCTGTACAAGGAACAACAGTAACAGGTTCATCATCTCCGATAATGCTTTCTATTGAAAACAAATATGAACAAATTAGTAAAAAAGATACAATTGATTATGTTGTTGAATATAAAAATATAGGAAAAGTAACACTCAAAGATTCCGTTCTTCAAGTTATTGTTCCAGAATATATAACTATTACAAAAGCATCTGAAGGTACATACTCAAATGACACACATACACTTTCAGTTGAGTTAGATGATTTGGAAGTAGGTGAAGATGGAACAGTTTATATGCAAGGTTATGTTAAATCATTACCAACAAACTTAGCGAAAGTTGTTTCTTCAGCTGTTTTGGTTTATACAAATAAAAATGGTGCACAAGAAAATGCAATTGCTTATGTTTTAAATGTTCCAGATACTTATAATAATAGTTTACTTGGAGCCTCAGCATTTTTCAGTGGTTTTCTCGGTTTAGGCCTTATTGGTTGGTTAATAATTATAATTTTAATTCTTCTAATTATTTTGATTGTAAGGAAACTATCAGAACAAAAACAACAACAAATAAATCAATAAATAACATACCCCGATATAATCGGGGTATGTTATTATGTAAATATGAAAACTAAAAAAGAGTTTAATAAATCAGATTTAAAAAATATAGGAGAAGAAATTATTGAAAAAGCTAAATCGTTTAAAAAAAATAAAGCAACCATTTTAACATTTTCTGGTGATTTAGGAACAGGAAAAACAACTCTTACTAAAGAAATAGCAAAAAGTTTGAGAGTTAAAAAAGAAGTCATTTCTCCAACTTTTGTCATAATGAAAATTTATGAAATTAAAGATAATGTTTGGAAAAAACTCATTCATATAGATGCTTATCGTTTGGAAAAAGAAAAAAGCTTAGAATTTATGGGTTGGAATAAAATTATTTCTAATAAAGAAAATCTTATAATTATAGAATGGCCAGAAATGATAAAAAGTCATATTCCTAAAGATATAATTTCAATTAATCTTATTCATAAAGATGAAAATACAAGAATAATAAGGATTTAATTTATAAATATTGTTTTATGAATTTCTGTGTTGAGTGATATAATTGTTGTGTATGACAGAAAAAGAGAATAGAAAAAAGAGAATAATCTTGTTGGATACTCATGCAATATTACATCGAGCTTATCATGCCCTGCCTGAATTTGTGAATAGTAAGGGTGAACCAACTGGAGCAATATATGGACTTTCTACCATGATAATGAAAATTATTTCCGACTTAAATCCAAACTATATTATTGCTTGTTATGATTTACCAAAGAAAACTTTTAGGCATGAAGCATATGTTGATTATAAAGCTGGACGAGCTAAAGCAGAAGAAGATTTAGTATTCCAAATAAAAAAATCCAGAGATTTTTTTAGTGTATTTTCTATTCCTACATATGAATATGAAGGTTATGAAGCAGATGATCTTTTAGGAACAATCTCTGAAGAATTAAAAAATAAAAAAGATTTGGAAATAATTATTGCCTCAGGAGATATGGATACGCTTCAGTTAGTGAGTGATGATAAAGTTCAAGTTTATACTTTAAAAAAGGGAATTAATGACACAATACTTTATAATGAAAAAAAAGTTTTTGAAAGATTTGGTTTTGCACCAGAATTTTTACCAGATTACAAAGGACTCCGTGGTGATCCATCAGATAATATTATTGGAATAAAAGGAATAGGAGAGAAAACAGCAACAACTCTAATATCCAAATATCATTCATTGGAAGAATTATATAAAGATATTAAAGCAAGTAAAAAAAGTTTAACTGATTGGAAAAAAATTGGCATTTCAGAAAGAATATTAAATCTTTTAAAGAATGGTGAAGATGAAGCATTCTTTTCTAAAACATTAGCAACAATTAAAAGAGATGTGCCAATCAAATTTAAATTACCTAAAATTGAATGGAAAAATTTTGTTGATAAAGACAGGGTTCTAAATTTTTTTAGAGAAATTGAATTTAAAAGTTTACAAGGAAGATTTTTAAATTTATTTAATGAAAAAGATTCAAATTTAATTTCAGTTGAAGTTAAAAATGAAGAAGTTGTAGATGAAACAAAAGAAACCGAAGCAAAAATAGCATTTTGGCTTTTAAATTCTGAAATGACAAATCCATCTCTTGAAGATGTTATAAATTATAAAAATGCAGGAAGTTTTGAAAAGGCTTCTCAATTTTTAATTGAAGATATAAAAAAAGAAAATCTTGTTTATGTTTATGAGAATATAGAAAAACCGGTAATTCCTATAATAAAAAAAATGGAAAATAATGGAATTAAAGTTGATGTTTCTTATCTTAAAAAATTAAGTAATGAATATCATAAAGAATTATCTAAAATAGAAAAAGATATTTGGGAGCTTGCAAGTATTGAATTTAATATAAATTCCCCAAAACAGCTCTCTGAAGTTCTTTTTGATAAATTACAAATTTCACAAAAAGGTATTAAGAAAAGTTCCACAGGGTTATTTTCTACCAGAGAAAGTGAATTAGAAAAATTAAAAGAAACTCATAAGATAATACCAAAAATTTTAGAGTATCGTGAATTACAAAAATTACTTTCTACATATATAGATACTATTCCAGATTTGGTTGGTAGTGATGGTAGATTGCATGCAAATTTTATTCAAACAGGAACAACAACTGGGCGTTTTTCTTCAACGAATCCAAATTTACAAAATATTCCAATTAAAACAGAAAAGGGTAAAAATATTCGCAATGCTTTTATTGCTGAAAATGGTTATATGTTAGTTTCTTTTGATTATTCACAAGTAGAACTTAGAGTTGCTGCCATTTTATCTCAAGATGAATATTTTATAAAAGCTTTTAGAGATGGAAGAGATATTCATACTGCTGTAGCTATGAAAGTTTTTCATGTTTCCGAAGAAGATGTTACCTATGAAATGAGAAGAAGAGCAAAAGTGATAAATTTCGGAATTCTTTACGGAATGGGTGTTAATGCTCTTCGTGAAAATCTTGGAAGTAATAGAAAAGAAGCTCAAGATTTTTATGATAATTATTTTTCCCAATTTCCAACTATCGCATTTTATTTGGAAAGTATTAAAAATTTTGCTAAAAAAAATGGCTATACAGAAACTCTTTTTGGACGAAAAAGATTTTTTCCAGGAATTAAATCACCAATTCCATACATAAAAGCAATGGCTGAACGTATGGCAACAAATGCTCCAATTCAAGGTACAGCTACCGCTGATATTATTAAAATAGGAATGAAAAATGCTGAAATCTCTTTAAAAGAAAATAAAATACTAGAAGATGTCAAATTAGTTCTTCAAATACATGATGAACTTATTTATGAGGTAAAGAAAGACAAGCTTGAAAAAGCCATAGAAATAATAGAAAATGCCATGATAAATGTTATTCCAGATGAATTTCTGAAGGATAAAGAAAAAGTACCTCTTGTTGTTTCTTGTAATTATGGAAAAAACTGGGGAGAAATTAAATAGTGATTTGTTAAAAATAGTGATAAAATGTGGCTATGGAAAACATAGAAAAATCTCAAAATTACAAGTCGGGCATGATACACTTTATAATTTCTAAATCATATTTTGTTTTTTTAATAGCTTTATTTTTAGGTGTCTTTTTTGATATGTTTTTTCATTTTAATTTTTTAAATTTTTATATTTATGAATTAATAGGAATTATTTTAATGATACTAGGAACAATCTTGTCTTATTGGGCACAAAAATCATCTCGAAAAGCAAAAAGAGAATACAAAAATAATATATTAGAAAATAAAATTTTTAACTTTAGTCATGGACCATATAAATATATTAGAAATCCATCTTATCTCGGTATTGCTGTTGTTTGTGTTGGTTTTGGCTTTTTAATCAACTCAGTTTTTTCAATACTTTTTAGTTTGTTAGCATACTTTTTTATAAGGATAGTATATGTTTCTCATGAAGAAAAAATTTTAGAAAATAAACACGGTGAATCTTATATCTCATACAAAAAAAATAAAATAAGATGATATATATATATACTGGTTCAGATACAAAAAATAAAATTTTAAAAATTAAAAAACTTTCTGAAAAAAGAAATTTAATTTTTCTAAAAGATAATGAAATTACTCACAATATTTTATTAGAATACGCTTCAACAAGTAGTTTGTTTGGAGAAAGTTTTTCTATTGTTGTTAATAATTTAATTAAAGATAACAAAATTTCTTTTGATAAGAATTTATTTGAAAATTTAGCAAATTCTGAAACAATCTTTTTCTTTTTAGAAGAAAAAATAAATTCTTTAGATAATAAAAAATATGAGAAGTTTTCAAAAATAGAAAATTTTGAAGAGCTTATAATAAAAAAGAAAGAAAATAATATCTCTTTTGATATTGCTAATTCTTTTGCCTTAAAAGATAAAATGAAAACGTGGTTTTTATTTAATCAAGCAATGGAAAGTAATATTTCACCAGAGGCAATTTCTGGAGTTTTATTTTGGAAAATAAAATCTTTATTAAATGAAAAAAAATCAATTTTTTCTAAAGAAGAATTAAAAAATTGTTCTAGTTCGTTAGTATCTATTTATCACAAAGCTCATTTAGGAGAATTAGATTTTAATATTTCACTCGAAAAGTTTTTACTAAATGTTTTATCTAAGTAAATTTTTGTCAAAAAGTACAAAGAGGTTTATAATATAACCATGGAACCAATTTATAAATCAGAAGTTTTTTTCTTCATCTCGTCAATTTCTGTTATTGTTATAACAACAATATTTTTAATATCAGGAATTTATTTTATTAAAATTTTAAAAAATTTATCTAAGATGACTGGTAAAATTAAAAGAGCTGTAGATAATGTCGAATATGATTTAAGTGAAATAGGTGATAGGGTAAAGGATAGCCAAGTTTTTAATTTTGTTTTTGGAAAAAATAAAAAACAAAAGCAACAAAAATAATTATTATTAATTAATAAAAATATGAAAAAAGGAAAACAAGTAAATAAAAAAAGTATTAATACAGGTAAAGCAGTTGGTGTTGGTCTTGGTGTCGCAGCTCTTGGAGCAGCCGCATACGTTTTGTTTGGACCAAATGGTAAAAAAAATCGTAAGGAAGTAAAAGGTTGGGTGGTAAAAATGAAAGGAGAAATAATTGAAAAATTAGAAGAAGCAAAAGATATAACAGAACCAATTTATCATAATATTATTGATAATGTAAAATCTAAATATTCAAAAGTAAAAAACATTAATGAAGAAGATTTAGAAAAGGTTACTAATGAAATTAAAAAACACTGGAATTCAATTAAAAAAGATTCTGCTCCAAAGAAAAAACCTGTAAAAAAGGTTTCTAAAAAATAATTAATTTTATTTTAAAAAGCACACGCGTTTGTGTGCTTTTTAAAATAAAAATAAAAGACCCAAGAGTAAACTCTCAAATTTTGAGAACTAACTCTTGGGCCTTTTGGTCCTATTTATTTAAAGAACTTTTCTTATTTAATAATGAACTTTTGGATTTTGTAAAAATAATCCAAACATCTCTAATGTACTAATTTAATTTAGAATATATTATTACTTTTATTACTATACCCTTATAAAGTTTGGGTGAACTTTGTAAAAAAATTCTCAAATTTCCTATTTAAAAATATTATATCATAAAATTTATAATACAAAACAATAAACTGTGGATAACTTATATCACATAAAAGAAAAATAAAACAATTAAGTGACTTTTTACATATAATTTTTTGTTTATTTGTTTCAAAAATTATTGATACTAGAGAAGGTGTTTTACAAAGATACAGAAATTCAAAAAGCCAGTAAAATCAAAGGGTTTTCTGAGGTTATAAATTTATATGAATTGTCCGCTCGGGGGGAATCGAACCCTCGACCATCTCCTTAAAAGGGAGCTGCTCTACCAGCTGAGCTACGAGCGGATGTTAAATTAACAACAATTATAAAATACCATATTTAATTAATAAAATCAATAACAAAAAATCGCTGGATTTATTCCAGCGATTTTAATTACAGCTTAAAAGAAATTGAAATAATTATTTCATCAGGACCATCTCTTTTTACTCTTATTTCTAAGCCACCATTTTTAATTATCTTTTCTTTCTTCTTTTTGTCTGCTTCCCCCCCTTTTTTCTTTTCTGGTTTCTTTTTCTCAATTATTTTTTCTTTAAAGATTTTTTTATCTTCCAAGAATTTTTTGATTTGATCATCTGTTATTTTTATTGAAACAGATAAACCATATTTTCTTGGAGAAAACTTATCTAATGTTTTTTTTGAAAAATTAGAAGCCTCAATAGTGTCTTTAAACTTTATTTGAATAACCCTCGGTTTTTTTAGATATATTTTTTCTGAGTTTGTAGAGATTTCACCTATATCTAATAATAGGAGGTTAAGTTCTTCTACAAAAGAACTTATGAGATTCCCATTTATTGCTTCCTCTTCCAGAAATCTTTGATGATTAGCTTCATGAAGATTTTTCCATCGATTTGATGATTTCCTTCTGATTTTCTTTTCAGGTAATTGTTCATCCCGAGGTTTTTTTACAGGAACAGGAAGTGGCCATTTCTGTTCTAATTCTGAATTACTGCCCAAGTATATATGAGTATCTTCTTCCGTTTTCTCTTTTTTTAATGAATCGGAAACTTTTACTAATATTTTGTTGTTTTGTAACTCAAGTTCTATTTTGTATCCTTTTTCTTTTATAAAACGTGCAACTTCTCGTAATTTTGTTTCGTCACTTTTTATCTTTATTATAAGGATACCAGCTGCTTCCCTTGGAAAAATGTCAAATTCTTCTTTAGGTATTTTTTCTAAGACTAGAGTTGTGATACTTTTTATCAAAGAATTAATTTCTTTTTTTCTTTTTTCTAAAATACTCATCTTTTTAATTTTTAAGGTTTCCTTTATATAAACATAAAGATGTGAAAAAGTCAATCTTTTTTTTGTGATATAAAAATCATGTTATAATCATTCATACGATGAATAAGAAATATAAAGTATTAATACTTCCCAATATTCGCTCAGCTATTAATGTTGGCGCTATATTTCGCACAGCTGATGCTATTGGAATAGATAAAATATATTTATCAGGATATACTCCTTGTCCAATTGATAAATTTGGAAGAAAACAAAAAGATATAGCCAAAAGTGCTTTAGGTGCTGAAACTTGGATAAATTGGGAATATGAAAAAGATATAAATAAAATTTTAGCAAAATTAAAAAATAAAAATTTTCAAATTATTGCTCTTGAACAAGATAAAAATTCTATTGATTATAAAAAAATAAAAACAGCAAAAAATACTGCTATTCTTTTAGGTGAAGAAGTTAATGGAATAGATAAAAAAATTCTAAGAAAATGTGATCTTATTGCAGAAATACCGATGAAAGGGAAGAAAGAATCGCTAAATGTTTCAGTTGCTTGCGGAATTTTACTTTTTAGATTATTTAAATAATTTTTGACATTTATTACAAAAATAAGAATTTCTACTTCCGATTTTTTTTCTTTCTATTTTTCCTTTACAATTTTTGCGATGACATAATTTTTTATTTCTCTGATAAACATTATGATTGTTTTGAAATTTACCTTTTTCTCCATAAATATTTCTATAGTCAGACATTGAATCTCCGCCTAATTTTATACTTTCAGGTAAAATCTTTTTTATTGATATAAAAATATTTTTAAGATAATTATCAGGAATATTTTTTATTTTTGATTCTGGTTGTATTTGTGCCATCCAAAGGATTTCATCAGAATAAATATTTCCAATTCCAGCAATTACTGATTGATCCATAAGTATAGTTTTAATATTTTTATTAGGAAATAAAAGTATTCTTTTCTTGAATTTTTGAAAAGTAAAATCTTTTTCTAACGGTTCTGGTCCGATTTCTTCTTCACTAATTTTTTTAATATCTTTTCTTTTTAATAATGTAATCTTTCCAAATTTTCGAGCATCAGAAAAGGCTAGATGTTTACCATTTGTAAAGGAAAATATTACATGAATAAATCTATTGAAAGGATCTTTTAATGAACTTTTTTCGTTATTATCTGGTTGCCATTTATTTTCTTTTTTCTTGTATATATATTTTCCATACAACAAATGTCCTGTCATTTTTAAATGAATTAAAATTATTTTTTCATTAGAAAGATAAATAAAAATATTTTTTCCTCTTCTCTCAGATTTTAATATCTTTTGCCCGATAATATTTTTCTTAAAGTTTTCAAAAATTTTTTTATCTTTTATTGTTTTTTGAAATTGTTTTATTACTTTATTTTTTGTAATATCTGTCCAAATATCAGAAATAACTAAATTTTTTATAGTTTTATTTAACCCATTTACAGTAGTTGTAACTTCAGGTAATTCTGGCATTTTATTTTTTCATGTTTAATAAACGAAGAGCTTCCTTTATGCGATTGTTTGCTCCAGTAACTTCCGGGGAAATTTTTTTAAGGATATCTCTCGATTCATTGTTTGAATATCCAAGAGTTTTAAGTGCTTCAATAATATCATTTTCATCTTTTAACGATTCGATATTTCCATCTTTCCATTCGGTAAGTTTATCACGTAGTTCCAAAATAATTTTTTCAGCAGTTTTTTTACCAATTCCTGAAACCTTATTTAAATAACTAATATCTCCAGTAGCTATCGCTTTTGCAAGTGTTTCTATTGGAGCTATGCTAATTATAGAAATTGCAGATTTTGGTCCAATACCAGAAACATTAAGAAGCATTTCAAAAAAGGAAAGACTTTCTCTTTCTATAAATCCATACAAATCGATAGCATTTTCACGAATAGCAGTGTATGTCCACAAAAATATTTCTTCATTTAATTGTTTTTCTGCAATTATTTCATTAATCACAGAAACCTTATATCCAATGCCAGAAACATCTATTATTAAAAATTTATCACCAGCAAAAATTATTTTACCTCTTATACTTCCAATCATATTTATATAATATCAAATATTGATATTTTCTGCTATTTCTGGTATTGTAATAATGTTTTATTGTGTCTCGATAAAACAATCGATTTATTAAACATTAATATTAGATCCTAATATTTTAGAAATTATATTTTATGCCAATAACAAAATCAGCTAAAAAAGCTCTTCGTGGCTCATTAAAAAAGAAAGCTATGAATGATCGCAACAAAAAAGCTGTTAAAGAATCAATTAAAAAAATTGAAAAACTAGTTAAAGAAAAAAGTGTTGATGAAGCAAAAAAACTTATTCCAAAGGCTTACAGTGTTATAGATAAAGCATGCAAGAAGGGAATTATTAAAAAGAATAATGCTTCTCGTAAAAAATCTAGACTTTCAAAAATAACTAAATAATAAAACCTCTGCATTTATTGCAGAGGTTTTTATTTGTTTACATGTTAAAATTTGTAACTTTTTCATCCAAATAAGAAACAACTTTTGCTTTTGCTAAATCAATTTGTGCAAAAGCAAGTTTTTTAACTGTTTTATATTCGTATAGAGGTAAATATAACCCTCTTTCGTCACTGAAGGTATGATTATTTACAAATTCATACCATTCAGGTTCTGTCATATCTTTTTGGTCGCATTCAAGATAGTGTCCTGGTCTTATAATATGACCAGATACATCTTCACGGTAAGGAATTCTTGTAAGATAGATATCTCTATCCCAACAACGAGTCCATGCAAGTATTTCACCCTCATAAATTAATACTGGTTGATTTATACCTGGATAGATGAATCTTTCTGTTCTTAATGCTTGCCAAGCAAGTATTCTATCCCATCCTTTTTCTGGACGAAAAAGTTGGTTTTCTCGACTTTTTCCTTCAATTTGAAATAAAAGTGTCGATAACTCTTCTCTTAATTCTTTGTTTCCAGTTTGGATGTATTCATCATATACATTCCAGAATTCTTCAATTTTTTCCATATGCTTAATTTTTTAAGATGTTCATTATTTAGTTTTTATATTACTTATATTTAAATAAATAGCAACCATTTGATTTTTTGAAAATAATATTTTGCAAAATAAAAAGCCTTAAAAATAAGGCTCTTTGTGCTAGCACGACTTGGTGATTCCGGCAGGAATCGAACCTGCATTACAACTTCCGCAAAGTTGCGTCCTATCCGTTGAACGACGGAACCAATAGTTTTTAATCTACAATATTTTCTTATTAGAATCAAGCTTTAAAAATAAAGAATAAATTATAATCCTATTTTTTCTGAAAAAAGCATAACTTTTGATTCTTTAATTTCTTTATTAGGAATAATCTTTATTAAATTACGATCGATTTTCTCTACAAATTCTTCGGGTATTGTTATTGAATAAATAGGTAAAATATGTTTATCAATTTCAACTAATAATTTTGATTCATCTGATTTTTTAAGAATGTCAAAACCTTTTACTCTTTTCCATTCATATTTCTCTCGGCCAATTTTGAATTCCTTTGTATTTATTTCATAATTAACTTCTTCTGGCTCATTAAAATTTACAACTATAAGCATAACACCAGATAGAACGAGAAATATTGCAAAAATATAATTATGATATATTATCGCAACAACAACAGATACTAATGTTATTAATCCAATAGTCCAAAAAAAATCAATACTCCTTTCTTTGTGTATATGTGCTGGAGCACTCCAAGAAATTGTATCTAAAATTATTTCTTCTCTCATGTTTTTAATTATACATTGTGACAAGAAAAATATCTAGGGAAAATTATGCTTTAAAAAATGATGCTACTGAATTATAAACAGCTTCCTTAACACCATCATCAAACATATTTGGAATAATTTTTTCTTGATTAGGTTCTTTCACTACTTTTGCTAGAGCTATAGCAGTATTGATAAAAATTTGATTATTAAATTGTGGAATATGTAAATCAAGCATTGCACGAAAAGCATTTGGAAAAACTAGGGAATTGTTAATTTGATTTGGAAAATCAGATCTCCCTGTTGCAACAATAAAAGCACCAGCTTCTTTTGCTTCGTCTGGCATTATTTCAGGAATTGGATTTGCCAAAGCAAAAACTATTGGTTTTTCATTCATTTTTTTAATCATTTCTTTTGAAATAATATTTGGTTTTGAAAGACCAATAAAAATATCTGCTCCAACTAAAGCATCTCCAATTGTTCCTTCTGTAGATTCTATATTACTTTCATCTAATAATTCCAATTTTTCTTTTGTAAGATCTTTTCTATTTTTATGGATAATACCTTTACTGTCACAAAATATAGTATTTTTTATACCGAAAGAATGTAAAAGTCTAGAGGTTGCTACACCTGCTGCACCAACACCAGAAACAACAACTTTAACGTCGTTTTTATCTCTATTACTTATTTTTAGTGAATTTATAATAGCAGAAAGTGTTACCGTAGCTGCTCCCCATTGATCATCATGCATAACAGGAATATTTAATTCATTGCGGAGTCTTTCTTCTATTTCAAAACATTTTGGTGCAGAAATATCTTCTAAATTTATTCCACCAAAAACCGGAGCAATTTGTTTAACAGCTTTTATTATTTCTTCTGTATCTTGTGTATCTAAACAGATAGGAAAAGCATCAACATTACCAAAATTTTTAAATATGATTGCTTTTCCTTCCATAACTGGTATCGCTGCAAGAGGTCCAAGATTTCCAAGACCTAAAACTGCTGATCCGTCGGAAACAACAGCTACAGTATTTTTTTTAATTGTATAAACATTTGCTTTTTCTTTGTCATCAGCAATAAGTTTACAAACACCAGCTACCCCTGGTGTGTATGCTAAAGATAAATCTTTTTTATTTTGAAGTGGAATTTTACTTACTATTTCTAACTTACCATTTTTATCTTTATGTAATTTAATTGATTCTTCGTAAATATCCATTTATTTTATAGGTAAAGTGAAATAAAATGTTGAACCTTTATCTTTATGTGAATCAAACCAAATTTCACCTTCATGAGCTTCAATAATGTTTTTTGAAATAAACAAACCTAATCCCGTACCTTCTGATTGAGTAAAAATAGCATTTTTGGCTCTAAAGAATTTTGTAAAAATATCTTTTTGTTCATCATCTGGTATTCCAATACCAAAATCAGTAATAGATATTTTAATTTCAAAATCTTCTATTTCTGTTTTAATTTCTACTTCACTATTTTTTTCACTATATTTTATTGCATTACTTAAAAGATTATTTATAACCAATTTAATTTTATTTTGATCAATATCTATCAATGGACAATCACTGTTTATTTTATTAAAAACAATTTTTACATTTTTTGATTCAGCAAGAACTTCCAATTCTTTTATTTCGTTTTCTATTAAATCCTCAATATTTGTTTTGCTTAAAGAAAGAAGCATTCTATTATCTTCGATTTGATATGTTTGAAGAATATCACTAATTAGTGATGACATGTATTCCGTGTTTTTCATCGCCTTATCTATCAAATCTTTTTGTTCGTTGTTTAAAGGACCGCTTGTTTCTTTTTCCAACATTCCAAGTACCCACTTTATTGAAGTAAGGGGAGTACGAAGTTGATGTATCGCTGTACTTGTGCTACCAAATTCTTCTCTTTTTTCTAACTGTTTCATATTTTGTATTATATCTCTCGTTTTATCTTTTTCAAAATTATTTATAAAGTATAAATAAATGATAAAATTTGACATTTTTTAAAAAAGTTGTAATATAAAGAAAAAAATGATGTTTAACTAAAAAATAAGAATTATGAGATTAAATCATTTACAGAGATTACTTCTGTCACCTGGATCAGATCTATTTAGTGGAATCGCGACTTATCAAGGGTTAACCAAAGAAGTTCGTGATTATATGTTCACATTTTGTAACTTTGATTACATGGGCGCCTCTGAGTATGAATTTGGGGCTATTCCAAAATCTTTGGATAATATCTTTAAAACAAAGGAAAACAGGATTTTGGTTGAAAAAGAAATTTCCGGTGTATCTTTAATTTTTATCGTTGAAAAAGATAAGTCCAATGAATATTTCAAAAAAGTTGAAGACTGGATGGAAACAACTCGTGATGCTCATGGTGAATACCACGGGCTGGCTGATTGGAAAGGTGGTGGTTATTTCAATATAAAAGACCTAACCGGGTGGCTTGATATTGATGAACATGTTCTTTTCTTTATCAATACTGAAGAAGGGAAAAATATGGCACAAAAATTCAAAGAGTTACTTTGTCCCGAGAAATGAAAATTAAAAAGAGCACGACTATTTTATAGAAACGGCTCTTTTTTATTATCAAAATCTGTGTAAAACTATTAAAAATAAAAATTATTAAAATATCACTTTTATTAAAATGATTATTGAAAAATAAGGCAGATACATCTGCCGATAATAGATAATCCCTGCGGAAGCGGTGAGATTCGAACTCACGGACCACTTTCATGGTCTCCTGTTTTCAAGACAGGTGCCTTAAACCACTCAGCCACGCTTCCGAGTACTACATTACATTATTTTTAATAATTTTTCAAGATTATTTTAAATACATTATTAAATAAATATGTTAATATAAAAGTATGAAAATACTTGGCATTGACTATGGAAGTAAGAAAGTAGGAATATCAATTTCTGATGAAGATGAAAAATTTGCATTTCCAAAATGTATTTTTGTTAATGATTTGTCGTTAATAGATAATATAAAAAATCTTTGTAATGAAAATAATATAGCTGCTATTGTTCTTGGCGAATCAACTGATTTATCTGGTAAAAAAAATAAAATAATGGGAAGCATAGAGGAATTTAAACAAAATTTAGAAACAGAAACAGATTTACCAATATATTATGAAAAAGAATTTTTAACGTCGGTTTTTGCAAGAATGGGAAATGGAAAAAATATTAACAATGCTAGAAAAACTAAAACTATAAAAAATAAAAAAATAGATGATAGCGCTGCTGCTTTAATTTTACAAAGATTTTTAGATAAACAAAATAATAAATAATTATGGAAAATGAAGATAAAAAAATAGAATATGTATCTTACGAAGAATATCAAAAAATGGATATTAGAGTTGGAACTATTAAAGAAATAGAACCTGTTCCAGATACAGATAAACTTTTAAGATGTCAGATCGATTTTGGGGAAGTTGATGAAAATGGAAATAAAAAATTAAGACAAATAATTTCTGGAATAAAGGAATACTTTCCAGATTTTAATGTGCTCATAAATAAACAAGTTTTATATATTATTAATCTTGAACCTAGAAAAATTAAAGGATTTGAAAGTAATGGAATGCTTATAGCTGTTGATGGTCTTGATGAAAAACCTGTCTTTCTTGTTCCTGAAAATCCAGTTGCTTCTGGAAGTAAAACTCATTAATTTATGCTTAATCCATTATTTTTAATTCAAACAGTTGGAATAATTGGAGTTATTTTTATTATTTTTGCTGAAACAGGTCTTTTTTTTGGATTTTTTTTCCCAGGAGATTCATTACTTTTTACTGCTGGATTATTAGCATCACAAGATGTTTTAAATATTTGGGTGTTGTTTGTGTGTTGCGTTATTTCAGCAATATTAGGTGATTCTGTAGGTTATTGGTCTGGAAAAAAATATGGAAGAAAATTTTTTAATAAAGATAAAAATTTCTTTTTTAAAAAAAAGAGATTAGAAGATGCAGAAAATTTTTATAAAAAACATGGCAAATTTACAATCATTATTGCTAGGTTTATTCCTGTAATAAGAACTTTTGCTCCAATTGTTGCTGGAATCGGAAATATGAATTATAAAATTTTTATTTCCTTTAATATTATTGGTGGCGTTTTTTGGGTTTTTCTTATGCTTTTTTCTGGATATTTTCTTGGTGAAATTATACCAAACCCAGATGAATATATTCTTCCAATAATTTTTTTGATAATTATTATTTCTTTTTTCCCAATATTTTTTAAGTTAATTAAACTTAAGATAAAAAAATAAATAAGTTTTGAAAAAAAATTACTGCAATGTATAATTATATTTAGATATGAAGCTACCATATAATCGTCATTTTCCAACACCAAATTATTTAGCAATGAATTCTTGTGCTATTGATATTTCTGATTGTTCTATAAAATATGGAGAGTTAATTCCAACTTCTTTTGGTATTAGATTAGGGGAATATGGTTATTTTAATATTCCAGAAGGAATAATTGTTTCTGGAAAAATTCAGAATGAAAAAGAGTTAATAAAAATTTTTACTGATTTAAAAAAAAGAATTGGTTTGGAATTTATTCGTGTTTCTCTTCCAGAAGAGCAAACATATCTTTTTACTCTTTCCTTACCTTCTCTAGGTGTTGATGATATAAAAGAATCAATTTCCTTACAAATTGAAGAATATGTTCCACTTCCAGCAACAGATATTGTTTTTGATTTTAATGTTATTAAAAAAGATGAAGATGAAATAGTTGTGGAAGTTGTTGCTATTAACAAAGCAACAGTTTTATCTTATTTATCTGTTTTTGAGCAATCAGGTTTAACACCTCTTTCTTTTGAAGTAGAAGCTCAAGCTATAGCAAGAGCTGTTATTCCAAAAGGTGATAATAGTACAATTATGATTGTTGATTTTGGTAATAATCGTACAGGTATTTCAGTGGCTTGTAATGAAAGAGTTTTTTTGACAACAACTCTAGATATGGGTGGTTATAATTTAACCAACATGATTGCTAAAAATTTTTCTATTTCTTTTGAAGATGCAGAAAAATTAAAAAAATCTTATGGTTTAATGGAAAATAAAAATATTGATGATATTTTTCCAATTATCTTAAATGGTGTTTCTGTTTTAAAAGATGAAATTAACAAACAATCTGATTACTGGAAAAATCACAATCTAACATCGTTAAAAGAAAAAGAAATAAATCATATTATTCTTTGTGGAGGTGATGCAAATCTTTCTGGATTAGCTAGTTATCTAGAAACAAGTATGAATATTAAAGTTGTTAATGCAAATACATGGGTTAATATTTCAGGAATGGAAGAATCTGTTCCGTCTATTTCTTTTGAAGAATCTCTTTCTTATGCGACAGTTCTTGGTTTAGCATTAGCCGATTTTTGTTATAACAAACCAATCTTAAATCTTTTACCAGAAAGACAGAAAATAATTAATCGAAATAGATATTGGGTAAGATTTACAGGAATTATTTTGTCGATGGTATCTCTGTTTTTTGTTTTAGAAACATTATTAATTTTTCCAGTTTATTTCTTTTCAAAAGAAAAAGAATTATTTGCTGAGACTAGCTTAGAGTCTTTTAATAAGTTGAATCCAGAATTAAACACGGAAAGTATGAGTACTATTATTGAGGATGTAAATAATAAACTTTCTCTAATTTCAGAAGATTCAGTATCTAAAATATCAGAAAAGATAATAAAAGATGTTTTAGATAAAAAGCCAAAAGGAATTTCTTATGAACAAATTTTATTTAGTACAAGAGCAGATGGAATTTCCGTTGTTGAAATTAGGGGAATTGCATCTAATAGAAACATATTAAGAAGTTTAAGTGAAATATTTGAAAAAGATGAAAATTTTGAAACGGTTGATTTACCAATATCAAATTTTATAGAAAGTTCGAATATAAATTTTAAAATTTCAATGAATATTAAAAAATAATATGAAAAAAAAATCTGTAAAAATTTTAATTCTTTCTATGTTGTTAACATTAATAACAGCTTCTATGTTCTTTTTCTTTCTTAAAATTATTGAAAACAAAAACAAACACACCAGTAAAATACTTTCCGTTTTAGAATTAAAAATGATTGAAAAAGAAAACTTAGATTTTATAAAGGATGAATTAGAAGAGACACAAATAATACAAAATAAAATCAATGGATATTTTCTTGAGAAAAAAAATGTTGATCTTTTTGTTGAATCATTGGAAAATTTAGGTAATTTAAATAAATCAAAATTAATAATAAAAGAAATTGAATCAATTGATGAAAAAAATTCAATAACACTTAACTTTTCTATTGAAGGAGATTTTAATGGCGTAATGTCTACAGTTTATTCAATAGAAAATTTACCATATATTATAAATGTTAAAAATCTTTATTTAAATAAAAATATAGAAATCAATTCATTATGGACAGCCGATGTATCTTTAGAAGTTTTAAGTATTAATTAAATAACCATGGATAATTTAATTTTAAAAACAAAAAATGATTTAAAAAAAATTAAAAAAAACTTTTTTATAAATCCACACTTACATTGGATATACCTGTTGAGATTTTTTATTTTTATTTCTATAATTTTAATTCTTTTTGCATTTTATCTTTTTTATAGAATAAAAACAGACAAAGTTTTTGTAATAGATAATGTTGAGCCTAACAAAAAAGTAATTTTAAAAGAAAATCTTTTAAAAAATATAGAAGATATGTTTCTTAATAAAGAAAATAATCTTACAAAAATAAAAAACGGAGAAATCTTTTTTAAAGACCCAAGTTCATAATTTTTTTTGTGCCCCCGCGAGGAATCGAACCTCGAATAACGGCTTAGAAGTCCGCAGTTATATCCATTTAACTACAGGGGCATTAATTGGTAATGTGTGCGCGGTAAGAGACTCGAACTCCTGACCTTCCCGGTGTAAACGGGTTGCTCTACCAACTGAGCTAACCGCGCAAATAAAATTTATCTAAAAACGAAACAATTACATATTATGTTGTTTTAAGATTTACCAAAACAGTATAATAGTGCAAATAATTCTAACTTAGACACGAAAGATATTAAATATCATTTCGTTTGTATATAATATCATATTTTTTAAAAAACTCAATAATATGATAGGATACCATATATGAACATAAAAATTCTCTATGAAGACAAAAATTTAATGGTCATAGATAAGCCAGCTGGTTTGTCTGTTCATGAAGATGGAAAAGTTAAAAATCAAAAAACTATTGCAAGTTGGGTTATTTTAAATTATCCCAAATTGGCAAAAGTTGGTGAACCTCTAGAAATAGAATATAAAGGAAATATTATAAAAATTCTTAAACCTGGTATAGTTCATCGATTGGATAAAGAAACTTCAGGAGTTCTTGTAATTGCCAAAAATCAAAAAACTTTTCTCTTTTTGAAAGAGCAATTTCAAAATCATGAAATTAAAAAAGTTTATCAAGCCTTTGTTTATGGATATGTATCTGACCCAAAAGCTTCACTTTTAACAGGAAAGAGGGGGGTAATAAATGCTCCAATTGGAAGGTCTCCAAAAGATATTCGTATGTGGACAGCTGGACGTGGAGCAAAAGAACCTGTTCGTGAATCAATTACAGAATATATAGTTCTTAATCGATTCATTGATGACGAATCAAAAAGTAAGGAAGTAAATCATCAATTTTCTTATATGGAATTTTATCCAAAAACTGGACGGACTCACCAGATAAGAGTTCATTCTCGTTATATAAATCACCCAATAGTTTCTGATCCGCTTTATAAAGGAGAAAAAGAAAATGCACTAGGGTTTAAACGTCTAGCACTTCATGCCAAAAGTATCACTTTCAAACTTCCCAATGGAGAAGATATCACTATTGAATCCCCACTACCAACAGATTTCAAGAAAGTGATTAAGGAATATATTAAATAAGTTTATTTAATATAGTTTTTATCTATTGACTTTTTAATATATTTATGATAAAATATAAGGGAATAAAATAAGGTAAAAATTCAGCCTTGTAAAATAAATGAAGAATGTTATTTTAAATTTTAAAATTAATTTGTCATGGCAAAAGACGTCACAGGCGAAGTTTTAATTCAGAATTATGAACTTCAAAAGAAATTTAACGAGTTTCAAAGACAAATAAATCAAAATGGTGGATATCCATTTGATTTTGATGCTCTTCTTAAATACCTTCAAGACGGAGTGGATGGAAAGTTTCCAAAAGGAAAATTTTATTCAAAACTCCTTCTAAAAACTACCACTCTTCACATTAAAAAATGTGAAGGATTTGAAGTAAATAAAGAAAACATTAAAACTTTTTTTGCTTCTGTCTATGAAAATGAACCAAGTTTTTTTATTAATAATGATTTTCTTAGATATCTTTCGGGTGAAAGTTTTAATGGTGTTGAAAAAGATTTTACTACTACTATCTATCGTTATCAATCAAAATTAACATTTGAACGTGTTCTTAATGAAGCTGAAAGAACAAGAATAAAAAAGATATATTCATTTATGGAGGGACTTTCAATTATCCGTGAGTTTATTCTTTCTAGAGAAATTAATAAAGGTTCTAATGTTTCTATTTTTATAGAAATTGTTGGCTGTACTGGTTTGTTTACATTTAATGTATATCGTGGAAATAGCGGTGCTTTAGTTCTTGACTTTGGCATAATAGAAAATTTTTACTATGAGTATGGTATTAATTGTGGTGTTTTTTTTGATGAATAAAAGTTTAATAAAGACTCTTAGATACTTTATATCTTTGAGTCTTTTTCTTTGTTGTCTTAAATTTTAAAGAATATATAGATATTGCTTAAAATTAAGTTTTATGATAAAGTAGTTCCCATGGAAATAACAAAAGCACAATTTACCCCTGTAGACAAAGACGAGCGCAAAAAACTTGATTTTAAAGCTGGGGATACAGTTAAAGTTTGGAGTAAAATCTTAGAAAAAGGTAAAGTACGCTTACAGGCTTTTGAAGGTTTAGTGCTTTCAAGAAAACATGGAGTTGAATCAGGTGCTACTTTTACTGTTCGTAAGGTTTCAAATGGAGTTGGTGTGGAAAGAATTTTTCCATTATATTCTCCTAATATAGGTAAGATTGAAATATTAAAGAAATCAAAAACACGTCGCAATAAACTTTACTTTGTAAGAGAAAAAGCTGTAAAAGAAGTTAAGAAGAGATTAAAGAGTACTACTCTTTCTAAAGTAGAGAATGTTAAAGAAGAAAACGAAAATACAGAAGAATAAACAAAATCACTCTTATTTAAAAGAGTGATTTTGTTTATTGAAAAAATGAATAAAAAGATATATACTATTGCATGCTAAATGCGCAGGTGTTGAAACTGGTAGACAAGCATCCTTGAGGTGGATGTGCCCTTACGGGTGTGGAGGTTCAAGTCCTCTCCTGCGCACAATATTTTTTTTATTCTTATAGAATGATATAATGGAAACATGGTAAATGATGAATTGATTTTATATATTAAAAAACAAATAGAAAAAGAAAATTCAGAAAATTTTATTAAAAATAAATTATTAGATGTTGGATGGAAAGAAGAAGATATTGATGAAGGATTAATAAAAGCTAAAGAACAAATAGAAAAAGGAAAAAACGAAATTAAGATTGATCCATATCGCGAATTAACAGAAAATCAAGAAGAATTACTTTTAAATAAAAAAGATAATTTAGAAAAAAGTTTTCAGGAATCAACAAATAATAACAATTCTCCTGTTTGGACTCCTGTAAAAGTTAAGGTTTTAGAAGAATCTCCACAAAAACCTTCACCTGTTATTATGACAGCAGAATCTTTTAAAGAAAAAAAACCAGATATAGATGTAAATCAGGCTATTTTAAACGTTGATAATATTCAAAATAAGTCTCAGTTACCAATAAGAAGTAATGTTTTTGATAATCTAGCTAAAATGAAAAGTTCTCAAGAAAGTTCTACAAATAAGACTGAAAAGAAACACCGCTCATTTTGGATGATTATTTTACTTATCACTTTAATAATTTTGGCAGGTTTAGCTTTTGTTGTTATGAAAGGGTATATTGAAATTCCTTTTGTTAAAAAAGATCCTAGAGTTTTACTTTTGAATAATGAAGAAAAATTATCTTCTTTGTCTTATTACAAAACAGAATCTAGTATTAAAATAACATCCCCAACCTTTGCGAATATTTCAACAAGTTTAGCTACGGGAGATAGTCTTTCAACAATTGACCAAGATTATGTTTCTATAACTTCTAATGGTTTAGTAAATCAAAGTGAAAATAATTTTAATACAGAAAATATTTCTACTATTACTAGTTCCATTTTAAAAAATCCTATAGTTTTAAATATTAAAGATGATGACAGTGGTTTGTATATAACAATGCCAGATCTTTCAGAGTTGATGGGTAATAATGCACCTTCTCAAGATGTTGTTTTTATAGCTAATTCTGATTCAGAAAAAATTACTTCGCTTTCTCCAGATTCATTAAAAATTTATTTTAATGATTTAGATCTCTTCAAGATTTTCAAGGGTGGTTTGTCTTCATACTTTACAGACAATTCTCTTATTTCATATCGTGAATTTTTGAATAGTATAGAAATAACAGAGAAAGGGAAAGAGGTTGTTAAAGGTGTTGAAACATATCATTACGATATAACTAACAACGAAGACGCTAATAATTCAATTGTTTCAGAATTTATAAATCATTTTATTTCAGCAGAAGATAGTAATTTGAAAGAAACATTAAGTTCAATGAAAATCAATTCTTTTGAAATTTGGATAGGTAAAGATGATAATAATATTTATCAATATAAAATATCAATTTCTTTACCTTTGTCTAATATTTTAAATATAAAAGATAGTAGTCTAGGTAATAGCGAGGTCGTTTTAGATTGGACAAATACTTATTATGATTTTGATGTAACAAATAATATTTCTATCCCAGAAGATTATAAAGACATCGATACATATATTAAAGAATCGGATGATATTAAATTAAAAAATCAAATTTCAAATTTATCTGAGAATTTTAATCTTATTAAAAATAGTGAAGGAAATTATGGAATTTCTAATAATGGTAATTGTGTGAATTCAACATCAGGATCTTTGTTTTCTCCTAATGGACATCTAAAAAATTCAGTTTTAATTGTTGGTGATATTTCTGAACTCATGAATAATATTTTATTAACAACAAATAATTCTGGATATTGTTTTTCTAATAGTAGTTCTTACGCAGTTTCGTTTCCTCTTGAGAGTGAAGTTGGAACATATTTTTGTTTAGATAGCACAGGAAAATCAGAAGAAATTCTGTTTGAATTAAAAGGAGCAAAATGTTCTGAATAAAGTTTTTTATAAAAACTTTGATTTTTCCCTGATTTTCTGGTATAAAAAGTAAGCATTCTTGAATAATATGAATGCATCTATGGTGCCTATAGTGTAATGGTTAGCACTAGGGTTTGTGGATCCCTCAGTCAGAGTTCGAATCTCTGTAGGCACCCAGCAGTCAGCGACTAAAAAATAGACCGATACGGTATAGGTTTTTTAGAAATCGCTAAAAATTTGGTTCTAGACCCTCTAGGGTTATTTTCTTTATAATATCCTTAAATGCCAACTTAAAAGTTAAAAAACCAAAAGTTCTAATCTCTAGAGGTCGGGATTGCTAGACATTTTGATATGGTTGTTAATCGATACTTGACTTTAATGTTAGAATTATATAACATATATAATGTTATAAATAATTAACATTATATAATATGACAAATAAACAATATAAAAAAATAAGATTAATAATAACAATTATAATTGTTATTATTTTTATTCAGTCTGTGTTTTTGGATAATTACATTATACCTGTAATTACTTTGATTACTGCATCGCTTATTCTTCTTCTGTTACGTCGTAAGGTTAAAGATATAATTTCAGATGAAAGAGATATGGCTCTAGGTGGAAAGTCTGCAATTTTAGCGATACAAGTGTATTCTTGGGTTGCTGTAATTGCTATGCTCATTTTATATGCTTCTAGAAATATAAATCCTTCTTATGAGCCTATTTGTATAACACTTGCTTATTCTACTTGTTTACTAATGTTTATCTACTATATAATATTTCGTTTTTATAATAAGGAAATATTTTCAAAAAACAAAAAAAAATATATTATCTCTGTAATTATATTAGTAGTACTCATTGCTTTTTTTAGTCTTAGATTCTTTAGTGGTGAAGATAATTGGGTTTGTAAAGAAGGACAATGGATTAAACATGGTAATCCAGATTTTAGTGTCCCAACTGTTCCATGTAAATAAAATATGAAAAATAAGATTAAAGAATTAAGAAATAAATTAAATATTACACAAGAAGAATTAGCTAAAAAAGCTAAGGTAAGAAGAGAAACAATAATTTTTCTTGAACAAAATAAATATAACCCCTCATTACAATTAGCGCATGATGTGGCAGAAGCACTTGGAACAACCATTGATAAATTGTTTTTATTTTAATTTTATAAAAATTATTAAGGTGATATACTTACAACATGGAAGAAAAGATAAAAAGTTTAGAAGATTTGGGATACAATTCATTTTTTGATTCAAAAAGAGGGGATTTAGATTCCACAAATATTTTTCCTGCTAGAGTTATTGCTCAATACAAGGAGGCTTATAGAGTAAAAAATGAACACGGAGAGTTTTTAGCTAAGATAACAGGAAAACAAATATTTGAAGCTACAAATAAAGAAGATTATCCTGCTGTGGGTGATTGGGTTTTAATAAATGAGGCAGATAAAGAGCATGCTGTTATTAAAAGTATTTTAACAAGACAAAGTATAATTAAGAGAAGGTTTGGTGATAAAAATAAATCAGGAGAAAAAAGTGATGTTCAGGTTATAGCTACTAATATAGATGTAGGATTTGTTATTGAATCAGTTGATCGCGATTATAATCTAAATCGTTTTGAGAGATATTTTTCTATTTTAGAAGATGGTGGAGTGAAAGGAGCTATTATTTTAAATAAAATAGATCTTTTATCAGAAGAAGATAAAATAATTAAATTAGATGAATTAAAAAATAGATTTCCTGATGCAGATATTATTCTAACTAGTATTTTAAATAATAATGGATTAGAAGAATTAAGAAATTATATAGAAAAAAGTAAAACATATTGTTTTCTTGGTTCATCTGGTGTTGGAAAGTCTTCCCTAATTAATAAATTAATAGGTGAAGAAGTTATTGAAACTAACGATATTAGTTTATATTCTGATAGGGGTAAACATACTACCACAGGAAGACAAATGTATTTCTTGGATAATGGAGGAATAGTTATTGATAATCCAGGTATTCGCGAAGTCGGAATGGTTAATATGATAAATGGCATTGATAGTTTTTTTGATGAAATTAGTGATCTTGGTAAAAAATGTAAGTATGTTGATTGTACTCATACTCATGAACCTGGATGCGTAGTTGTTGAAGCTAAAGAAAAAGGACTTATAAATGAAGAAAAATATTCTAATTATACAAATCTTAAAAAAGAAGCAGAATATTTCAATATGGATGATATAGAAAAAAGGCAGAAAAACAAAGATTTTGGTAAATTTATGAATAAAGCAAAAAAAGATCTTAAAAAGTTTGGTTATGATAATTTTTAGTTTCAGGTTTAAAAACAATAAAATTTTTTTTTAAGATTTACCACTTTTTGCACACTTTTTACAAATTCCAAATAAATCAAAAGAATGATGATAAATTGAATCAAAATCTTTATTTTGTTCCAATGCTTTTTTTATTAATGAATCAGAATCTTTTTGACATCCATTAAAACTAGCAACTTTTTTACATTTAAAACAAATAATATGATGATGGTGATTATCACCAACAATTTCGTAAAAAATTGATTCTTGATTTAAATTAACTCGTTTAAGTATTCCTGTTTTTTCAAAAGAAAGAAGGGTTCTATATATTGTAACTAGGTTAATTTTTTTATTTTTTAAAATTTTATAAATATATTCTGCATTTATTGGTTTACAGTCATTTGAAAAGATACCAAGTATATTTAATCTTGTTTGAGTTATTTTAAAACCTTTTTCTTTTAAAATTTCCCTAAAATCTTTAATCATAATAATGACATTTTATAATAAATGTTAATTATTTGCAATTATATCTTAGTTGGTTTATAATTCTAAATGTAAATGATTAACAATTATGAAAGTCTTAATTAAGTTAAATATAATATATGAATAAGAAAAAATTTTTATTAATTATAAGTATAATTATTGGAATGATTTTGGTTATTATCTTTTTAAATTTTAATCGAAAAGAAGAACAAAAATCTGAAAAAATAAAAATAGTTACAAGTTTTTACCCTTTATATTTCTTTACAAGTGAAATTGTAGGGGATAAAGCTGAAGTAATAAACTTAACTCCTGCTGGAGCAGAACCTCATGAATATGAACCGACAGCTCGTGATGTGTCTATAATTGAAGATAGCAATCTTCTTGTGTTAAATGATGGTGGTCTTGAAGGTTGGGGCGAAAATGTTAAAAATAATTTAGACAAAAACAAAACAAAAATTATTGTTGCTGGAGATGGCTTAACAACCAAAACAAAAGAAGACGAAGAAAATAATTCTCTGGAGGTTATAGATCCACATATATGGTTGTCTCCAGTACTTGCTATTGAAATGGTTGAAAAAATAGAAATTGGAATTTCTGAAGTGGATCCAAATAACTCTTCGTTTTATAAAGCAAATGCAGAAGCTCTTAAGGAAAAATTAAATGTATTAGATAATGAATTTAAACAAGGATTATTAACTTGCGGAAGTAAAAATATAATAACTTCTCATTCGGCTTTTGCCTATTTAGCTTCTAGTTATGGTCTCAATCAAGTTTCTGTTGCTGGATTGTCAACAGAAGAAGAACCTTCTTCAAAACAGTTGTCAGAAATAACAAAATTTGCAAAAACAAATAATATTAAGTTTATCTTTTTTGAAAGTTTGATTTCTCCAAAACTATCTGAGACAATAGCAAAAGAAGTAGGAGCACAAACATTAGTATTAAATCCCATAGAAGGATTAACAGAAGATGAAATAAAATCTGGCAAAGATTATTTTAGTGAAATGAGAAATAATCTTACAAATTTAAAAATAGCACTAGAATGCAAGTAGATCACACAAAAAATATTATAGAAGTTTCAAACATATCTTTTTCTTATAATGATCAAGTTGTTCTCAAAGATGTGAATTTATCAATTCATAAGGGTGATTATTTAGGTGTTGTAGGAAATAATGGTTCTGGAAAAACAACTTTACTTAGAATAATTCTAGGACTTATTTCTCCAAAATCTGGAACTATTAAATTGTTTGGGGAAGATATATCTCAATTTAAATATTGGTCAAAAGTAGGATATGTTCCCCAAAAGGTAATTAATTTTGATAACAATTTTCCCGTGACAGTTTTAGAAGTTGTATCAATGGGTAGATATAGCAAGCGCGGGTTATTTCATAGAATTACAGAAGAAGATAGACAAAAAGTAATTGAAGCATTAAAAAACGTTGATATGTTAGATTTTATTAATCGTCCCATTGGAGATCTTTCTGGTGGACAACAACAACGTGTTTTTATTGCTCGAGCTTTAGCTGGAGATCCTCTAATTCTTTTCTTGGATGAACCGACCGTTGGAATTGAAAAAGACATTAAAGAAAAATTTTATGAATTACTTCAAAATTTAAATGAAAAACTTAACCTTACAATCGTGATAGTTACTCATGACATAGAGAGTATGGCAAATGAAGCCATGCATGTTGCTTGTATGAAAGATAATACTTTAGTTTTTCACGAGTCGATAGATGATCTATTTAAAAAGTCACATGGAATAATTAATTTATAATATGTTAGAAATTTTTCAATACAGTTTTATTTTAAGAGGTCTTGAAGCAGGAATAATAGTAGCTTTTATTGCTCCACTTATTGGTATTTTTCTTGTACTTCGACGTTATTCTTTAATAGCTGATACTCTTTCTCATGTTTCACTTGCGGGGGTTGCCATGGCATTTCTTTTTGGTTGGAATCCTATAATAACTACAATTGGAGTAACAACACTTTCATCTGTTGGAATTGAAAGATTAAGGAATACAAAACATATTTATGGTGAGTCTTCTTTAGCTTTATTTCTTTCTGGTGGGCTTGCTTTAGCTACGGTTTTACTTAGTATTGGTAAAGGTTTTAATTCTAATTTATTTAATTATCTTTTTGGAAGTATTGTAACTGTAACTTCAAATGATGTTATAACCATATCCATTTTAGCAATTGTGATTGTTATGCTGCTTGTCTTATTTTATAAAGAACTTGTTTATATAACTTTTGACGAGGAGTCGGCTAAGGTAAGTGGTTTACCTGTACAATTTATCAACACTCTTTTTATTATGTTGGTTGCTTTAACTATTTCACTAGCAATACCAATAATAGGTATTCTTCTCATTACTGCACTTATAGTCATACCTGTTGTAACAGCTTTACAATTAAAGAAAAATTTTAAAAAAACAATATTATATTCTGAACTAATATCTATTTTTTCGGTAGTGTCTGGAATATTTATTTCTTATTATTTTGATCTTTCTACAGGTGGAACAATCGTTCTTTTAATGCTTAGCATTTTTCTTTTAATAATGCTTATCAAGAAATGTAAAATATTTAATTTTTAGATTATTAATAATTATTTAATTATCTTATATATCAAATTAGTAAAAGGTTTAATTATAATAATAAATATTAATGCAATTATTATATTAAAAATTAAATGAGAAACAGCAACTTGTTCAGCTAATCCAATATTTATATGGCTTATAAAATTTGAAAATATTTTAATGAAAGGAAGAAAAATAATTACGCCAAATAAATTAAATAAAAAATGTGTAATAGCAACTCTTTTACATTGTTTGCCTGTAACTGTAGAAGCTATTAATGCTGTTGTTGTTCCAATATTTGAACCAATAATAATACCAACACTATTTGTAAAACTTAAAATTCCAGCATCCACAAATGATACAAGCATAACAGTGACTGCAGTGCTTGATTGAATAATAGATGTAACACAAGCTCCTCCAGTGTTCCTTTAATTGGTGTATTGGTAAATCTTTCTATCAAGTCTTTAAACTTATTTCCAAGTAAATGTTGAATTTGGTTGCTAAATTTTTTAATAGCAAAAAGAAAGACAAAAATTATAGCAATAAGAGAAACCAAGATACTAACAAATTGTTGATCCATACTTTTATATTAGTGTATAATATTTTTTTTAAAATTAGATTTATAAAAATGATATTATATGCTATAAGATTTAATATAAATATTGCATAAAACTTAAGTTTTTTATTTAAGAATAAGTCGAAATTAATAAAATAAAATATGAAATAATATGAAAATTCAAATATTAGGATCGGGTTGTGTAAATTGCAAAAAATTACATGAAATAACTCAAAAAATTGTAGATGATCTTAAGCTAAATATAAACGTAGAATATATAACTGATATTCAAAAAATAATTCAGATGGGTTTAATGCAAAGTCCAGTTTTTTTAATAAACGATAAGCCTGTAATGGTTGGTTTTAATTCTGATGAAGAAAAAATAAAAGAAATTATTAAAAATAACATATGAATATATTTTATCCCGTTCAATTATTTTCTGATTGGTTAACTTCTTCTGTTTTTGGAATTATTCCAAATTCAACATTATTTAATGCAGTCAATTTTTTTATTTATGACACAATTAAGATTTTTATTTTACTTTCAGTTATTATTTTTATTGTTTCAATAATTCGTTCGTATTTACCGCCAGAAAAAATTAGAAATATTTTATCACATAAAAATAAATATATTAGTAATATTATTGCCTCATTTCTTGGCATAATTACTCCTTTTTGTTCCTGTTCAGCGATACCATTGTTTTTAGGTTTTGTTCAAGCTGGAGTTCCATTAGGAACCACTTTTTCTTTCCTTGTATCTTCACCAATGATAAACGAAGTTGCTGTAATTTTATTACTTGGAATGTTTGGTTGGAAAATTGCTCTTATTTACATAATTAGTGGACTTATTATTTCAATTTTTTCTGGAATAATTATAGATAAATTAAAAGTAGAAAATTTAGTTGAAGATTTTGTTTACCAAAACTCAATAAATGGAAATGTAAATTTACTGACAATGACTAGAAAAGAAAGAATTTTTTATGCGAAAAGATATACATTAGAAATACTTAAAAAAGTTTGGATTTATATTCTTATTGGTATAGGAGTAGGAGCTTGGATACATGGTTATATTCCAGCCGATTTCTTAGTTCAGTATGCAGGAAATAATAAATGGTATGATGTTCCATTAGCTGTTATTTTAGGTATTCCTCTTTATTCAAATGCAGCCGGCGTTATTCCACTAGTTTCTGTTTTAACCGAAAAGGGTATAACAATTGGGACAACTCTTGCTTTTATGATGTCTGTTACAGCTCTTTCATTACCAGAATTTATGATATTAAAAAAGGTTATGAAAACAAAACTCATTTTAATTTTTGCTGGTGTTGTTGGTTTAGGGATAATTACGATAGGTTATATTTTTAACATATTAGTTTAATTAAATTTATTTAAAAATGGTTAGCTAATTTTTATTGGAAAAGATATAATTAAATTATTAATTTTTATGAAAAGTAAATTTTAAATATGAATTTTGTTAAAAATATAATTCCAAATCCAATAATACCTATATTAATTTTTGCGATTGTTTTGAATATTTTAAGAATATTAATATGGGGCAAGTTCTCTTACTTTTATATTTTATGGAATATATTGCTAGCCATGATTCCATATTTTATTAGTTTGTTTATTTTAAATGTATATCAAAAAAATAAGATAGATAATTTTTTTATATTTTTATTTTTATTTTTGTGGCTATTATTTATACCTAATGCTCCATATCTTATAACCGATTTTATTCATTTAGATGAAGTCAAACATGCACCACTTCTTTTTGATTCTTTTTTGCTTTTTAGTTCTTCTTTAACTGGTATGTTATTTGGTTTGTATTCTATTTCTCATGTTGAAGAAATTTTAAATAATAAATTAAAAAATAAAAAAATTACAAAAATTATTATTATTATAATTTTTTTCCTAATGGGTTTTGGAATTTATTTAGGAAGATTTTTGCGTTTTAATAGTTGGGATTTTTTTACAAATCACACATCTCTTGTTAGTGGTATAAATAATTTGTTATTAATTAAAGGAGGTTTATTAGATGTTGTTTTGTACACATTTTTGTTTTCTTCGTTTATTTATGCTTCTTATAAAATGTGGAAGTTTTTTAAAAAAAATTATACCTAATTTTTCTTATTGAATTTTATTGATTTTATAATGAAAAATCCAATAATAAAAAATGTTGCTAATGGTGATATATAAGATGGAATTTTTAATCCAAATCCATCAGCCATCATTATTATTCCCAAAATGAATATTGAATACATTGCTCCATTTTTAAGGAAAAGATATTTTTTAATTTTATCAATATTACTTATTGTTAACTTTCTTAAAACAAAAGCCCCAAGTCCATTTCCTAAAATAATAATAGGAACTGATAATGTGAAAGCAAAAGCTCCCAAAACACCATCTATTGAAAAAGTCATATCGATAATTTCAAGATAAAGTATTTTACTTATATCACTCATTTTATTTCCATCAGAAAGAAGTTTTTGTTCTCCTTTCTCAGCATTTTCTTTAAATCCATGAGTAATAAAAAATGCAGTAGACCCAATAACAGCAGCAAAAGCAAGAGATGAATTAATTTTTAAAGCATACCAAACAATAATAGCTAGTAATACAGAGACAACTGCAAAAAACCAAACACCGTTTTTAGCAAAGAATTTTTCATGTCGAAGTCCAAAATTTTTTGTTTCTAAAAATAACCAATGAAAAAATAAAAAAACCAAAAAAACACCACCACCTAAAAGTAAAATAGGTGATGATGATTCTATTGCTTTTTGTATAAATGGATTATTTGAAAATGTTGCTGTTAGTGAACCTATTGGTCCTAGTGATGGAACTGTTGCCCATACAATAACCCAAGGAAGTAATCCTCTAACAACAAAAACAGCAAACAGAAAACCATAAAGTAAAAACCATTTTCTTGATTTTTTACTCATTGTTCCTAATATCTCGGCATTTATGACAGCATTGTCTATGCTTGATATTATTTCAAATAAACAGAGACCTAAAACAGTTAAAACTATTGTGAAAATCATTATTAGATTATACATTAAAATATTTTTTAAATAAAATTATCAAAAAAATTAACAAAATTGGCTTATTTTTTTGATAAAATTTGACGGAAGTCTTGATATTAGTTTTTAAATTGAAATTGCTTTACTCCTAAGTTCATAAAAATGTATAATATAGTCTCATGAAAGTTTTTTGGTCTATTATTAGTTAATTTTTTAAAAATATGCCTTCAAAAAAGAAAATTTCTAACACAAAAAAAGAGCCTATAAAGGTCGCAACAAAAAACCAAAAGGTAATTGAAAAAAAGAACAGCAAGAATATTTTTGTTAAGAGTGTTTTGAAAAGAGATGGTTCTATTGTCTCTTTTGATGTTGATAAAATCACAAATGCTATTAATAAAGCTATGCTTGCTTCAGCTGAAGGATCAATGAAAGATGCCGAAATGGTTGCTAACCGTGTTATTGTGGAATTAACAAAAATTGCTAAAATCCATAAAAATTTTATTCCAGACGTTGAGGGTATTCAGGATATGGTTGAACAAGAGTTAATGCTTTCTGATTATGTAAAAACTTCAAAAAACTATATTCTTTATCGTCAAGAAAGAGCAGATGTTAGATCTAAAGAATCATTAATACCTCCTCATGTTAAAAAATTAGCTCAAGATAGTAAAAAATATTTTAGAAATCCATTATCTGAATTTGTTTATTACCGTTCTTATGCAAAATGGATAGAAGAAGAGGGTAGAAGAGAAACATGGATAGAAACTGTTAATAGATATATTTCTTTCATGAAAAAAAATCTTGGAAATAAATTAAAAGAAAGTGAATATAATGAAGTTCGTGAATCAATTTTAAAACAAGAAGCAATGCCATCAATGAGACTTCTTCAGTTTGCTGGTAAAGCTGCAGAAAAAACTAATGTTTGTGCTTACAACTGCTCATTTATTGCGCCTTCATGTTTTCAAGATTTTGGTGAAATAATTTATATTTCTATGTGTGGAACAGGTGTTGGTTTTTCTGTTGAAAGTAAAAATATTCAATCACTTCCACAAATTAAAAACCAAACCGGTAAAAAATTACCAACCCATGTTGTAGATGATAGCAAGGAAGGATGGGCTGATGCCTTTGTTTATGGAATGAAAACTTGGTTTGATGGTAATGACATTGAATTTGATTTTTCAAAACTTCGACCTGCTGGCGCTAGATTAAAAACTATGGGTGGAAAATCATCTGGGCCAAAGCCACTTATCGACCTTCTTGGCTTTACGAGAGAAAGAATTTTAAAAAGACAAGGAAGACATTTAAGAAATATAGACGCACATGATATTATTTGCAAAATAGGAGAATGTGTTGTTTCTGGAGGTGTTCGTCGAAGTGCACTTATTTCTCTTTCTGATTTAGATGATCAAGAGATGCGTGATGCAAAAATTGGTCAATTTTGGGTAAATGAAGGTCAAAGAATGTTAGCTAATAATTCAGCAGTTTATAATACAAGACCAACAGAAACAGAGTTTTTGAAAGAATGGATTGCCCTTATTGAATCTCAAACAGGTGAAAGAGGTATTTTTAATCGAGGATCTTTATATTCATCATTACCTAAAAGACGTATTGAAAAATCAAAAGATTACATTGGGGAAATGGGAACTAATCCTTGCGGAGAAATAATTCTTAGATCAAAGCAATTTTGTAATCTTTCTGAAGTTGTTGCTAGAGCAGAAGATAAAGAAGAAGATTTAATGAGAAAAATTAGAATAGCTACAATTTTAGGAACATATCAATCTTCTCTTACACATTTTCCTTACTTATCAAAAGAATGGAAAGCAAATTGTGAAGCAGAACGTTTACTAGGTGTTTCTATAACTGGACAATGGGATTCAGCTTTAGCTCGTAATGGTGAAATGTTAAAGAAATTAAAAAATGAATCTATTAGAATAAATAAAATTTATGCAAAAAGATTTGGAGTTAGTGAGTCTACTGCAATAACTTGTGTTAAACCATCTGGCACTGTTTCTCAAACGGTTGATTGTGCTTCAGGAATGCATCCTAGGCATGCTCCTTATTATATTCGTCGTATTCGTATTTCAGCAACTGATTCGCTTTTTAAAATGCTTAGAGATCAGGGTGTACCTTATTTTCCAGAAGTTGGTCAAGCAATGAATAATGCAAATACTTATGTTTTTGAATTTCCAATGAAAGCTCCAGAAGGTGCAATATGTAAAGATGATATCACTGCAATAGATCAACTTGAACACTGGAAAATTGTAAAAACTAATTATACAGAACATAATCCATCTGTTACTATTTCGGTTGGCGAAGATGAATGGATAAAAGTAGCACATTGGTTATTTGAAAATTGGGATATTGTTGGTGGATTGTCTTTTCTTCCAAGAACAAATCATGTTTATCAGCTTGCTCCATATGAAGCAATAGATGATAAGAGATATAAGGAATTATTATCAAAGATGCCAGAAATAGATTTTTCTAAAATTATTTCCTATGAAAAAGAAGATGAAACAGAAATAAAAAAAGAACTTGCTTGTGTCTCTGGTGTTTGTGATATTATTTAATTAATAATTAATATTAATATGAAAAAACAAAACAAATTTATAATAATAGCACTGTCGGTTTTTGTGATTGTTGGTATTTTGGCTTTTTATTCTGTTAGTAACAATAAAAAAGAAACTAATACTTTAGATGATTTTGCAAAATGTATTACAAATAGTGGCGCTAAATTTTATGGAGCTTTTTGGTGCTCTCATTGTCAGGCTCAAAAAAATGAATTTGGAAGTTCAAAAGAATTTCTTCCTTACGTAGAATGTTCATCTGCTGATGCTAAAAGCCAAACAGATGTATGTAAAGAAGCTGGGGTAGAAGCTTATCCAACTTGGATTTTTGCAGACGGAACAAAACAACTCGGAGAAATATCTTTTGAAGAGTTGGCAGAAAAAACTTCTTGCCCATTACCCTCATTAGAATAAAAATAAAAAACTCTTAGAAAGATCTAAGAGTTTTTTATTTTTATTTAACCTCTGTGATATAATAAAATTATGCAAATCAATGAAGAAGTTATAATTAAACTCCTTAATGAATCTGGTCTTGTAACGAGAACTGATATTTTAAATGCTAAAAATAAAGCTATTGAAAAAGAACAGTCATTAGGTTCTGTTTTAATTAGCGATGGAAAAATATCAGAAATTGATTGGAATAAAATACAAGCTATGGCCTTGGGAATACCATTTGTTAATTTAAAAGGTGAAAAAATTGCTCGCGAAATCTTAAACTTAATTCCAGAACCAATTGCAAAAAATAATAATATCATTGCTTATAGAAAAACAAACCTTGGTCTTGAGGTTGCAATGTTAGATGTAGATAATCTTTCTGTTATTGATTTTATTAAAAAGAAAGTCGGTTTAAAAATTTTACCAAGAATGACAGACAGTGATTCTCTTAAGGAAGCTTTAAATCAATATAAAAAAACATTGCAGGCAGATTTTGAAGATCTTATTAAAAAAGAAAGTAATGCAATTAATCCGCTTAATGAAGAAAATGGAGAAGAAGAAACAGAAAGTAAGCTTAAGGAATTAGCAGAAGATTTACCAGTGGTAAAAATAGTTGATACCTTAATTTCCCATGCAATTTCTCAAGGAGCTTCAGATATCCATATTGAACCAGCAGAAGATTCTTTAATTGTTCGTTACCGTATTGATGGTCTTTTGCATGATGCCATGATACTTCCTAAAGATATATCATCTGGAATTACTGCTCGTATAAAAGTTTTATCTAATTTAAAACTTGATGAAAAACGTTTACCACAAGATGGAAGATTTAAAATTGTAAATGACAATATGAAAGTTTCTTTTCGTGTTTCAACCCTTCCAATTTATTTTGGAGAAAAAACAGTTATTCGTATTCTTCGTGAAAACTCAAAAGGTTTTACGTTGGAAGGACTTGGGTTCCATGGTGAAGCTTTAGAAAGAATTCATAATGGTATGAAAAAAAGAACAGGTATGCTTTTGTGTGCTGGTCCAACTGGTTCTGGTAAAACGACAACTCTTTATACAATGTTGGATATTTTGAATACAACAGATGTAAATATTTCAACTATTGAGGATCCTATTGAATATCAAATGCCACGTATAAACCAGACTCAAGTTAAATCAGAAATTGGACTTACTTTTGCCAGTGGGCTTCGTACTCTTCTTCGTCAAGATCCAGATATTATTATGGTTGGTGAGATACGTGATGGAGAAACTGCATCTCTTGCTGTTAATGCATCTTTGACTGGCCATTTAGTTCTCTCAACAATTCATACCAATTCAGCAGCTGGAGCAATTCCTAGAATGGTTGATATGGGTGTTGAACCATTTCTTATTGTTTCTACTGTTAAAACAGTAATTGCTCAACGTCTTGTTAGAAGATTAGCTAATGAAAAGGAGCAATACTTTTTAAGTGAAGGTGAAAAAGAATCTTTAAGTAAGATAGTTAATTTAGATAGAGTTCTTAAATCATTAAAAGAAGAAAAATTAGTTAAAGATGATGCAACATGGGAAACTATTCCATTTTATAAATCAAAAATATCAGAAGAATCACCAGATGGATATAAGGGAAGAGTTGGTATCCATGAAGTTTTAGAAGTTACGACTTCAATTCGTGAACTTATTTTAAAAGGTGCATCTATCGATGACATAGAAAAAAGAGCAAAAGATGAAGGAATGATAACAATGTTGGAAGACGGATTATTTTTAGCAGCACAAGGAATTACTTCAACCGAAGAAGTATTAAGAGTTGTTTCAGAATAGTTATGGAATTCATTTACAAAGTACAAAACACAAATGGTGAATTACTAGAAGGTACTATCGAATCTTCAGATAAATTTTCCGCAGCAAGATCTCTTAAGGAAAAAGGTTTTATTCCAATTTCTATTTTTTCAAAAGAAGATAAAAACAAAAAATCAATTTTTAAAATTTATATTTTTAGTAAAATTTCTTGTTCCGATAAAATAATTTTTACAAACAATTTGAGCGAAATGTTAACGGCCGGACTTTCTTTGGTTAGAGCTTTAACTATTTTAGAAAAACAATCAAACAATGTTAAATTCAAAGAAATAATAGATTCTTTGGTGGATAATATTAATGAAGGAGGTACCTTATCAGAAGGAATGAAAAAATATCCTAGGGTTTTTTCGAATCTTTTTGTTTCCATGATTCGTTCAGGTGAAGAATCTGGAAGTCTACCAAAAGTTTTAAATGAAATAGGAGCTACTTTAAAGAAAAATTATGATTTGAATAAAAAAATCAAAGGAGCAATGACATATCCTTCTGTTGTTTTTTCAGCAATGATTTTAATTGGAATATTAATGATGGTTTATGTTGTTCCAACTCTAACTAAAACATTTAATGACATTGGTGAGGAACTTCCTTCTTCTACTAAATTTATAATTTTAATTTCAGATTATATTAATAATCATTTTTTCTGGCTGATTATTATAATTTTAAGTGTTATTAGTTTATTTACTTTTTTAATTAAATCAAAAATTACAAAAAAATATTTTGATTATTTGGTAATCAAATTACCTATTATTGGAATGTTGACAAAAGAAGTAAATACTGCCCGTACTGCAAGAACTCTATCATCTCTTTTGTCGTCAGGAGTAGATGTTTCAAGAGCTCTTTCTATTACACAAGATGTTATTCAAAATGAACATTATAAAATTATTATTAAAAAAGCTATTGAAAATGTTGAAAAAGGGGTTTTACTTTCACAAGTTTTTAGAGAAAATACTCATTTATATCCAATTATGATGGGGGAAATGATGGAAGTTGGTGAAGAAACAGGAAATCTATCAAAAATGCTTACAGATATAGCTAATTTTTATGAAGGTGAGGTTGATAATAAAACAAAAAATCTTTCAACGATTATTGAACCGGCTCTTATGGTTATTATTGGAGCTGCTGTTGGCTTTTTTGCTGTATCAATGATTTCACCTATGTATAGCGTTATGAGTAATATAAATTAATGAAAAATTTTTATAACAAAGGAATAACAATGTTAGAAATTATTATAGCTATTTCTATAATAATTATTTTATCTGTAATAATAATACCATCTCTTTCAGATTTTAAAGATACTCAATCTCTTAAGAATACAACAGAAAATGTTGTTGCTCTTTTAAATAAAGCTAAATCTGATTCGAATTCATCACTAAATTCTTCAAAATATAGTGTTTATTTTGAAAGTGATAAAGCTGTGTATTTCAAAGGAGAAACTTATTCTTCGTCTGATGAAACAAATGAAATAATTAGTTTTGAAAAAAATATAATAATTGCAGATGATGGGTTAGACTTAGAAGATGATAAAAATACTATAACCTTTCCTAGATTAACGGATGATGTTTCAGGATATGGTACTATTAAACTACAAGTTAGTTCCGATTCAGATAAATATATAATTATAAATGTAAATAAATTAGGTGCTATTAGTATTGAATAATGAATATTTCAAATAAAAAAAATAAAGGTTTTTCTCTAGTTGAAGTTTTAGTAGTTTGTGCCTTAATTTCTGTTGTTATTTCAGCTTTTGTTTCTGTTGCATCAAAAAGTATTCAACTTTCAGAAAGATCTTTAAAACAAACAGAAGCAAATTTTCTTATAGAGGAAGGTGTTGAGGCTGTTAAGTCTATTAGAGACGATGGATGGAGTAATATTTCTTCATTGTCTTTAAATACTAATTATCAACTTTTTTATAATACAAGCGACGATAAATGGGTTTTGTCTTCAACCGATTTAGGAACTGAATACATGTCCATTGATTCTGATTTTACAAGAGTTGTTTATTTTGAAAGTGTAGAAAGAGATTCATCTTCCGATGATATTTCTAATAGTGGCTCAACTTATGAAGATGATGGAACAAGACTTGTTACAGTCACAGTTTATTTTAATAGTTCTTATGGAGTTATTAATAAAAGTATAAATTTTTATATATCAAATATTTTTGAATAATTATGAAATTTTTTAAATCAAAATTTAAAAAGGGTTTCTCTTTAATTGAAATAATTATATATTTGGCGATATTTAGTACTTTTTCAATAATTCTTATTAGTTCAATGATATCATCTTTATCTTCATTTTCTATTATTCACTCAAATAAAATTTTACAAGATGCTGGTTTAAATTCCATGGAAAGAATTTCTCGAGAAATACGTTCAGCTATTAGTGTTGATATTACCAATTCTACTTTTGATGATACAGATGGAGTTTTAAAATTAAATGACTCAGGTATAACTTTTGCTAAAATTGATAATTATTTAAATATTTATGAAGATGACGGGACACTTGTTGGTAATTTAATAGGAGATAATGTTTATATTGATAGTCTTATTTTCAGATATATAGATACTACCTATGGAGAGGCTGTTAAAATAGAAATGATTTTAAGAGATCCTAATAGTCAAACAAACAAAAAAGCATATTTTTACAACACTATAATTTTAAGAGATAGTTATTAAAATGAAAATAATAAAATTAAAAATGAATAAAGGAGCCGCAATGATGATTTTATTTTTATTTTTTGTTGTTATAAGTACAACGATTCTTTTAGGTGTTGTTGTTCCTGTTGTTAGGGAATACAGTATTTCATCATCTTCTTTATTTTCAAGACAAGCATATTTTAATGCTGAATCGGGGATGGAAGACATCATTTATCGTATAAAAAATAATATGGAAACAGGAACAGTTGGAGATGATAGAACCTTACTGTTGGGTGACTCATATGTTTCTGTCCCGATGACAATAATAAATGGAACAAATAATAAAAAATATATTTCTGTGATAGGTGATGAAAATAACCGAGAAAGAAATTTAGGAGTAACATTAACAACATCGTCTGGAACAACATTTAATTATGGAGTTTTAGTTGGGCAGGGTGGAATTTATTTAGACAGTGGGACTATTAATGGAAATGTTTATTCTAATGGTCCAATAACTGCTAGTTCATCTGGTTCGAATATAATAACTGGTTCTGCTGTTGTTGCTAACGATTCTGATTCTGTTTATACAGAGTCTAATAGTTCTGATATTTCAAGCTATAATATTACTTTTGGTAATACAACCAGTACTCAAGATATAGCTCAGAGTTTTACAGTTTCTTCATCAAAAACATTAAACAAAATTGAATTATATCTTAAGAGGTATAATTGGCCTAGTGATATGACTGTTAAGGTTGTTAATGATTCCAGTGGAAAACCAGGAACAACAATTTTAGACTCAGCAACAATCTCAACAGGTAATGTTGGAACTTCTTATACTTGGGTCACAGCTACATTTAGTAATAGTGTAACATTAAGTACAAATACAACTTATTGGTTTGTTATTGATTATGGTTCAGCCAGTCTATATCAATATTATATTATTGGTGCATTAGATGATGAATATTCAAATGGTTTAGGAAAAATAGGACAATATAATTCAACATGGAACAATACTAACCCAGCAGATTTAGATTATCTTTTTAATATTTATTTAGGTACGCCAACAGGATATATAAAAGGTTATGGTCCTTATAATCAAATTTATATTGGAACATCGTCTGGTTTAGCATGGGCTAATACAGTTGATAATACTAATGTTAATGGAAATGTTTACTGTCAAAGTGGTTCTGGTAATAGTAAAACATGTGTTTCTAAAAATGATCCAGATTATGTTGATTTTCCTATTAGTGACGATAATATTTTAGTTTGGAAAGAAGATTCTCTTTCTGGAGGAACATATAGTGGAAATTATTCTGTCGGTTGGGCAGGTGCAACATTAGGACCTAAAAAAATAGATGGTAATCTCTCTATCTCTGGTGGTGGAACTTTAGTTTTAACAGGAAATCTCTGGGTTACTGGTAATTTAATATTAAATGGTGGTGGAACTATAAAACTTGATTCAAGTTATGGAAGTAATGATGCTGTAATTGTCGTTGATGGAACAATAAATGTTTCTGGTGGTGGTCACGCAACAGGTTCAGGATCAACAGGAAGTTATATTATGCTTTTAACAACAAGTAGTTCAACTTTTGCTGCTACATTAAGTGGCGGTGCGGGTGCTGTAATTATGTATGCTCCAAATGGAACGCTAAACATTTCTGGTGGTGCATCACTTAATGAAGCAACGGCTTATAAAATAAACATTTCTGGTGGATCTAGCGTAACATATGAATCTGGACTTGTTGATAATAATTTCTCTAGTGGAGCTTCTGGTTCTTGGAGTATTGATTCTTGGGAAGAGTCAGAATAGTGATATAATAGGATATATGGAACATTTAATAATTGCAAATTGGAAATCAAACCCTATAAATTTGAAAGAAGCTAATAATATTTTTTCTAATTATTTAAAATTGGGTAAGAAGTTAAAAAATAAAAAAATTATAGCTTGTTTGCCATATTTATATTTACTTTTGGGAGAAAAATTAAAATCGAATAAGATATTTTTAGGAACACAAAATATTTTTCCAGAAACAAATGGTTCATTTACTGGAGAAATAAAAATTGATATGTTAAAAAATTTGAATATTAATTATGCAATTGTTGGACATTCAGAAAGGAGAAAATTAGGTGATAGTAATGAATATATTAATAAACAAATCTCTTTAATCTTAAAGAATAAAATAACACCAATTTTTTGTATTGGAGAACAAAAAAGAGATCATGATGGAAAATATTTATCTTTTGTAAAAGAACAAATAATAAAAGGTTTAAATGATATTAATAAAAATTATATTAAAAATATAATTTTTGCTTATGAACCAGTTTGGGCAATTGGTTCTGATGCAATAAGAGAAGCAACAAAAGAAGAATTTATTGAAATGAAAATTTATATAAGGAAAATTTTATCAGATTTATATGGATCTAAAATTGCTTCTTCTGTTAAAATAATTTATGGAGGTTCTGTTAATAGTAAAAATGCTAAAATCTTTATAGATGCTTCAGCCGATGGATTATTAATTGGTAGAGATAGTTTAAATATTAAAAATTTTGAATCTATTCTTAACTCTTTTTAAATCATGAAATCAATAAAAGAAATAAAAAATTTAAAAGGTAAAAAGGTCATTGTCAGAGTTGATTTTAACGTTCCTATAAAAGATGGAAAGGTTGTTGATGATTTTCGTATTAAAAAAGCATTGCCTACAATTAATTATCTTTCAAGTAAAGGTGCAAAGGTGATTGTTATTTCTCATTTGGGTAATAAGGATTCTATTAAACCAGTTTATTTAAAAATAAAAAAATATCTTAAAGAAATTATTTTTTCACCGGATAGAATTCTTTCGGATGAAACAGAGAAATTAATAAATTTATTAAAAAATGGAGAGATTGTTTTACTTGAAAATTTAAGAAGGGAAATAGGAGAAGAAGAAAACAGTCCATCTTTTGGAAGAGCTTTATCTCGTTACGGTGATATTTTTGTAAATGATGCTTTTTCTGTTTGTCACAGAAAACATGCTTCAGTTGTTGGTATTCCGTCTTTTCTTCCAAGTTATACCGGTTTTCAAATAGAAGAAGAAATAGAAAATTTATCAAAAGCTTTTTCACCCTTACATCCATTTTTGTTTATTTTAGGTGGATCAAAATTTGAAACAAAAATGCCACTCATAAAAAAATTTATTAGATCAGCGGATTATGTATTTATTGGCGGTGCTTTAGCTAATGATTTCTTTAAGGCTAAGGGTTTTGAAGTTGGAGATTCTTTAATAAGTGATAATTTAATTGAAATAAAATCATTGGCGAAATATAAAAATTTAATTATTCCAGAAGATGTAGAGATTAATAAAGGAAAAATAACTAAATTTACAAAACCAAGTCAAGTAGAAAAAGGAGAAAATATCGTTGATATTGGTCCAGAAACAACTAAAAATTTAGAAGAAATAATCAATCGCTCAAAATTTATTCTTTGGAATGGTCCACTTGGAAAATATGAAAATGGTTTTGGTGGTTCAACAGAAAAACTTTTGAAGATACTTTCAAAATCAAAAGCCAAAACGATTGTTGGCGGAGGAGATACAGTTGCAATAATATCTAAACTAAAAATTGAAGACAAATTTACTTTTGTTTCAACTGGTGGAGGTGCAACTCTTGATTTTCTTGCACAAGGAACTCTTCCTGGAATAAAAGCTCTAAAATAAAAATCTGGAAGTTTTACTTCCAGATTTTTATTTTATTCTTTGTATTGTGGAATTAAATGTATATGGAAATGGGGAACATCTTTACCAATAACTTTTACTTTCACATATTCGCAACCTTTTTCTTCTATTAATTTTTGCATCAGTTTCTTTGCTGTTACAAAAATTTCTCCAACTATTTCATCAGGTGTTTCTTGCATCCAGGTATAATGTTTTTTCGGAATAAGAAGTGTATGTCCATCTGTTTTAGGATTAATATCAAGAAAAGATATGAAATTTTCATCTTTGTATGTAAAGTTTGATGGAATTTCTTTATTTATAATTTTACAAAAAATACAATTATCCATATATAAAAGATAACACATTTGCTGATTGTTTTACATTGACAATTAAACTTTATTATGATATTTTTAAAGAAAAAATATAGTGTTGAACCTTTAAAATTTCTAATTATGAAAAAAACATTAGATCAACAAATCTTAACTAATCTGGTAAAAAATAGAGCTAGATTGGTTTTAGGGGTTTTCTTATTTTTAATAGCTTGTCTTTCTTTCTTTTCCATTTATTTTATTTTTTTTGATCAAGTTATTGAAACGTTTCTTTGTCTCATTTGTATAATATCTATTGCTTTTGCTTTTAAATTTATTTATGAATACGAGAAACCAAAAGAATTATTGAAACGAAAAAAAGAAGAATTGGAAGAAATCAATGGACAAATATTAGAATTAGAAGAACTTATTTCTAATTCAGAAGTTATTCCTAATGTTCTTAAATCTTATAAAAGTATAAACCCCGTAACCATCTCAGAAAGAACTTTATCTGTAATAAATATGTTCTTGGAAGAAAGCAAAGAAAAATACAAAAAAGAACGAAAACAGATGGACGAGCTTTTAATAAAATTAAACGAAACAGAAAGATATATTATTCTTATTGGTCTTTTTTCTTTCTGGTCTGCTATAAAGATTTTATTTAAAAAATAAAAAATCTTGAATGAGATACACTTCTCATTCAAGATTTTTTTTGTGATACAATTAACATTATGCCAAATAAGGAAGAATTACTAAAAATACTTTTAAATAATAGGGGAATAAAAATAGAAGATCAAGACAAATTTTTAAATCCATCATATGAAGATGGTCTTTATAATCCATTTCTTCTCAAAGATATGGAAATTGCTGTAGTGCGAATTTTTGAAGCAGTAGAAGCAAATGAAAAAGTAATAATTTATAGTGATTACGATGCTGATGGTATACCAGCTGCGGTTATTATGTATGATTTTTTTGAAAAAATTGGATTTAAAAATTTTGTTGTTTATATTCCAGATCGTCATGATGAAGGTTATGGCCTTAATATGGAGGCAATAAAAGAATTTATTGATAATAGTATTAATTTAATAATTACTTTTGATCTTGGTATTACAGATATTAACGAAGTTGTTGAAGCTAAAGCTAATAATATTGATGTAATAATTGTTGATCATCATTTGCCTATTGAGGAAAATGAAAAAGATATTTTACCAAATGCTTTTGCTATTATTGATCCAAAAAGAAAAGACTGTTCTTATCCTGATAAAATGCTTTGTGGGGCAGGAGTTGCTTTTAAACTTATTCAAGCACTTATTTTAAAATATGGAGAGTATTGGAAAATAAATAATGGCTGGGGAAAATGGTTACTTGATATGGCAGGAATAGCAACATTATCTGATCAAGTACCACTTCTTAATGAAAATAGAGTTATTGCTTATTTTGGTCTTAAAGTTTTAAGAAAAAGTAAAAGGCAAGGACTTCTTGAGCTTTGGAAAAAAAATAAAATAGATTTGAAAAATATTTCAGAAGAAGATATTACTTTTACACTTACTCCACGTATTAATGTTGCTTCACGTATGGCAAATCCAATGATTGCTTTTGAATTATTATCTGAAAAAGATAGTATAAAAGCCAAAATCGTTTCTGATATTTTAGAAAAAATAAATAGTGAAAGAAAGGTTTCTGTGGCTCATATAATGAAAGATGTCAAACATACACTTAGCAAAAGATTTGAAACTGAAGATTATGAAAAAAATCCATTTATTCTTATTGGTAATCCAAAGTGGCATATAGGAGTATTAGGAATTATTGCTTCAAAAATTGTTGATGAATATAAAAAACCAGTTTTTGTTTGGGGTGGAGAAGATGATATTATTCGTGGATCTTGTCGAGGTTATGGTGAGATTAATTTAGTTAAAATTATGACTTCTCTTCCAGATAATTTTTTAATTGATTTTGGTGGACATAAAATGGCTGGAGGTTTTTCTATTAATAAAAAAGAAATATATTTTTTAGAAGAAAAATTACAAAATGTATTTCAAGCTCAAAATAACGAAGAAGAATTTAATGAAGAAGAAATTATTGATAGTGAAATAAATATAGACGATGTAAATATGGATAATTATAAGATAATAGAAAAACTTGCTCCGTTTGGAGTAGGGAATCCAAAACCAACTTTTCTTCTAAAAAATATTCCTATTTTTTCTGTAAAAGAATTTGGTAAAGAAAAAAATCATCTTGAATTAGGATTTAAGAACGATAAAGGAAGAATTATTAAAGCTATTGCTTTTTTTAAGACTCGCTGTGATTTTTTTATTGAACAAGATTTAATTGAAGGAAAAAATATAGATATGATAGCCACATTTGAAAAAAGTAATTTTTTAGGTAAAGAAGAATTAAGATTAAGAATAGTAAAAATTTTGTGATAAAATAAATAATATGAATTTAGAAATATATACAGACGGAAGTTCTCTTGGAAATCCAGGACCTGGAGGTTGGGGAGTTGTGGTTGTTTCTAGTGAAAAAATTATCAAAGAACTTGGTGGTGGAAATGAAAATACTACAAATAATAAAATGGAGCTCACAGGAGCTATTGAAGCTCTTAAATATTTAAAAAAAATAGATTTTGTTAAATGTAAAATTTTTGCTGATTCAAATTATGTTTTAAATGGAATAACATTGTGGATACATGGTTGGGAAAAAAACGGATGGAGAACAGCTAATAAAAAACCAGTTTTAAATCAAGAACTCTGGAAAGAACTCGTAAGATTGGATAGAGACCTAGATGGAAAAATTTCTTGGAATAAAGTAAAAGGACATTCTGGACATGAATATAACGACAAAGCCGATGAAATTGCAACCACAAATGCAAATAAACAAAAATGAAATCTTTTTAATAATCGTATTAATGATAATTGCATTAATACGATTTTATTTTTTCATACCAAAAGCTCCAAATTTTGATTTTGCTGTTGGTAAAAAAGTTGAGATAGAAGGTGTTATTACTGAATATCCAGATGAAAGATTAAGTAACAATAGACTTATTTTGTCTCCTTATAATCAAAAAACAAAACTACTCATTATAGCTCCTTATGGAAGCGATGTTTCTTATGGTGATGAAGTAAAAATAAAAGGAATATTAGAAACTCCAGAAAATTTTATAACAGATTCTGGAAAAGAATTTAATTATAAAAGATACTTATCAAATAAAAATATTTATTATATTATCAAAAATGCTGAAATAGAAATTATTTCAAATAAAAATGGAAATAAAATTAAATTATTTCTTTTTAAATTAAGAAATTATTTTTCCTCAAATATTAATAATATTATTTCTTCCCCAGAAAGTGATTTAGCTAAGGGACTTATTTTAGGAGATAGGGGAGGTTTTGATAAAGAAATGCAAAAAGATTTTATTAATACTGGAACAATTCATATTGTTGCTTTGTCTGGATACAATATTACTATTATTTCTACTAATATTATAAAAATATTTTCATTAATTTTCTCGCAAGCATTTTCAATGATTTTTGGAATAGTTTTCATTTTACTTTTTATTTTAATGGTTGGTTCTAGTGCAACAATAATAAGAGCAGGAATTATGGCTTCTATTGCTATATTTGCACGGCTTACTGGACGAACTTATTTTGCTGGAAGAGTTTTATTAATTGCAGGAATTTTAATGATTACTTATGATTTGAGAGTTATTACAGATATGTCTTTTCAATTATCTTTTCTTGCGACAGCAGGAATTTTATACATAACACCAAAGGTTTTTAAATGGTTTTCATTTGTTCCAATACGTTTCTCAATAAGAGAAAATTTAGCAACAACAATTAGTGCGACTATTGCAGTTTTACCACTTCTTCTTTATGAAACAGGGATTTTATCATTTGTATCATTACCAGCAAATATTTTAATTTTACCCTTAATACCTGTCACTATGTTCTTTTCTTTTTTAACTGGAATACTAACCGCAATTTCTCCATTTTTGTCATTGCCTTTTGGTTTTATTGCACAAACCCTTCTCTCATATATTTTATTTATAATAGAAAAATTAGGCAATTTATCATTTTCAAGTATTAATATACAATCATTTCCTTTAATTTTAACAATTTTTATTTATATCTTAATAATCTGGTGGATATTTAAAAATAATGAATCTTGACAAAAACTATTTTAAATGCTAATATATGGGAGAAAGTAAAATCTATGTATAACGTTCATTAAAATTTAAACCAATGAAAAAAATATTTGCTACGGTTTTAATATCCGTGTTCAGCACCATTTTAATTTTCTTTCTTTTTTATATTTCATCGAAAGAAATTAAAAAATATAACGAACAAGAAGATCCTATTAAAAAGGAATCCAGCCTAAACTTCTCAACGGATTCTCTTGATAGAGAAATCGATTCTCTCCAAAACCAACTTTTACAAAAAAATCGTTTTATTGATTCATTAGAATCATTAGAAAAAGAAGAAACCAATGAATTGATGAATCAGCTTACCCAAGCACGTGATAGTATCAATAACTTTAAAAAAATATTGCTGGATTATTCCAACAATATCATTTCTTTGAATCTCAAAATTGATTCATTGCAAAAACTCATACCAAGAAAAGAGGATACTTCTACTGTTGTTGTAGAAACAACAATAAAAGAAAAGGAAGAAATTCCTATCGACAACATTAAAGTTTATCCTAATCCTTTTTCAAACAGTGTAAATATTTCAAATCCAGGTTCTGTTGTAATAGCGAAAGCCATTATTAAAAATGTTAATGGATTAATTGTTAAGGAAATCATTTTTCCTGAAACAATTCCAACAAACGAATTACGCTCGGGGGTTTATTTTATTTATTTGTTTTCTAAAGACAATAAAGAGATCTTTAGAGAAAGAATAATTAAAAGGTAGATATTTAAAGATAATCGTCAAGAATGTAATATTCCTGACGATTTTTTGTATCTTGACAAAAATTTATGAAATGTTAATATTTGCGTGAAAAAATAAATAAATCTATTGTGTAACTCAGGACTAAACAATAAATACAATGTTTGGTTCTTTAAAAATTTAAAAACAATGAAAAATTTAATTTCTTTAGCAAAAAACAAAATTTCCATTGGAACATTTTTGTTTTTAACTTTTTTGTTTTCTTCAGTAAGTGTATCAGCCCAAAACAAAAAGGATGTTAATGATAATTCGCCTGTTGAATTTTTTCTTAAATTTCAAGACGAAAACTTGCAGAAATTATTAGAGAAAACGGGTTATCGTTACGTTGAATTTATTGGACAAGAATCCATTTTTTCTAGACTAGCTTCCATTCCAAAATTTTCTGACTCAGTTTTTATTTTTCCATCATATATGAGGGAAAATAGAAACCAAATAATGGCTTGTCTTAAAGAATACAATAATAGTGATTTTTTAAGAAAGTATAATTATTTTATTTTGGATTCTACTTTGCGTAAATCTATTCTTCTTCACTCTCATTTTCAAGAGAATCTACTCAAGAGTAGACTTGGTGTTTTTTATGCAAAAGAAGATCAATTAGCACCTACCGTTGAACCTCGTATAATAACTACGCGTGGAATTGTTTTAAGGAAAGATTATATTTTTACTGATATGAATTTTATCAGTAAAAATTTTAATGTTTTTTATAACATTACTTTTTCAAGATTTGATGAAAATCAAAAATTGAAAAAGGTTCAAGAAATGATTTTAAATAATGAAAATTACAAATCTTTTTTTTCTGAACCAATATTTTTTTGCAATTATTCATGCGGTAAACCTTATATGTATAAACATCTTTACTCTTGTGTAGATTTATATACACAAAAGCAAAACAAAAAAGAAAAGGAAATTGGAATTTTGATGTTAAATTGGGATGAATATCCAAATTATAAGATTGAAATCATGTACAATGTCTGGGGTTTACCAGATCATATTGAACTAGAAATAAAAGAAGATTTAACAGACGAAGAAATTATTAAATCAATTAATGCTTTGTCAGATAAAATATCTGAGATTAAAAGCGATATAATGAGTATCGCTAAATATGGTGAAAGATTAAAAATTGTTCCAGATTTTCCTCAGTAAAAAATTAAAATAAAAGGGTTTTGTTAAACAAAACCCTTTTATATTTTTATTTCTTTAAATATTTAAATGGTAATATATATGTATTATGAATAACAATAAAAAATATTTAACATATATTATTATTGTAATTTTATCTGCCGTACTTTTTACTGTTTGGTTTAATATTTTTTATAAAGGTAATAATGAATATTTGGAAATAGTTTTTCTTGATGTTGGACAGGGAGATTCTATATATATTGAAGCTCCAAACGGTAAACAAGTTCTTATTGATTCTGGGCCAAATGGTAAAATTCTTTCTTCTATTTCTTCTGTAATACCTTTTGCTGATAGATCTATTGATTTAGTTATTTCTACACATCCAGATTCGGATCATATTGGAGGAATGTCATACATTTTTGATAGATACAAAATTAAAACATTTATCGATAATGGTGTAACTTCAACAAGTGAAATTTATAAAATTTTAGAAAATAAAATAAACAAAGAAAAATCTCAAAGAATAATTATAAAAAATAAAAAACGAATTATCTTAGACAAAAATAAAAATATTTATTTGGATATTATTTTTCCAAACAAAGATATGAGTAATTTAGAAGAGACTAACGATGGTTCAATAGTCATTCGGTTGATATATGGAGACGTGTCATTTCTTTTAATGGGTGATGCGACAAAATATACAGAAAATCTTATTTCTTGGAGTGAAAATGATGAAAATTTAAAATCAGACGTTTTAAAATTAGGACATCATGGTTCAAAAACTTCCACTAATGAATTTTGGCTTGAAAAAGTCGAACCTTATATTGCAATTATTTCAGCAGGGAAAAATAATCGTTATGGTCATCCAGATCAAGAAGTTATAGATCTTCTTGATAAATTAGGAATAAAATATTTTGAAACTTATAAAGAAGGGAATATTATTTTTAGGACTGATGGTTATGTTTTAATACAAAAATAATTTATTTTTAAGTATATTATCAATTTTTAATGAATTAAAAAAAAATAAAAAAGTTCAGAACAAAATTCTTAAAATTGATGTAGAGATTTAGTTTAAGGTTGTAAAATATCAAGACCGTGGAGAAATCCGCAGTCTTTTTTGTTTGTTGGTTAGGTGAGCTTTGGTATATAATTGTAATATGGAGAACAAAAGAGAAATTTTATTTAAAACTCAAGAAAATTTAGATCAAATAGATTTAAATAAAATTTTGGTTAATAAAGTTTTTGAGTTAAATCCTAAATTAGCAGAAATAGGGACATTAGATGATTTTTTAAATTATATTAAATATATTTTTCCTAAAAGTAAAATGAAAAATATTGTTTGGCATGGGACACCAAAAGGTAAAATAAAAGAATTTGATGAAGATGTACAAGGGGTTTCAAAAGCATTTTTCTTTTCTGATTCGTTAGAACATGCAAACAAGGTAGCTAATTGGAAAAATGGTGAACCAACAATTCATGGTGTTTTATTAAATATTGAAAATCCATTAAAAGAATCAATTACTCCATCTTTGCATCCCAAAGAAACCAAACCAGAAATAATAGAGAGAGCTAGAAATTCAGGATATGATAGCTTGATTTTAGATACTAAGGACTTAGGAATAAAAATTATGGAATATATAGTTTTGAAATCAAATCAAGTTTATATTTTAGGTACAGAAGCTGATGAAGTTCAATTCAATAATTATATGAAAAATAAAATAAATATATAATCAAAAATCTTCACAGTAATGTGAAGATTTTTATTTTATTATTCCGGCTTTCTTAAGGACTGCATAAGCACCATGTTTGTTTATTGTCTTAATAGCCTGAGTCGAGATTGTAAGAGGGAAATATTTATTAAGCTCAGGAACATAAACACGTTTCTTTTGAAGATTTGGATATTTGCGGACTTTGCCAGTAGGGTTAAATTTGGTAGCACGAACAACGTTAGAGTATCCTCCTGCTACTAATGAACCCTTTTTTGTTATTTCACATACTTTTGCCATACGTAAAAAGCATGTTATCATAGAAATTATATAAAAGCAACCCCCTTGGGTTTAATAAAATTAATTATGGAATTTATAGATGGAGTTTTTTATGTAGCAATTTTAATAATGTCAATTGTAATTCATGAGTTTGCTCATGCTTATACAGCGTACAAGCTTGGTGATAATACGGCTTATCATTCTGGAAGGTTAACCTTGAATCCTTTTAAACATTTGGATTTATTTGGGTCAATTATTTTACCATTAGTTCTTATTTTATCTAATGCAGGTTTTGTCATTGGCTGGGCAAAGCCAGTTCCTTATAATCCAATGAATATCAAAAATAAAAAAAGAGGAACCATATTAATTTCATTAATGGGAATTCTTGCTAATTTATTTGTTGCTGTTATTTTTGGTTTATTTATAAGGCTAGCATTTTATATAGGTATTCCAGTTTATACAAACAATGGTTTAGATTTAGCTCCATTTTTTCAAATATGTACAGCTATTGTTTTAGTTAATCTTGTTCTTATGATTTTTAATTTAATACCAATTCCTCCTCTTGATGGTTCGAAATTACTTTTTTCATTTATTCCACCAAAATACCAGAACATTCAAATCTTTTTAGAAAGGTGGGGAATGTTTATATTACTTTTTTTCATTATTTTCTTATGGAATAAACTTTCTCCTATTATATACATACTTTTTTCTTTACTTTCTGGTATAAAAATATTTTAAATATTGCATAGTTTTTTTAGCTTGATATAATATTATTATATGAAGTCAAAAGTTTTATCTTTTATAAAAAAAGGTTGGGCTAAATTATTATCAATAACTTTATTAGTTTTGTTATCAGCTTCTTACGTAAGTACTTTTGCTGTCACTTCTCCATACACTGCAGGTGAGACTCTTGATCCAGAGTGTGTTCCAGGTGATGATAGTTGTACTGTTTCAATAACTTCACCTTGGGTTGAAGATTCTGACTCAGAAATTTTTTATACAAGTGGTAGTGTTGGAATAGGAACAACTGATATTGATGCTACTTTGTCCATTAGTGGATCTGCTGTTACAACAGGGTCTGAGTTAATTGAAAATGGTGATTTTGATGGTAATTCAGATGGTTGGAATTTATATGATACAGGTTCTTATTCAGACGGTAGCGTTACTGTTGATTATTCAGGTTCAGAAAATAATCCACATATTTCAACTGAAGTTGAATTAGAAGAAGGGAAAACTTATCTTTTGACTTTTACTCTTTCGAATGTAACAAATGATACAGTTTGGTTTTGGTTTGATGAAACAGATACTATTTATAATCTTTTTGAAGATGGAAGTTATTCTTTTGCTTTTGTTAGTAATTATACTGGAACAGATAATCTTTATTTTGAAATATGGAATTGGAATGATGATAGTACGTTTACAATAGACAATGTTTCTTTAAAAGAGGCGAGAGTTAAATCTATTGGAATTACAGATTATGCTGGAGATAGTGTTTTGTCCTTGGGAAATCCAGATGATATTATTAAAATAGGTAAAAATGCTGGAGTCGATGCTACTTTTGCATCGTATACTATTTTCTTAGGTTATCGTGCTGGATATGAGGCTTCTAACGCTTACTTCTCTGATTTTATTGGCAGACGTGCTGGTTATCAAGCAACTTATGCTAATGATTCTAATTTTTCTGGTGCAGATAGTGGTTATCAAGCAACAAATGCGTCTTTCTCAAACTTTTTAGGAAATAGTGCTGGTTATCAAGCAACTGATGCTATCAAATCAAATTTCTTAGGAAGTGGTTCTGGTACTTTAGCTAGTTCTGCAAATAATTCAAACTTCTTAGGTTATCAAGCTGGTAGTCGTGCAACAGCAGCTTCTAATTCAAACTTCTTAGGAAATATGTCTGGTTATGGCGCTACTAATTCTTATAACTCAAACTTTTTAGGAGCTTCAACTGGTTTTCTTGCTGCAAATGCATCTTATTCAAACTTCTTAGGTTATCAAGCTGGGTATTCTTCTGGTGATGCATCTTATTCAAACTTTTTTGGAACTAATGCTGGTTATCAAGCAACAACCGCTGCTAATTCAAACTTTATAGGATATAATGCTGGTTATGGTGCGTATGGTGCTGCCAATTCAATATTCATAGGAACAAAAGCAGGATATTCAGATGTTGCTAGTAACATTTCAACATGGGATGATTCCACTACTTTCGCTAACACATCAATCTTAATCGGTCACAAAACATCAACAGGTGGATACAGTAACAGTATTGCTATTGGTGCTTATGCAACTAACACAGCCACCAATCAATTCATGATTGGTTCAAC